>PVBE011348830.1_pt1 | contig 23326 bp, 12 predicted proteins | sample 1631181 | NCBI WGS metagenome assembly PVBE01 (sample SAMN08397723, study PRJNA350692) | Marine metagenome, whole genome shotgun sequencing project. | isolation source: water | place: Pacific Ocean | collected 2012-04 | reverse complement strand
GGATCGCACGGTTCTCACGGGTCCCACGGTTCTCACGGATCGCACGGCTCCCACGGATCGCACGGCTCCCACGGATCGCACGGTTCTCACGGGTCCCACGGCTCCCACGGATCGCACGGCTCACACGGGTCGCACGGTTCACACGGGTCCTGGTAGAACCCGACGAGTCGAGCTCTCGCCGCGCCATCGCGCTCCTGTGAGATCTGCACTCACGTGGGGAGCGCAGCCGCCCGCCTGACCTGCTCCTGAGGCCGGTACCGGTGCTCATCACGAGCGTCACCGAGGGGGATCCCTCCAACCGCACCTCCGCGAACGACACCCCGGCCCCGTGGCACGAAAGCTCCCCAAGGCAGAGAAGCGATCCGGCACCCTGCTGGGCGGACGATGGGACGAGGCCGTCACATCTGGTCCCTTCGAGCCGCCGGGACGTGTCAACCGGAAGCGACGTTCGCACGGCTCACACGGATCGCACGGCTCACACGGGTCCCACGGCTCACACGGGTCCCACGGATCGCACGGTTCTCACGGATCGCACGGCTCACACGGGTCGCACGGCTCACACGGGTCCCACGGGTCCCACGGATCGCACGGTTCACACGGGTCGCACGGCTCACACGGGAGCTGGTAGGCCCTTCGCCAGCTGCGATCCAACGTCCTGACCAGACGCTCGACGTAGGCCGGGCGTGCCGCGCGATCACGCGGTGAGGCCGATCCCGCCGAACCAGGCGTCTTCGGTTCCGCTCTCGGCGCCCTCCCCCGGATCAGCGTCGAAGGGCGTGAGGTCGGTGGCCGCGTATTCCTCCGGATATCCGTCCGGCGGCCCGGTGCATCGGTCTGCGATCGCACAGGACGCGCAGCTCGGCGGCAACGGCTCCCGGCGGTCGACCCGACGCCCGCGAACCACGCCCGGGCCGACCACGCAGGGCGGGATGCCGGTCGCGACCACCGAGATCGATGCCCGAGCGGCCATCGCCGCAGCCCTCACGACATCGCCCCCGATCATTCCGAGTCGAGGCATGATGTTCTGCCAGCGCACCTCTGCCTCGCCGACCGGCTCCGCGGCCGCGAGGTGCCATGACGACGGGCCGGTCCCCGAAGTCGAAGGCGCCTCTCCACGCCCCGCTGCAGCCTGGCGGAGATGGGCGAGCAGCGCAGCGATCCCGGTCAGATGTCGGAAGTTCGACCGGGTCACGACGGTCGTGACGCCGACGACGAGCGGGCGGCGCCCGAGGTTCATCAGACCCTTCGCGGTCTGAGCGAAACTCCCGGGAGTCTGAGTGTGATAATCGTGCACCCGGGCACTCGGCCCGTGCAGCGACACGTCGACGTGCGTGACCCCGGCGGCGACGAGATCGTCGACGTAGCTGGCGTACGCACAACGTCGACCATTCGTCTGCACGAGGATCCGCTCGCAGCCAGCGTCACGAGCCCCGCACACACGGCCGACGAGGCCGTCGTCGAGGGTCGGCTCGCCACCGGCGAGCACGATCGACCGGGCCTGTTCAGCCGTCACGTCACCGGCGGGCAGCGGCAACGGAGCGCCGGAGTCGGAACGCTGGGCGCAGAAGATGCAGCGGTTGTTGCAGGAGACCGTGACGGTCACGTGCGCTGGATCAAGGGCATCAAATGGCATAAGACCGGGTTCTCTGCACGACGAATCAGAAACTCGCGGAGATCGCTTCATGGGTACGCGGCCACTCACTATCAACCTCGAAGACGCGGCTGTCGACAAGCTGCTCCCCTTCAACTTCCGCCTCGTCGACGACGTGTACTTCGTCTCGAACGAGCTCGGCTGGTGGTCGATCATGGGATCGGACGATTTTTCGTCGATGATCACCGGGACGTTGGAGCCGGGTGGCGAACGTCATTCCGAGCTCGTCGGCAAGGGTTTCGTCGCCGGCGGCATCGAGCCGTACTCGTACCGGGAGTCCTATTGGCGGAGGCGGGAGGCGCTCTTTACGGGTCCGGCCCTGCACGAACTCGTCCTCACCGGGCGCACCCGCTTCTCGTGCGCTTACGCGCGGCCGGCGGCAGAAGATGCGCCGGACATGGGCCGCGAGACCGCGGAGCTGTGCATCGACTTCGCGTTCCACTCCGCCAGTGACGCGCTGACGTTCCGGTTCACGGGCGGGGAGCCGCTGTTGAACTGGAAGGTCCTCACGCACGCCGTCGAGTACGCTCAGGAGCAGAACAAGGTGCACGGCAAGCACCTGTCGTTCTCGGTGGAGACCGAGCTCTCCGCGATGACGGCAAAACGCCTCGAGTTCCTCTCGTCGATCGGCGCACAGATCTGCACGACGCTCGACGGACCGAAGGACCTGCACGACGGCCACCGAAGCGGCGGCAAGGGGAGCCCGTGGACGAAGGCGACCGGGTGGATCGAGAAGATCAACGCGGCCGCAGCCGCAGCCGGCGACGAGCCTACCGCGTCGGTCGATGCCCAGGTGGTCGTCACCGGTCGGACGCTCGGACGCGCAAAGGAGATCGTCGACACATACCTCGCGCTCGGATGCCGGAGCATCACGTTCCGTCCGCTCGAGCCCTTCTCGACACCGGCGGACATGGACGCCGACCTCCAGTGCGACGCCGGGGCGTTCGTCGAGTTCTACGCCGAGGCCCTCGGCCACGTGCTGGCCGCGAATACGGAAGAGGTCGCGCTGAAGGAGGAGTTCGCGGGCGTGCTCCTGGCCAAGATGCACGCGCGTCGTGACCCCAACTTCCTCGACCTTCGCTCGCCGGCTGGAAGCGCGATCGGCCAGCTCAGCTACGACACCGGCGGCGCCATCTACAGCAGCCCGGAAGGCCGCGCGATCGCGGACGCCGGTGACGAGTTCTTCCTGCTCGGGAACGTGGCCGAGACGAGCTACGGCGCCCTGATCGACTCTCCGCAGGTGCGCGCGCTCGTGCTGGCGGGCACGAACGACGGATCGCCCGGCTGTGTGTCGTGCGCGTACAAGCCCTACTGCGGAACCCAGCCGGAGTTCTCGTACCTGACCCAGGGGTCGATCCAGGGCCGCATGCTCGAGTCGGACTGGTGCAAGCGGCACATGGGGGTGTTCGACCACCTCGTTCGTCGGCGCCGGGAGGCGACGGAGGAGGACAAGGCGCTGATGATGGCCTGGGTGGCGGGCGAGGCGATCGTCTCGAGCACGCCGGCGGGCGGCGATCTCACGCACGACGACTGATCCCGCCGAGCGCGCACCCGGATCACTCGCTCGCGTCGGTCTCCTCGGCAGCGAGCTGGACCCCGAGTCGCTCGGCCCGACGACCATCTGAGTTGCGCTTCGCGGCGAAGAGCTTGCGACCCTTCTCGGTGATCTGTCCGACGCTGGGTGCGCCTTCCTCGCGGGGCGGTCCGTCCTCGGCGGTCCGTTCGACGGTCGCCGGGTTGTACGCAGCGAACTCGGCCTCCCACTCCTCGAAGCTCCGTGCCGCCAGGCTCGGGTCGCTCTCCTGGTCGGTGATGACACCGAGGACGATATCCTTCAGGGGAAGGAATACCGGGTAGAGCTCATCGGTGTCGTAGCCTCCACCACGATCGAAGAGCCCGCCGCAGATCGGCCGAAGCGAGCACACGGTGCAGGCGTCGCTGTAGAGGTGCCCCCAATAGGTCTGTCGGACGGTCTGCTTGTCGTCGAGGAAGTGCACGATGCGCTCTTCCATCTTGACGATCTTCCGGGTCTCCGTGCTCGCCCAACCGAACTCGGTCATGTAGCAGAGAGGGACCTTCTCGACGCGGAACGTGCGACCGCTCTCGTGTAGCAGTCGGAGCGCCCGGGTGAGGGATACCTCGAAGTCGGCCAGGCGAGGCGTGTACACCCGCTGGTTGACCTCGGCGCGGCCCATCGACGGGTCGAGGTTGTTCCAGACGAAGTGCCGAATGTAGGGGTGGTGCTCGATCCAGTACGCGATCCCCTCGTCGAGGTGGCTGGCGTTCAGCCGGTTGATCACGCAGTTGATATTGATGTCGACCCCGAACCGGTGGGCGTTCTCGATCGCGCGGAACGCGCGGTCGAGCGTGTCGGGCATGCCGCGCAACTTCTCCTCGACATCGGCCTTCACTGAGTAGACCGAGACGTGCACCAGCTGCAGTCCGGCGCTGGCCATCTCCTCGGCGAAGCGCTCGTCGGCGAGACGATGACCGTTGGTGATCATGCGCACGTGCAGCCCACGCTCGCGCGCGTACTCGGTGATGCGGGGCAGCTCCGGGTGCAGCGTCGGCTCGCCGCCGGTGAGGATGACGCCGAAGTAGTCCCGGTCGGCGAAGTCGTCGACCAGCACCTTCATCGACTCGTAGTCGTGGGTGTACGGCGACGTGGGGTTGGAGCAGAACCCACAGAAGTGGTTGCAGTGGCGTACCACCTGGATGTAGCCGATGTTGGCCAAGGGTTCTCCGCGTGCGGGGTCTAGAAGCTTGATATCGGGCGCCGCCGAAGGCGTAAAGGCCCGGCGCGAATTCTGACCGCCTATCGTTGGGTTCGGCCCACCGCGGTGATAGAGATCGAAGGGGAGCCATCGCGCCGCGGATCCGCGGCCCCCGATCATCGACCTTCCCCGGAACCCGACCGTGGATCTCCTCGACGTCGTCCTGCACTACGACTGCAACCTGGGGTGCGATTACTGCACGCTGACCGACGAGATGCGCGCGCGACCCGGTCTGCGCGGCAAGGCCGTCGCCGCGGAGATCCGCCGGGCGGCGCAGATCGGCTGCACGGTCATCTCGATCACCGGCGGAGAGCCGACGACCCGGCCCGATCTCGTGCCGCTGATCCGCTTCGCCAAGACTTCGGGCTTCTCCGACATCAAAGTTCAGACGAACGGGCTGCTCTTCGCGAGCGAGGCCAACCTCGAGCGCGCGATCGACGCCGGCCTGACGCGCGTCGGTGTCTCCGTCCACGGCTACGAGCCGGGCACCGACGCCTTCACGCGCATCACCCGCGCCGATGAGTCGGCCGAGGGGTTGCTGTTGCGGGCGATCGACAACCTGGTCGCCTCGGGACTGGCGCTGACGGTCGACCTGATCGTCATGACGGCGACGCTCGACGGCCTGGCGTCCGCGGTCGCCGACCTGCACGAACGTGGTGTCCGCGCGTTCAACCTCTGGCTCGTCTCGCTCACCGACGGCAACACCGACAACGTCGAATCCCTGCCGCGCATCACCGACGCGCTGCCCGCCATGCTCGCGTGCCTGGACTACGGGCGCGAGCACGACTTCGTCGTCGAGTCGTTGCACGTACCGCGCTGCCTGTTGCGGGGGTACGAGTCGCACGTGAAGCATCCGGGAGTCGGCATGGACGTTCGCGTGGTCACGCCGGACTCCGTGTTCGACCTGACCGCATCGCGGCTCTCGGGTGGTGTGAAGCCCGAGCGCTGCGCCGAGTGCGTGCACTTCGACGCCTGTCCGGGGCTGCGCGAAGACTACGTCGCGCGCTGGGGCGACGAGGAGCTCGTTCCCGTGCGGGACGCTTGATCCAGCCCGCTGAGCCGACCCGGAACGACCGGCCGGCATTTCTGCCCTGCGCGCCATCGGGTATCACTGCTTCATGACCCCCTCGATCGTCCTCGTTCAGCCACCGCTCGTCGTCAGCGTCGACGTCATCGACTATCCGTACCATTCGGATCTCGGTGTCGTGCAGGCGGCGGCGGTGCTGCGCGCGGCCGGCGCCGACGTGAGGGTCATTGATGCGTTCGCCGAGGCCGGGGGCGTCGCATCGAGGTTGTCCGACGATCGAATCCTGCTCGGCTGTGCCCCGCGTGACCTCGCGCTGGGATCCGTGGCGGACGATGCGGTCTTGGTGGTCCACTACACGCCCTTTCACAGGCCGCCGAGCCGCGATCCGACGCTGGCGGAGCTCCTGGAGCGCCTGCGCGCTGAGGCACCGCGGACACCGATCGTGCTGGCCGACCTCTACCAGAGCGGGGAGCACTACATCGATGTTGGGGGAGCCGCCGTGGTGGTGGCCTACCCCGAGGTCGACGCCTACCTGCAATACGAGGCCGAGGCGGCGTTACCCGGCCTGTGCGACGAGCTGTCGCGCGGCGGCCGACCGGACGCGCCGCTGGTTCGCGCCGGGGGCGAGGACGTCGACCTCGACGCGCAACCGCTGCCGGCCTGGGACCTGGTCGACCTGGAGGCGCGCGACCGCTTCATGGTGGCCGCGATCGACGCGTTCTGGCGCGGACATTGGGCGTTCCCGATCGACGGACGCACCCTGCCGGCGATCACCAGCCGCGGCTGTCCATATCGGTGCGCCCACTGCTCCAGCAACCCGGGGCGGGGCGAGGGTGAGCCCAAGCGCCAGCGGCGTCCCCGTCGCGAGCGGGTCGAAGCCCTGGTCGCCGCGCTCGTACGGGATCATGGAGCGTCGCGCATCGACGTGCTAGACGAGATGGTCAACGTCGACACCGGCCACTTCGACGCCCTGCTGGGCGCGCTCGTCGACAGCGATGTCCGCTTCGACTTCCCGAACGGGATGCGCGCCGACTGGGTGACGGCGGAGCAGCTCCAGTCGATGGCCGGCCGCATCACCACCCTCTCGGTCTCGGCGGAGAGCGGCGTGCAGCGGGTCGTCGATCGGGTCGTGGACAAGCGCCTCGACCTCTCGGCGATCGAGCGGACCGTCGCGCGCGCCGCGGAGCTCGGGATCCCGACGTTGGTGCATTTCATCATCGGCATGCCCGGCGAGACGCGGACGGAGATCAACGAGACGCTCGAGTACGCGGTGCGCCTCAACCAGCAGTACGGGGCCTGGCCGGGCGTCCAGTTCGCCACGCCGTTGCCGGGCACCCGCCTGGAGCGCGAGGCGGTCGAGACCGGCGGCCCGCTGCCGGAGATCGACGACTTCGGTCCGCTCTTTCAGCACCGACCGGTGACCCGGGGCGAGGATTTCACCCCGGAGGATCTCCGGCTCTTCAAGTGGACCTTCGATCAGCGCATCGCCGCGGGGCATCAGCCGACGAAGGTCATCATGAACGTGACCTACCGGTGCAACAACCACTGCGGCTTCTGCGCGGTCGGCAATCGGAGCACGCAGGACGGCCGCTTCGAAGACCAACGGGCGTTGCTCCTGGAGTACCGCCGCCGCGGGATTCGCCTCGTGGATTTCGACGGAGGCGAGCCCACCCTGTACGCGAAGCTGGTTCCCCTGATTCGCTACGCCAGGGAGATCGATTACGACGCGATCAACGTCACGACCAACGGCCGCATGGCCGCGTACGACGTGTTCGCGAAGCGGCTCGTGCAGTCGGGGCTGTCGAGCCTCCTCTTCTCGCTCCACGGCGTCGACGCGGAGACCCACGGCCGCAACGTGGGTGTGAACGAGGCCTTCGACCAGACCGTCGCCGGGATTCGGAACTGCGTCCGGCACGCCCCCGAGGGCGTCGACCTGGGCATGAACATCACGGTCACGCGGAGCAACCAGGACGACCTCCCGGCGTACGCGCAGCTCGCCTGGGACCTCGGAATTCGCTGGCTGAACATCCAATTCCTGACCCCGTTCGGACGCGCGACGCGTGAGGTCTGCCCGGACGAAGAGAAGGCCGCGGCCCTCACCATGCAGGTGATCGACACGTGGCGGGACCGGATGAAGCTGCAGGTCGTCAACCTGCCCTTCTGCCTCCTGCCCGGATACGAGGACTTCGTGCTCGGCGATCTGCTGAAGATCCAGCGGCAGATGGTCTTCGTGAACAACGAGGACGTGAACCTCTACGACTACCTGCGCGATCGGCGCGCGTACGCGGAGCAGTGTCACGGCTGCCCGCACAAGGTGTTCTGCGGCGGCTTCTACGAGCTCGACGACGTGCCCGAGCCCCCCTGGGAGTTCTCGTTCCGCGACGTCGGGGGCGGCGACGACGGTTAGGCATGGGGCGGCGCCAGTGTAGACGCGCGGAATACGTTTTGTCGCGGTGTCGCTCGACTGGGTTTCGCAAGCGGGTTAGATTCGCGGCGTCACGTCAACCAGGACCCTTCCTCGGGAGAAGTCATGCGCACGCTCGCTCTGGTCGTCCCTGCTCTGGTGCTTCTCGTCGTGTTGTCACCACGTCCGGCGGAGGCCTGCGGCGGATTCTTCTGCTCGCAGAGCGCGCCGGTGAACCAGGCCGCCGAGCGCATCATTTTCGCCGACGATGGCGACGGGAACATCACCGCGGTGGTGCAGATTCTGTACTCGGGGCCGTCCGAGCGTTTCGCGTGGCTCCTCCCGGTGCCGACGGTGCCGGAGATCGGCGTATCTTCCAATCGGGCGTTCGAGGCCCTGCAGATGGCGACCAACCCGGTCTACCGGCTCAGGACGACCGTCGAGGGTGACTGCGAGCGCAGCGGGTTCGCCGACGCCAGCGTGGAAATGGACGCCTCAGCGGGGGACGGCGGCGGCGGACCGTCGTCGGTCAACGTGGCGGCGTCCGGCAGCGTTGGACCCTACGACTACGTGGTGATCGAGGTCGCGGTCGGCGACGACGACCCGGCCGAGGCGGCGCTCCGGTTCCTGCAGAACAACGGGTACGACCTGATGGAGTCCGGGCCGGACCTGATCCGCCCCTATCTCGAGTCGGAGATGTTGCTGGTCGCGTTCCGACTGACGAAGGGAGCCCGCACAGGCGAGATTCGACCGGTGACGCTGCGTTACGAAGCCGAGATGCCGATGATCCCCATCATGCTGACCGCCGTCGCGGCAGTCGAAGACATGGGCGTCCTGGTCTGGATCCTCGGCGAGCACCGTGCCGTGCCGGCGAACTACTACGACCTGATCCTCAACGAGGCTCGCATCAACTGGCTGAACCCGAACAGCAACTACAACGAGGTCGTGATCGAGGCGGTCGACGAGGCAGGAGGCCACGGATTCGTGACCGAGTTCTCGGGCCCGGCGGCGGAGTTCGCCGACTCGATCGCCTCGCGGTGGATGATCTCGGTGCACGATAGCTTCGACGATGAAGCGGCCTCGTCGGCCGAGCACACCATCGCCGACCGTCGGCAGCTCGTGTTGGACATCCTCGCGACGTACAACGGCTGGGACGGTGTCTCGGAAGCGCTGGGACAGACCCTGCTGGTGAGTGGCGGTCCGACCGCCGCGGAGGACCTGCTCGATTGCATCTCGTCGGTCGTCGTCTGGTCCGATGATTGGGACGACGGCGGTTCCTGGGACTCGTGGGATGCCACAGACGCCAGCGATGGAGGCGACGCGGGCGCGCCCGTCGACGACGATCCCTACGCCCACTGCCTCCCCGGCGAGTTCCTGGAGCCCGATGACCTCGTCGCCTTCGTCGAGCAGGTCCGCATCGACGTGCTCGACCCCCTGTGGGCTACGCGCGAGCTCTTCGAGGACGCGCGCACACTGACGCGCCTGTACACCGCGATGTCTCCTGACGAGATGGACTGCGATCCGATCTTCGCGTTCAACGCCGATCTGCCCGAGGTCTCCAACATCCACGTGGCGGAGCGGATCATCGAGTGCGATCCCTCCGTGTCGACCGGCTCGGCCCCCTGGCGAGTCGTATTGCCCGGTGGCGGCGTCGTGCGCGGGGAGGGCTCGACGTGGCCGATCGACGCGACGATCGACATGCCAGCGCTCGCACAAGCCTGGGAGATCCGACCCGAGGGCGCCGCAGTGGTCGTCCAAGACCACAGCGAGGAGATCTCCGACGGGCTCGACGACGCGAACGGCACGCGGATCCCCCGCTCGTCGGACGACTCGGGCGGATGCGATTGCGCGACGGCGCGACCCGCGGCCAGACACGCGTGGCCGGCGCTCCTGCTCCTCGCGGCCCTCATCCTCCCGCGACGGTCACACCACCGCGACTCGGCGTAGCCGGCTACCGTCCATCGGTCGGGGGCTTGCGGGGACCGTCGATGACGAGGGATGCGCGGGGGTCGCCGCGGAAGCGGATGGGTTCGGGGAGAGCGTGGTGGTCGAGGAACTCCGAGGGGACACCGACGCATTCGCGTTGCACGGCGCACCTCACACACGACTCGGCGTAGCTCAGCTTGTTGGAGCGGAGGTGCTTGTTGGCGGTGTACCACCGGAAGTGGTCGATCAGCTCCCGCGGGATGGCGCAGGCCGGGATGCCACTGACGGAGAGCAGGTCGACCGGGATCCGGGTCTTCGCCTTCACCAGCACGTCGATCGCGGCGGGAAGGTCCATCGGCAGCGCCTCGTAACCGGCGGCGAACTGCGGCTCGGGGAACCAGTAGAACATCGAGACCCGCACGGGCAGGCGCGAGAGCGCGGCCAGCAGATCCGGGATCTCGTGCGCGTTCTCCGACGTGCAGGGCACCTCGACGTAGACCATCAGGGCCCGCTCCAGGAGGTTCGCCACAGCGGCCCAGAAGAGCTGGTACGCGCCGTCGAGCCCGGCGATTCGGTCGAAGAGCGGCGCGCTGAACGCGTGGGCGGTCAGATGGAACGACTCGACCCCGTGCTCGCGGAGAAAGTCGACGAAGTCGGGCTCGGCCAGCGCGGTGCCGGGGGTCTGCACGTCCATGCCGCTGAGCCCCAGCGCGCGTGCGCGTCGGAGCGCCCGTTCGAAGATCGGCGACGCCAGCGCATCAGCTCCGCGCCATGTGACCGTTCCGCGACCGCCGGCGGCCGCGATTTTCTCGAGCCTCAGTTCGACCCGGGGCCACGAGTCGAGCGCTTCCTGTTCGAGGCGTTTTCTCTGGGCGTCGGTGGTCGCCTCCGACCACGAGGGCACCGAGGAGTCGTGGACGCGGCGGTAGTTCACACCGCAGAAGATGCACCCCCGATCGCAGAGACTGTCGAGCTCGACGCCCTCGACGGGTTCGCGCACGAGCTGCGCGGGCTCCTCGATGAGCATCGGTGGCGGGACGGGTTCTCGCGCGGCGAGCGCGCCGCAGACGGTCGCGCACAGCGACCGATAGGCCTCCGCGCCGTCGTCGCGGGTCGGCGGCAGGAAGTCGAAGCCCCAGCACTCCGTCTCCCACGGCGTGTGCACGTCGGTGCGCGTGGCGTCGATGACGAGCGGCTCGTCGACCCCTTCGACCGCGAGGAAGAGGCTCCAACCCCGCCCGTAGGACGGTTGCACACGCAGGCGTCGCAGGGGGTGTCCGGCGTCGCGGCAGATCGGCAGCAGGAGTCGTCCGAAGTACGAGTGAGCGACCTGCCGACGAGCTTCGATCTGGGTCGGGTATCTGATGCGCATTCGACGTGGACGGGCGACGCGGCTGTCGCGCGCCGGGTACGGGCACGCGACATCTGAGGTCGGTGACCTCGCGACGAATGATAGCCGCCCGCTGCTCCATCGCCCAGTGCCAAGGCGGCGTTACGAAGGCTGGCGCTCGCCACGACGACCACCAGCTGCACGCGGCCAACTTCTCCGGGCGGCGCGCCGGCGGGACGAGAGACACGCGGCCGATCTGGATTCTCGGCGCCGACAATGGGAGAAGAGGTGCAACCGCGTGGAATAACCCGCCGTCCCGGATACGACTGACGGAGCACGTCATGCCGAGTAGCCACAGGCGCCGAGCGATTCGCGCCTCGTTCGCGTTCACCTCGATCGGTCTCGCCGCTGTGCTGGCGGTCGCTTGCTCGGGCCCGACGCGTTCGGCCCTGCCGCCGGACGCCTCACCCGATCTGCGGCGCGTCGCGCGGGATTGCGACGCCGATGTCGCGTCGGCCTGTCTCGCAATCGGCCGCGCCTGGTATGACGGAGACGGTCTGCCGGCCGACCCTCCACGCGGCATCGCGTTGATCCGCACAGCATGCTCGGCGAACGTCGAGGGGGCATGCGAACAACTCGAGATCACACGACTGACGGGACGTCCGTCGTCTCGGGCCGTGGCACGCGCGCAATCGTGTGACCTCGGCGACCTCGGCGCCTGCGCCCAGCTCGCCGACCTCTACCGCGAAGGACGAGGGCTCCCCGAGTCGGCCGCCGACGGGTCCCGGATTCACGAAGACACCTGCGCGGCCGGGTACGCCCCGTCGTGCGCCGCTCGATACGAGATGCTCTGGAACGCCGAGGGGGAGACACGAGACACGACCAGCGCCGTCGAGTACCTGCACCGGGCCTGTGAGCTCGGCCACCAGGCGTCGTGCGAGCGGTCGTTCGAGATCTCGTTCGGCGACGGAGCGACCGACGAGGCGCTGGGCGAAGCCCGCGGCTGCGACCGGGGTGATCCCGCGGCTTGTGTCGCGTTCGGCGACGCGCTGCAGTCCGGCGATGGCGCACGGATGAACCTCGCCGGTGCCCGACGAGCGTTCGAACAGGCTTGCGACGGTGGCTCCGGACATGGATGCGTGTCGGCGGCCCGGATGTGGCACTCGATCGGCACGGGCGATCGCGAGCGCTCCGATGAGCTCTACGCGCGCGCCTGCGACGACGGTCTCGGGGAGGCGTGTACGGAGTTCGGCGCGGTGACTTTCGACGCCTCGTCGACCCACGCCGACTTCGAGGAGGCCCACACGTTGTGGCAGCGCGGCTGCGATCTCGGCGACGAGGCCGGCTGCGCTGCGGCGCCCGGTCGTTGGGAGTCGGGTCTCGGGAGTAACGCTCACGCCGATGCCCGCCGAGAGGCACACCACTGCGACCAGGCCGTCGGCGAGGCCTGCGGCGCGCTGGCAGACCGAATGGTGTCGGCAGCCGGCGTGGCCCGGGACCTCCAGGCGGCGGTGCTGCTGCACACCCGTGGCTGCCTGCTGGGCGACCAGGAGGCCTGCCCCGATGCGCTGTTCCAGTGGCCGTGCTCTGTGGAGTCGCTCGACGCGACCGACACCGTGGTCGCGCGGGACGAGTTCACGATGGACGATGACGGCCGCATCGCGACGTACCGGCGGACGGACGCTGCAACGGGTCAACCGGTCGAAGAGCGTCGCTACACCGTCACGGACGACGCGATGATCCTGGTCCAAACGCGGCAACGCAATGAGCAGGGCATCGCCGAGTTCCTGGTCCCCCCGGACTGGAATCCGATCCCGATTCCACCGGCGGCATTCGCCTGGCGTGGAACCGTCGAGCTTCCCTGGTGGAGCTTCGCCGAGATCGACGAGATCCGGAGCTGGAATCTGCCCCAATGGCTGCGCGACAACCCCGGAGCGACCGTGGGACAGGCGGGCAGCAGCGGCAGCCAGTTCGCGACGGCGGGCAACCTGACCGCCACGTTCCACCAGACGGGACGGATGGTGACCGAGACCGACGGCGGGTCGGCCGAGCGGCGCGCACAGTGGGCGTCGACCGGGAACCTGCTGCGCCTGTCACGCTCCGACGCGACCTCGTCCGGGGGGACCGACGTTCGCTACAACGGGGGGCGCCTGGCCGAGATCCAGGACACCCGCGTCAACTCCCGGGACACCTCTACGACCTTGATCTACGAGTACTCCGCCGACGGCCGCCTGGCGGGCGTCGTCGTCTCCAGCAACGCCATTCCCCGCCGCGGCCAGCTGACGTGGGTGGTGCTGTTCGAGTATGACCGCGCCGGCAACCCGACGACCGCCGAGGTCACGCTCGACGAAGAGCCGGCGGGCGGCGCCCGATACGACTACAGCTGCTACGCCAATCTCAGCGCCCGGTAGCCGACCCGACGCGAGGAGGTGCAGGATGCCGTGGAACGGTGCGCTGCGCGATGCGTTCACGGGTCGGCGCAGCAGCGGAAGCCGTACGAGGGGCCCGGTGTGTGGTCGACAGACGGGCTGAATCGACCGGCGCAACGGAGCTGGAGCTGCGGGGCGTCGTAGCCGCCTCCGCGGAGGTTTCCGTCGGCGGTCCACTCCGCGACGTTGCCTGATTGGTCGAAGATCCCCAGCGGGCTGACGCAGTCGAGGAACTGGCCGGTCGGCAAGGCTCGGTCGAGCGGCGGCACGTTCGACCCGTTGCACGCTGAGCTGCGGTAGGCGTTTCCGTACGGGTAGAGGGTCACGGCCGGCCCCTCGCAAGCGGCCTGCCACTCGAGCGCGCTGCACAACCGCTTGTCGGCGGCCGCGCACGCCGTGGTCGCCTGGGTCAACGTCGCGCTGCCCCAGGGCATCACGCTCACGCGGGAGCGCGCGACGCCGAGGTCGGCCCCCATGGACTCGGCCGTGGCGTCGTCCCGCGACGCTTCGTAGGTGTCGATGCAGAACTCGGCATCGTCGATCTCGACGTGTTGCATTCCGACCGGGCAGCCCTCCTCCGAACAGCTCAGGCCGTCGTCGATGAGGCCGTCGCAATCGTCGTCGATGCCGTTGCAGACCTCCTCTCCGCATTCGCCTTCGATGCAGTCCCCCTCGAAGCAGCGGGTCCCTTCGGGGCAGGGATCGACGGCCTCGGCGGCGCCGCGTTCGTCGCAGCGCAGGCGTATGTGGCCGGCGGCGGAGCAGGAGACGGTCGCGGGCTCGCAGATGCGCTCGACGCAGTTGCTGCCTTCGTCGCTCGCCACGCAGATCCGCGACTCTGCGGCGCAATCGACGACGGTGCGTGTCCCGCCGTCGCTGGCGCAGATCATCAAATTGTCTTCGAAACACGCCCGGGAGCCGGGCTCACACTCGCGCGGCAGACATTCCCCGGCGACGCAAATCCGGTCCGACGGACACGGCACCGGATCGTGGTAGCGAAGCCCGGTCTCCGAACACCGGAGCACCGCGTTGTCGGAGCAGATGACGGTTTCGGGTTCGCAGACCCGGATGACGCAGCCACCCCCGGAGCACGCGCAGCCGAACTCGCTGTCGCGACACGCGTTGGTCCCGCCGCACTCCTCGGTGCGCCAGCCGGTCCCGTCACCGGCGCACGTCGAAACGGCGTCACCTTCGCACACCACGCTCCCCGGAACGCAGGGGCGCGGCACGCACGTACCGCTGTCGCACTCCTCCTCGGGGCTGCACTCGATCTCCTCGTAGGCCGCCCCCGTCTCGTCACACACGTAGGCCCGTTGTTCGTCGAGGCAGCCGACGGCGCTGTCTGCGCAAGGCCCCGTTGCGCAGAGCGGATCGCCATCGCCATCGCGGCAGACGCTATCTGGCGGACACGCCTCCCGAGTGACGGCCGTGCCATCTACGCTGCAGCGCGCGATCGTCTCGTCGCTCTCGCACCAGCTGACCCCGGGCGCACAGATCGGCTCGTCGATGGGCTCGCAGAGACCGTCGGTGCAACGGTACCCGCCCTGACAGTCCTCGTCGCCCGCGCACTCGGGCGGTCCGCAGGTGCCCGTCGCCGGATCGCAGACTTCGCCCGTATCGCAGTCGTCGTCGACGGCGCATGCGGGCTCACAGACCCGGTCGAGGCACGTCCAGTCCGGATCGCAGTCCGCGTCCTCGACGCACTCCACGCAGTATTCCAGCTCGGGATCACACACCTCGAGCGCCCCTCCGCAGGGGTCCGTCGATGCCTCGCACGCCTCGCGGCAGAGTCCGTCGCGGCAAACTTCGCCGCCGGCACAGTCGAGGTTCGCTTCGCAGGCGGTCAACACCGCGGTGGTGTCTTCCTCGGCATCCGGCGTCTCGCCGGTGTCGAGGAGGATCGGTCCACCATCGCTATCGGACTGCGGCGCCTCGGTGCCGCAGCCGACCGCGAACCCCAGGAGCAGGGTCAGAAGTATGCGTCGAGTTCGACCCATGTTGGTGCCGTGCGGGGACGGGTTCCACACCCCATCGTGCGTACCCTCACGCGGGGCCCGCATCAAGGAGCGCGACCGGCGACCCCGGGCGTAGCGCTGCGCCGCACCGGGAGAGACCCGACGCCGAACCGGCATCTGTCGGTGGCCGTTCGGGGCATCGCCGCGCGGGATCCACGTGCGTGTCCGGCCCCCAATCGAGTACATTCGCGACGCTGGAGCCGACGCCCGCAGGAAGGGGCGCCATCGAAACGAGGTACGATGCACGGCCGAACCCTCTACCAACGAAAGTGCGATTGGATCCTCTGCGTGGTCGTGGTGCTCGCGCTCTTCGCCGCGACAGGCTGCGGGAGCGACAGTGCGGCCGACGACGGCAGCCGGCCGGACGCCGACCCGGACGGGACCGACGTGACCGACGTGCACGTCGGCGACTTCGGCGACTCCGGCGGAGACGGCGCGGAAGACTCGGCCGACGACCTGTTCCCGGCGGACGCCGACGGGGGCGACACGGGAGAGGTCACGTGCATCGACGAGCGGTGCGGCAACGGCATCGATGACGACTGTGACGGGACCGTCGACGAAGGGTTCGACGACCAGGGTGCGCCGTGCACGGCCGGCGAGGGTCACTGCGCGGTCGCCGGTGCGCTCGTATGCGACCCGGTCACCGGGCAGCTCGCGTGCCGCGCCGACGGAACGCCCGGCACCGACGAGGTCTGCAACGGGGTCGACGACAACTGCGATGGAACCGTCGACGAGGGGTTCTCCGTGGGTGAACCGTGCACGGTTGGTGCGCTCGCCTGCGCCGCGTCGGGTGTCACGGTCTGCTCCGAGACCGGCGGCATCGCGTGCAACGCGCGGCCCTTGCCCGGCCTGCCCGAGACCTGCGACGGGACAGACGAGGACTGCGACGGCGTGGTCGACAACGGATGCACGACGTGCGGCACGCTGGCGTGGTCCCGTATCGACCCCGGGAGCACGACGAGTCCGACCGCAGCCCTACTCCCCGACGGCACCGCGGCGTTCGTCGACGGAGACGGGTACGTGCTGGTCGACATCGGCGGCGCGACCGTGGCGACCGGGGAGCTCGACCTCGGCGAGGCGCCGAGGTGGCTCGACGTCGCCGTCACCGGCCCACGGACGGTGGCGGGGTTGATCGCCCCGGGGGGCGAGGGCGAGAGCCCCTTCGCCGTCGGCGTGGATCTCGAGACGGGCGCCGTTGGCTGGCGGACGGAGCTCGGGATGACCGACGGAGGTGCGGTGGCCCTGGCCGCGCTGGACGGAGACATCGTCGTCGTCGGCGATGCCGCTCCCCCGTCGCGACGGCCATACGCCTGGATGGCGCGACTCGACGCCGAGAGCGGTCGCGTCGACTTCTTCGAGGACCTGACGGACATCGAGGCGGACGTCGCGGTCAGTGACGTCACGACGGCGCCCGGCCGTGCCTACGCCACCGTGGTCTCGGCCACCGAGCCCGGCCGCGCCTGGGTCGTCGCCACGGACGGCGCGGGCGTGCGCACCTGGCAGCGGGAGATCGTCGTCGGCGAGGAGCCGGTCGAGCTGACCTCCGTGGCGACGCGCGACGGTCGTCTCGCGGTCGCCGGCAGCGTCGGTCTTGCAGATGCCCACGACATCTGGTTCGCGACATTGGATCCGACGACGGGAGCGGTGGGTCGAGCGCGGCGCATCGATTGGGGTCCGAACGAACGTGCGGTCGCGCTGGCTCTGGACAGCGCCGGCCACCTGCTCGTGTCGACCGACACGATGGTCGATGGGGATATCGCCGCGCGGATCGTGCGGTCGGACCCCGGGGCAGGCGTGGAGAGTTGGATGGCGACCCATCGCTGGAGTCGCGCGGGCGACGTGATCGTGGGCCGCGGCGACCGGGCGCTCTGGACCGGCAATCACGCCGGTCCGCCGGGGGCGCGGGGATGGAGCCGGTCGTTCCTCCGACCCTGCCTCGCCGATCGCAACAGCCACGAGGTTCTGGTCTACGCGCTGGGCGGGCAGTCGAACATGGACGGGCACGGTGCGGTGGCCAGCCTGCCGCCTGGCATCCCGGCCGTCGACCCGGAAGTCGAACTCTACTGGCCGCCGACGGGTTTCGGATCGCTTCGCCCCGCCTCGAACGCCCGCGGACGCTTCGGCCCCGAGATCAGCCTGGGTCGCGACCTCGCCGCCGCGCTGCCGAATCAGCGGATCATGCTCGTGAAGTTCGCGATAGGCGGCACCAACCTGTTCCAACAGTGGCACCCGGGCGACGAGCTGGACGACCCGACGGTCGGACCGCTCTATCCCCAATGGACCGACGCGGTCGCCGAGGCCGTCGCTCAGCTCGAAGCCGAAGGCGCCTCGCCCCGCATCGCCGGGCTCTTCTGGATGCAGGGCGAGAGTGACGGCGGCAGCGCGGGTACGGCGCTGGCCTACGAGGCGAATCTCGGCCGCCTGGTCAGACGCGCCCGCGACGATATGGACGGGGTCTCGGCACCCTTCGTCATCGGGCGCATCTTCGCGCCGACGGTCACGTTCCGAGATATCATCCGAACCGCCGAGCAGCAGGTCGTCGCCGACATCCACCACACGGTGTGGGTCGACACCGACGACCTCCCGCTCGGTGACCCGATCCACTACGACGCCCACGGGCAGCTCGTCCTGGGTCGGCGCTTCGCTGCCGCAGCGCTACAGATGCCGGACGAGCCGCCACCGGAGTGGCCCGCGGAGATCGACCTCGGCGCCGCCGCGCCGGAGTCGGCCGAGTACGAAATCGTGCGCTCCGTTGCGCTGCCTACCAGCGCGACGTGGCACGCCTCGGAGGACGTGCCCTACGATCTCGACCGTAGCGAGGAGCTCGCCGGAACGTCGTTCGACCGGATGGCGTTCTTCGTCGAGCTTGCCGCGCGCGACCGCGGGCGGGCGTGGGTGTGGGTGTCGATCGATGCGCCTGCCGAAGATCTGGCCGCGGCGGGCGTGCCCACCGCGCTGTCGTTCCAGGGGCCGATCGCCGGGCTGAGCGTGCGCTCCAGCGACGAGACGGTCGCCGCGCTCGATGGCACCGCCGCCGGCAACATCGAGTTCTGGGACAATTGCTATGCCACCGGTGACGACGGCCTCTACGACCACGCCGACGTGATGGCCACCCCCGACTGTTACGGGTCGATGCAGATCCACGCCGATGGTGTGACGGTGTTCGCGGTCAACCGCTGGGCCGGCGTCGGCGTCGGCATCGACGTCGGCATCGGATCGTCACACCTCCTGCACCCCGATTGGACGTTCAGCCAGTATGCCTCGGCCTGGGAGGAGCGACGCATCTCCTTCTACGTGCGCCCGACTCCACCCTGATCGAAGCGCGACTGGTCAGGGGATACCGGGGGTGCGCAGCGGAATCCCGACCACGTCACGGTCGCCGGGATGCTCCGCCGCGGTCCAGATGTAGCCGGTATCGCGCTCGTAGTAGAGATCCTCGCAACCGTACACCCACGCGCTGACCGAGCTCTCCACGCCCGCGTGGGTCCGATAGAGACGCCCGAAGTGCAGATACTGGCTCGACGAGGAGATGTACGTATTGCCCTCCCAGGTCAGCGCGCCCTGCATTCGCGTCTGGGCGCCGACCGCAGCGCCGACACCGCGCACCTCTCCGGCCCGGACGTCGAGCCAGTCGGTCTCGGTGTCCAACGGCCAGCTCACGAGCCGACCGCCGGGGTCGTCGGACTCGTATTCGCCGGTCATGATGGTCGGCGGGTCCGTGCTCCGATCGAGGCCCGCGAACGAGAAGCGCAGGTCGCAGGAGTCGCCACGGAGCGCGTATCGGGCGAGCTGCGGCACGATGTAGCGATACCCGTGGGCGTCGACGCGCGAGTCGCCGACCCCGATCGACGTGTGGTCGTCGGTATGGGACACGCGCATGATCCGGCTCATGTCGAAGACGCGTAGTCCGACCGTGGTGTCCGCGACGTAGAGCAGGTCGCCGTACCAGACCATGCCGCCGGCGTGCAGCGCGTCTCCGCTCCCGGTCTCGACGGGGCCGAAGTCGGGTCGAAGCGGGTCCCCGGAGGGCGTGACGAGGAGCATGTGCCGGTAGTCGACCCGCGTCACGTCGGTCGTGTCGGCCAGGGACACGCGTGCCCCGCGGGTCGGTCGGGAGTCGGTGCGGTTGTACCAGCTGACCAACATCACGCGGCGGTCGTCGATGCGCTCGTCGTCGCGGGCGTCGGAGGACCCGGTGACCCCTTGCGGATACCAGTACGACACGTCGTCGTCGCCGTTGTCCCAGCGGAAGCCCCGCCATTCGTGGTTGCGGAGTCGGGTCGCACTCTGGGTCGTTATCCCGGAGCGCCCGTCGCGGTTCAGGTCGTCGAGGATGTCGGCCGTGGTCAGGGCGCCCCCCGTCCGCTCGACCAGCGCGTCGATGATCTCGCTCCGGGCGGCGACGACGTCGGCCGGCTCGGGTTCGAGGGCAAACGAGCATCCATCGACCTCTACGAGGTTGTGCTCAGTCACGACCGGAGACACGGGACCGCACGCCACGGGCAGGTGCCGGCACTCGTAGCGGACGAGGCAGTCGTTCGAGCAGATGTCCTCGTCGTCGCGGTTGCCGTCGTCGCACTCCTCGCCCAGGCCGGCCTGGACGATTCTGTCGCCGCACGATTCCTCGATACATGCGACCGAGCAGCCGTCCTCCGAGGCGGTGTTTCCATCGTCGCACTCCTCTCCGAGCCCGGCCTGCAGGACCCCGTCGCCGCACGATTCGATGGCGCAGGCGGCCGAGCAACCGTCCTCGGATGTCGTGTTCCCGTCGTCGCACTCCTCGCCCTCGTCGAGCACGCCGTCGCCGCAGTTGGGCGGCGGGGTCGTGTCCACGGGGGGCGCGTCCGGCGGGTCGGTGTCGCCAGGGCTCGCGTCTTCCGGCGTCGCGTCTTCCGTGGTCGCGTCGCCGGGATTCGCGTCGCCGGGGTCGACGTCACCCGACGCATCTCGTCCGAGGTCCGGGGACCCATCGGGCTGCGCATCGGCGCCGTCGGCGGTGTCCGCGGGCGGGCCGGCGTCCGGCGATCCGTCGGGGTTGGCGCTGTCGAAGACCGGCGCATCGGACGATCCGCCGTCGAGCATCGTCGCGTCGGGGCGGCCCCTGCGTTCCCCGTCCGAGGTGCCATTGGCACCGCAACCCGCGACCCACGCCAGGGCGGTGAGCATCGCGACGAGGAAGCAGGAACGAAGAGGCGCTGGGATCGGCGTACGCATCACGGTGCTGGGGTCGAGCGCGGAAGCTGGGAACCGGGACCCGGGTGACCGGGTGTGTAGACCGCAGGATCGCGGCTTGCGGCGACTTCCGATTCCGGCTCGGTAGAGAGATCTCGAGGCGTTGTCCAGTCCGCGTTTGCGCCGGCCGGACGCTTTTGGGGCATCGGCGGCGGGCGGCGGGCAACACCAGCGCACTCGCGATTGACCCGTCCGACCCGCGCCCGGTAGTCTCCGCCGCTCGCGATGTCCGATTGGGCGTCGCGCGAGTCCTCACGACAAAGCCATGACTCAGCGGAAGAAGCTCGCGATCCTCGTCGGCGGCGGCCCTGCTCCCGGCATCAACGCTGTCATCGGAGCGGCGACGATCCGCAGCCAACTCGAGGGCGTCGAAGTTCTCGGAATCCACGACGGCTTCCACTGGATCCAGCAGGGGAACACCGATCACGTCACGCCGCTGAGCATCGAGGCGGTCAGCCGGATTCACTTTCGCGGCGGATCGCATCTCGGCATCTCGCGGGCGAACCCGACCAAGGACCCGCAGCTGCTCGAGAACGCGGTCATCTCCTTGCTGCGAGAGGACGTCGCCCATCTCGTCACGATCGGCGGCGACGACACGGCGTTCTCGGCGATGAAGCTGGAGAGGAAATCCGAGGGTCGCATTCGCGTCGTCCACGTCCCGAAGACGATCGACAACGACCTGTCCCTTCCGCCCGGGATCAACACTTTCGGCTACCAGACCGCCCGGCACATCGGCGTCGACATCATCAAGAACCTGATGGTCGACGCAAAGACGACCTCGCGGTGGTATTTCATCATCGGAATGGGCCGCAAGGCGGGGCACCTGGCGCTGGGCATGGGCAAGTCTGCCGGCGCGACCCTGACGTTGATCCCCGAGGAATTCGGCGAGCCTCCGCTCAAACTGCGCACGATCGTCGACACACTCGTCGGCGCGATCATCAAGCGGCTGGCCTACGGACGCCGTGACGGCGTGGCAGTGATCGCAGAGGGCGTCGTCCTCGACATCGACCCGAATGACCTCGCTCACATCGAAGACGTGGAGCGCGACGCGCACGGACACCTACGGATCGCCGAGGTCAACATCGGCGAGATTCTGAAGAAGGCGGTGCACCAGCGCCTCGGCGAATTCGGCATCAAGAGCACGATCGTCGCCAAGAACATTGGCTACGAGCTCCGATGCGCGGACCCCATCCCGATGGACATGGAGTACACGCGCGACCTCGGATACTGCGCTGCCAAGTACCTGCTCAGCGGCGGAAACGCGGCGATGGTCTCGATGCAGGGCGGACATTTCGTCCCGATTCCCTTCTCGGAGATGATCGACCGGGAGACCGGCCGTACCCGGGTCCGCCTCGTCGATGTCGACTCGACCCGCTACGCGATCGCCCGGCGATACATGCTCCGTCTGCGACGCGACGACTTCGACGATCCGCACGAGCTGGCCAGGTTTGCCGCCGTCGTCGGACTGTCGCTTGCCGAGTTCCGCCAGCAATTCGAGTCGTTGATCGAGACCGAGCGGCCCGCCCTCAGCCTCAGACCGCGGGAAACCGCCAAGCTGGTGCCGGTCCCCAGCGGTCCCGCCACGGATGGGAGCGCGAAGGGAGACGACGACCGGGGGTGATCCGGACACGCGCTCGTGTCGGCGAGCGCGAGCGTGCGCACGAGGACCGAGGCCCGCTCAGCGACGCCGACGGAGAACCAGCAGTGCGACGAACGCGAAGAGCCACATGCCCGGCTGGGATGGCGCCGACGAACAGATGCAGCCGCCACCGCTGACGCTACTGCTGCTCGTGCCGGTGTCGTCCTCCGCGTCGGCACCGAGACCAGCGTCATCGGTCGCGAAGGCGTCGGCGTCCCCGTCCGGATCCGCGGGTTCCGGCTCTCGGGCACAGCCCGTCGTGCACGCCCCGGGGACCCCATCGACGTTGTCCGCACCATCGTCGCACTCCTCGCCTGCATCGACGATGCCGTCACCGCAAGAAGACGACGTGCAGTCTATCCGACAGGCGTCGGGGTCCGCATCGGAGTTGAGATCGCCGTCGTCGCAAGCCTCGTCACTGTCGACGACGCCGTCGCCGCAGAAGGGTGCGGTGCAATCGCTCCGGCAGGCATCGGCGCTCTCGTCGGAGTTGTCGCCGCCCTCGTCGCACTCCTCGTCGGTGTCGATCACACCGTCGCCGCACCACGGCTCGACGCACTCCTCGCGGCAGGCGTCGGCGTCGGCGTCGGAGTTGTCGTCGCCCTCGTCACACTCCTCATCGGTGTCGACGACGCCGTCGCCGCACCAGGCCGACGCGCAGGTCGTACGGCATCCGTCGGCGGTGTCGTCGGCATTGTCGGCGCCGAGATCGCACTCCTCGCCCGTGTCAGCGTCGACGATGCCGTCGCCGCAGGTCGGCGGTGCGCAGAAGGTCCGGCACGCTCCCTCGACCGTGTCGGAGTTGTCGACACCGTCATCGCAGGTCTCGCCGGCATCGATCACTCCATCGCCGCAGAACGCATCGAGGCAGAACGTTCGGCAGGCGTCGGCGAGCACGT
>PVBE012192540.1_pt1 | contig 23330 bp, 20 predicted proteins | sample 1631181 | NCBI WGS metagenome assembly PVBE01 (sample SAMN08397723, study PRJNA350692) | Marine metagenome, whole genome shotgun sequencing project. | isolation source: water | place: Pacific Ocean | collected 2012-04 | reverse complement strand
GATCTGGGCCTACCTACAGGCGAGGGGTAGTTCCATGACCGATGTGTTCTTGGGCTTGTACCTCATCGCTACGACGGTACTTTTCGGTTCGGTACCGTGGTCCAAGTTTTCTCACATGTTTTTCAAGCCCGCGGCCGCCTTCGAAAAGAGGGTTTCCGATGCCAACGGCTCCCGGAGCAACTTGCCCGAGCCCGCCGACAAGCCAAAACTATACGGCAGCACTCGCGAACTGCCCCGACACTACTGATTGGCCCGTCAACGGCCTGCGATACAGGAGATAATGCACAATCATGCCGACATTCGTTTATATGACTCGTTGCGACGGCTGCGGAGAGTGCGTGGATATCTGTCCGTCCGATATCATGCACATTGATAAAACTTACCGCCGTGCCTACAACATCGAGCCCAATTTTTGCTGGGAGTGCTACTCGTGTGTAAAGGCGTGTCCGCAGCATGCGATCGACGTGCGCGGCTACGCCGAATTCGCTCCAATGGGCCACAGTGTCCGGGTGCTCAGGGAGGAAGAAAAACACACCATCTCGTGGAAGATCAAGTTCCGCAACGGTCAAGAGAAGAACTTCGTTTCCCCGATCCGGACCACGGAATGGGGATCGATAAAGTCACCGTCCGATTATGAGGCGCCCAGTCCGGATGCCTTGAAGGCCCAGGAACTGGCGCACGAACCCGAGTCACTCCACATCGATGCCCTCCCCACGCTGCCTGTGCAGAAAAATTAGGAAAGATTGAAGTAATGGGTCTCTTTTCAGGAAGGAAAACAGTTCACGTTGACTCGGACATCTTGGTCATCGGCGGCGGCATGGCCGGCTGCGGGGCAACATATGAATCCAGGTACTGGGGGCGCGATCTAAAGATTGTTTGCGTCGAGAAGGCGAACATCGAGCGCAGCGGCGCCGTCGCGCAGGGCCTGTATGCAATCAACTGCTACATGGGCATGCAGTGGGACGAGAACCAGCCCGAGGACCATGTCCGCTACGCCCGCAACGACCTGATGGGTCTGGTGCGCGAAGACCTGGGCTACGATATCGCCCGGCATGTCGACTCGACAGTGCATAAGTTCGAGGAATGGGGCCTTCCCATCATGAAGGACCCAGAGACCGGGCAGTATTTACGCGAAGGCAAATGGCAGATCATGATCCACGGCGAAAGCTATAAGCCGATCGTTGCCGAGGCCGCCCGCAAGGCCGCCACCAAAGTGTACAACCGGATTATGGTGACCCACCTTTTGATGGACAAGACGAAGCCGAACCGGGTTGCCGGCGCCGTCGGTTTCAACGTTCGGACCGGGGATTTTTACGTCTTCCGCGCAAAGGCCGTCATCGTCGGCGCCGGTGGCGCGTCGCATATCTTCAAGCCCCGGTCGGCGGGCGAGGGCATGGGACGGACGTGGTATGCCCCATGGAGCAGCGCGTCCGCTTATGCGCTGCCGATTCAAGTCGGCGCCAAGATGATGCAGATGGAAAACCGGATCGTCCTGACCCGGTTCAAGGACGGCTATGGTCCCGTCGGCGCCTACTTCCTGCACCTCAAGACATACACTGAAAATGCCTATGGCGATGAGTACGAGTCTAAGTGGTACGAAAATACCAAGGAATTGGTCGGTGACTATATTGACCGCCACCCGGTGCCGACCTGTCTCAGGAACCACGCCATTCTGGAGGAAATCAAGGCTGGCCGGGGCCCCATCCGCATGGTGACGAAGGAGGCCTTCAAGGATCCGCATCTTGAGACCGTTGGGTGGGAGAATTTCCTGGGCATGACGATCGGGCAAGCCGTCGTCTGGGCGTCGCAGAATATCGATCCTAAACATACCAATCCCGAACTGACCACGTCCGAGCCTTACGTCATGGGCTCCCACGCCACGTGCTCGGGCGCCTGGGCGAGCGGACCCGAGGACTGCGCGCCGGCGGACTACCAGTGGGGATACAACCGGATGATGACCGTCGATGGACTTTTCGGCGCCGGCGACACCATCGGCGGCACAGCCCATAAGTTCTCGTCGGGATCCTTCGCCGAAGGCCGAATCGCGGCAAAAGCGGCGGTCAATTACGTGAACGATCTGGGCAGCGATCAGCCCCGGGTCAGCGAACAGGAGTACCAAGATCTTGAAAAGGTCGTCTTCCAGCCCATGGAAAACTACAGGGTCGGCCGCAACGAGATCGTCGCTGGGACCGTTTCGCCAAGCTATCTCTTACCTATTCAAGGCCTTCAGCGTCTTGAGAAGATCATGGACGAATACGTCGGCGGTATCAGCTCCCACTACACAACCAACGAACCGTTGCTTACCCGCGGGCTCGAACTGCTGGGCATGCTGAAGGAAGATATGGCTCACATCGGGGCTGAAGACCTCCATCAGCTTCAGCGGACGTGGGAGCTCCAGCACCGGGTTTTGGCCTCTGAGTCGGTAGCCCATCACACGATGTTCCGCAAAGAAACGCGGTGGCCGGGGTATTACTATCGGGGTGATCATATGAAGCTCGATGATGACGATTGGCATTGCTTCACCTTGTCCCAGTACGACCAGGAATCCGGCAAGTGGGAATTGGAAAAGGCCCCCGTTCATCACATCATCGACTAATCGGAATTTATCGAAGAGCTCTTTGATGTAGTGAGACGCCCCTAATGGCGCACGATCCTGGACGCGCCGAGGGAACATGAAGGCGGAATCCGGGACCATGATCATCGCCCAGATCACCGACACCCACCTTGGTGCCGCCAACGCGGCGGACCCGATGTTCGGCGCGCGGGCGGAGAATCTTCGCGAGTGCGTCGCCGACATCAACGGCCTCGACCCCATGCCCGACGCCGTCATCCACACGGGCGATATGACTCAGCACGGCCAAGCGGCGGAATACGTCCACGCCCGATCGCTCCTTGCGGCGCTGGGGGTGCCCCTCTACGTCACCCCCGGCAACCGCGACGGCCGCCAGGAAATGGCGCGGGCCTTTGCCGGCGACGGGTACATAAAGCCCGATTGCGCTTTCGTCCACTATGCGGTCGAGAAACATCCGGTAAGGCTGGTCGCCGTGGACTCCCTCGCCGCCGACGGCAGCACCAAGGGGGATTTGTGCCACGACCGCCTAGCAGCGCTCGACGCCACCCTGGCCGAAGCACCGGCGCAGCCGACGGCATTGTTCATGCATCACCCGCCTTTCGACGTGACGACGGCGCCCGACCCGTTTGCCTATCAGCGCCGCGGGGCGGCGGCTGATCTGGCGGCCGTGGTTTCGCGACACCCCCAGGTGATCCGCATTTTCGCTGGCCACATGCATCGCCCATGGTTGGCGACGGTGGGGGGCGTTGCCGCCAGCACCGTTCCCAGCATCGCCGTCGACCTGCGCAAGGGTCGGTATGCACCAACAATGGCTGGGCGACCGGTCTACCAGGTGCACCGGTTCGAGGGCGATTTGGGCTTCGCTAGCGAGACCCGTTTGGCCGGATCTTAGTGGCGAGCCGTGCACCCGACTTGTAAAATTGGCATTGGGAGGGAGGCGACATGTCGAAGCTCGTAGCACCACACGGAAACGACCGGCTTAATCCGCTGCTCGCACCCGAGAGCGAGCGCGCGGGCGCGTTGAAGCACGCCGAGCGATTGCCCAAGGTGCCGATGTCGAGCCGCGAGGTCTCAGACCTGTTGATGCTGGCGATGGGAGCGTATACGCCGCTCACCGGATTCATGGGCGAGGCGGACTGGCGCGGCTGTTGTCTCGACATGAAGACCGCGGACGGCCTGTTCTGGCCGATCCCGATCACGCTTTCATGTGAGAACGACCTTGCCGACGGCATCGGTATCGGCGAGGAAGTGGCGCTGGTCGATGGGGCCGGCGAAATATTCGGAATCCTCACGGTCACGGAAAAATACGCAATAGATCGGGCGCTCGAATGCTCCAACGTTTTCCGCACTACTGATACGGCTCACCCCGGGGTCGAGAAGGTGATGCGCCAAGGCGCGGTCAACCTGGCCGGGCCGGTTAGCGCGCTGAATGAGGGCCACTACCCGGAAACCTACCCTGGACTCTATCACCGTCCGGCCAATACCCGAGCACTGTTTCAGGACCTGGGCTGGACCACCGTTGCCGCCTTCCAGACTCGCAATCCCATGCACCGCAGCCACGAATACCTGGCCAAAATTGCAGTCGAGATCTGCGACGGGCTGCTGATCCATCAGGTCCTCGGTGCGCTCAAACCGGGCGATATCCCGGCCGAGGTACGGGTTGCGTCGATCGACGCCCTGGTCGCGAACTATTTCGTACCCGGCACTGTTATTCAGGCCGGATACCCAATCGAAATGCGCTATGCCGGCCCGCGAGAGGCCTTGCTGCATGCGGTATTCCGGCAAAATTTCGGCTGCTCGCATCTGGTAGTCGGGCGCGACCACGCCGGGCTTGGCGACTACTACGGACCGCTCGACGCCCATCACATCTTCGATCAAATTGACAAGGGCAGCATGGAAATCCAGCCGCTGAAGATTGATATCACCTTTCATTGCTACAAATGCGGTGGCATGGCGACGGGCCGGACTTGTTCGCACGGTGAAGAGAACCGCCTCGCTATCTCGGGCACCGGGTTGCGCGAGATGTTTGCCAAGGGAAAGCCGATACCCAATGAGTTCAGCCGTCCCGAGGTGCTTGATGTGCTGCGGGCGTACTACGACGATGTGAAGTGATTTCGACGTGATGGCTCTCTTAGCGCCAAGATCGAATTGACGAAGATGGCGGCGAGAACGATGGCCCCGCCCACCAGCGAGGCAATGGACGGCACCTCGCCAACCCCGATCCATACCCAAATCGGCCCCAGAACGGTTTCGATCGGAGCCAGTAGCGCCACCTCGGCGGCAGGAACGTAGTGGGCGCCCCGGATGAACAGTCCGAATGCCAGCGGCAGGACCAGGCAGCCGAGGATGGCGAGGACGATCAGATCGTGGGCATTAATCGCCCCTGGGGCCGACGATAAGGGAAAGGAAACGGCGGCGGACAGAAAACCGGAAACACACAAAGACGGCGTCATGTCGCGCCGCCCCGCCATGCGGACGACGACCAGATTAAGTCCCCAGACGAAGGCGACGCCGAGCGCCATCAGGTCGCCCAGCCAACTGCCCATCCCCAGCGAGTCGTGAAAAATGACGACGATGCCGGCGATGGCGGCAAGGATGGAAAGCCACGTGCGAAGGCGTACTTTTTCCCCCATCATGAGCCAGCCAAAGACGGCGCTGAACAAGGGTGTGGTCGCCAGGATTACCAATGTGTTGGTGACCGTAGTGTGGGTGATCGCGCCGACGAACCCAAAGTTGCTCGCCGCCAGCAGCGCGGCGCTGACCAGACCCAGCCAGCCGATCTGACGAAATGCGGGTATGAAGCGCCGCCGGTAGTGCACAAGCAGTCCCAGGGCGAGGGCGCCCCCCATGAAAAGAGTCCGGTAGAAAATTACCGTCCATATGTCGGTGTTGCCGACCAGGCGCAGCAACAGGGCATCGGGGCTGAGGATGACGATACCGGCAGCCGATAACATCAGGCCGCGGAGATGGAGATTCCGTGAAGTCTGTGTCATCGAAGAAGGGGCCTTAGGAGCCTGTGTGAGTGTTCAAGTCGGCAAGGGAAAGCAGCACTTCCGCTTTGGACAGGTCCTCCAGGCGCGAACAAGTCTCGATAAGGGCGCTTATCTGCTTGTCCTCCAGGATGCCTTTGCAATTGCCACGGAACTTGGCCTCGATATCCTTATCTTGAATTGGATCATCGGCCGCGCCGCGGCAATTTTCACGCGAAGCCGTCAGCTTTCGCCCGTCATTCAGGGTGATGGTGAGATAGGCGGGCAACCGACCGGGGAAGCCGGGATCAGCGTGCGATGTGTATCGGACGCGCCGCGCCAATCCACGAATTCGCGCGTCCGACAATCGCTCCTCGGAATAGGCGTGGGGTCCCATGTCGTCCAGCACCAAGGCTGCGGCGACGATGTATGGAAGGCTGAAGCGGGCCGCGTAAGGCGTTTCGGGCTCAAGCTTCGTGGCCATGGGCTCACAAATGACGGGCACCTGTTCGTTGATCACTTGGCAGTCTATGGCGTGGATAATGTCCGCTTCCAGGGCGTTGGTTTGCTTCAACTCAAAAATGGCGTCTATGAAGCTGTGGGTGTGCTGGCATCCGGAATGGAGTTTGAAGGCGACATCAGGCGTGTGCCACACTTGGCCTAGGTCATGGATGGCGTCCTGTGTTTCCCATTGCCCGGGATTGAGGTGGACTGGATAGACCCCGAACTGACCTTCGAAAATTTCAGCCGGTGCGGTCAGGCCTCGCGCCGCCAGGTCTGCCGCCACCACGCCCCCGTGCGCCGCCCAACCGCAGTTGAACAGTTTGCCGTCGCTGCCGTCGACCACCGACTGGAGCAGGCCGCTGGCCTGGTTGCCGGCGATCCCCAGCGCGTTGCGGGTGCGCTGGGCATTGAGGCCCTTGGCCCGGCTGGCGGCGGCGGCGGCGCCGAAGATACCAACGAATGACGATGGTTGCAGGCCCGATACCTGGAAACCAACGGGGTCCGCCAAGGCGACGCGAAGCGCCGTTTCGATCCCGGCGACGATGGCAACCACCAGGTCGCGGCCTGGCCGGCTCTCGGCCTGCCCCGCCGCCAACGCCGCCGAAATAATGACGGCATGTGTATGCATCATGGTAGGAAAGTGGGTGTCATCATAATCGAAACTGTGCCCCATGAGGCCCGCCGCCAGGGCCGCTGATGGGGCGGGCACCATAACGTCGAGGCCCGGCACGGAGGACTCGGGCGTTCCCCCCCAGGCGCCGATTGCCTCAATGACGGCCTGGGTTGATGGCAAGGAAAGGGCGGCGATTTGGATTCCCAGGTTATCGAGCACTCGGTGGCGCACGTCGATAACCACGCTTTGGGGAATTGATTCAAACTCCAGGCTGGCTATCCACTCCGCGTAGGCGTCCGAGATCGTACGATCGCCCATGGTAAACATACCTCCGGGGGGTGGCATCCGTGACGGGGGAATGGTATCGCCCGGCGAGGTCTATGTAAAACGGTGCCAGCCGGGACAAAACGGAAAGCCCTTGCCGTGTAGCGCGCCGACGACATACCCTCGCAGCCCTTTTCCTGGAGAGGCCCGATGAGTACACCAAAGGATGAAGACCGCTCGTCCCCTGATCGGTCTGCCGCGTTAGATAAGGCGGCGCTTGATTACCACCGCACTTGGCCGCCCGGCAAATTGTCGGTTGTTCCAACCAAGCCACTCGGAAATCAGCGCGATCTGGCTCTCGCCTATTCGCCTGGCGTGGCCGCGGCCTGCCTGGCCATTGTCGACGAGCCGGCCAAGGTTTCTAAACTCACCGCGCGCGCCAACCTGGTCGCGGTGGTGACCAATGGAACCGCCGTACTGGGCCTCGGCGCTATCCGCCCCCTGGCCGCCAAGCCGGTCATGGAAGGCAAGGCGGTGCTGTTCAAGAAGTTTGCCGGCATCGACGTGTTCGATATCGAGTTGGATGAGACGGACCCCGATAAACTGGTCGATATCATTGCCAGCCTGGAGCCCACCTTTGGCGCTATCAACTTGGAAGACATCAAGTCCCCCGAATGCTTCGAGGTCGAACAGCGCCTGCGCCAGCGCATGAACATACCCGTCTTCCACGACGACCAACACGGCACGGCCATCGTTGCGGGTGCCGCGGTTGTCAACGGCCTGCGCCTGGCCGGCAAGTCGATCGCCGACGTCAAGCTGGTCTCCACCGGCGGCGGCGCGGCGGGAATCGCGTGTCTCGACTTGCTTGTCGAAATGGGACTGAAGAAAGAAAACATAATCCTCGTCGACCACTTGGGCGTAGTCCACAAGGGGCGGCGGGAAGAGATGACGGCGCAGAAAGAGCGCTATGGCGCCGACACCGAAGCGCGCACGTTGGCTCAGGCGATCAACGGCGCCGACGTCTTTTTAGGGTTGTCTGCGGCGGATATTCTTCGGCCCGAAATGGTTGAGCGTATGGCAAATATGCCGCTGATCCTGGCGCTCGCCAATTCGCACCCCGAGATCGACCCCGTGCAGGCCAAGGAAATACGGCCGGACGCGATCATTGCCACGGGGCGGTCCGATTATCCGAACCAAGTCAACAATGTACTCTGCTTTCCCTTTATTTTCCGCGGTGCCCTGGACGTCGGCGCTACCACCATCAACGACGCGATGAAACTGGCTTGTGTCGATGCCATCGCCGGCCTGACCATGGCCGAGTCCTCCGAAGTTGTGGCTAAGGCCTATGGTGGTGAGAATCTAAGTTTCGGGCCCGAGTATCTGATCCCCAAACCCTTCGATCCGCGCCTCATCGTCGAAGTGGCATCGGCGGTCGCCAAGGCGGCCATGGAGAGCGGGGTGGCCACGCGCCCGATCGAGGACTTTGTTGCCTATCGCGAGCGCTTGGGAGAGTTCGTCTTTCGCACGGGCCTCCTTATGCGTCCGGTGTTCGAGCGTGCCCGTCTGGAACCGAAGCGTCTGGTTTTTGCCGAGGGCGAGGACCGGCGGGTGCTCCGTGCCGTTCAGGCCATCGTCGATGAAGGCTTGGCGCGGCCCATCCTGATCGGGCGGCCCGATGTCGTGAACACCCGCATCGATGATCTCGGACTGCGTATCGCGTCCGGCAAGGATTTTGAGTTGGTCAACCCGGACGACGATCCCCGCTACGATGCCTATTGGCGGTGCTACCACGGGCTGATGGAACGCAACGGTGTCTCGCCGGACGCGGCGCGCACAATTTTACGTACCAATTCGACGGTAATCGCTGCCATCATGGTCAGGCGCGGCGAGGCCGACGCCATGCTCTGCGGGACCTTTCGCCAATACGACTGGCACTTGAGGCACGTGCTCGACGTCATCGGTCTGGCAGACGGCGTTCGGGACGTATCGGCGATCAGCGTCCTTCAGTTGCCCAAGGGCGCCTTCTTCCTCTGCGATACCTTTATCACGCCCGATCCGACCGCCGAGGAGCTGGTCGAAATGGCGATCATGGCGGCCGAGCAGGTCAGCCGCTTTGGCATCACGCCCAAGGTGGCGCTTTTGTCCCATTCGAATTTCGGTACAGGCGACACGGCCTCGGCGCATAAGGTGCGCGACGCGGTGCGCCTTTTGCGCGAGCGCGCGCCAGACTTGGAAGTGGATGGGGAAATGCAAGCCGTTCGGCGTTGAATGAGGCCTTGCGCTCGCGGCTCTTTCCCAACTCAAAGCTCGCCGGCCAGGCCAACCTTTTGGTCATGCCGTCGCTGGACGCCGCCAACATCGCCTTTAATTTGGTCATGATGCTGGGCGAGGGCCTGCACGTTGGGCCCATACTGATCGGCGCCCAGGCCTCGGCCCATATTCTGACTCCCTCGGTGACGGCGCGCGGTATCATCAACATGAGCGCCTTCGCGGTGGTCGACGCCCAACGCCGCGTCGCCCAAACCGTCCTAGCCTAAGGTTCGTAGGCATCTCCTCCCGCCCTGACATGCTTTTCACGATAGGCGATATAGATGACGGCGGAGAAGATTACGGTTCCACCAACCCATGTCCAGACGTCCGGGATCTCGGCAAAGACCAGATAGCCGATGATCGCAGACCAGATCAGTTTGGTGAAATCAAGCGGCATGACCACCGTGATATCGACCGCCTTGACGGCCTCGGCAAAGGCCAGATGAGCCAGGCTTCCTATTCCACCAATTGCCGCCATCCACGCCAGTTGAGACCAGGTCGGGGCCTGCCACACCGAAAGCGCCAACAGAAACGTTGCCGGCGTGGTAACCAACATGGCGTAGATGGAGATCGTCGTGCTCGATTCGGTGCGTGTCAGGGACTTGATAACGATCAGCCCTGTCGCGTAGCCCAGCGAAGAAATCAAGATGAGAACGGCGCCGAGGTCCACACCGCCATATCCGGGACGCAAAATGATCATGGTCCCGGTAAAACCGACGATCAGGGCCGCTATGCGCCGCGCGCGGATAGCCTCGCCCAGCAGGACCACCGCCAGGACAGTGGCGAAGAGTGGTGCCGAGAAGCCTAGCGCCGCCACTTTGGCCAGGGGAACCAAGCTAATGGCCGTGAAAAACAGTGTCATGGACACCACGTTGAGGCTGCCGCGAAGGAGGTGCATGGCGGGGCGGTTTGTCCTCAACGGCTCGATACCATGGCGGATGAAGGCCGGGGCAAAGGCCAGCAAGCCGAAGAGGCTGCGGAAGAAGGCGATCTCCAAGGGATGCAGGTCGGCAGACATGTGGCGGATGATCGCGTTCATGGCGGCGAAGGCGAAGCCGCAGGCAAGCATGTACGCCATACCCCGGAAGGGGCTCGGGCCGCGGGCAAATTTCCTGTTGGTCGCGGTGGGCGGGTTCATGACGGGAACGGCCAAAATTCATTTCATCACATTGTGACAGGTTGGGCGCAGTTCGTCTCACGTGCGCTAATCGTCGCCGGACATAATTTGAATGCACCCCGCAAAAGGCGTATGACTTCGCGTCGGTGTCCCAAACGGCGAAACCATACGACACCCGAATATAGGGAAAAGGAAATCCGCCTGATGCCAGATGGCGAAAAACCGGCCCGCAAACGTTCGAGCGAGAGCCGGTCTCCCTTAATTCTGGCGGGGCTGGTCGGTGCCAGTGGCGTGCTGTGCTACTTCATCAAAGGAACGGACGGCGTCGTCGCGTCGCTTGAGGGCGACCTGGCGCTTCTTGCCATCATGGTGCCTAGGATGATCGCGGCGCTTGCCATCGCCGGGCTGGTCCAGGTCCTGGTGCCGAAGGATCTGGTTGCCCGGTGGTTGGGCGACGCCAGCGGTTATCGGGGGTATATCCTAGCAACGGCGGCGGGCATGTTGACGCCGGGCGGTCCAATGCTGTCCTTTCCCTTGGTCCTTGCCCTCAAGGCGGCGGGCGCCAACACACCGGCCTTGATCACCTATCTGACCTCGTGGGCGCTGCTCGGTGTGCATCGCGTCGTGATGTGGGAAATTCCCTTGTTCGGCACGGAATTCGCCGTGGTGCGATACCTTGTCTCCCTCCCCATGCCAATCCTGGCCGGGCTGATCACGACTGCCCTAATCGCCAGAATGAAGCCCGTGACATAGGAAACGAGATGTCGATTGCGCCCGACCTGCCGACGGTTTTTCTATGGGTGTTGGCTGCCGTCCTTTTCGGTGTTGCCGTCGTCAAAGGGGAAGGGCGGCTTGGCGAGGCCTTTAAGGCGACCTCGAAGTTGCTTGGTATGGTCGTCTTTCGCTTGCCTCTGGCCCTTATGCTAGCCGGTTTCCTCAGTCAGGTCATGCCCAGCGATTTGGTGGGAAGCTCCATCGGCGCCGAGACGGGATTGTCAGGCGTTGTTATCGCATCAGTGGTTGGCGGCTTGGTGCCGAGCGGCCCCTTTGTTTCATTTCCCATCGCCCTTACGCTGTTCAAGTCGGGCGCCGGTATGCCGCAATTGATCGCTTTCATCAGTGGTTGGGGAATCTTCGCCCTCCACCGAATCCTGATTTACGAATGGCCGCTGATGGGGCTACGCTTTACGGCGTTGAGGTTCGCCGCTTCGGGCCTCGTGCCGCCTCTGACCGGACTTCTGGCCATGGCGCTCATGGAGGTTTACTAAAGATACGCGAAGGGAATGAACACCGATGCCCGACACATCCGACATTCGTGAACGCACCGACCTCCTTGGCTAAGACCGGTTCAGCTACCTACCTTAATCGGCGAGACCATGGCGCGCAGGGCCGCCAGAACGCTGGGTGCGACGATCCGGCTCGTGCCTCCTTTAGGGCCTCCACTGGGCCTGTTCCACGCCACCAAATCCAACTTGATGACATCGGAGTCGAGTTCGATGCGCATCGCCGATCCGATCACATCCGGATCGACCCACAGTTCGACCAGCGTTTCGTCGAGGCCGAGGCCGGCAAGGGCAAGCGCCGCTGCCACGTTCAGGTGGCGGGTAAAAGTGGTGGTGGCTTCGCGCGCCGTGCCGGAGAAGATCAACACGGGTTCTTCGGGCGGCGTCGAGAAGTCGAAACCGTGGGCGAGAACGTAGTCCGAGCGCACCAGCCGGTCGGGCCGGAAGCGCGCCACCAGCTTAACTGAACTAATACCGCCTTCAAGGGCGCTACGAACGGTGTCGAGACCGGGCAGGGCGCCGGTGGCGACCTGAATGCGGCCTCCGTGAGCCTGTGCCAGGTCGATAAGATCGGAATGGGTGGCAAGGGCGCTGGGGCTGACTGACACCAGGGTCTTGCCGGCCATGAGGGCGGGTTCGGCGATTTCCCGAAAAGCGGTGGCAGGCGCGCATTCGACAACCACGTCGGCGTGGTCCGGCAGCTCGGCGACTGTCACGACCTGGGGCGTCGGCTCCAGGCCGGCGCTCGCCCGGCGCGCTTTATCCAGGTCGCGGGCAGAGATCGCGGTCAAACGGATGGCCGGGAACCCGTCTCCCGTCAGGCTCTGGGCGAGGCTTTTCCCGACGGTGCCGAAACCAGCCAGGGCAACCCGCATCGGGTTGTCCAAAGAGTAGATCATGGCGGGCATGGTGTTCTTACCCGTTTACGTTCCAGCTGGCTGACCGAGCAACTCGGCATAGGCCGATAGGGAGGGCGCCTCGGGCAATCCGGCGATGCAAGCGAGGAGGGCCTTGACCCGATCCGGCGGCGCGACGGTTGACACCAGGGTGGTGAATTTGGCTACCAGGTCTTCCTCGCTCAAGGGTGATTCTGGATAGCCACGGGCGATGTCGTTACGCCGGGTGAACCTGCGCCCGTCGCGGGTGGTGACTTCGACAATGGTGGCGTAGAAATCGGGAAACAGACTTTCCAATTCGCCGTCGTCGGGGATCACCGTGACGTGTCTGCTGAGTTCGGCGACGGCGGGGTCCGTCAGCCGCCGGTCATTGAAGAAAACACCGACCTTAACCTCGCGGTCGGCCACGGCGACGGGCAGGATGTATTGGGCACAATGGCTCCTTAGCGGATTGCCGTCGATGCAGTGGACGCCCGAGCGCGGGAAGCGCATGGCCAGGCTTTCGATGTCGCCGGGTGCTAGGTCTTCTTCACCTACCAGCCCGATAAGGGCGTCGAGGCCCGGATGGAGGAAGGAGACGCATGAATAGGGCTTGATGGCCAGTTCCATAATACCGTCCCATTTCTCTCCCAAGTCCGCTGTCAGCAAGTCAGGGTTGGGGGCGCGACTGAAGGCGTGGAATATCGTATGACCATGGTCGAAGATAGCTGTCGGCCCGCCAAAACCGGACCCGGCGAGTAGGGCCGAAGTTACGCCATTTCGCGCCGCCATGCCCATCTGGAAGGGCCGAGCGTTTTCCGTCGGGTCGCTCTCCCAGGCCATCATGCCTGAGGCCTGACAGCCGGCCAGGCCGAAAGCGCGGACCATGGCCTCGGCATCGAGGCCGAGCAGGAAACCGGCTGCGGCGGTGGCACCAAAGGCGCCGCAGACGGCTGAGGGATGGAATCCCAGCGCGTATTGTTCGGCCGGGCCAAGGGCCATGGAGGTCCGGTATTCGACCTCGCAGCCCAGTGCCACGGCGGCGAGAAACGATCTGCCCGAGGCCCCGACCCTTTCGCCGACGGCAAGGGCCGTCGGTCCCATGATGGCGATGGGATGAAGAATTCCTTCCGGGTGGTGGGGTTCCATATCGCAGGCGTAACCCATGGTGCCGTTGGCCAGCGCCGCATTGACGCAATCGGTCTTGTTGCCCTGTCCGATCAAGGTCGCTTCCGCCTTGCCGCCGTGTTCTCTGGCGAAGTCGGCGATTAGACGGCCGGTGGAGTAATCGGGGTTGGCCGCTGCCAGCAACGCCCCCGCCCCATCGCGAACCGAAAGCAAGGTCATGTCCAAGACCTCGTCGGGCAGCGCATCGGCTTGGAAGGTGCCGATACATTCGGCGAGGTCCTGGGTCAATGGGGCCGGTTGGTTGGTATCTGACATGGTGTGTCCTTTCCGCCCGTCTTGCGACCTCCGCCGTATGCGCGATCAGTCCGGTAGCTGGCCCTGGATATAGGGAAGCAAAATGTTGTTGTGGATATTGGTGCGAATTTCGTGGAATTTTACTTGGGGTTGGGCGCCCTGGACCAGGATCGGCGGAGTGACGACCTTCAACTGACCCAATTTCTCCAGGCCGAAGTAAAAGGCTCCTTCCGACAGCTTCTTGGCCACCAACGACCACATCTCCACCTCGGCCTGTTTATTGTCGTACTGGCGGTTGGCGAGACTGGAAATTGCGCCCAGCATCGGATCCAGATGTTGGCGTACGGACCACAGATTTTGATCAGGGCCTTCCATCAGAGTGCGAAAGCGCATTATGTCGCCGGCCGCCAGCGCCTCCTTCGTCTCCTTTCCGATGCGTGCTCGGTCGTCGGCGCTCAAGGCCGGTAGCCGCTCTTCGATCGCTGTCACTTGTTCGAGGAGGAATTGGGCCAACTTGTGGCGTGCGGTGCCGCCGAGGGGAACATCGGCGAGGACCGGGAAAGATATCCCGAGCACGACAAAAACGATGGGCAGGATTGTTCGCAACATGGGGTCTCCGCTGGTAGGTTAGCTTTTGTGGAAGAGTTGACGCGGGAAATTTGCGAAGGTCTCGGCGCCGTTCTTTCCAACGCGGAACGACTCACTGATCACGATTGACCAGTCATCTTTCCAAATGGCGGGGATGCAGTGCAGTGTCATGTTCTCTTCGATCACCGTCTTGTCCCCCGGGCGCAGGCTCACCGTGAGCTCGCCCCAGGTCGGCGGATATCCGATCCCGACCGGGTAGCCGATGCGCGAATCCTTGACGATGCCATACTTGGCAATGACCTTCGACCACGCCGCCTCCACGTCCTCGCAGGCGACGCCCGGCTTGACCGCGTCGAGGGCGGCGTTGAGCCCTTCGACGACGACCTTGGCGGTATCTTGCATTTCGTCCGGCGGGGTGCCCAGGTAAACCGTGCGCGACAACGGCGCGTGATAGCGATAGCGGCAGCCGCCGAGCTCCAGGTTGGTCACCTCGCCAACCCGGTGGACGTCGTCGGCCCAGGCCAGATGCGGGGCCTTGGCCCATTTGCCGGTGGGCGCGTTGGGGGGCTTGCAGGTGTAGTCGCCGGGAAAGTCATCGGTGCCGCGGATCTGGGTATCGTAGAGGGTGGCCATGGGGTCGCACTGGCGCACCCCGGGTTCAATGGCGTCGATGGTGGCTTGCATGGTCTTTTCTGCGATTTTACCGGCCTCGGCCATGAATGTCAGTTCCTGGGGCGATTTAACCATGCGCACCCAGTTAACCAGGAGATCGGCGTCCTTGAATGAAGCGTTGGGCAGGTGGTTGCGCAATTCCTCATAACACCGCGCGGTGAAATAGTAGGCGTCCATCTCAACGCCTAGCGACCGCTTGTCCCAGCCCTTCTCCTTTAAGATATCGGCCATGAACTGCATCGGATGCTGGGTCGCCGACGCGACGTAGCCGTCGGTGTAGCCCAGGATATTTTCTTTTTTCAGAAAAACCGTGAAGTCGGCGCCAATGGCGTCCATATCGCGTCCGGCCCAAATCGGTTCCTCGGCGTCTAGCGCCAAGATCACCATCTGGTGGACATAAAACGACCAGCCGTCATAACCGGTCAGGTAGTACATGTTGGCAGGGCTGGTCACCAAAAGGACCTTGATGCCGGCCTTCTCCATGCGCGCCTTGGTTTTGGCGACCCGCTGCATATATTCCGAACGTTCAAACAGAGCCACACAATCCTCCCATAGATCGGTCCTTAACGCCGCTTTATCCGCCCATTCTATGCCTTATCGGACCATTGGGTACAAGGGCGGGGCTGTTTATCTTCAGTTCCATCTCAAATACATGATCTTCTGCAGTGGGCGAAAATCTTGCGAGTACATGATGGCCCGACTGGACGACGATATTCTCGCCACCTTGCGCCGAAAATTCATCTCCGATGTGGCGGCTCGCCTTGAGGCTATGGATGACGCCCTCGGCCGGTTGTCGTCGCCCGCACCGGGGAGCGAGGATAGCCTGGATTTTCTGAAGTTCGAATCCCACAAGTTGCACGGCTCGGGAGCCTCGTTCAGGTATGCCGAGATTTCCCGCGTGGCCGGCGAGATGGAAGACTACTTGGAAGGATCAGGAAGTGATGTTGCGGTGCTCGGCCCCTTGATGGGCGCGCTCAGGGCTTCGGTGCCGGGGGACGACGACCCCAAGGCGTGAACAAATGCGCGCCGATTTTCGATGTTACTCCTTGTCGGCGTGTGCCTTGTCCCAAACAGCGCGCACGGTATCGGCCAGGGCCATGGGATCGAAGGGTTTGGAGATGACATCGATGGCGCCCAGCTTATAGTATCGGGCAAGCTCTTGGGGCTGTACCTTGGCGGTCATGAACGCGACGGGCGTCTCAGCGGTGGCGGGCAGACGGCGCAATTCGGCATGGGTGGACGGTCCATCCATGTCCGGCATCATGACGTCGAGCAAGATGATCTGAGGCGCGAAACCGGGTCCGCGCTCGATGGCCTCGGCTCCCGAGGAACAGGCCTCGACCGTAAAGCCCCCCACTTTTTCGAGGGCAAAACGGGCGATGGTTTGGATCTCGGTATCGTCCTCGACCAAAAGTTTTCGCTGAAGGCTATCCGTCGTCATCAAACAATCCCTCAAGATAGGGGGGTACGGCAACGAATTGTTTGCACACCTTGGGAAGAATCCAAGGAATAGACCTCGCCCTCGTCAACAAAATGGTGCCCAGGGGCGGGCAGCACCTTTCTAGGGTATTCAATAGCCTGCCACAAGGTTAGACAAAATTACTCCCCGCAGAAATCCGATGGTTTCCGTGGACAGTGTCTAACCGATAACGCCCCTCCTCCGATGCGGAGGTCCGCTTCTCATAGCTAATCAACTAGCAGCCCGCTGCGCAGGCAAAAAATTGCCCGCGCCGACCGTCACGGTTGAACGCGGGCAAGGGGTGTTTGATGCCAGAAAGAATAGCAAATTCAGTGCCTTCGTGCAAGCAGGACACCGTTACGATCTTGACCTGCACCGGCGGTAACTTTGCGGCAAAGACCCACAGACAAGCCGCTGACGGGAGCCTGATTACCGACAGCTTTAATGCCGGAACGTACTTCGATCACCAAGTGAAGGCATTTGACGATCTATATGGCCTGTTCAAAATCATCAACGAAGCAGCGGCGGACCCGAGAAAACTAGCCATCAGGGGCCGCTTGAGGGAAGACGCACCACAGCGTACGCCACCGCTCGGTCGATCCAGCCCTCTACCGACAGCACAATCTTGTCGAACGCTTCTTCAACAGACCCAAACACTTCAGGCGGGTTGCAACCCGATACGATAAGCTAGCGCGCAACTTCCTTGCCGCCATCATGCTCGCGTCAACCCGCCTCTGGATACGCGCTCATGAGTCCGCGACCTAGGGCCGGGCAAGATTTGTCGGACCCCACATGAATCCGTTAAAACGTGAGCCGCTCTAATTCACGACCATCAGCAGATCCTTCGCGTCGACCTGCCGCCCCGGCTCAACAACCAGGCGGGCTACCGTACCGTCCTTTGATGCGCGGACCATGGTTTCCATCTTCATCGCTTCCAGGGCCATCACCACATCACCGGACTTGACCGTCTCTCCCTCGGCGACAGCGATGGTGGTCACAACACCCGGCATCGGGGCCGGGACATGGTCGGGATTGTCCTTCTCGGCTTTCTCGTTCACGCGAACGCTCGGGGCCAAGGCGCGGTCCGGCACCTTGATCCGCCGGGGTTGTCCGTTCAGTTCGAAGAAGACCTCGCGCTGGCCGTCCTCACCGGCCTCGCCGACGGTGAGGAAGCGGATCACCAGGGTCTTGCCCCGATCGATATCGACGATGATCTCCTGGCCCGATTGCATGCCATAGAAGAACACAGGCGTCGGCAGGCGATCGACGCGACCGTGAGCGCGCCGGTGCTTGGCGAACTCCGCGAAGACGGCCGGATACATCAGATGTGAGGCAAGGTCCCAATCCGAGATCTTGCGCCCGGCCGATTGTTCCGCTTGGGCGCGCTCCGCCGCTAAATTGGCGGCCGGCATGCTCGCGGCCGGGCGCTCCGTGATCGGTGTCTCGCCCGCGAGCACTTTTTGTTGCAACGCCGCCGGCCAACCGCCGGGCGGCTGGCCCAAATCGCCCCGCATCAGGGCAATCACCGATTCCGGAAAGGCGATTTCGTAGTTGGGATCAAGTACGTCCTCGGCCGATAACCCGCTCGAGACCATATAGAGCGCCAAATCGCCGACAACCTTCGAGGTCGGCGTAACCTTGACGATATCGCCAAACATGGCATTGACCTCGGCATAGGCGCGGGCGACCTCGTGCCAGCGCTCTTCCAATCCCATGGCGCGTGCCTGCTCCTTCAAATTGGTGAACTGGCCGCCCGGCATCTCGTGGAGATAGATCTCGGAGGTGCCCCAGCGAAGGTCGCTTTCGAAGGCCCCGTAGTTTCGCCGTACCGCTTCCCAATAATCGGAGACGGCGCGGATTGTCTTGGGATCGAGACCGGTGTCACGCTTCCCGTCGCGAAGCGCCATCACGATCGATCCCAGATTCGGCTGCGAGGTGAGGCCAGAAAGACTGTCCATCGCCGCATCGACCGCATCGACCCCCGCCTCGGCGGCCGCCAGGACGGAAGCGGCTGCAGTCCCGCTGGTATCATGGGTATGGAAATGCACCGGCAACCCAGTCTCCCGCTTCAAGGTTTCGACCAACAGGCGGGCCGCTTCCGGGCGGCAAACCCCGGCCATGTCCTTGAGCCCCAGGATATGAACCCCCGTCGCCTTCAATTCCTGCGCCAGGCCGACGTAATAGTCGAGATCGTATTTCGCCCGCGCCGGGTCGAGCATGTCGCCGGTATAGCAGATCGCCGCTTCGCAGAGGCGGCCAGTCTCAAGGACATATTCGATCGACATTTTCATGTTTTCGATCCAATTCAGGGCGTCGAACACGCGAAACAAATCGATCCCGCCCTCTGCTGCGCGATCGACGAAGAATTTGACCACATTGTCCGGGTAGTTGGTGTAGCCGACCGCGTTGGAGGCGCGAAGGAGCATTTGCAGCAGGATGTTCGGCACTCGCCGGCGAAGGTCGGCCAGGCGATTCCACGGATCTTCCTTAAGGAACCGCATGGCGACGTCGAAGGTGGCCCCGCCCCAGCATTCGAGCGAGAACAGCCCGGAGAGATCGCGCGCATAGGCATCGGCCTCCGAGATCATGTCGAAGGAGCGTATCCGGGTCGCGAGCAGGGACTGATGGGCGTCGCGCATCGTCGTGTCGGTCACCAGAACGCGCTGCTGGTCGAGCATCCATTTCGCGAAGCCCGCGGCACCCAGCTCGTCCAGCAGGTCCTTGGTACCAGTAGAGATTTTACCCGTCGAAGGTGATGGCACGACGGGCGGGAGACCCGGCACGGGAAGCGGACGGCCTTCAACCTCCGGATTGCCGTTGACGATCACATCGGCAATGAAGCGGAGCAGCCGCGTCGCCCGGTCACGGCGGCGAGGGAAGGCGAAGAGCTCGGGCGTTTCGTCGATGAACCGGGTGGTGTAGTCGCCGGCGAGAAAGCGGGGGTGGTTGATCAGCTTCTCCAGAAAAACCAGATTGGTAGAGACCCCGCGAATGCGAAATTCACGAAGTGCGCGGTCCATCCGCATAATGACGGCGTCCGGCGACGGCGCCCAGGCGGTCACCTTTTCCAACAATGAGTCGTAATAGCGCGTGATGATGGCGCCGGAATAGGCGGTCCCGCCATCGAGCCGGATACCGAACCCGGTTGCCCCCCGATAGGCGTTGATGCGGCCATAGTCGGGGAGGAAATTCTTTTCGGGATCTTCGGTGGTGATGCGGCATTGCATGGCGTGGCCGTGGAGGCGGATATCTGCCTGTTCGGGAATGCCCGAGGTTTCGGGATCGCCGATGTGCGCGCCTTCCGCGATCCGGATCTGCGCCTTTACGATATCGATCCCGGTGACCGCCTCGGTCACCGTATGCTCGACCTGTATGCGAGGATTGACTTCGATGAAATAGAACGCGCCACTGTTGTGATCCATCAGGAATTCGACGGTGCCCGCATTCACATAGCCCGCATGGTCGGCGATCCGGAGGCCGGCTCGGCAGATGGCATCTCTCCGGTCCTCGTTCAGATAGGGGGCGGGTGCCCGCTCGATGACTTTTTGGTTGCGGCGCTGCACGGTGCAGTCGCGCTCGAAGAGATGAACCAGACGGCCGTGCACGTCGCCAAGCACCTGGACCTCGACATGGCGGGCATGGGCGACCAGTTTTTCCAGATAGACCTCGCCATTGCCGAAAGCCGCCTCGGCCTCGCGCCGGCCCGCCTCGACCTGTTCTTGAAGTTCGGCGGCGGTCTCGATCATCCGCATGCCGCGGCCGCCGCCGCCCCAACTCGCCTTCAGCATGACCGGAAATCCGACAGCCTCGGCGAGGCGTGCGATCTCGGCCGGATCCTCGGGCAGAGGGATCGTCGCCGGCATCACCTGCACCCCCGCCGCCTCAGCAAGATTTCGGGCCGAGACCTTGTTGCCAAGTGCGCGCATGACGCCGGGGGGCGGTCCGATGAAGATCAACCCGGCCGCAGCACAGGCCTCGGCGAAGTCTGCGTTCTCGGAGAGGAACCCATAGCCCGGATGGATCGCGTCGACCCCGGCCGCCAATGCGACACGGATGACCTCCTCGATCGAGAGATAAGCTGCGACCGGCCCCATTCCTTCGCCAATCAGATAGCTTTCATCGGCCTTGAACCGATGGAGACCGTATTTGTCCTCCTCGGCATAGACGGCCACCGTGGCGACGCCGAGTTCGGTCGCGCCGCGCATGATGCGAATGGCGATCTCGCTTCGATTGGCCACCAACAGCTTGCGGATCGATTTCGGCATTGCCCCTTCCTCTTCCACCAAAACTTCCGTCCACCGCAGTGTCGATGAACCTTTGAATTAGTCTGGATGATAATCTACCACGGACGCATCGACCATCGGGGCGGCAATCATCCGCCCATCGCGGCTTAGGCGATCTCCAAGAATGGATCGCCGAGGACGTCCATGCGCGGCTTGATGCCGAGGCCCGGTTTGGTGGACGTCGCCATGCGCCCGTTGTTCAAGGTCGGCGCACCGTCGGCCGTCCTCAACTCGGTCTTGAAGTAGTTCGACGTCACCATGAGGCGGTATTTTTCCGGCGTCGATTGGGCAAGATGGCCTACGGTTGCCGCCGCGATGTCGCCGCCGCCCGAGTCCTCGATGGTGAGTGCGATGCCGAGCGAGACGCAGAGATCCCGGATCTGGCCTGCCCGGGTCAGACCGCCGACCCGCCCGATTTTGAGATTGATGGCGTCCATGGCGCCGTCCGCGTGGCCGCGCACGATCATCTCGACACTGTCCATGCATTCGTCGAGGACGAAGGGATGGTCGGTGCGCCGGCGCACGGTCAGGCATTCTTCGTAGGTCAGGCAGGGTTGCTCGATGTAGATGTCGAGGTCCTTGACGGCGCGCACCACCCGTGCCGCCTGGTGCGGCAGCCAACCGGTATTGGCGTCGGCCACTACCCTCTCGCCCGGTTCCAGATCGGCGACGACGCGGCGGATGCGCGCGATATCGTCGTCCACCTCGCCTCCGACCTTGAGTTGGAAGGCGTGGAAGCCGATGGCGCGGTGCTCTGCCACCTCTTTGGCCATGTTGTCGGGGGTGTCCTGGGAGATCGATCGGTAAAGCGCCAGGTCATCGCCGTAGCGCCCGCCCAGCAACACCGAAACCGGAAGCCCCGCCGCCTTACCCAGAATGTCCCAACATGCGTTGTCGATGGCGGTTTTGACGTAGGGGTGGCCCTTGAGCGCCATGTCCATGCGCCAATAGACTTGGGCGGTCTGGGTCGGGTCGGCGCCGATGAGATGCGGCGCCACTTCGGCGATGCCGGTTCGCGTGCCGGCGGCATAGGCCGGCAAATAGGCGGGGCCAAGCTGGCACGCCTCGCCAAAGCCGCTGATACCGGCGTCGGTATCGATGCGCACGATGGTCGAATCATAAGACTCGATGGACCGCCCAAACGACCAATTGTAGTTGCCCGCGACCAGGGGCAATTCGACCCGGTAAGCGGAAATCTTGGTGATCTTCATGGGTGATTTCCCCCTTATTTCTCATGCCGCCGGTCCCCCGGGGCGATTGACGGCGTCGAGGGCAACCTAGCCCATGGCAATTGGATTTGTCATCCCTATCGCGCCATAAATGTTTGGTTGAATTTGGTCCGCGAAGGGTTAACACTCAAAGTTAGCAACCAGCCTGAAAAACAATAATAACCGGGTTGCGTCCCGTGCCTGTCGGAGAGGGCATGACAGAAAAAGATAAGCAATTGGATCGAAATGAAGACGCAAGCGAGCCCTCAAAGGCGACGCCGCCGCGGCCCGACGTTCCGCTTCCACTCGCGGCAGTTAGTGGTCTTGTTCTAGAATGGCGGCACGTTCTTCGTAGAGCCTTCACCTCCCCTTAAACTCTTCCCGCTTAAATCTTCGGATGATAATTCGTAATTCGATCTCAGAAAATAACAGGTCTGTCTGGACGGGGCCTATTGTCCCTGCGGCACTGATTTCCGTCGCTCTAGGCGGTGCGATGTGGATGACCTACCCCACCGGTCAAGGCAGCGAGAGCCTTCCCGTGATTTCAGCCCCGGTATCTCCGATCAGGGTTCGACCTGCTGATCCTGGCGGCATGGAGGTTTCCTATCAAGATATCTCGATTCTTAACCCTAGTTCCCCAAATGCCCCCGAACCAATCGTCAACTTGATGCCACCACCAGAGCAACCCGTTCTGTTCGCAAGATAGCGATGGATCGGTCACCGTTAGAGGAATTGAGGCATTTGGAAAGGAGTGTTCGCACCGCAGCGATAATGGCAACGTGGGCATTGATTAAGATTGGCTGAGCCTGTCCTCGGCGTCAGAAACGCTCCTACAAGACCCGTGGAGTCGGCGCTGGGACGCAGCATGAAGATCAGACTGCGAGACGGCACCGGGAGCGTGGCTTTTAAATATCTTGTCGAAGACTGTTTGACGTCAGCGCTTTTGGGACATATTGGGGGATTTGCGTAAGGGAGAATTTCTGGCTCATCGTAGTGACCGAAGGGAAAGAAGATGGGCCAGAAATCGGAGATGAGACAGAGGGGTGGAGCGTCCCGAGGGGCGAAGGTGCATTGAGGATCGCCACAGACACGGGGGGTACGACGACGAAGGGATGGGTGCGTCGTTTTAGCCTTGTAAGCTATTGAAATTACGAGGTAAAATAACGCCATTTTCGAGTCCTGGTAGGGTGG
>PVBE010355540.1_pt1 | contig 23345 bp, 14 predicted proteins | sample 1631181 | NCBI WGS metagenome assembly PVBE01 (sample SAMN08397723, study PRJNA350692) | Marine metagenome, whole genome shotgun sequencing project. | isolation source: water | place: Pacific Ocean | collected 2012-04 | reverse complement strand
GCGCCTGGATTCCCGATCCATCATTGTCTGGAATTTGGCCGGCGGGTCGATAGACAAGTCCACAGTCTCGCCTGTGATGGGATGCTCAAACCGCTGGCCGATGGCACACAAGAACAGTCCGCCGCCCCGGTATGGCGGTCCGATGTGGTGCAGATCATCTCCGAGCACCGGGTGGCCGAGCCCAGTCATGTGGCGCCGCAGTTGATGGGTACGGCCAGTATGGGGAAAGAGGTCCATGGCCGTCAGCCAGCCCACATGCAGAGACCGGCTATGGGCCACAGCCCGCCAGCGGGTGTGGGCCTCTCGCCCATCCAGGAGATCATGAACCTCTCCCTCTCCCTCCAGCCTTCCCACCAGGACCGCCCGATAGTGCTTGTAGATCTGCCGGTTCTCGAAGATCTTGCAGAGGTCTCGCCGTACGCCTGCAGCCCGGGCCACCAGGAGCAGGCCGCTCGTGCGGTAGTCCAGCCTGTGAACCGGGTCCGGATCCGGCAGGGCATCCGGCAGGTCTGAGATGCCCAGGTTGTGGCGCAGAGCACGGTGGACTGTCCTGGCCCGATTGCCCCTCACATGGATCCCTGCTGGCTTCCGAACCACCGCAAGCCAGGGGTCCAGATAGCAGACGTCCAGCTCCATTCGCAGGGCTGGAAGCCGCGGCTTGCCAGAAAGTGTGAGCTCCAGGGCATCCCCGGGAGCCACAAACCATGCACTCCGACAGCGGGCCCCATTCCACAGCAATTCCCCCGCCTTGATCGCCTTGCGGGCCTGATTGCGGGAAGTCAGGACCGGGAAGACACGTGCTGCGCAGGCATCAATCCGCTCCCGGGGAGGCGGTGCGGAGACAACGTGGGCATACCGAGGCAAGCTCTACTCGTCCACGTAGCCCAGGCCTCGGAGATGCTCGAGCGTCTCGTCGGCGAGCACCTCGTCCACCGAGTGCGCCTCATACTTGGGAATGGTCTTCCGCATGTGGTTCATCTTGGTGCGAAGTCGTTGGACATCCTTGGGCCGACTCGAGGCCAGGTTCTCCTTCTCCTCAAAATCAGCGGCCAGGTCATACAGCTCAACCTGCCGTGTCTTCTGATTGACGATCAGCTTGAGGTTGCCCTCCATGATGGTCTTGAGGAGCTCCCCATTGCGCCGGGTACTCATCAAAATGGGTCTATCCTGCACCGCTTCGATCTCTCCAGTCATCACAGGCAACAAGCTCTGAGACCCATTGGGCTGAACATCTGGCGCGGCACCCGTGCCCAGGTGGATCAGCGTGGGGAGCAAGTCGGTCAGCGTGACCCGTCCGCTGATCCGGCTGCCCGCTGGAATGCGGCCAGGGGCCTTCACTACGAGCGGAATCCGCGTCTGCTCATTGTACAAGGTGGTCCTGTGCCCGAGGTCGCCATGGTCCCGGAACTCCTCGCCGTGATCGGATGTAAACACGATGACCGTGTCCGGTGTGGGGGCAATGATCTCCAGGATCTTCCGGATCCACCGATCGGTGTACCGGATCTCTGAGTCGTACAGCGTCTCAAGCGTGGCCACGACAGTCGGTTCCTTGGTCTCATCCGCCTTGCGCATTGCGGTCATTACCGTGGTCGACCACTTCCGAAGACGGCGGTCCCGGTCCAGGGCGCTTTGCGCGGCCAGCTCCGGGAGGTCCTTGGCTGCCATGATGTCGAAGTCCTCGACCCACGGACGCCTCGGAATGTACTTGTCGTGCGGATCGAAGAAGTGCAGCCACATGAAGTACGGGTGCGTGCCCTTCAGCTCGCTGGTCCAGCTCGACACCACATTGTGAATGTCCGATGCCGGCGCGTACCCCTTGTGGTCGAAGTGGTCAAAGCCCTGCGCAAAGCCAAGCTGTTGGGTCAGGTGGTGGTTGGTAGCCACCCCATAGGTGGTGTACCCCGCCGCCTTGAGTTGCTCGGCGAGCGTCTGATGCTCCTTGCCCAGCGCCGGCTGACGCGTCACCTCTCCCCGCTGAACCAGTCCCCGATCCACGCCATGCTGAAAGGGGTAGAGCCCTGTGAAGATGGTCGCCATTGAGGGCACGGTCCATGAGGAACCACCGTAGGCGTTCTCGAACAAGACGCCATCCTTGGCCAGTCGGTCCAGCCACGGACTGGTCGGCCGATCGTAGCCATAGGCGTGCAGGTGGTCGGCACGGAGCGTGTCCACCGTGATCAGGATGATGTTCGGCTTGGCTTGCAGCTGCGCTGGATCCAGGGCCTGAGCCGGGACATCCACCACCACAGCCCCGCCTCGGGCTCCCACCTCCACCACCTCGGGCTGAAGCCCCCAGCGGCCATAGGAAAAGCCCACCAGGGCAGCAATCACCAGGGGCAGTACCCGCTTGAGGGCGTCAGTCATTGAAGGTCCTCGTCATCTTGCCAGCTGCGCCTGAACGGCCTGAACCGCCTTGCCCAGCCGCACATCATCCGGATGCATGGCTGCACCGATCTGAACTAACTCAAGGGCGCGGTCCGGGTCGGTGTCCAGTAGTGCTGCCGCCGCATCAATACGCGGATTGATGGCAGAGGGGTCACAGTCCACCGCCTTGAGTAGCGCCGCACGGGACTCGTCCTTTTTGCCCAGGCCCCGGTACGCAATACCAATGCCATGCCAGGCACCCGGATGCCTCGGATCGAGGTCCACGACATGCTCAAAGGACTGAAGTGCCAGCTCGTGCCGACCTCTGCGCATGTGCAGGAGCCCCCGGGCCAGGAAGGCTGGGAGGTAGTTGGGGCGATTCTTACAAGCATAGTTCAGGGACTTCAGTGCTGACCCAAGCCGGCCCTGCTCCACCTGAAGCACGCCGAGGTTGTAGAAGATCATCGGGTCCTTGTTGCCCGTCTCCCGGGTGTACCGATTGAGGACCTGTATGGCCCGCTTCACCTGTCCCTTGCTCGCCGTAGTGTTGGCGAGAGTAATGATCATCTCGGGCGGAATGTGTCCGTCCCGCCTCCGCGCGGTCTTGACAGCCTCCAGCAAGAGATGGTGGGCCGCCTCCAGCTTGCCCTCTCGGCGAAGCACACCGGCATAGAGCCAGTCGAGCAGCGGCGCATTCGTGGCCTTGGAGCGAGCATCCGAGAACATGGCTGCCTCGTTCTCCCATGCCGGGTTTCTTGCATGCGTCATCGCCGAGAGAACGCCCCCCACCAGCAAAATCGCACCCAGTCCCGCAACGCGTCCCCCCTTCCCGGTCAGTATCGGCATGACCTCTACCGCCCGCATCCATGCAACGCCGATGAACAGCGCGAGCACCATGCTCGGCATGTAGAGGAACCGCTCGGACATGGGGAAGCCCATGTCGAAGGGAGCTGCCACCCGCACGATGTTGGCCATCGGGATGAAGCTGAGCAGGAGAGCAAAGGCCATCAGTCCAACCTTTCGGTGGGCCAGCCAGAGGTAGACGGCGAACAGAACAATGGCCAGCCCCATGGTGGCCCAGGGGTCCAGGAGGGTGTCGGTCACCGGCGTCTGCAGGTACGCGGTCTGCTCCGCTGGATTGGGCAAGACCAGCTTGTCCATGTACCGGGCCAACGCAGCGATGGGTCCATAGGTGTGCTCAGCCATCCCGTTTGGAGGTCCAAACGAAGGCAACATCGGCACGATGGTGGCCCGGATGGCCAGATAGCCAGCAAGGACTGGAACCGACGGCAGCACGTCCTTGATTCGCTGCTTGATGCTGGCATCCGTGCGTACCGAGGCCATCATGAAGGCGACACCCGGCGCCGCCAGGGTGACCTCCTTGGAGAAGATGGCTGCTGCAAATCCCAGGTGGCCTAGGACCCGCTTCCCCATCGAATCGTGATCGAACCACAGCAGATATGGAATCACCAGCAAGGTGGCGATCACATCGGTCCGACCGCTGATCCAGGTGACGGACTCGGTGTGGAGTGGGTGGACTGCAAACAGCAGGGCAATGCCCGTAGCAACACCGAGGCGGAACCTCAGATGGCGCGCCAATGCCATGACGCCAAAGCAGCACAGCACATGCCCCACGATATTGGTGAGGTGATAGCCCATCGGATTGGTGCGCCAGGCCCAGAAGTCCAGGGCGTAGCTGACAGTGATGAGCGGACGGTAGTAGCCGTACCGGACCTTCTCATCCGAGTTCCTGAAGAAGTCCGACCCAAAGGCCTCGATCACACCGTCGAGGGACAGGATGCGAACATCTCGCAGGATGAGCGACCGGTCGTCCCAGACGAAGTCATAGCCAAGCGCAGGCCAGTAGACGATAGCGGCGACAGCCCCGACCAAGGCATCAGCAAGCAGCCACCATTTGGGGTGCGAACGCGTCCTCTCCAACCTCGTCTCCTCGTTGTCTCATCGCCGCACACATCGGTGCTCGGCGACCTGCTCAGACTAACCAGCTAGCGCATGAGGTGTCGGCGTTGGAGGCCCCAAAAGAAAAAGCGGCGACTCCGTGAGGAGTCGCCGCAATCGTTCACTGCGCCGAAGCGAGCAAACTTAGCCAGATGGCTTTGCCTTAGCGGCGCCGCCGGGTGGCAACAAGGCCGACCGGAAGCAGCAGGGCAAGAGCGCCCACGCCACGGCTGGCAGAGGTCGAGCAGTCGCAACCGCCCTTGTCCGCACCGGTGTCACCAGAATCGCCGTCGCCGTCGCCGTCGCCGTCGCCGTCACCGTCGCCGGATCCGGAAGCAGCGTCAGCCACCATCTGAGAGATCGAGATGTTATCGGCAACCAGCCGGCCATCCGCAGTCACACCCAGCTCATCGGCAGACGTAACAAGCTCACCCATAGTGGTGGGCTCATCAGCCATGACGACGCCAGAAGCGACGAGGGCAGCCAGACCGATGCCAGCAGTCATAATGTTTCGCATGGTCTCCTCCATGATAGAGACTCGCGCAGCATAACACGTCATTTTGGGACAGCCGCAAGCCTTGACATGGAAACTTTTGGGCTGCGATGCCCAGACTCACGGTATGTCACTGTTATTACCCGGGTTTTTTTCGCTATGTATTGACGAAACAAGAGCGATTTTCCCTGAGAAATCAGCCGAGGCCCCGGGAGCAGAGGCCTACTCTATGTATCCAAGAGCCCTGAGTGCCTCGATAGTTTCTGGGTCGGTTCGGGGTGCCTGAGGCGGGGCTTTGGCCTCCAGCGCCTCCTGCATGGCGTCCACCATTCCGGGCGGGCAGGACTGCATCTCCTTCTCCCCTCCGACGGCTGCCGGTACCCGCCAACAGGTGGCGGTCCCACTCGCTGAGAGGATGCGCTTGGATCCCGGCCACCGCAGCGCATGGTCGATGGGAGCTGGGTCGACAAAGCGGCCTGAGACGGTCGTGGCAAGCACCGGGCTGTCCGTGCACTCCCCCCCCCTCAGCGCCTTGCTTCGGTCCACCCCGTGGCGCGAGAGACCATCAGTGATCCCCAGAAGACCAAGCACCGTAGGCGCGGTGTCCATATTGGAACCCAGGCAGCGGAGCACACCCGGCGCCACCTTCCCAGGCCAGTGGAAGATCAACGGTACCCGAAGCGAGGGCTCCATCAGATCATCGCCATGGTCGAAGAGCAGTCCGTGCTCAGTCAGGCTCTCCCCGTGGTCCGCCGTCAGCACCACCAGGGTCTCGTCCAGCTGCCCGCGGTGCCGAAGCACGGCAAGGAGGCGACCGATCTGACCGTCCACGTACCGGACCTCGGCATCGTAGGCCTCGCTGAGCCATTCGGTCGATGTGATGGCCCGGTGGGAAGGAGGCCAGTACCCGGGCAGATCCAGCGCTGCGCCCGCCGTCGGGGGGTCGAACGTATGCCCAGGAGCCTCGTAGGGCGCGTGGGGGTCAAAGAGGTGGAGCCACAAGAAGAACGGAGCCCCGTCCTGCCGGTCCAGCCAGGAGACCGCCCGGTCCACCACTCGGCTTCCGCGGCGCTCCCTGAGGGTGCGCGAGCGCTGCGCGAACAGGTCCCAGGCACGAACCAGATTCAGTCGGTGCAGACCCGGAACCTCACCGAAGTCATCGTCATAGACCCCCATGTCCTGCCCCCAGCCAAAGCGACTGTGGAGCGGGAATCCTCCGACGAAGCCCGCCGTCGTCCACCCGCGCTCTGAGAGCACGCGAGAGAGCAGCGCCCGTCGCTCACCAATGTCCGTGCCATTGGACACCACTCCGGTGACATGGGGCGGGCGACCCGTGAGGATCGAGAGGTGCGCGGGCTGGGTCAGTGGAGCGGTCGACACCACGGTCTCAAAGCGGGCGCCAGTCTTCGCGAGCGCATCCATTGCAGGTGTGCGGTTGGAGGAGCCATAGACTCCTATGCGATCGGCACGGAGTGTGTCCACGGTGATGAGGAGCACGTTGGGGCCCACCGCCTGGGCCTCAGGTGGGACGGGCCACGCGCGCCAGAGTGCAGCAGGCAGGGTCAACAACCCGACTCCCAGCGCACAGCGAACCACCTGCACGCTGCGGGGACCGAGGGCCCGCTGTCCGGCCCAGCCCAAGGCCACAGCGAGTGCACCTATCCCCAGCGCACCACCCCACACCTCTGGGTCCAGCAGATAGTGATTCAGCACGATTGCGTAGCGATAGACCATGAACCCATGGACGCCCAACAGCACCGCGAGGACCGGCCCCACAGGCGCTCGACTCCACCGGAATAGCAGTGCGACAGCCAGCCCCAGGACAACACTGGTACCCACCCCGAGGAGCCACCAATGCAGCACCTCGGTCACAGACATCCCGAGGACTGCACCCGCCCGCGCTGCCACCTCGGCACCGCCCACACCCAGGCCCAGGCCCAGCCCCAGGCCCAGCCGCGGGCGCGCGTCCAGCCAGGCCCTCACCGCTCCTCCCACTCACCCGCGCGCTGCAGCCGTGCTTGTGCCTCACCCGGAGGCAGCTGAGCCGGACATGGCGGGTAGTCGGTGAACAGTGGGCGCACGTCCGTCCCCCGGACCCGCCTCCGCATCAGCATGAACTGCAGGTAGTGCTCCGGGTAGCGGCGCACCCATGAAGCAAAGTGGTCCACGAAGGCCTGCATATTCGCCTGATCCTCCGCCTCCCTCGTGGCCCCATCCTGCCACTGCAGCGGCGCAGAGATCACCACCCGATGGCGGCCCTCTCCGCGAGCTCGTAGGACCATGGTAGGCAGGAGCGCTGCCCCCGTCTTTCGCCACAACTGGACCGGCTGAGTGGACACATTGGCGGTCCGACCCAGGAGATCCACCTGGGTCCAGCCGCGCCCACCTCCCCCGTCAAATGCCAGACCGAGCACCTCGTTTCGAGCCAGACAGTCAAAGGCTGGACGCAGGAAGCGGAAGACATTGATGTGTTCCACAGGAAGCCGCTTCTCCAGGTCCCATCGACGCTGGAGGACTCGCTCCCATGCCGGGTTGGTCCGGGTGTCCCTGAGGATCTCGGCCCAGACTGGCGGTGGTGCAGAGAGCTGGTGCATCGGGTAGCCCAGGTGGCCCAGTGCAGGCATGATCATCTGATTGGCCCCAAAGTGCCCGATGAGCACGATGGCACCGCGACCTGCCGCCAGGGCAGTATCCAGGTGCTCCAGGCCCTCCACCTCGCAGACATCGCGGATGGTCGCGGGTGTGAGCTCTGTGTACCGCAGGACCTCAAGCTCGTTGTACATCGCCGCCCGATAGGCATCACGAATGATGTCGTCTACGGGACGCGGCAGGGCCTCGCCGGAAAAGAGCTGCTGCAGCTCTTCCCTCATCTCCGCTCCGTCCCGCGCCAGCCAGCGCCCGAGATCGCCGCCGAGTGCTGCAACGGGCATCAACGCGCCCCTGGGCGACCACGAGATCAGCGCCTGCCCGGGGTAGTACAGGGCGAGCCCGCCGAGGTCCTTGAGCAAGCGAGCAGTATCAGAGGGCATCGGAAGCGGCGCGCTCGTCCCGTGTCGGGTCCACAGCCGTGGCAACCACGGACTGCTTGTCGATCTTCCCGTTGGGCAGCTTGGGGATCTCCTGCCAGAACTCCACGATACGAGGCACCTTGTAGACCGCGAGCCTGTCCCGGCAGTAGGCCTGCAGGGCTCGTCCATCCACGGTACTGCCAGGGATTGTCGCGACCACCGCCCGGGCCACCTCACCTCGCAACCGCTCCTCTGCGCGAACCACGACCACGTCCCGGACGTCCGGGTGGTCCTTGAGCACCTTCTCGATCTCCAGGGGGTAGACCCGAATCCCGCCGATCTTGAGCATCTCCGAGCGACGCCCGATGAAGTAGAACCATCCAGACTCGTCCCGACGCACCAGATCGCGGGTGTGGTACCAACCATCCTGAAACAGGGCTGCCGTCTCATCGGGGTTGTTCACATAGCCATCGGCCACCGCGGGGCCCCGGATCACCATCTCACCGACCTCGCCCGGCCCGATCTCTCGGCCCCGGTCATCGAGCACCTTGACCTCGTAGCCAGGAACCGGACGGCCAGTCGCTCCCGGCTGCCGATCCGCACCCGGCCCATTGGCCAGCGCCACGCCCGATGCTTCGGTACAGCCCCAGACCGGCATGAAGCGCGCACCAAAGCGGTTCTCCATCTGGCTGAGTGATGTGGCACCTACATGGGCACCGCCCGCCTCAAGGATGCGCAGGCTGGAGAGGTCGTGTCCGCCGGTCTCATCCCCGACGCTGCCGTGCTCGAGGAGCATCTCGTAGAAGCTCGGCACCGCCATCATCCAGGAAATACGGTGCCGCTCGATGGCCGCAGCGACCACTCTAGGAGAGAGAGTGTCCAGCACCACAAAGGCCCCCCCCACCAGTATCGAACGATGGAAGAGCTCGTGGGGGTGCGCGAAGACCGAGAACATCCCGAGGAAGACGTCTTCTTCCGTGAAGTCGAAGGCATCCACCGTGGCCCACCCGTTGGCCATGATGTGCCGATGGGAGGTGATGGCCCCCTTGGGCCGCCCGGTCGTGCCGGAGGTGTAGTTGTAGTAGCAGGGGGTATCGGGGTGGACAGCAGGGGCATCGGTCAGAGGTGGCTCGGTGGCCAGCCCATCGAGGTGGGTATCACCGTGTCGACCCGGTCCATCCACGTAGATGATTCGTCGAGGGTCGGGGATCAGGTGCAGGAGAGACTTCAAGAGCGGGTCGAAGCGCGACTCCACGAAGAGCGTTCTTATCTGGGCCGTCTCTAGCTGGTCCCGGACATGGTCGGGATGAAGCTTGAAGTTGATGGGTGCCATGATGGCCCCGAGACGCGCACATGCCAGGAAGCCGGTGATGACCTCAGGCCGCTTCGTGAGCAGAAAGCCCACCGGATCTCCATGACGAACGCCGATGCGCTTGAGCAGACCAGCAAGTCGGTCGACCTCGGCATCCAGCTCCGTCCATGTCCACGACGCATCCGCCGTGAGCATCGCGGGCCGCTCTCCCCAGCTCCGCGCAGCCTCTCTGAGTGCAAGGCCCAGGGTTCGGCTAGTCGCCGACATACTCCCCCACGGCCGCCACGCGGTAGCCGCAGCCCGCCTCCTGGGCAGGATCCTCGCTCTCCAGAATCCGGACCTCCTCGTAGCCGATCCAGTCCACATCCTTGGGAAGACCACAGTCGACCTTCGCCTGCACCTCGGTCTCGTGGCCCACGACCGACCACTGCAGGTCGCCGCTCTTTCTGTCCTCTAGCCACACCGGGCTCTCGTAGCTCAGCTGGCAGCCCTCGAGAACGCCGGTGGCAAAGGTCTGCCCGTCCAGCTTGATCTCTGCGTTGTCCCCGTCAAAGAACAACTCGTAGCGCACGGTCTCCTCAATCTGGGGGACCTCGCCCTCGCAGTCGGTGCCGCACAGGTCATCCGTGGAGAGGCCCGTGTAGTCCCGGACCTTCCTGCAATCACCATCCTGGTTGGACAAGGTGACCTTCCAGACACCGTCCGGCACAGCCTCGTCCTCACCGCAGGCAGCCAGGAGCAGAAACAGGGGGACCAGTCGCATCTCGCTCTCCTTGAGCCCCTGAGTATAGCCCGGAGGTCCACAGCCCTCCCGGGCCAGGTGTGAACTTCCTGTTCGGGCTCATGCGCTGATCGGTGGACGCGGGCCCACTGACTGGATTAGAGCCCCCCGGCTCAACCCCCCTCGCGCCGGAGAGGTCGTGTCCAACACCAGTCCCAGCCCATATGTGGCCCGCCCAGCCGACCTCGATGCCCTCCAGGCACACTGGGGCGCCGTCCGTGATGGAAGCGCCCGCACCGTCCTCCTGACCTCACCGCTCGGTGGTGGCAAGCGTGCCCTGGTGGGTGAGCTGTGCCGTACCGCAGTGGCAGAGGCCGAGGACGATGTGCTGATCTGGCGGGTGAACCTGCTCGATGAGGAAGAGGGCCTGCAGTCCCTGCTCCGAATCTACGCGAGCCTCTTCAGCGGTCTCCAGCGCTCACAAGCCTTCCGGGGCAAGGTGGAGATGGCGCTCAATTCCCAGATCCCCAACCAGACAAAGCGGGTCCAGGGCTGGTACCAGGCCTTCATCGACGGCCTGCGAACAGCAAAGCCGCAGAGCGGTGGTCAGGTCAAGGTCTCCCTGCCGCGGGACAATCCGCTGGTCGGGCTGGTCGAGATCGCGGCAGGTATCGCCCGGAAGTTCCCCACCATCCTGGAGATCCAGGGCCTGCACAGCAGCCACTCCGTCACAATCTCCGCCTTCATCGAGGCGCTGAGCCAGGAGGCTGCAGATACCCAGCTGCTCACCGTGCTCGGCATGGAGCCTCTCAATGAGGCCTCGGAGGCCTGGATTCCCCTCCCCGTTCAAGACCTGATCGAGCGAGGTGGCGAGAACATCCACAAGATCGAGCTGGCTCCGTGGACCGCAGAGGATGTGGACCTCTATCTGCAGAGCAAGTCGCTCAGCGGCCCCTCCGCACGCATCGCCGAGATCACCGGTGGTCGTCCAGGCTTTATGGCTGAGCTGGTGGACTGGCTGGTCGAGAACGATCGACTCGGTGAGCCCCTCGAGGGCTTCAGCCTGGGCGATATGGCCACCACAACACCCGATCCGGGCGAGCTCGAGGCTCCCGAGGGAGAGCCCAAGGAGGGCCGCGCATTCGCCACCGCTGAGAATGCGGACCGCATCGCACACATCGCAGCCCTGCTCGGTGTCTCCTTCCCGTCGGCCTTGCTCGCTGACATGGGCGGCTTCGACCGGGACAGCGTCGACGATCTGATCGACGCCTCCGGGAAGCTCTACAAGGAGCTTCAGTTCAATGAGCAACTCGGCACCTGGATCTACCAGTTCAACCGGGCCATCTTCCGGGAGAGCGTCCTGGCTCGCCACAGCTCAGAAGAAGATCAGGAGACGGCCCGGCGCGTAGCGGCGTTCATGGAGCGCTTCCTGGTCCCTCGCGGGTATGGCTACATCACCAAGACCCTGCGCATCTACGCGGAGAACGGCGCACCCCAGCGGGCCACCATGCTCCGCGGCATGGCGCTCGCCGGTGACCAGCACCAGGTCTGGCCGATGCTCCACGACATGATCAAGTACTGGGACGAGGTCAAGTGGCCAGATGCGATGCGGCGCACGGTCTACATGAACCTGGTCGAGCGTTCTCTGGCCTCAGGCAAGCCCCAGGCGGCAGAGCAGATCTGGAATGAGGCGATGGAGTGGGCCACGGAGTTGGAGGACCGCCGGCTGGAGGCCTGGCTGCTGTTCGCAGGCAGCCGCATGGACTACCGACGGCAGGATCTGTACCGGGCTCGAGACAGGGCGAATGATGCCCTCAAGATGTTCACGGCTCTCGAGGACCGCCTCAAGCAGGCGGAGGTTCTCAACCACTCCGCCATGATCGAGCTGGCCGACGGCAACCCCGAGACCGCACTCGAGCGCGCACAGAGAGCCGAGGACACCGCGGATGTGGCCATCGTGAAGGCCCACTCAGAGTACATCCGCGGCATGGTCGCCCGTCGCGATCGAGCCACCATCCCCCGGGCGGTGGAGCACTTCAAGAAGGCCAATGAGCTGGCCGGCGGTGTCGGTCAGGCACAGCTCGCGCTCGAGGCCGGCCTGCAGCTCGGTGAGACCCTGCTGGTCAGTGGGCAGACCAAGAACGCAGCAGAGGTCCTCGCCCGTGTGGGACAGATCGCCCAGCAGATCAAGGACCCCGTCAAGGAGCGCGCTGCTGCAGCCCTGCTTGGCCAGGCCCACGCCAGCCTCAAGAACTTCGAGGCCGCGATGCAATTCGGTGAGCGGGCATTGCAGCTGACCCGCGCCCTGAAGTTCTCTCAGCTCGAGCCCATCGACCTGTACAACCTGGGCTTCTTCAACCTGATGCTGGGTCGCTCCAAGGAGGCCGTCAGCCTCTTCCGCCAGTCCCGCAAGGGTGCGGATGCGGCCAACCCAGCCTTCCAGAAGGAGTTGCTCTACAACCTGGGTACAGCGTTGATGAAGGAAAACGAGGTCCAGGAGGCAGAGGATGCCTTCAAGGCCGCCATCAACCCCGCCATCCAGGTCAAGGACTGGCGCAAGCTCGTCGGCGCTCGTCAGCAGCTCGCTGATATCGCCGGTCAGCGCGGGGACACCGACACTGCCAGGGCCCTGCTATACAAGGCCATGGAGGCTGCCGAGCAGGGCAACCTCAAGGACGAGCGCAAGGCCATCAAGAAGCGGATCGACGCACTCGGCGCCTGATCATTCCTCGGGCTTCTGAGCGTCGAGCTCCCAGGCCGGCGTACCGCTGGCAGCCATGGCCTCCTCCGCCCAGGCCCGCTTGCGCGCATCCGTCAGCCAGCTCAGGCGCCGCGAAAATTCTCCAGGTTGATGTGCGCTGGTCAGCTCCACAGCCCAGCCCAGGCCACGCCATGCGCCCCGAGCGCAGATGGGCTCGACGTGCTCGGTCAGCTGCTTGGAGATGACATTCCAGTCGATCTCACCCTTCATCTCGGACCGCAGGACATACCCGCGCGCGACACCCTGGGCGAAGACACACTCCGAGTTCTCGGGCACCAGCTTGGCCAGTCCCTCGGTGGCCAGGCGGGAGAGATCGTGCCCGTCCCCTACTCGCCAGCCGAGCTCCTCGAACAGCGCCGGCTGGAAGTCATCGGGGTACTCCGCTGCCTTCTTGAGCGCGTCGGAAATATTGTTCCCGAATGACCGCTGAAGGCCCACGCGCACACCATTGAACGGGCCGTAGCCCTCCACGCGGCTGGCATAATCGGAGGAAAAGTCCACAACCTTCTCCGGATCTCCCTGCACCTTCTCTGTGTAGGAACGGAGCACTCCGTCGTGGAAGAAGCGCTGGTAGGAGTCGGGAATCGCGCCCTGGATCTTTGCGATCAGGTTGGCGGTCTCGAAGCCCGCTGGGCGGTACCCGTGGGCCGCACCATCAAAGAACTCGGTCTGCACATGGTCGGGTATAGCAGTGCCGATCTCCACAAGGCGCTCGAGCTCCAGGGTCCAGCCGCAGTACTCGCCATACATGAAGGTGGTCAGCGCCTGCTCAGGTCCCGACACTCCCTGCACGAAGGCCGCGATCTTGGCGGGAGAGGATGTCATGGGGTTGGGCGCACCCAGCCGCATCAGCGCCGGCGGGGGGTCCCCGGGTCGGCCACGGGTGGACCGGTGCTCCGCCACAGGCGGTGCTCCCCCCTTGCCCTTGCCCTTGCTCTTGGCCTGGGGCTGAGCCTGCTGTGGCTCCGCACCCGGCACCGGCGTCGTGGGCTCATCTCTGCATCCCGTCCAGGAGAGAAGGCCGACCGCGAGGGCCATACGCAGCAGCCCACTCATGCGGCCACCACCCGAACACAGGTCTTCTTTCCGCGCCATACGACCGTCTCCTCAGTGAGCTCGAGGTGGGGATCCTCTACCCTTGTTTCCCGTCCAGCACCCAGCCGGACTGCGCCCTGGGCAATCTGCCTGCGGGCATCGCCCCTACTCTTACACAGCCCGCCGTCGGCGAGCACATCGAGCAGGCCGACCGGGAAAGCGACCGAGTGGGTCGGCATGTCTTCACTCACGCCGCCCGAGAACGCAGCCTTGGCCGCATCGTCAGCTTTCTGGGCTTCTTCGGCGCCGTGAAGCATGGAGGTCGCTTCGAATGCGAGGACCCGCTTGGCCTCTCGGATGTCGGCTCCCTGGAGGGCTTCGTACTCGGCGATGCGATCCAGCGACAGATCCGTGTAGATCTTCATGAATCGACCGACATCGTCGTCCTGCACGTTGACCCAGTACTGAAAGTAGTCGTAGGGCGTGAGCTTGTCCGGGTCGATCCAGACCGCACCCTTCTCGGTCTTGCCCATCTTCTTTCCGTCCGCGGTCGTGACCAGCGGGGTCGTAAAGGCGTGCACCGACTGGGCACACTCGCGGCGGACGAGGTCCACGCCGCCGAGAATATTGAACCACTGGTCATCCCCGCCGACCTGGAGCGTGCACCCGTAGTTGCGGTGGAGATCGAGGTAGTCGTAGCTCTGGAGCAGGTGGTAGTTGAACTCGATGAAGCTCATCCCCTGGTTTCGCTCCAGCCGCTGACGGGTGCCTTCAGCCGTCACCATCTTGTTCACCGAGAAGTGCTTTCCTGTGTCCCGCAGAAACGAGATGTAGCCAAGACCCAGCAGCAAGTCGGCATTGTTCAGGGCAATAGCGGCGTTGTCGCCCTCGACGAAGGAATCCGTCGGCGCCATGCGCAGCAAGCGCCCGACCTGCTTGCGGAAGATCGCCACATTGCTCTCGATGGCCTCCGGCGTCAGGATCGCCCGGGTCGCGTCCTTTCCTGTCGGGTCCCCCACCATGGCGGTCCCCCCACCGAGTACAACGATGGGCTGATGGCCCGCCTGCTGGAGCCGTCGCATGGTGAGCACCTGGGTCAGGTGTCCCACATGCAGGCTATCCCCGGTGGGATCGAAGCCGATGTAGAAGGTCACCGGGCCGGCATCCATCGCTTCACGGAGCGCACCGAGATCCGTGGATGTCTTGATGACACCGCGGGCTTGAAGCTCGTCCAGGATGTGCATGGAGTTCCTCTAAACCGCCATCAAGATTGGCGCCGGATCAGGAGCGGCAGCAGGAGTGCAAGCCAGACCAGTCCGACGGGACGCCGAGGTGCGGCCCCGCAACCACAACCCTTGGAGTCTTCCCCGTGGTCCGCCACGGGGGGTGGGCCGGCCTGGGTCGGCAGCGGGGTGTGGTAGTTGCCCGTGTTCTGGGAATCGTGGTGGATGCTCGCCCACTGAATGTCCTGATCGGCGTGTCCCTGGGTGCTCCAGGCAAGAAGGTGGCCCTCTCGCGTGGACACCACCACATCGACATAGCCATCTCCTGTGATGTCACCCACGGCAGGTGAGCCCAGAATCCAGCCCCCCGTGAAGTGAGGCCAGCCTTCTGCCAGATTCCCCTCTCCGTCCCAGGCGTAGAGCAGGTAGCCACCAGACCCGTAGATCACCTCCGGCTTTCCATCTCCGCTCACATCCGCGATGGCAGGTGCTACCAGGAACTGGATGTCCTCGATCTGCCGAGGCCACCCTGGGAGCACCTCTCCTGTGGCGCCGGACCAGGCCGCGACACCGTGCTGGAATTCGAAGTGGGAGATCATGCCCAGGCTGGCGATCCACATCGCCCCGGCACCGCCCATCACCGGATCCGCGATGCCATCTCCATCCAGATCCCCAAGCGCGGGGTTGTTCACCATCTGAACGATGCTGGGAACATTCACATTGTGGCCCTCACCCCAGTCTGAGGCCACGTAGCTGAGCTCCATATGGACTGTGCCATCGTGACCCATGATGTCTGTCTGGCCGAGCATGACTGGATTGATGATCTCCAGATCCCCATCCCCGTCCAGATCTGCCGTCGCCATAGACGAGGGGTGGCCCTGGCCCACCAGCGGCAGGAGTGCGGACTCGTTGATGAGGCCCACGTCCTGCCGAGGCCAGCCATCCGCGTGGGTCCCACTTGTGGCATCGAAGAGGTAGCTGGCCACGTACTGACCATCGTTGACCGGCTCGTTGGTGCCAAGACCGATCTCGATGTCTCCGTCTCCATCGAAGTCACCCACCGTCGGGCTCGTGATGGATCGGTGCCCGTGCACGCCGCACATCAGATCGTCGTAGTCCCACAGCACGGTACCCGGGTAGCAGAGCTCCACTGGGTATGGCCCCCAGTCCTCACCCGAACCATCAAAGACATAGAGGCGGCCATCCAGGCCCGAGTCCACGATCTCAAGAGCGCCGTCCCCATCCAGGTCCACCAGCGCAGGCGCACCTGCAAAGCCCTGGTCATAGGTGTGGTTCCGATCAAACTCATCTGGCTCCCGGCCGATGGCCCATGCCGGGAATCCGGAGACCCTGCTTCCGTCCATCTCCCAGGCATACATCCCGCCACGACCGCTGGCAGCCACCACCTCGGGGAGGTCATCGCCGTCGATATCTCCCACCGCCACAGTGGCGATGAAGGCATCGCCATTGGGCATGTCGACCGCACCTGAGGCAAAGGCCGTGGCATCAGGATGGAGGCCATCGACAGGATCGACCCCGACCGGCCAGCCGTCCACCGGGGTTCCGTCCCCGTGCAAGGCCAGCACGGTGCCATCTGCAGTAGCAATGAGGATCTCGAAGACACCGTCGCCGTCCATGTCCGCGAGTACGGGGCTGGACTCACCGCTGGTTCCCATGTCGATGGGGAAGCCCGGCAGCGTGGATGCATCTCCGTCCATAAACGCGGTCTTGCGCATCTCGCCCATCAGTCCGCTGTCATCGGTGACCTGAAGCCGGAGGGTGAACGCCCGCTGATTGACCCGCTCCAGGCGCTCCAGGATGCCCTCGAACTGGGTGGCCTCGCCGATCTCGGAGAAGTCATGATCGCTGAGGTCCAGCTTGGCGATGACACCATCGAAGGCACCGGTACCGCTGCCGCTGAAGACCTCTTCCCATCGGGAGGGCTCGTGGCCAAAGCCGACCTCCAGGATGTACTTGAAGCCGTGTGTGCGCGCGGACATCCTCCCGCGGACCTCCACCACAGGACTCACGCCGAGGTCCAGGGGAGCAAACCAGGATGGGGTATCGATGGAGACAGCCGGCGGGATCTTGCCCTCAGCGACCATCTGCACCGCTGCGCCTGCGTTGGCCCGGCCATAGCCGTGAAAGGCATCCCAGCCCTTCTTGCTCGGGTAGGCACGGGAGATCTTCAGCTCTTCCTCGCTCAGCCATACATCGGTAGCACTCTGGTGGAGGAGCTGGTAGACCTCGCCCGAGCTCAGCTCGAGACCCTGCTCCCAGGCCGCCGAGTGGATGAGACCCACCACACCCCCGGTCACCGCCACGGCACCCGTGGCACAGGCCGGCGAGGCCGCAACAAGGGTCATCCGCGCACCGTAGTTGTTGCAGTTCCAGGTGTTCATGTAGCTGTACGCTGGCGATGAACTATCGGACGTGTCGTGCCGGATGGAGTGTACGTAGACGGCGTTGTCCAGCACTGCTGGGAAGTTGTGATGGTAGGCGTTTTCATCCCCTGCAGCGCCCACGATCAAGGTGCCATTATTGTAGGCATAGGCCGCAGCCTGGGTGGTTGCGCCCGGATTGCTGAGTGCGCCCACGGCCAGACTGATCACCACCGCTCCGTGGTCCGTGGCAAAGGCGATGGCCTGTCCGGCGCGAGTACCGTCGACCACAAAGGTGTCTCCCACGCGGATGGGCAGGATGGCGCAGTTGGGGCAGACCCCGATCTGTCCATCGTCTTCACCATCGATGGGCTGGCCCTCACCAGCGGCATCCTCCATCACCCCGCTGCCGTGGGTCCCGTAGCCGGTATCGAAGTCGTTCCAGGGGTCATTGTCCTGGGCAAAGAAGTCCCAGCCGGCGATGTCATCCACATACCCATTGCCGTCGTTGTCCACCCCATCCCAGTCCGCACCCCACTCGGTGTAGATGAGGTCGCTGGGGTCCAGCATTCCATCGGCAGCATCTCTGCCCGCATTCCAGTCCACGCGCTCGTCAAAGGCATAGTCCTGGATGTTGGTGAGACCGTTGCCGTCACAGTCATGGTCCTCCGCCTCCTCCCCATCCTCACAGACAGGCGGCGGAAGCTCCAAAGTGTTGAGGTGGACCTTGTTCACCAGGTGGCGGTTGTGCCACTCGATGCCCGAGTCACCGACTGCGATCAGCGCATCCCAGTGACCGGTCGTGACGCGCCAGGCCAAATCTGCGCCGACCCCGCTACCCAGGTCCAGTTCCGATGCACGAACCGAGTCCACGGACTGGGACGGGGTGTAGCCGATGAGCCACCACTCTTCGTCCAGATCCGCCGGGCAGAGGTCCGGACGGTAGGGGATGCCGCACTCGGGAAACTGTGCGGCAATTGGGACCACTGCCTGGGCAGTCGAGAAGAGAAGCGCAAAGAGAAACAAGGGGGCTCCAGGTGCCGAGACACCCTAACCGGGGTCACGGCGGTGTCGCGCCCTCGTCATCCACATAGCCGAGCGCTCGGAGCTGTTCGTGGACCTCGTCTGGGATCTTCACCGGCACGGCTGCCTTTTGGTTCCCCTCCTTGAGGGCCTGAGCGTGGGCCTCCAGGCGAGCACGCACATCCTCAGGCACCTTGGATGGCGAGCGCATCCAGGGGTCACTGGTCAGTTCGTGGAACTGAGCTGGCGCCGGACCCGATGAGGAGAGCCGAGCCCAGGGCCCCTCCCGCACGACCGTCCAGTCCCACTTCAACGGTCCGCCCACAGACTTCACCCAGCGCCGGGAGGCCCAGGCACGGGCCTGGATGGGGCCTGGCCTGGGCCGATCTCGCAGGGCATCCAGCAGCGACCAGGCGGGCTTGCCCGCGCCGGTCATGGCCAGGATGGTCGGGTAGAGATCGTGGACCTGCACCGGCATGTGCTCACGATGTCCCTTGGGCAATCGCCCGGGAGCCGCGATCACGAGCGGCACTCGGGTGAGCTCGGGGAAGACGGTCTTTCCGTGCTCCCAAAGCCCGTGCTCGCCCATCAACTCCCCGTGGTCCGAGGTGACGGCGACAATCCCGTCCGGCCGGCCCTGCGTCCACGCCGAGACAATGCGCGAGAGCAGGTAGTCTCCCGCCGCGATCTCGCCATCGTACAGGTCAAAGATGAGCGCCTTGTCCGCTGGAGAGAGGGAAATCTCCCCGCGCTGGATGCGCTCGAACCCGGTTCCCTCACCCGGCTTCGCCTCCTTGTAGAAGTCGAGCATGAACGGGGAGGACCTGCGGTAGGTCTTCACGAAGTCCGGGGCGGATGCGCCGGTGAGGAGCTTGCGGTGCTGGGCGGACCACGGTGCCGGTGAGAGACCCCACGGGGCGTGGGCCCGCATCAGGTTGATGAAGAGGAACAAGGGCTTGTCCCCTGGGGTAGCGAGCAGGGCCTCGGCCTGAGTGACCACATCCTTGTCGGGCAGTACCCGGGCCTGGTCAAAGCCGCCCATCAGTCCCAGCTTGGGGTCGAGGTAGGGATTGCCGGAGAGCGCAACCGTCCGGTACCCGGCAGCCTTCAGCGTCTGCGCAAGTGTGGGGAGCGATGCATCCAGGGGCATCACGCCCTGCTCCTTGTCTGGGGCAGCCTCGCCGGAGTACCCCGCCTGCATGTGGGCCCCGTGCTTCCACGGCGGCACGCCTGTAAAGAGCGAGGCGTGGGCGGGCCAGGTCCAGCTTGCGGGCGCAGTCACATCTTCAAAGACCACGCCCGCCTCAGCGATCAGATCGAGCTGCGGGCTGGTGGCGCGGTTGTGGCCGTAGGTGGAGAGCCGGTCGGCCCGCACCGTGTCCAGGACCACCAAGAGCACATCAGGCTTTGAACCGATGTTTCCGGCTGGAGCATCGATCACTCCCTGCGGCGAGGGCTCTGGACATCCCGGACCAATCAGGACCCACAGGAGCAGGCCCACGAACCTGATGCCTGCAAAGAACCGGTCAACCGCCACGAAGCCTCCCTGGCCTCGACTATACTTTCCGGGGGGAACCGACGGCACCAACCAAGTACGGATGCCCCACGGAGTGTCCGTACGGTGTACCTGCTCTTGCTCCTGCAGACAGCCTGGGCCGGCTACGGCGAGATCACGGATGGCTACCCGAACTGGGCGGAGCGCAGCCTGCATCGCTGGACCAACGCGGTCCGCGTGGACCCGAAGGCCTTCGAGGAGGAATACCCCTGCAGCTTCAGCAGCTTCAGCGAGACCGAGCAGTCCTCCCAGTCGCTCCTGTACTACGACTACAACCTCAACGATGCCGCTCGATTCCACACCCAGGACATGCTGGACAACGACTTCTTCAGCCACACCTCCTTTGACGGCACCAGCTTCTTCGATCGTGTGGCGCGGTTCTACGGAGAGAGCGGCTACGTCGGAGAGAACATCGCCATGGGCTACGGCGATGTCTATGCCGCGATCATGTACGGCTGGATGTGCTCGGACGGGCATCGATCGAACATCATGCTCCCCGACTACAACGAGCTGGGTACCGGGGTCCTGGGCGTGCACTACACCCAGGACTTTGCCGCGGGGGTGGTGGAGACCTCGAGCCCCATCGCCATGGGTCTGCATGATCCGGAGCTGCCAGCGAGCACGGTGAGCTTCATGGCTGACTGGGGGGCACGAGCTCCGGATCGGATCGAGGTGGTGCTGGACGGAAAGCCCATCCCGATGGACCTCCTGTACGGAAAGCCCAAGCTGGGCGTGTACCAGGTCAGTCATCCGGGCCTGGAGACCGGATGCCACACCTACTGGTTCCGATGGGCCATCGGAGAGCGCAGCGGAACCTACCCGGAGGAGGGCAGCTACATGTTCGGTGTGCCCTGCGATGGGGAGGTCTGGACCGAAGAACAGCCATTGGTTGGCGGCGATACCGGCGACTCGGGCTGGGTGGATGGGGATCTTGGGTTCAAGGGTTGCCTGTGTAGTTCCACCGGCAGTGATGGCGGTGCATGGTGGGTGCTACTGGCGCTTCCGGTAGGACTGATCCGGCGGCGCTAAACCCCGATCGCCATCATCTACCCAGGCCGGTTACACTTCCTGCACTCCGCCCTACCCCCATCCCCAGTCCGCTATGCTCCGCCGCCTCGCAATCTCGAGCCCACTCCTTCTTCTTGCGCTGCCCGCCTCCGCCAAGGATCTGCGCGGCCGCTTCGGGGTTGGCTTCAACAACCAGTTCGGGCATGTCGCCGCGCTCTCGGCGAGGTATGCGATCCCCACCAAGTCCCCTGCCGCCAATGTGCAGCTTGAAGGGAGCTTTGGTCTTGAGACCTCCCCCCTGGAAGATGGTCGGGTCTTCTCGGGTGGGCGAGTCCTGCTCGGCGTCATCGCAGAGGACAACCTCAATCTATTCTTCGCCGGAGGTGCGGGCGCACTGATGGAGAGCGGTGCCGGCACCATCCGTCTCCAGCCGGCGATGGGTGTGGACTTCTTCTTCTTCGGCCTCGAGAACCTCGGCATGACCCTGGAGTGGGGCCTGAACCTGGACCTCGCGAACGGGGCGAGCGCCTCGACCACGGCCGCGGTCGGCGCCGGCGCCCACTACTGGTTCTGATGCCCAGGAGCCGGCTGCGCCTGCCAGGCTGGGCGCTGTCCGCGATGGCAGCCCTGGCGGTTGTCCTCGGGCAGGCCCAGGCAGCATCCTTCGATCCGGACCTGACCTGGCGGACCCTGGACACCGAGCACTTCCACATCACCTTCCACGGTGGAGAGGAGGCGCTGGCGGAGGAAGTGGCCAAGACGGCGGAGGCCATCTGGGACAAGATGACCAAAGAGCTCGACGTCCGCCCGCGCCGGCCCACCGAGATCGTCCTCATCGACCACACGGACCTGAGCAACGGGTATGCGATGACGGTCCCGGTCAACACCATCGTGCTCTTCGTCACAGCACCCACCGAGGACTCCACGCTCTCCTTGTACGAGAACTGGACGGATGCCATCCTCACCCACGAGTTCACCCACATCCTCCATCTCGACAATGTCGACGGGCTGCCTGCCCTGCTCAGGCGCGCCCTGGGCAAGATCGTGAGCGTGCACCGAGCCTCGCCTGGTTGGATCATCGAGGGTCAGGCGACCTTCCAGGAGACGCGGCACACCTCTGGCGGCCGTGGTCGGTCCAACGTGGCCCACATGATCAAGCGGATGGCCGTCCTCGAGGACAGGTTCCCGCCGCTGGGCAACATGGATGGCTACCAGGCCGACCCGCCGGGCGGAAACCTCCGGTACCTGTTTGGTCAGGACTTCCAGCAGTACATCTCGGACAAGACGGGCAAGAATGTGTGGACCAAGTGGACCCACGCATATGGCGGCGGCATCCCATACTGGCTTCCGGCCAAGCGGGTCTTCGGTGAGCGCTTTGTGCCCCTGTACAAGGGGTGGAAGGCGCACCTCGCGGCCAGGTATGGCGCTCAACTCGGGTCGATCCAGGCCCAGGGGGAGACCCCCCTCCACCTCCTCAGCGATGGCATCTCCACCTGCATGGGACCCGAGTGGTCCCCGAACGGAAAGAAGATCGTGTGGTCCTGCTCCCACCCCGTGGAGGGGCCCGCCATCTTCGTCACCGAGGGTCTGGGGGGCACCCCGAAGGTGACCCTGAAGGGTGCCTTCGCACGAGACTTTGCATGGCGAAAGGACTCCAGCGCTCTCTTCTACTCTTCCTCCCATGTGGTGGACCGCTTCAATCTCTTCGACGATGTCTGGTACCACAAGCTGGGCCAGGACACCGCGACACCGGTGACCAGCGGGCGTCGCGCCCGGCACCCGACCCTCTCCCCTGACGGAGAGGTGCTGATCGCGGTGACCAACAAGGTGCAGCAAAACCAGCTGGTTCGACTCACGGTGGACAAGCAGCTGGTGCCGCTCACAGAGCACAAGGACCACACACAGCTGAGCACACCGAGGTTCTCACCGGACGGACGCTTTCTGGCCCTGAGCCTCTGGCGAGATGGGCAGCGTGACATCTGGATCTACCAGGCAGACGGCAAGCCCTACCGAAGGGTCACCCAGGACCTGGCGATGGACGGGGACCCGGCCTGGTCCGCAGATGGGCGGCTGCTGTACTTCAGCTCGGATCGTACCGGCATCTTCAACATCTACGCAGTCGAGGTCGAGACCGAGAGGCTGTGGCAGGTCACCAATGTCATCGGCGGGGCGTTCCACCCAGCCCCCCACCCCTCTGGGGAGTGGATGGCTTTCGAGAGCTTCACCCACAACGGGATGGACATCGCCTGGATGCCTCTGGGCCGAGACGCCTGGTGGGACAAGGGACTGCTCGCCAAGCCTCTTGAGGCACGAGGGCCACTGGCCAAGGTGGTCCCCACCGAGATCCCCGCTCAGATGCCTCCCAAGACCGCCCGGAAGGACCTGGTTCCCGCCAAGAAGGACAAGGACAAAGCCAAGGACAAGGACAAGGACAAGGACAAGGACAAGGACAAGGACAAGGACAAACACAAGGACAAAGACAAGGACAAGGACAAGGACACG
>PVBE010387646.1_pt1 | contig 23348 bp, 22 predicted proteins | sample 1631181 | NCBI WGS metagenome assembly PVBE01 (sample SAMN08397723, study PRJNA350692) | Marine metagenome, whole genome shotgun sequencing project. | isolation source: water | place: Pacific Ocean | collected 2012-04 | reverse complement strand
GACCATCCATGAAATTGTAGATATTCTGCGTGTGGACCGACCTCACCCAGCCCGACGTGCGAGGAATGCACCCCAACCTGCTGGACCAGCATGCCCTGCGCTACGTCTCCATCGAGCGCTGAGACGGTGACTGAAAGACACCGACTGCTCCCTCGCCTCCCTCGGCAGTCGCTCGCGACTCGGCCGATGCGTTAGCCGCGCTTGTGCTTGGGACCATTCTAAGAAGGCTGCTCAGCATCGTGCCGCTGGTGCTGCTCCTGGCGCTGGGCACCTTCCTGTTGCTGCAGCTCGCGCCGGGTGGGCCCTTCGATGCCGAGCGGAACTTCCCTCCGGAGATCCAGCGCCAGCTCGAAGCGCGCTTTGCACTGGACCAGCCCTGGCACATGCAGTTCTGGTCCTACGTGATGGGTCTGCTGGACGGCAGCCTGCCCTCCATGAAGCGGCCTGGCGTCACCGTTCGGGACCTCATCGGCCAGTCCTTCCCGGTCTCCCTCACGCTGGGAACCCTCTCCATGGGCTTCGCGCTGCTCCTGGGTATCAGCAGCGGCATCGTCGGCGCGGTCAAGCAGAACACCGTGTGGGACTGGTCCGGCATGAGCATCGCGCTCGTCGGCATCTCCGTGCCCAACTTCGTCCTGGGTCCGGTGCTCATCCTCATCTTCGCCCTGGGGCTGGGCTGGTTCCCACCCGCTCGCTGGGACGGACTCTCGACCATGGTCCTGCCCAGCATCACCCTGGGACTGGCCTACGCCGCGTACATCGCTCGTCTGACCCGCGCCGGCATGCTGGAGGTCATCCGAACCGACTTCGTGCGAACCGCCCGGGCCAAGGGCCTGAGTGAGCCCGCAGTGGTTCTGCGGCACGCGCTCCGGGGCGGGCTGTTGCCCGTCATCACCTTCCTGGGGCCAGCCACGGCTCGCATCGTCACCGGGACGGTGGTCATCGAGAAGATCTACCAGGTCCCGGGGCTGGGCTACTACTTCGTGCAGTCCGCTCTGGACCGGGACTACTCCATGGTCCTTGGCGTCGTCTGCTTCTACAGCGTCATCCTGATGGTGATGAACCTGATGGTGGATGTGGCCTACACCTGGCTGGATCCGCGGGTGAGCCTGTGACGCCCCCCGCCCTCGTGGAAGGCACCAGCCTGTGGATCGACGCCTGGCGCCGCTGGCGTCGCCACAAGATCAGCGTCCTGAGCGCCGTCGTGGTCGCCTTCGTGGTGGTCTTCTGCTTCCTGGGCCCGACGGTGGTGAAGGCGGTCTGGGGATGGACCTACGAGCTTCAGGACATCGCGCTGGGTGCCAGCGCACCCGACCTGCAGCACCCCTTCGGGACCGACGTGCTCGGGCGTGACGTCATGGTGCGTACCATGCACGGTGGCCAGGTGAGCTTGCTGGTGGCCTTCGTCGCCACCGGTGTGTCGCTGGTGGTGGGCGTCACCTGGGGTTCGATCGCGGGCTACGCAGGGGGCCGGGTCGACGCCGTGATGATGCGCATCGTCGACCTGATGCTCAGCACGCCCTACCTGCTGCTGGTGATCGTGTTGATGGCCGTCATCCCCCCCTCGGCGGTGACCATCGGCACTCTGGACGGCAGCTTCGTGATGATGTTCGCCGCGCTGGGACTCGTCAGCTGGCTCATCCTGGCCCGCATCGTCCGCGGGCAAGTGCTGTCCTTGAAGGAGCGCGAGTTCGTCGAAGCCGCACGGGCCATCGGCGTACCTCCGATGGTCATCCTCTTTCGGCACATCGTCCCCAATACCCTGGGCCCGGTCATCGTCTACAGCACCCTCACCATCCCCGGCGTCATGCTCAGCGAGGCCTTCCTGAGCTTCCTGGGTCTGGGGATTCGGGAGCCCCAGGCCAGCTGGGGAACGCTGGTCAACGACGGCGCCAACGCCATGGTGGTGTACCCCTGGCTGCTCATCGGACCCGGCGCGATGATGACGACGACGCTCTTCTGCCTGAACTTCCTGGGCGACGGGCTCCGAGATGCCCTGGACCCGTCCGCGAGGAAGGCATGAGCATTCTCTCGGTCGAGGGCTTGAAGGTTCACTTCAACACCGACGACGGCCTTGTCCAGGCGGTAAACGGTGTCGATCTCGAGGTCGCTCGGGGCGAGGTCCTGGGTCTTGTGGGTGAGTCCGGTTCGGGCAAGAGCGTGACCAACCTGAGCGTCCTGCGCCTGGTGCCCACCCCTCCGGGGGTCTACGCGGGGGGCCACATTGTCTTTGATGGCGTGGATCTCCTCCAGCTCCCCGAGCCTTCGCTGCGTCGCTACCGCGGCAAGCGCATCGCCATGATCTTCCAGAACCCGATGACCTCGCTGAATCCCTACCTGAGGGTGTCCCGCCAGCTCGGCGAGGTCCTGGAGCTGCACGAGGGCATGGGCCGCTCCACCGCGCTGAAGCGCAGCATCGAGATGCTGGAGATGGTGGGCATTCCGGACCCGGCCAAGCGCATCTTCGGCTATCCGCACGAGTTCAGCGGGGGGATGCGCCAGCGGGTGATGATCGCCATGGCCCTGGCCTGCAAACCCGAAGTCCTGCTGGCCGACGAGCCGACGACGGCCCTGGATGTGACCATCCAGGCGCAGATCCTGGATCTCATCCGCGGGCTCGCCCGAGATCTGGGCACCGCGGTCATCCTGGTGACCCACGATCTCGGCGTGATCGCCGGGATCGCCGACAAGGTCGCCGTCATGTACGCGGGCCGAATCGTCGAGCGCGGTCCGGTCCGCGAGCTCTTCCGCGAGCCCAGCCACCCCTACACCCGGGGGCTGTTGGCCAGCGTCCCTCGCCTGGACAGCCGGGGCGCGCTGACGCCCATCGCAGGAATGCCGCCGGACCTGGCCAACCTTCCCCCGGGCTGTGCCTTCGCAGCGCGCTGTCCCCAGGCACACACGCACTGTGAGCGCGAACCGGAGTGGGTTGGCCCGACGGAGCGCGGCGCTCGCTGCTGGGGACCCGAATGAGCCTGCTCAGCGTCCGATCCTTGAAGGTGCACTTCCCAATCCACGGGAGCGGCCTGCTGCGACGCCAGATCGCGTCCGTGAAGGCTGTGGACGGGGTCGATCTGGAGCTCGGAACGGGCGAGATCCTGGGTCTTGTGGGGGAGTCTGGCTGCGGCAAGACCACCACCGGACGGGCCATCCTGCGGCTCATCGAGCCCACCGCGGGCCAGATCCGGTTCGAGGGCAAGGACGTGCTCGCCCTGCGCGGGTCGGAGCTGAGGGCCTTCCGTCAGCGGGCCCAGATCATCTTCCAGGATCCCTACGCCTCCCTGAACCCGCGAATGACCGTTGGGGACATCGTCGGGGAGCCCCTCCGTACCCATCGGCTGGCCTCGGGAGCGGAACTTCAGAGACGCGCCCAGGAGCTCATGGAGCGGTGCGGCCTGGACCCACGCTTCATCCGTCGCTACCCCCACGAGTTCAGCGGCGGACAACGGCAACGCATCGGAATCGCCAGGGCCCTGGCCAGCAATCCACGCCTGATCGTGTGCGACGAGCCGATCAGCGCACTCGACGTGAGCATCCAGGCCCAGGTGCTGAACCTCCTCCAGGGACTCGCTCAGGAGCAGGGTCTGGCCTATCTCTTCATCAGCCACGACCTCAGCGCCATTCGGCACATCTGCGACCGGATCGCGGTGATGTACCTGGGTCGAATCGTCGAGGTGGGAAGCTTCGATCAGATCTGTGACGACCCCATGCACCCCTACACCAAGGCCCTGGTCAGCGCCGTCCCCGTGCCCGACCCGGAGATCGAACGCCAGCGAGAGCGCGTCGTGCTGCAGGGCGATGTCCCCTCGCCGGTGAATCCCCCCTCGGGCTGCCGCTTTCACACGCGGTGTCCGGTGGCCCAGCCCGACTGCTCGGAACGAGAGCCCACGCTTCGGGAGGTCTCAGGCCGACAGGCCTCCTGCCACTACGTCTGAGGGTCCAGCAACTCGTCCAGCATGTCGCAGAGGAACTCGTTCTCCTCGGGCGTTCCGATGGTGATCCGGAAGAAGTGGCTGAAGTCGTGCTCCTTCAGCGGTGCGAAGGTCTTGATCTTGACGCCTCGTTCCAACAGACCGCTGGCGATCTGTTGCGCGCGTGGTGCGTCCATCACCCGGACCAGCAGGAAGTTGGTCACGGAGGGGAAGACCTTGAGATTCGCGTGTCTGGCCAGGCGACCCTGGATGTACGTCCGGGCCTCTGAGCTTCGCTGCCGTACGTCCTCCAGGTGCTGGGCATCCCGGGCCGCGGCGACGCCCATGCGTTCGGCCAGGAGTGGCACGCGGTAGTTGGTGACCTGGCCTTCGAGCTGCTGCACGAGCTCCTCACTCCCGACCAGGTAGCCAATGCGCACGGCAGCCATGCCGTAGGCGAAGCTGAAGGTGCGGGTGCACAGCATGTTCGGATGATCGACCACCATGTCTACGAGGTAGCTGTGCTCTCTGGGAGAGACGTATTGAACGTAGGCCTCGTCGATCCAGAAGGTGGTACCCGGGTAGCGGGCGAGGAGAGGTTGGAGTTGCTCCCGCTGGATCAGCACGTTGCCCGTCGGGTTGTTCGGGGTCGCCAGGTAGACCAGGCCATCACCCTTGCCGATGGCGGCCTCCAGCTCGTCCACGTGCAGCTCGAAGTCGTCCTCCCATCGCAGTGGCACCAGACGAACCGACAGCCCTGAGGCGATGGCCTTCAGGGGCACCTTTCCGTAGGTCCAGACCGGCGTGATGATGGGGTAGCCCTGCTTGCTGATCACGTGCTTGACGATGCGCTTCGCGGAGGACTTGATCTGACTGCGGATGACGTGGGGAAGAACCTGCTTCAGGATGGGCCCACTGCCGTTGTGGAGGTAGATGTTCTCCGGCCTGCATCCGCACTCCTGCGCCAGGATCTCGCGCAGCTCGGAGTTGTCTCCGTCGCTGTAGTTGCGCAGGGAGGTGCGGGTGTTGTGCTCCAGCAAGACGTCGATGGCGCGCTGGCTGCAGTAGGTACCGTCGTTCAGACCCAGGTTGATGGGGAGGGTCCAACCGGACGTGTCCACGCTTGTCGGCATGGCTCTACTCGCTGTCGATGCTGATGAGCTCGATGTCGAAGACCAGCATTCCGCTCGGGCGACCACCCATGGGGTTGTCTCCATAGGCCATCTCGGAGGGGATCCAGAAGCGCGTCTTCTCCCCTTCCACCATCAGTTGAACCCCCTCGGTCCAGCCCTTGATCACGCCGTTGAGCGGGAAGCTGCTGGGCTGTCCGCGGACGACGCTGCTGTCGAACATGGAGCCGTCCAGGGACCAGCCGCTGTAGTGCACCGTGACGGACTGGGTCGCAGCAGGATGCTTCGTACCCGTGCCCTTCTGCAGGACCCGGTAGGCCAGCCCACTCTCGGTGGTCTTCGCCGAGGTTGGGACGGGGGTGAGGTCATCCGGTACCGCCGGGGGTGGGTCCCGATCCGTCACCGAGACGAGCTCGATGTCGAAGACCATGACCCCGGGAGGAGGAGGGCGACCCGCAAGCGCGGACAACGAGGGCGGAACCCACATCCGACGCTCTTCTCCAGGAACCATCATGGCGATGCCCTCCGACCAGCCCGGCATCAGCTCGTTGAGCGGGCCGGTGAGCGGCCGTCCCTTGATCCGGCTGCTGTCCAGGTAGGTGCCGTCGGTGAGCCAGACGGTGAACTCGATGGTGACGAGGTCCCAGGGATCGGGCTTCTCACCCTGCCCCGCCTTCAGCTGTTTCCAGGAGAGGCCGCTGGTCTCGGTGGTCGCGTCGTCACCAGGTGCCGCGACATCGTCAGGGGCGTCTGGCGGCTTCACTCCAGGGGTGATCTGAAGGAGCTCAACATCGAACACGAGCTGACCGGATGGGCCGCCGGGCCGCGCCGGGGTGTCTCCGTAGGCCAACTCGCCGGGAATCCAGAAACGGGTCTTCTCGCCCTCGACCATCAGCTGCAGACCCTCGGTCCAGCCCTTGATCACGCCGTTGAGCGCGAACTCCGCCGGAGAATCTCGCTCCACCGAGCTGTCGAAGCGTTCGCCATCGCTCGACTGCCAGCCGGTGTAGTGGACCTTGACCGTGTCCCAGGACTTGGGGTTCGTGCTCCCCGTGCCCGGACTCAGGACCTTGTAGGCCAGCCCTGACTCAGTGGTCGTCGCATCGGCGGGAGCGGTCCCGACATCGTCCGGTGCAGCGAGAGGATCGACCTCTTCGAGCACGGTCTCGTTGATCTCGTCCAGGCCTTCGGGGTCTGTGGTCTCGGCGTCATTGCAACCGAGCGCTAGGAGCAGCTGAAGCATGCCGCCGCCTTTAACGGAATTCCTCCCGGCTGGCTTCGCGCAGGGTGTCGTAGACCTCGTCACCCCCGAAGGTGTAGCCCGTGATGCGCTCCACCCCCTGGGCTCCGGGGTCCTCGAAAGACAGCAGGGCATCACGGAGAAGCTCCCGTTGTTCGGGCTCCACCTGCGGATTCGCCACCATCGCGTCCTGGGGGCTGCGGCCCGTCAGCGCGAGCACCCTGAGGTTGCCCACCGGAAGACCCGCCCGATCACCACCCAGCCAGCCGCCACTGTAGGTGCACGCCGCCTCGCACAGTTCAGCCTGCAGGTCACGCAGGGCCTGCAGGTGATTCCCGCTGAAGTGTTGAACGGGCTCGTGAACCCCGGCATGGGAGAGAGCTGCACGGGGGAGCAACCACCCGGTGGTCGAGCTTCGGTCGGTGAAGCAGATGGTGAGACCGCTCAGATCCTTGAGATTCTGAATGTCGCTGTCCCCTCGCACCAGCACCACCCCGTCGGTTCCGGCGCTTCCATCGACGAGCTTGGTGGCCAGGACCTCCAGGCCATCCAGCCTGTCCTGGGTACGGACATAGAGGAAGGGAGGTAGCGAAGCGTAGAGGATCCTCCCCTCCACCAGGGCATCGCCCAGGAGCTCGTAGGAGCCGAAGGACTGAAAGCTGACCACCCGTCCGAGAGCGACCTGCAGGTGCTGGCGAAGGGCTTCGTGCGCGTCGAGGTAGAGCTGCTGGTCCATGACAGGGGCGATGCCGATGACGAGCGCACCCCCCAGCACGGACTCGTTCTCGCCCTCACCCGGAGCCCAAGAGACCGACAGGCCCACCATGGCAGCCAGCCAGATCCCGCAGGCCAGCACCAGCCCTCGCCGCGACCAGAGGCTCTTGGGCAGGCTCGGCCCATCCGACTCGGGCTCAGATCCCAGCTCCTCGGACCACAGGTCCTCGAGCAGAAGATCATCCGGACCATCCAGGCGGGCCACAATCGCCAGCTCCAGCTCCCTCGCTCGGCTCTCCTGGGTCTCACCCATCAGCTCCACGACCGTCGGTCCGATGGCATCCAGGGTGAGGTCGAAGTGCCGGCGAGCGGCGAGCTCGATCAGCTCCCTCCGCATGTCATCGGCGGAGCGAAAGCGGTCGTCCGGGTTCATGGAGAGGGCGCGCTCGATGATCGCAGCCAGATCCTCAGGGCAGTCCTCGCGCGCCTCCCGAAGCACTCGTAGCTCGCCGTTCACGATCGCCTGCATGGACGCGTACTCGCTGTCCCGCTTGAAGAGCCTCCGGCCTGCGAGAAGCTCCCAACCCACGATGCCGAGGCTGAACACGTCCGAACGGCGATCCAGCGACAACTGCTGACATTGCTCCGGGGACATGTAGGCGATCTTTCCTTTCAAGGTCCCGATCCGCGTGGACTCGTCGCGCGTCACTGCCTTCGCGATGCCAAAGTCCAACAGCTTCACGTGTCCGCTGGCCTCCACCATCAGGTTGTCGGGTGCGATGTCGCGGTGGACCAGCCCGACTTCCTCGCCAGCCGAGTCGCGGAGCTCGTGGGCTCCATGAGCACCCGCACAGGCGCGGACCAAGAGGCCTATCGCCACGTTGAAGGGAAGCGGCGAAGCCTCCTCGATGGATGCCGCCATCAGCTCCCGGAAGCTGCTTCCGGGGACGTACTCCATGGCGATGTACCAGGTGCCCGCGTCCTCACCGAGCTCGTGGACCTTCACGATGTTCGGGTGGTTGAGCCGTGCGATCGTGCGCGCTTCCTTGAGGAACATGTCCCGGAAACCCTGGTCTTCAGCAAACTCCCGCCGCAGCCGCTTGATGACGACCACCCGCTCGAAACCCGCCGTCCCACGCTCGAAAGCAAGGAAGATCTCGGCCATACCGCCCATCGCGATGCGCTCAAGCAGCTGGTATCGACCGATCTGTCTCAGCTGGTCCACGGGATCTGCGGCCTATCGCACGGGGTGTTCACTCGCGCGTACAAGATTCTTGAACGGACACCCACATTTTGTTACGCGTGACCCTTCGTTGACATCAGAATAAGGGCAAATCCGCTGGCACGGTTCTTGCTGCAAGGTCGAGCAACGATCAGCACCACGCCCTGGAGTTCCCCATGATCACCGCCCTCCTCCTCTCGATGAGTACCCTGTACGCAGCCGACGATGGACTGGTTGATGACGACTTCGTCTTTCTCGAGGAAGGCGAGCGCGCTGCGGAAGCCCGGGCTGCTGACAGTGTTTCTGGCGACACCTTCAGCCTCTACTCCGACGACGAGGACGAGGACTTCTCCGACTTCACCCTGAAGGCCGCCGAGCCCGAGGCGGCTCCCGTCACGGTCTCCGCTCCCACCGGGAAGTCCCCTCTCTCCGGAAACTTCGATGCCCACATCGTGAGCGTCGAGGCCGACAGTGTCGTGGTCGAGCTTCCGGTTCTCCTCGGTGACGCTCAGGACTTCAGCGGCGACTACTGGCTCATTGGCGAGGTCTTCGTGGACGGCTCCAAGGTTGGTGAGACCCGCCAGCTCGTGAGCACCCCCACCCTCACCACCAGCGGCACCATCGCCTACCTGAAGGTTCAGGCTCCCGTGCAGCGGACCACCGGCAGCGTCGAGGTCCGGGTGAGCAAGGCTGTGGGCAGCAAGAGCACCGCGCTCTTCAGCCGCAGCACCTCCTACAAGCTCTAGCCGACTCTAGAGCCTCTCCAACAGGCAGTCTGCGAGCTGCTTGTACTGACCGGCCCCGCGGCTCGCGGGGTCGTAGTCGTAGATGTCCCGTCCCTGGAGTTGCGCGGCGGCCAGGCTGTTGTTGACGCCGATCTGCACAGGCATCACCAGCTCGCCGAAGCTCTGCTCCACCAGCTCCATCACCGCACCGTTGGTGCGCGTGTTTCGGGCATCGACCCGGGTGAGCACCACGCCGAGGATCTCCAGGTCGGGATTGAGCTGGGACCGCACCTGGTCGATGGAGTCCATCAGCGCGGAGACACCCGCCACAGCCAGAGCGGTGGCAGCACAGGGAATGAGGACGTGATCCGCGGCAACGAGCGCGTTCACCGTCAAACAACCCACGTTCGGGGGGCAGTCCAACACGATGAGGTCGTAGTGGGAGCGACTGACCTCCAGCGCCTTGCGCAGCGCCATCTCCCGGCCGATCCGGCTGGCCAGACGCTCCTCGGCGCTCATGAGATCGGGATCGGCAGGGGTGACATGCAGGCCATCCACCGATGTCCAGGTGGCGACCTCGGCGACCTCTCGATGGGCGGGGTCCAGGAAGACCTCGCTCAAGGCACCGCCACCCACCTCGATCTGATCGCGCAGAGCGATGTTGCAGTGCGCCTGGGGATCCAGATCCACCAGCAGCACCTTCATGCCATGGAATCGGGCACACGCGCTCGCCACGGAGACGGCGGTCGTCGTCTTCCCCACGCCTCCCTTCTGGGCCGCGATCGCGACGATGGAGGCCTGCCGGTTGCCGGGCTTCAGGGCCTTCTCCGACTTCCGTTTCCGTAGGTGGTCTGCCTGGAGGGACATGCGCATCGTAGTCAGCATCCCGCACCGGTATTTACATGTCAAGACTGAAGCTCGATCATACCTCAGCTAAATGACGCAGATTCGACCGCGCCATACCTCCTTTTTTCAGCGATTTGGCCGTGCTCGCGCTACTCTAAGACCCTCGGGAGGTTCCATAAATGCACCGCTTCGTTCTGCTCGCGCTGTGTGCGAGTCCCGTCTTGGTCGCCTGTGCGCCCGCTAGCGTAGACATTTCGTTCGAGGACGACGGCATCGAGCTGCTCGAACCGACCGACGACGGCGACATTCCGATCGAAGAGTTCTATGACGTCGGTGGCTGGCGCATCGACACCGAATGCAACGACATCCTCGAAGTCAGTGGCAACGCCGTCGGCGAAGTCACCGATGGCACCGCTCTCGTCGATCAGTTCGACGAGGTTGTCAACATCCACGACTTCTGCAACCGGGCGGTACTCATCGTGACCGGTGCATTCTGGTGAGGCGCGTGCCGCTCGGAGTCTCCGGGCCTCGAAAGTCTCTACCAGCAGTACAAGGACCGCGGCTTCATCGTGATCCAGGCCTTGGCGCAGAATGACGCCAGCACCACCCCCAGCCCCGAGGATCTCGCCGGCTGGGCAGACGCCTATGGTCTGACCTTCCCGGTCCTCGCCGACGAGAACTGGGGTCTGGAGAGCCGCTTTGCTCAGGACAGCGGCATTCCCTCCTTCACGCTTCTGGCTCCCGGGGCAGAGGTGGTCGCCACCGATGACTGGGGCGCGACGTCCATGATCGAGGACGTCCTCCCGCAGTAGTCGACAGCACCCTGACAGCGAGCACATCCTGCCGTTGATAGGCTGAGTTCCTCACCTCTCGAGGGGCCCATGTTGTTCCTGCTGCCCACCGTCCTGGCCGGTGAGTTGACCCTGCTTCCGTCCGGACCGATCGTGCCCGACGGCCAAGCCGTCACTCTCCTCATCGATGCCCCTGGTGTCACAACCACAGACCGGGTCAAGGTCAAGGTCAGCGAGGGTGAACTCGGCAGCGCCCAGGTCGCCGCCGAAGGTCTGATCCAGGTGGTGTGGACCCCGCCCGAGGTGCACCGCAACGAGGAGGCCCAGTTCAAGCTGAGCGTCCGGGGAGGAACCAAGCTCGACGAGGAGATCCGAGTTCCACTGACCGCTCCGTCCCGAAGCGAGCTCATCGTGAGTGCCGTACCCGAGAGTTGGACGGCCGGAACGCGGCAACAGACGACCATCGTGGTCAAGGCCCAGGGCGAGCATCCCGTCCCACTGGAGGCTCGGGATGTGGCCATCGCCTGCTCCGATGGCCGAGTAGGCCCCGTCACGCGCGGTGAGGACGGCGACTGGAGCGCCGTCTGGACGCCACCTGCCCCTCCCAAGGTGCCCACCAACGTGCTCTGCACCGCAACCGACCTGACGGCGCCCGGCCTGGTGCAGGGCTGGGGGACCGTCCCCATCCTGCTCAAGACGAGCCAGACCGTGAAGGCCCCTCCAGGCTCACAGAACGTCCTCATCATCGGGGACCAGCAGTTCGGCCCCGTCACCGCCAAGGAAGACGGCACCGTCGAGGTCCAGGCCGTTCTCGATCCGCGCGTGTCCACGGGAACCCTGCAGTCCGTCGACACGACGGGCTACCGCACCGACAGCAGCGTCGATCTGGAGTTGGGCAGCCCCGCCCGAATCGCCTTTGCCCCCCTGCCACCCAAAGTGCCCGCCGGCACACAGATGGTCCTTGCCGTCGCGGTGATCACCTCCACCGGATCGGCTTGGGACGGTGCGGCACCCTCCGTGGAAGGTGCCGGGGATGCGCGGAATCTGGGCAAGGGCTGGTATGCCTTCCAGCTGACCAGCCCCGAAGCCGGAACCTGGGAGTTGAAGGCCAGCGTCCAGGGCACAGATGCCCTCGAGACGAGCACCAAGGTGACCGTGATCGAGGCTCTCCCCAGCATCTCGCTGACCGTAGAGCCCTCCTCGCTCGAGGCTGAACAGCGTGACTTCGCCGTCACGGCACACCTGAAGGATGCGGACGGGGCCAGCCTGACCGGCAAGCGCCCCAGCTTCGTCGCAAGCCAGGCCAAGCCTTCCCAGGGCATCGCCGAGAACGGTGACGGGACCTACACCCAGAAGTTCCGGCTGCTCAGCGATGCCACCGGTTCGGCCGTCGGCGTGCACGCCATGCTCGAGCCCACAGGCATGCCGGTCGCCCGCATCATCGCCTGGCCACGCGGTGGGACCAAGGTGGCACCGGGCGAGACCATCGACATCGCCATCGTGGCCGTGGACGCCATGGGCGTCCCCGTCCCCAACATCGAACTGTCACTCAGCGCCCCGGTCGGCGACGCCGCCCTTCCCCCGACGGTGAGCTCGGATCGCTATGGCCTGGCCACGGTTTCCCTCCGAGCCGGCACCGAGAGTGGACCGGTGGGGGTGCTCGTCAAGGCCAACGGAGTCGAAGGCGGGACCGCGGTCTATACGGGTGAAGGAAGCGTCCCCCAGTTCGAGACCTGGGAGAACCACTGGCCCCAGATCGTCGTCGGGCGGGGTGCCGCCTCGTCCCCTGCCACCGGCGTCCCGGCGCCGGAGGATGCCGGTCCGCCCGCAGCCTTCTTCATCACCTCCGTTCCAGGCTTCACCACCCCCGGCGCAGCCATCCTGGTCAACCTGAAGGTCGTGGATGCTCAGGGCCTTCCGGTGGCGGGGGCCAGCCCCACCGCCGCCGCCAGCCTGGGTACGGTCAGCGAAATCACCGACAACGGAGACGGGTCCTACACCTTCACTCTCCAGCTTCCCGCCGGCCAGGACGGACCGGTCCAGCTGACCGCAATGGCCGGCGCTGCCCAGGGTTCGCTGGTCCTTCCGACCCTCGCCAACGCCGGCGACTTGAGCTCCAACAACGGCACCACACCTCAGCCTCCCCGCCAGCCTCGCGCGTCCACCAGCACCAGCGGCTCCACCATGCGCTACCGCCTGCTGGCCATGGACATGGCCTACAGCCACACCGCCACCAGCAGCGGCCAGGCCAGTGTTCCCAGCGAAGTCAGCTACACCAAGGGCTACCCCATCGGGGTGCTGGGGGTGGGCCTGCAGGTGGAGGGCTGGGTGCCCGGAACGCCCATTGGATTCGATGCCCGTGTGAAGGCCGGCCGCTACCGCCTCACCGTCGCCGACATCGCCTACAACGACACGGTCTACCCCGCCATGGCGGGGCTTCGGTACCGCCACGAGGTCGCGCCGGGCATGATGGCCTACGCGGGCGCCTGGGGCGCTGTGCTGGATGTTCCCATCTTCCGCTACGCCGAGGACAACACCCCACCGCTGCTGCTCACCAAGCGCCTCGTCGGTGGCCGCCTGGGCGTTGGCTTCATCATGGAGACCAACTTCATCCTGGTCCGAGCCGAGCTGGCCGAGACCTTCGCGCCCTACCCGGTCGATACCCACGCCGGTGTCGGGATCGACATCCTCGTCGTGCCCGAGATCGGTAGCTTCATCCACGTCGGCGCCGAGGTGGACCAGCACCACATGACCTTCCGGGTGGGTGACGGTGCACTCGCGGATGAGCTGCAGGTTCGTGGTCGCCAGGCCACCGTCCTGGTCGGTTTCGGCGGGTCTCTGTGATCGGACTGCTGGTCCTGTCGCTCCTCTTCGTGAGCGACCTGGACCTGGGCTACACCCCCAACCCGGGCCCGGGGGAGAAGCCAGCGCTCTTCGTCACCCCCTCCCGGGACGTCAACGAGATCATCGTGGTCTGTGACAGCGGCGGGCAGCGCTACGACTGGAACCACAAGGGCGTCGCTGGTGGCACAGCGCTCCGCTTCGAGATGAGCCGTGCAGCAACCAGCGCCGACTGCGAGATCTTCGTTCGCTTCGCGGATGGCATGGTGGAGGAGCAGGTCGTCCCCATCGAGTGGAGCTTCGGTGGGGCGCTGTCGGTGGACCTGAGCCGGGCCAGCGCTGACCTGGAGGAGCACACACTGACGGTCCAGGTGACCGCGCCGGTCACGAGCGCGACGGTCATCGCCTACGGGGCCCACAAGGTGCAGCTCGACTCCCAGACCTTTCCTATCGATGGCGGACCGGGGTCCGTGACCATTCCCTGGGTCGGTGATCCCGGCGAGGTGGTCCTGCTCGACGTCAAGGTCGAGAACGACAGCGCCTGGGCAGGCTTCACCTTCTCCCCCTGGTTCCTCGAGATCCCTCACGACGATGTGCTCTTCGAGACCAACAGCGCGGTGATCGACCCGGACCAGGAGCACAAGCTCAAGGACGTGCTCGCACAGCTCGAAGAGGTCATCGAGAAGTACGGCGAGGTCGTTCCCGTCAAGCTGTACATCGGTGGCTGCACGGACACCGTCGGGAGCGGGGGGAGCAACCGGGATTTGAGTCGCCGGCGCGCCAAGACCCTCGCGATCTGGCTGCGAAGTCACGGCTACGATCGGCCCATCTACTACTACGGCTTCGGAGAGTCCTGGCTGGCCAGGTCCACGGGAGACGAGGTCGATGAACAGGCCAACCGTCGGGCGGTCTACATGGTGGGCGCCAACCCACCGCCACCCAGCGCAGGCGTACCCCAGGTTGCCTGGATCCAACTCTGACCTTGCCCTGGCCCAGTCACCGGCCCTCCGCCACCGCTCTCGCCTGGGCCAGCATCGTGCTCACCAACGCCGCGGTGGGTCGAGCCCTGCCCTCTCCCCTCTCGCCCACGGAGGTCCTGGCTGAAGGAGCGCTGCTCCTACCGCTCGCGGTCGTCCACTGCCGCTTCGGGCGAGGACCTCTCGCCGCAGCCGGATGGGCGCTGGTCCTCGGTGGGCTGGCGACCCTGGACGGCCCTACCCGACCTCTCGCGCTGGGAGGTCTGCTGTTGGCCGCCCTGATCCTGGAACGCATTCCGGGGCCCAGGAGCCTGGCCGCGCTCGCCGGACCGCTCGCAGTCGCCGGGCGCGTCGCTCAGAGCCTCTGGTACGAAGGCATCGGGCACGACCAGACCACCCTCGAGACCCTCCTGACGCCGCTCTGGCTCGTTGCCCTCCTGCCCGCCCTGGCGAGCCTTCATCGCTACGGCGCAGTCTGCGCCGTGTTGGCCCCTTTGTTGGCCCTACAACCCGGCCCCAAGACCATGGAGAGAGGCATCCTCCTCATCACCGTAGACACCCTGCGCAAGGACGACGGCGAGTCGATGCGCAGCTACCGAGCACTCGCGGAGCGAGGAACGGTCTGGACCGACTGCCTGGCCACGAGCGGTTGGACGGTGCCCACTCTGGCCAGCCTGCACACGGGCCTGCCGCCCTGGGAGCACGGGGCCATCCGCACCGGAGCCCCCTGGCAGGTGGGCGACCTGGTGGGAGGTCAGACCCTCGCGGAGCGTCTGCCGGGGCCTTCGGTGGCAGTGGTGACCAACCCCTTCGTGGCCTACGGCCTGTCCCGAGGTTTCGACGAGTGGAGCAACCTCTCTCTCACACCCCCGGCCCCCAGCTTTGCCGTGGGCTTCTTCATTGACCGCGATGCCGAGCATGGAGAGGCTGTCGTGGACGAAGTTCTTCCTCGGCTCCCCCAGGATGGCTTCGTCTGGGTCCACCTCCTGGATCCGCACCTGCCCTACTCGGGCCTCGACACCGATCTGGACCGTCTGCGGAAGGGTGAGGTGCGTCCCGAGCGCTATGGGGAGGTTCGCGCGGCCTATCGCCAGGATGTCGAGGCCGCCGACCGGGCGATCGAGCGACTGCTCCGTCACGTCGGCCCCGAGGTGACCGTCATCCTCACCAGTGACCACGGCGAGGAGTTCTGGGAACACGGCGGTGTGGAGCACGGCCACACCCTCTACGACGAGCTGGTGGAGGTCCCCTTCGTCATCACCGGGACGGTGGGCCGAGACGACAGCCCGCACAGCCTTGCTGATCTTCCCTGGGCCCTCGGCCTGGGCGAGCGCGTCAGGCCGAGACCGCTGGGCAACACACTCTACGGCCCTGACCTGGTCGGGGTCGACGACGGGGAGCACAAGCTGATCGAGCGCCTCGACAACGGCCGCTGGATGTTGCTCGATGCACAGGACCGACCGGTCGAAGGCGCCCCTGACCTGGCCACCTCCCTTCCGGCTACGGTAGTGACGGGTCCAGAGCGACCACTGTCCGAGTCACTGCGAGCGCTCGGCTACCTGTGAGACGAGCCTCGATGGACAGCACGCGCCCGCTGTGATTCGCCTCCTCCGTTGGTTCTTTGGGGAGCTCCCTCACTTCGAGCGGGATGCGGACAGCTCCGAGATCCTGATCTGGGTGGGACTGATGGGCTGCATCGCCTTCTACCTGGGCGACCAGGTGCCGGTCAGGGGTCACCCGGTGGTGACCGGAGTCTGGCGCGGGGTGGTGCATGGCGCTCTTCCGCTCGCCGCCGTGGTCGCGCTGGCCGGGGGATGCCGACTCCGAAGAGGCCAGTGGATGCGTGGTCGGTGGGCACAGCTGCTGTGGACCCTGGGACTGGTCGGTGTCCTGACCCCCATCATTCTCCGACTGGTGGTGTGGGCTGGTCCACAGGACTTTGTCTCCAGGGCCGGGTGGCTCTGGGGGCCGGCGCTGGCGGGCGTCCTGTGCCTTCTCGTGGCGGCCTACCGGACGGATGCCGATCTGTCCTCCTGGGGACTGGGCCTGGGAGACCATCGCTGGTGGTTGCCACGGCTCGGGGTCACCCTGGGCGTGCTGGTACCGGCCCTGGTGGCCGCTGTAGCCCTCGACCCCAGCCTCGCCGACTTCTACCCGACCTGGCACCAGAGCCGCACCGGCTGGGGTCTCTTCGCCCTGCAGCACCTGGGCGTGGGCATCGACTTCCTGGGCTGGGAGATGCTCTTTCGCGGCTTCTTGCTCTTTGGCATCGCACGCCGTGGAGATGCCATGCTGGCCATCTGGCTGCAGGCCATCCCCTTCTTCCTGCTCCACCACGACAAACCCACCCTGGAGCTCCTGAGCTCCCTTCCAGGGGGACTGATCGCAGGTTGGTTCTGCCTGCGGGCGGGCAGCTATCTGCCGCTCTTTGCCATCCACTGGGTGCAGATCACGGTGGTGGGTGCAGCAGCGGTGTGGCTGGGGAGCTGATCGAGGGCCACCCCTCCGTTCGAGGCTAGCTCTCCACGATCAAGCTGACGGGACAGTGGTCACTCCCCATCACGGTGGGGTGGATTGCGGCGTCGGTGACCTTCTCTGCCAGGTCCTCGGTGACGAGGAAGTAGTCCAGTCGCCAACCCACGTTCCGCTCGCGAGCCCCCGAGCGATTGGACCACCAGGTGTAGTGGCCCGGGTCCGGCTGGATGGACCGGAAGGAGTCCACGAAGCCACCCCGGAAGAAGCGGTCCAGAGCCTTGCGTTCGATGGGCATGAAGCCGCTGTTCCGCACGTTCTGCTTTGGCCGCGCCAGGTCGATTGCCCGGTGGCTCGTGTTGAGATCGCCGGTGATGACGATGCTGCGTCCCTGGCCGCGCTGGTGGCAACACCAGGCCAGCAGGTCAGCGTAGTAGTCCAGCTTGAAGCGCAGGCGCTCTGGGCCCTTCCCGCCGTTGGGAAAGTAGCCGTTGACCAGCAAGAAGGAGCCCAGGTCGGCCACGAGGGTGCGACCCTCGGCCTCGTACTCCGGGCAGCCGAAGCCGGGCCTCACGGGGACTTCTCCCAGATCCTTCCGCACGAAGGTCCCTACCCCGCTGTAGCCCTTGCGCTCGGCATGGTTGAAGTGAAGCTCGTAGTCGCTCGCCAGGGCGTCCAGCGCCGGAGGAATCTCAGTCCCCAGCCGCGTCTCCTGGAGGCAGATCACCTCCGGACGCTCCTGGAGTGCCCAGTCGATGAAGCCCTTGCGAATGCAGGCCCGAAGCCCGTTGACATTCCAACTGACCAGACGCATCCCTGCGCTCCCGCTATTCCGCTTCGAGATTGATGCTCGTCAGCCCCGGAACCACGTCACGGATGTTCTGCTCAACGCGGTCGATCTCGTCACCCAGCTGGTCGGTGACCATGTCGCCAAACTCGGTGAGGAAGTGTTCGAGCTCCTCCCGAGACTTCGTCTTGGCCAGGATCTCGTCCAGGTCCATGCCTTCCAGGACCCGTGAGGCTACCTTCCGGCCGTCGAACTCGATGTTGGCGGCGAGGCGGCTCGACTCAGCCCCCATGACGACGGCCTTCATGCCCTCGATGTGCTCGACGACTTCGTCCCCTTCCAGGATCTTGCGGATCGCATCCCGCTGGCGCTTGTCGACAGCCTTGCCGACAAGGTGGTCCTTGTTCTTCCGGATGAGGAAGACGGCGAGGTAGCCCATGAGCAGGCCGATGGCGATCGAGGCGATGCCGTCCCAGCGCCCGTCCTGGGTGAAGTGGGCGATGGTCAGTGCCACCCCCGCGATGGTCACGCCCAGCACGGCGGCGCTGTCCTCCATGACCACCGCAACGGCCATGGGGTCGGAGCCATCGCGCAGGTACTGCTTGAAGGTCATGCCCGCAGCCTGAGCCGCGTTGCGGACGGCCCACACGGCAACGGCCCAGCTCGCCCCCTCCAGCACGAAGCTCAGAGCCAGCACACCCAGGGACACAGCGATGCCCTCGGGAGGGTGTGGATCCGTGAGGCTGTGGATGCCGTGCATGACGGTCACACCGCAACCCAGGAAGAAGATCCCCACCGCGCTGATCAGCGCCCACGTGAACTGTTCCCGGTCGTAGCCGTAGGGGTGGTCCTCATCCGCTGGCCGCTGGCTGCGCTTGATGCCGACGACGAGGAGTGCCTGGTTGCCCACGTCGGCGACGGAGTGGATGCCCTCGGAGAGCATGGCACCACTTCCGGTGACGGAGAAGGCGCCAAACTTGGCCAGCGCGACCAGTGAGTTGGCCGCGATGGCGCTGTAGACGGCTTTGGTGCTCCCGTGACCCATCAGAACCACATGCAGGTGGTTGAGGTGATGTAGGTGGAGCGGGTGTCGTCGTACACCCCGCTACCAAGGTGGGTTCCGCTCTGATGGAAGTGGAAGTGGCTCACGCCGTTGTGGTCCTCATCCACGTCGTACTCGACGGTGTAGCTTCCCCCGCCGAGCTGGTCGACCAGGGCCGAGGGACAGTCCGTCTCTCCCTCATTGAGCAGCATGGTCAGGTCCAGGGAGAACTCGCAGTCCTCGCAGCCCAGCGGTGCTCCACGTGTGCCTGCGACGTCCCAGGTGATGACGCAGTCTCCGTTGTCCCACTCGCTGGTGGCCTTGAGGATGGCCTGTTCGAGACCCACGACGGCCTGCGGATCGGCGTGGTCGAAGTAGCCGTAGAAGTAGCGGGCAGCGCCCGGCTGACCCTCGTAGCCGTTCACTTCGCTGTCGCAGGGCTCGTTGTCCAGCCCCTCCCGTAGATCCAGGAGCGGGTCGGTGTCCGCGTCGGCGTCCGTGTCGGCGTCCGCGTCGCTGTCCGAGTCCGTGTCCGTGTCCGCATCCGCGTCCGCCTCGATGGAGGCGCTGTCGTCCGTGGAGGAGTCTTTCTCGCCACAGGCGACCAGCAGAAACAGCAGGCTCATCTGGCGAGGCTAACCCGTAGACGTACCCCTTCGCATGACTGGGGGATCCGTCCCCTACCAGACCCGGACTAGAGAGCCCTGGTCGCCTCCAGCACGGCGTCGACGTGACCCTTCACCCGCACCTTGCGCCACACCTGGGCCAGCTTGCCCCCGTCGTCGATGAGAAAGGTGCAGCGCTCGGTACCCATGGAGGTCCGGCCGTACATCTTCTTCTCGACCCAGGCACTGAAGATGGCGTGGACACTCTTTTCCGGATCGGAGATCAGGGGAAAGTTGAGGGACTGCTTGGCGACGAACTTCCCGTGGGAACCCAGGCTGTCCTTGCTGATGCCATAGACCAGGGTTCCCGTCTGCTCGAACTCCGCCTGGAGATCCCGAAAGGCGCAGGCCTCCGTCGTGCAGCCCGGCGTGCTGTCGCGCGGGTAGAAGTAGAGGACGACCTTGCGCCCGCGGTGTTCACTCAGGGTGAAGGACCCGTCGGTGCTCTCGGCCGTGAAGTCCGGCACCTGCTCCCCGAGCTTCACAGCTGACCCGTGATGTCCACCACGTGGAGTCGGCGCCAGTCCGAGCCCTCCGAAGGAAGCGCCGTGTAGGCCAGCAACAAGCGCCCTCCAGCCTTGACCAGGCTGGGTTCGCCACAGGCCTTCATCGAGGTCTCGACGGTCTTCGTAGAGCTTCCGTCCAGGGTGGTGAAGAACACGCTGTTTCCGGCCTCGGGGTCAGCGCTGCCATAGGCCACCCACAGTCCATCCGGCGTGATGGCCGGCGCGGATCGGGCGGGCAGCCTCACGTCCTTCGCGACGACGGTACGCTTGCCGCCCGCGGTCGCTACCGCGATGTCCCACTTGCCGTCCCCTCGCTCGCTCGTGAAGTAGGCCACCTTGTCCCCTACCCAGACAGGACGGGTTTGATCGCCGTTGCCGCCCTTCAGGCCAGCGGTGGTGCTCCCACCCGACCAGGTGAAGAGGTCCTCGGTGCCATTGTTCTTGCGGCTGAAGGCCAGCTGGTCACCCGCCTCGTTCCACGCCGGGAAGTGCTCGCTGAAGGCGGTGGTGAAGGTGTTCACCATGTCTCCGCTCGAGAGCTCCCACACGTAGATGTCGCCGTTGCCGGTGACGTCGGACACGAAGGCGAAGCGTGTTCCATCCGCGCTCATGGCCGGGCCATGCAGGTTCCCGGTCATCTGGCTGGCTGTGATCAGTTCGTTCGGCGCTCCCGCGCTGGGAGTGGCGTAGTACAGGCGCATGGTGCCGCCAGCGTTCGCCCCTTCGAAGATCAGCATCAAGTTGGGGCTGCTCGCCCAGATCGGGCCCGCGGCGTAGCCTCCTCCACCGAAGCTACTCGATGCTCCGGGGATGTTCAGCTGGGTCGGCGAGCTCGCGACGGCCCCGTTGACCTTGGCGAGCCACAACTCGACCGTGTTCGCCATGTCGTTGATCTCGAAGGCCAACCAATCGCCGTCCGGTGACCACACCGGATTCTGGACATGCCCCGTGTCCTTGGTCGTCACCTCGGCAGCGTTCGCCGAGATAGCCAAGCCGATCGCGCCCACAGCCAGGGCTCCAATGGTCAAGAGTCGTCGCATTAGTTCAGTTCCTGGACTTCTTCGCAGGACCGACGACGAAGCTCACCTGGCCCCACGGGTAGTTGCGATGCGGATCGAAGAGGAGGCCACCGCTCACGGCTATGCCACCTTGCAGGGAGTCGCCAACGTCCATCAGCGCGTAAGCGATTGAGGCCTGGAAGCCCGAAGCGGAGATGGAACCGGCCCATGGGTAGTACTCCCGATGTTCTACCTGCACACCCGAAACCCACGAGCACTTGGGATCTTCCGTGCCGTAGGGACAGGCGTCGTTGACGGACTTCAGCTCGCTGATCCCGGCCACCCGAGCAACACCAAAACCCGCTACCCCACCCGCGGAGAGCCACAGATCGGCCAGCCGGAAGGTGAAGCCCGCCGTGCCGTAGCCGAGGTGAAGGCTGTCCCCCAGGTTGGGAACGTCCTCGATGTCTACCCGTGAAGAGGGTGAGATCAGGTTGTGGTAGCCAACCTGCGCCATGAAGCCGAAGCCCCGTTTGAAGCCCACCTCCAGGCCAACGCCGGCCCGAGCTCCAGCACCCCCAAAGCCCGGAGGGAGACCACCATCGCTGATCTGCGAGGCAGCGGGAATGACGGGTTCTCCTCCCAGGGTGTAGGCACCACCGACATCGAGCCGCGGCCCCACATAGGAGATGCCTGCAGCGGTACCACCCGCCTGGCTTGGCGTGAGCTTCACGACCACCGGCCCCCCGTCCATGGAGACGCTGAAGGTCTGGTAGACATCTCCGCTCGTGAAGGTGTACTCGCCCGCAGGGAGAAGGCCGATGAACTGACGGTCCTGCTCGACCAGGCCCTGGGCAAACTCCACTGCAGCGCGCTGGTCGGGAGCAAAGGGCATGCCCGAGATGTTCAGCGAGGCCACGGCCTCCCGATCGACGGTCTTCAGTTCCACGCGCTGGTAGGTCGCGTCGATCTCCTCGATCCAGGAGATGGCCTCGTCTCTTCCCTCGACCCGGACCGCCTCGGCCAGACGGTCCCTGCAAGAGGTCACGTCGCCAAGCCCCCGAGCCGCCTGTGCGCCCAGGTACCACTCGTCGTAGGTCAGCACCTCACCCTTCTTCTGAAGGGCGAGGAGATCCTGGAAGTTCCGCTCCACGCCAGTCCAGGCGTTGCGCTGAGCGAGCCTGTCCATCTCCTCACTGAGGCGGCGGTGTTCGGCCTGCTCGACCTCCCCCGCGAAGACCACGGTCGGGCTGAGCAGGAGCATGGACAACATAGAGATCCTCACGAGGCGTTCCACGGGTCGAAGAGCTGGCGGGCGTAGGGATGTGTGGGCTCGTCGTCTGGGAGGTTGAGCTCTTCGACGACGCGGCCCTCCAACATCACCAGGGCCCGGTTCGCCCACTGTCTCGCAGCAGCCAGATCATGCGTGACAAGGATACACGCTGCGTCGGGGGGCAGGTTGCCGATGAGGTCTTCCAGGACCTCAGAACGTCGATCTGGCTCCAGCCCGCTGGTGGGTTCGTCCGCCACGATGAGCCGCGGGACAAGGGCCAGTACTCGGGCCAGGGTGACCCGCCGTTGCTCGCCGCCGGACATCTGCCGGGGCAGTGCGTCGAAACGTTCCTGCAAGCCAAGCTGCCGGAGCATTTCCCGGCCCTCCACGTGCGCTTCGTCCCGTGACCTGCCGGCGAGGACGCGCAAAGTCTCCTCCACGTGCTCGAGCGCCGTCTGCTGGGGGTCCAGCGCAGACATGGCGTCCTGCGGCACGTACTGGTAACGGCAGCGATGTGCGTAGCGGGCGCGTTCCCCCATCGCCGTCCAGTCCAGCCCATCGAGCAACACCCGGCCGCTGGTCGGCTCCTCAAGGCCCAGCACGATGCGGCTGACAGTGGTCTTGCCGGAGCCGGAACGCCCGACCAGGGCCAGTACCTCCCCCTCGGACACCGTGGTCTCGAAGTCGACCACCGCATGCACCTCTCGTGAGGGCGACCAGGGAAAGGGCCCCGAGAGAGCGTAGGTCTTGGAGAGCCCCTCGATGCGCACGACCTCCTTGCTCATGACTGCTGCCCTTGCAGCCGCACCACCGTGTCCGCGACACGTTCCACCGTCTCCTCATGGTGAGAGATGAGCAGCATCCCACAGCCACGGTCGTGAACGAGCTCGATCATCAACTCGATGATCTGACGCGTCAGCACCGGGTCCAAGCCTGTCTCCGGCTCGTCAGCGATGAGCACCAATGGCTGTGGCGCGATGGCGACCGCCAACGCCGCCCTCTGACACTGCCCCCCGCTGAGCTCACCCGGTAGAGCGGCAGAGGCGCTGTAGGGCAGACCCACGTCACGCAGGGTGGATGCCACCGTTTCGGCCATGGACCCAGGAGCCTCCGATCGCCGCATCACCGCGAGCTCGATCTGGCGGCCGACGGTGCGTCCCGGATTCAGTGCGGAGCTGGCGGCCTGCGGAGAATAGGTGAAGTAGTTG
>PVBE012755813.1_pt1 | contig 23351 bp, 15 predicted proteins | sample 1631181 | NCBI WGS metagenome assembly PVBE01 (sample SAMN08397723, study PRJNA350692) | Marine metagenome, whole genome shotgun sequencing project. | isolation source: water | place: Pacific Ocean | collected 2012-04 | reverse complement strand
GTTTCGCCACGCTTCGATGCGGCCGAGTCGGTAGGTCGCGCGCTGTATGGCCCAGGCGCCGCCAACGACCCCAGCCACGATCACGGCGAAGAGATGGCGCCACCTCGCACCGGCAACAAAGAGCATCACGATCGTGAGGACAGCCATCACCACGGCGCTGCCAAAGTCCGGCTGACGGAGACACATCAGCATCACGATCGCCAGCACCGCGAGGTGCGGCAGCATCCCGATCGAGAACGTCTTCACGCGGTCGGCTTTCTTCGCCAGCGAGTAACCGAGCCAAAGTATCAACGCGAGTTTGGCCATCTCCGCGGGCTGAATGCGCACCGACCCAAACTGCAGCCAGCGCGTCGCTCCGCCGCCCGAATGGCCAAATCCCGTCAGACTCAAACCGAGCAGGATGAGCGTGCCAATGAAGATCGGATACGTGAGCAACCGGAGCTTCCGATAGTCAACGCGCGACACCACGAACATCGCGACGAGAGAAATCCCCGCAAAAGCGGCTTGCCTCCGCAGGTAGAATTCGGGATCGCCGAGCTTGACGGTCGCCTCGATCGCGCTCGCGCTGTAAACCATGACGACGCCGAAAGCCATCAACGCAACGGAGAGCCCGGCGAGCAGGGGATCGACGTAGCCAAACTCGGTAGCCGGGCGCCGAAACCAGGTGCGAACACGGCCGATCATAGCCGCCTCCCGGATTTCCGCGCGCCGAGGGCGCGCGCCGCGGCCTGGAACGCGTCGCCGCGCTCTCCATAAGTGCTGAACATGTCGAAGCTCGAGCAAGCAGGGCTAAGGAGCACGGCGTCACCGCTATCGGCGAGGTCGAACGCCGCCGAAACGGCCGCTTCCATGGTCGCCTCGCGGCGGCAGGGCAAGGCGTCGCCCAAGGCCGCCTCGATGCGTTCGGCCGCTTCTCCGATCAAGACGACGGCTCGGCCGCGCTGCCGGAGGGCCTCGACGAGCGCCTCGTAGGAGCCTCCTTTGTCGCGACCGCCGGCGATGAGCACGACCTTGGGCTCGCTCACCCCGAGGACCGCTGCGACGGCCGCGCGAACGTTGGTCCCCTTTGAGTCGTCGTAGAAACGGATCCCGTCCGCTTCGCCGACGTATTCGGTTCGATGCGGGAGGCCCTTGAACGTTTGCAGGCCGGAGACCATCGCACCCTGAGCCACGCCGACGAAGCGGGCGACGGCGATGGCCGCGGCCGCGTTGAACCCATTATGCGGGCCCTGCAGAGAAGGTGAAAGTTGGTGGCGCGCGCTGCCCGTCTTCTGAACCCATCCCGATCCCGCTACGTAGGGCGCCTCGGCAGCTCCGGGTTGACCATCGAGCGCGATCTCGACCAAGTCCGCTCGCCCACGGCGAGCCTGCCGCTCGCAGAGCGCGTCGCCAAAGGGCACGATGGCCAGGTCGTCCGGCGTTTGGTTCACGAAAGCGTTGCCCTTCGCGTCCGCGTACTGCGCGAAGTCGTCGTAACGGTCGAGGTGGTCCTCGGTAATGTTCAGTAGAACGCTCACGTGTGGTCGAAAGGTGGGCGCGCGCTCGAGTTGAAAGCTCGAGACTTCAACCACGATGCTGTCCCACTCCAGCCCTACCGCTTCACTGAGCGGAGCTCCAAAATTTCCGCCAACAAAGGTGCAGTGTCCGGCACCGGTGAGCAGGTGGCCGAGTAGGGCGGTGGTCGTGCTCTTGCCGTTTGTGCCCCCAATGGCGAGGCATGCTGGGGATACGAAGCGGGACGCGAGCTCGAGCTCTCCGATGACCTCGACGCCTGTCGCCGCGGCCTCCTCCAACTGAGGAAGCGGCGGCACACCGGGCGACACCACAACTAAGTCGGCAGCTTTGAAATCCAGCGCATGCCCACCACATGCAAACGTTACGTTCAAATCGCGGACGGCGGCCGACAGGGACTCGCGCGGCCGAGTGTCGGTCACGGTGACGTGGGCGCCCCTCTCGATGCATAGCTTCGCCGCGGCTACGCCACTGCGCCCCATGCCCACGACGATGACTTGCTTACCCCGGAGCCGCATCTCACCTCAACTTGAGCGATGCCAAACTGACCAAAGCGAGCAGAATCGCGATGATCCAAAACCGAACAATAATACGAGGCTCAGGCCAACCCTTCTTTTCGAAGTGATGATGGATAGGGGCCATCAAGAAAACCCGTTTACCGAAGAGCTTATAGGACGCGACTTGGGTGATCACGCTGAGCGTCTCGACGACGAAAATCCCGCCGAGAATGATGCTCAAGAGTTCGTTCTTGGTGAGCACGGCCAGCATGCCTAGACCACCGCCGAGCGCGAGCGATCCGACGTCCCCCATGAACACCTGGGCCGGGTAGGTATTGTACCAAAGGAAGCCGATCCCTGCGCCGATCACGGCCGCGGCAAATACGGCCAGCTCGCTCATCTCCGGGATCCCGGCAATGTCGAGGTAAGCCGCCAAGGGACGGCCGAAAAGGATGGCGCCTGCCACGTACGCCCAAACCATGTACGTGGCCGCGTTGATCATCACCGGGCCGATGGCGAGCCCGTCGAGTCCGTCGGTGAGGTTCACGGCGTTGCTCGTTCCAACGACCACGAAGATCGCGAACGCGACGTAGAGCCAGAGCGGCAACTCGACGGGAAAGCGGTTGAAGGCCACGAAGGGTATGGCGAGCCGCGAGCGGATCTCGATCCAGTCAGCGGGCAATCCGTCCGTGTAAAGGAAGGTCGCGTAGACCGCGAGGAAGCCGATGAGGACCTGCCCCAGCAACTTGTAGCGACCCGGTAGCCCCTTCGAGCTGCGGCCCGTGATCTTCATCCGGTCATCGAGGTAGCCGATGGCGCCGTAGCCCGCGGTGACTCCCGTTGTGGCGATGACGAAGACGTTGGTCACGTCGGCCCAGAGAACGGTGGGGACCAGAACAGCGAGCAGAATGAGCGAGCCGCCCATCGTCGGAGTACCGGCTTTTTTGAAATGCGATTCGGGACCGTCTTCGCGAATCACCTGTCCAATTTGCTTGCTCTGAAGCTGCCTAATGAACCACGGCGCCAGAAAGAAGCACATCAGCATCGCGGTGATCGTCGCCATGATCGCGCGGAAGGGCACGTAGCGAAGGACGTTGAGCGGGCTGGCCCAGCTGTACTCGGTGCTGAGGGGGTAGAGCAGTTCGTAGATCACGCCTCCTCACCTCCTCGGTCTCGGTCGCCGGTCAGCCCCTGGACGACCGTTTCGAGGGTCACGCCGCGCGAGCCTTTTACCAGGACGACATCGCCGGCGCGGACTCGTTCGAGAGCCGCCTGCAATGCCTGGGTGGAGTTATTCACAAACACGTTCTCGATTTCTAGCTCTCGTGCCGCGTCGGCGATGCGCGCGGCGTCCCCTGATACCGCAATCAGGGACGCAAGTCGGAATTCCGCGAGTGCCTTACCAATCTCTTCGTGTTCCTTGGGGGAGATAGGACCGAGTTCCCTCATTTCGCCCAGCACCGCAACAAGCCTTGCGTCGCGCCGGTCGGCAAGTTCGCGGGCCGCGCGAAGGGCGGCGATGACGCTTGCGGGACTCGCGTTGTAGGTATCGTCGAGAAGGAGCCCGCCGTCGGCGAGCGCTACGGGAGCTAGGCGGCCGGGTTCGCCAGGCCGATGCTCGACGATGGCTTTTTCGATGGCTTCCTTGCGGACGGGAGCGCCGGCGATGATGTCGGCGACGGCGACCGCCGCCACCATGGCGAGAGCCCCGGGTTCGCCGGTCAGGGGAACGTCGAAGCTCATATGCTCGCGGGCGCGCTGGACGGGGCGCTCGATGACGAGCCGGGTAGCACCTGCGTCGGTCGGCTCGCGATCCCGGAGGCGGTACGTCGCACGGGCGGACGCGCCGTAGCTCACCTTCTTACCGGCATGGCACCCTTGAAGCAGACCGGCCGCGCGCGGATCGTCCGCGTTGGCCACGGCAGTGCCGGCTTCGGAGAGGTTGGCGAAGACGGCGCCCTCTTCCACCTCGATGGCGTCAAGATCTCCGAGAAACTCCGTGTGTTCGAGTGCGATGAGCGTCAGCAACGCAACGTCAGGCTTCGCAATGGCGGCGAGCATGCCGACCTCGCCGGGCTGATTGGTTCCGAGTTCGATGACGGCGACTTGGTGGTGCGGCTCGAGACCAAGAAGCATGAGCGGGACGCCGATGCGGTTGTTTAGATTCGCCAGCGTCGCGTGGACGCCGCCGGGGTGCACCGCCTCAAGCAGCGAGGCGATGGCGCTACGGGTCGTGGTCTTGCCCACGGAGCCGGCGACTCCGATCACTTGCCTCCCCCAACGGCGGCGATGAAAGCGAGCGAGGGCGCCAAGCGCGACGAGCGTATCCGGCACGCGAACGACGGCGACGTGGTTCGGAATCGCTTCTGTTGTCGCGCGCGCGACAACGAGGATCGCGGCTCCGGCATCGATGGCCGAGCCGAGGAACTCATGCGCGTCGAAGCGCTCGCCGACGAGGGCGACAAAGGCCTTGTTGGCGAGATCTGCTCGGGAATCCGTCGAGACGCCGGCCACCTTTTCGCAGCCGCCTTGCAGCAGCGCGCCACCGGTCGCCGACAAGATCTCCTTGAGCGTGAAGGGCGCGCCGTTTTGCGGGAGGCTCGCGGCCATCAGGACTCCCTCCGCTCGCGCAATGCGTCGCGAGCGTGGGCGCGGTCGTCAAACGTCAGGGTCTCCTGCCCAACGAGTTGATAGGTCTCGTGCCCTTTTCCGGCAATGAGCACGAGGTCACCGGGGCGCGCATCGCGAATCGCCCAGCGAATCGCCGCGGCGCGGTCGAGCTCGACGTCGTACGTGGCGCGCGCCGCGCGCAACCCCTTCTCGACTTGGCGGGCGATGGCGGCGGGGTCCTCGGTCCGCGGGTTGTCGTTCGTGAGCAGCGCCCAGTCGGCGCGTCGCCCGACCGCATCTCCCATTAGCGGGCGTTTCTCGGCGTCCCGATCGCCGCCGCATCCGAAGACGCAAATCAGACGGGCCGTCGGCGCCGAGCGCATCGGTGAGACAGCGCATAGGGCGCGTTCGAGAGCGTCGGGAGTGTGCGCGTAGTCCACGAGTACGGTGACGTCGTCGCCAATGTCCGCGTCGTCGCATCGCTCCAGGCGGCCCGGCACATCGGCGGATTCTCCGAGCGCCGCGAAGAGCGCGCGCGCGTCCAGACCGAGCGAGAGGCCGATCCCAGCGCAAAGGAGCAGATTGGCGAGGTTGTGCTCACCCCAGAGTTCGCTGCGTAGAAAATGCTCGGAACCCCGATACGAAACCGTGGCGGCGATGCCCGACGCGTCGAGGTGCTCGACGACAACGCGGATATCCGCATCGTTGTGCCCCACTCGCAAGATTGACGGACGTTCGGCTGCGTCTGACGTGCGCGGCGCGTCTGACGTGCCAGGCGTGCCAGACGCGCCGGCCCGATCGGCCAGTATCCGTCCGAAGGGATCGTCAACGTTGAAGACGAGATGCTCCGGCGCAAGGTCGAAGAAGAGCCGAGCTTTGGCCTCGCCGTAGGCGTCCAAGGTGCCGTGATAGTCGAGATGATCCTGAGTGAGATTCGTGAAGGCCGCCACGTCGAGGTGCAGCGCGTCGAGACGGCGTTGAGCCAGTGCGTGGCTCGACGCCTCCATTACGAAATGAGTCGCGCCGGCGTCTCTCGCGCGGACGAGTAGCCGCGTGAGTTCGTCGGCGGTCGGTGTCGTCAGCTGCCCGGGAACTTGGTCGCCCTCGAACGAGTATCCGAGAGTCCCAATGCGGGCCGTCCGCGCGCCGAGCACGCCCAAGGCCGCCTCGAGCAAGACGGCGGTGGTGGTTTTGCCGTTCGTGCCGGTGATCGCGACGCCGTGCAGGCTCCGGCTGGGGAAGCCGTGCACGGCTTCCGCCGCGGCACCGAGCGACGTCGCCATTTCCGGCACCTCGAGGATGGGGACGGACGTCGCGTCCGCCGCGATGGGGTGGGCCGCCTCCGTCATGATGGCGGCGGCACCGCGGGCTATAGCGTCGCGGACGAAGCGGCGGCCGTCGGAAGTCTCGCCGACGCGCGCGACGAAGAGATCACCGGGAAGCGTCGCTCGCGAATCTTGGCGCACATCCGTCACCTGCGTTTCGCGCGCGCCGATGACGCGTGCCGCCGGGCTAGTTTGCGTTCGTTCCGGCGCGAGCAGCTCTGCAAGCTCGCCGAGCGACATCCCTGGGCCGGAATCGCCAAGACCCGCGGAGGCGGCTGAGGCGGGGGACCGAGCTGGGACTGGGGAAGACTTCATGGGGAGCGACCAAAACCGGAACCAAAGACATGGGAGCCGTCACGGGGTGGGCGCGAGCACGAGAGTGACCGAATCGCCCGGATGCACGGCACTGCCCGCGGGTGGGATTTGTTGCACCACGAGCCCCGTGCCGCGCAGCTCCGGTCTTACCCCAACTCGAAGGGCGCGACGCAAGGCGGATCGCGCGGGCAGGCCGACTAGGTTCGGGATCACGGCCTGGTCCTCCGCCGCATTCACCGGGCGATTCCTGGCGAGCAGGGGTACGCTGGCCTCCGGCTCGTCGGCCGATTCGGCAAACGCGCGGTATGCCGCGTCCGCACGTGTCGTCATGCGCGCGAGGCGACCCCACGCAACGTCGCCGGGATTCTTCGGGCGAATTGCCCGTCGGCGAAGCGCCGCCTCGGCGATTCGGCGAAAGATTGGGCCGGCGACTTCACCGCCGGAGCGCTCCACGCGGGGTTCGTCGACCATCACGGCGATGGCGACGACGGGATCCTTATCGGGGACCATCCCCACGAACGATGCGACGCGCGCGTCGCGCGAGTACCCGCGCCCGCGCGCTCGGGCTTTCTCCGAGGTGCCGGTCTTCCCGGCCACCTTGTAGCCGGCAAGTGCGGCCTGTGGAGCCGTCCCGTGCGGACTCGTAACCGCCAACATCATGCGGCGAAGATCCTGGGTCACGCGCTCCGAAACGACTCGACGCACGACCTCCGGGACTCCTTTGCGAACCACTTCACCGCGAGGCGAGACCACACTCTTGACGAGGTACGGCTTCATCAGCTTGCCGCCGTTTGCGATCGTACCGATGGCCATCGCCATCTGGAGATTGGTAACGCTCACGCCCTGACCGTACGAGGCAACGGCCGTCTCCACGTTATTCCAGGGTCGCTTCAGCGGACGGACGGTCCCGGATGTCTCTCCTGTGAGTGGGATGCCGGTCCGTTGCCCGAAGCCGAATTTCCTCATGTAATCGTGAAGGCGTGCTTGCCCGAGTTCTAATCCGATCTTTGCCGCGCAGATATTGGAACTCACGCCGATGATCTCCGTCATCGTCATCGTCTCGCCGGGATGGGTGTCAGTGATCCGGATGCCGTCGACGAAGTACGTGCCTTTATGGCAATAACGAGTACTGCCGAAGCGGACGACGCCCTCGTCGAGCGCGGCAGCCATCGTGAAGACCTTCATCGTGGATCCGGGCTCGAAGCGGTCGGCGATGGTCCTATTCCGGCGTTCCGCGACCTTGCTGGAGCGCACGTCATTGGGGTTGTAGTCAGGCCAACTGGCCATCGCGAGGATTTCTCCCGTATGCGGATCGATCGCAACGGCAGAAGCAGACTTCGCCTGATGCATCGTGGCGGAGAGCTCAAGCTCTCGCTCAACGACTCGTTGGAGGGTGACGTCGATGGTGAGCGTCACGTCATGCCCGGCGAGGTGTCCCGGATGTTGGTACCCGTCGACGAGCAAGACCTTGCCACGCCGATCGCGCAGGCCTGACCAACGCTCCGTGTCGCCCTTCAGAATCTCATTCAACGCGAGTTCGAGGCCGTCCTTGCCCTCGCCATCCGGTGAGACGAAGCCGATGATCGCTGATGCCGCTTCGCGTGCCGGGTAGAATCGGCGGGCCTCGGCCTGAATCGCGAGTCCGCGAAGGCGCCGCTCGCGTAGCTTGCCGGACCCGAGGGCGCGAAGCTCCAGAGCCTCCGTCGCGGATACGCCACGCTTGAGCAATGCGTAGCGGCCGCGGCGCCGAATTTTCTTCGCGACGCGCTCGACATCCAAAGACAGCACCGCGGCGACTCGGTCGGCCGCGTCCCAGGAGACACGCTCGAGGTCGTCATCGGACACACCTTTCAGCAGCGTTCGCGCGTCGAGGACAGCCGTCGGGGCCTTCACGCTCAGTGCGAGGTGATCGCCATTTCGGTCGTAAATGGTGCCTCTATTGGGCGTACGACGAAAGTGGCGTTCGCGCTGCTTCTCGGCTTGGTGCCGCCATTCATCGCCGTCGCGGAGCATCATCGTACCCGCTACCGCAACGACCGTGCCGAGCCCGAGTGCCATCAAGCTACAGAAGAACGCCATGACCCGGCGCGACCAGCGTCCTCGTGGACCCAGCAGTGGGTTTGGGCTCTCTCCGCCGCCGCGGCTGGCCGCTGTCCGGCCGCTGGCGGGAGAGGCCGATGGACGAGTTCGTCGATTGGAGCGCCCCCCGGCGGCGGCGCCGCTGCCGCTGCCGCCGCCGCGTTTGGGGCCCTTCGGGCTTTTGCTACCCCGAGTCATGGGCGTTTCGGCGCGTTGGCCCCGGTTATCACCGAAGGCGTCGCGGCGGGCAACGACCCGGATCCGGCGGGCACACGCTCAGGCGCCTTGTCTCTCTCCGCGCGGCTTTCTAGCTGAGGAAGCGAGCCGGCAGGAATAACTCGGTCCCAGGAAGGTTCTGACATTCCGAGCAGCGATCTCGCAACGAACTCGACCCTCTCCGGGGTTTCGTAACTGGCAACTTCGAGTTCGAGAACTTGCTTCATCTCTCGAAGGTGCCGGCTTTGCTTGTGCAACTCGCCCAGTTCGTAGCCCAACTCAACCGCGCGCACGCGAAAGCCCAGATAGAGCACAAGCGCTGACGCACACGCCGCGACCGCGAGTGCCCATACGAAGACGAAACGGCCGGGGTTTTTCATCACACTTCCCCCTTGCGACCGAGCCCGGGCGCGACGTTGTCAGGCGACGCCGTATCGCTGGCGAGGGTCAACTTGGAGGAGCGCCGCGCGACGCGCAACTTCGCGCTACGGGAGCGCGGATTGACGGCGCGCTCGTCATCGCTCGGTAGCATCGGCTTCTTGGTAATTCGCTCCCAAGTCTGGCGGTCCTGAAACGCTCGCTTTACGAGTCGATCTTCGAGGGAGTGGAAGCTGATAATTGCCGCGGTGCCGCCGGGACGAATCTTCGCGGTCGCGAAATCGAGCAGTGCGCGGATCTCGTCGAGCTCATCGTTCACCGCGATGCGGAGGGCCTGGAAGGTGCGTGTCGCCGGATCCTTGCCGCCCGGCCGTTGCGGTCCCGTCGCCCGCACAACAGCGCGACGGAGGTCTCGGGTATTCTCGAGTCTGTGGTCGCTCCAGGCCTCTTTGATACATCGGGCGATGCGCCTTGAGCGACGCTCTTCGCCGTAGGTGTAGATGATATCCGCGAGCTGGTCCTGACTGAGGCGGCCGATGAGTTCGAGGGCCGTCTCGCCGCGGGTCGGATCCATGCGCATGTCGATGGGACCCTCCGCTCTGAAACTCATCCCTCGCTCGGCGTCGTCGAGTTGGAGAGAACTCAAGCCGAGGTCCGCGATGAGCCCGTCGATCTTCTCGACGCCCATCGCAGCAAGCTGATCGGAGAGTTCGCTGAAAACCGCCTGCCCGAAGCTGACCTGACTCGCATGCTCGGCGAGGCGTTCCCGGCTCGTCGTCAACGCGAGCTGATCACGATCGAAGGCATAGAGCAGCGCCTTGGGCTCGCACTCGAGCAGGGCGAGTGAGTGTCCGCCCGCACCAGAGGTAGCGTCCACATAGATGCCGCCCGGCTTGGGATCGATTCCTAAGATAACCTCTGATTGGAGCACCGTGACGTGCATGGCTTCCTCGGATTCCTCAGACTCGAAGAGATCGAAGAGATCGAACGCCTGGGTCATAGGATCTCCTCCACGGCGTTGCGGAAGGCGGCTTCCTCGTCTGGGCTGAGAGCCAACTCGGCGTCCCAAGCGTCCTTGGCCCATAGTTCAAGGTTTCGGCCCATCCCAGCCCAAAGCACTTCGCGCTCGAGCTTGGCCTTCTCGCGTAGATGAGTGGGCACGAGCACTCGTCCGGCACCGTCGAGTTCGCATTCGATGGCCGCTGAGATGTAGATGCGACGGATGCGAACAGCGTTCGGTTGTAGGAAGGGCAGCTCCGAGATGCGCTTTTCGACGGCCTCCCAAGCGCTGATCGGGAAGAGGTGGAGGCAGGAATCAAAGGGGGCCGGCGCGAGCACAAAACGGCGGTCCCCGGCCCCGGAGAGTGCCTCCCGGAATCGGACCGGCATGCTGACGCGTCCCTTGGCGTCGATGTTGTGAACGAACTGCCCACGGAACATCTCGAACTACCGCCTTTTGCCTGAATATCCCCAGTCACCACCTACTGGGAATTAATGCCACAAATCGACACTATATCCCACCTAGTGACACCTCGGGTGTCCGGCTGTCAACGGAGTTTGAATGTTCAGGTGTGCGGGGTGGCCTCCACGGCTCGGCACCCTTCGGTGCCTGGTGAACTGGGAAACGAGTGCGAACGCAGTGTGACCACTCGATTCGCGATGGCCCAGTTCCAGCCAGAGTGTGGGTCCTGAGACATGCCTTGTGTCCAGACGGACACACATTCTCCGGGTGATGCTTATCGAAACGCTAGGTTTTCGGCCCGAATGACTTGGCCCAACCCTTGCGACACGGTGCGCCATGCAGTGGCTCGTCGCGTCTACCCCAGCCCTTGTTGCCGTCGCCATTTTCGTGGGGACGTTCCGCATGCGGCGGCCCGCGTAATCAGCCAACGTCCACTCGCACGCAGACCACCCGGGAACGTGGGCCGTAGCTGTGGTCTCGCAGTACGGTGCCCTGCGTGAAAGGCCTGCTTAGGCGACGATGGGCCAAGGGGCTCTGCCTTGCCGGATCGCTAGCGGTGGCGGCCTTGGTCCTGGCGAACGCCTACGTGATCGGGCGGGCGCCGGTGATCGCCGGCCAGGCCGTCCCTAACAACGGAAGCGCTCGCGCCACCCACGACAGCAGTACGAGCCGATAGGTCCGCACGGCGCCGAGGACGAGCGGCAAGCGCCCACGAAGGGCGTGCGGCGCGCGTAGATTGCCCGTCGCCGGCCGCCGAGTTGCACCGGGCGTCTCGGTTCCTTGTTCGGGTGCCGCCGTAGGCTCAAGAGCAGCGCCATGGCCGCGACGACGACGGCCCCGCACGTGAGTTCCAGCCCTGCCACAGCTTTCCACGGCGCGCTTGAACGGCACTTCAGCACGTCGCATAGTCGACGCCGAATGGCTCGTTGGCTTATCGCGGCTGCCGTCGCGCATATCGGCGTCCTGCTTGCGTTGGTGCTTCTCGCACCGGCGCCGCAGCGCGCTCGCGCAACGCCAGACGAAGCGGCTCGCCCCATCGAAGTCGCGTTACTGGCCGCGACGCCCGAACCCTCGCAACCACCCGAGCCCGAGCCGACCGCGCCCAGCTCGCTCGCCGCGAGCGCCACCCCGAGCGCAGCCCCCGCACCGTCCGCCTCGCAAGCGCCACCCCGACAACCACCAGCAGTCCCTCAACCTCCCGCAGCCACCCAGAGCGCACCGGTCGCCGTCCACACATCACCCAACGGCAATCCCGCCGACGTGCGAGTCGGCGCCGAGCCCAGTAGGCGCGCCAGGACGCTCGACGGCTCGCCGCCCCCTGAAGGGATCCAGCTCTTCCCCAGCCAAATCGATGCGCTCGCGATGGTCCAAGAGGGGCAGGGACCGCTCGGTCCACGAGCTGCGCCCAGCAGGTTCCAGCACAACCTCGAACGTGAGCACCTCGCCCGGACCGCGCGCTCGGGAATGGGCCCATCTGGCGCCGTCGCATCGGCAGCACGCGTGGCCGCTCGAGAGTTCGCCCCCCGCGAAGGGGAAGCACGCCTGCTCACGGTCATCGATTCGAAGGGCAACGTCACGGAAGTCCGCGTGCTGAACGGACGAGGTGCGGACTGGAAACGTATCGCCGCGGCGATAAAACGTGCACTCGCAAAGCGCGCGTTGCACGTGAGCGGCGCCACGCGCGGCGTCCAAGTCATAACAAAGATCGCGGTCGCTTATCGCCTGCCGAGCGGCTCCCGTTCAGCCGTCGGCTTCGAGGGCGGCACCGGCACCTTCGACATGGCGGACATCGGGGCGATAGCCCGGCGCGTCGTTTCGGTCTCGACGGAAGCGGTCACGCCGCTCTAGTGGCGCCGCGTCTTTCGCCGCTCGCCGTTCAAGGGGCCGCGCGCCCGCGCGCCCGCGCGACAACGGCTCCGAGTACGGCCGTCGCCGCCGTCTCCGTCCTCAACACAAAGGGACCGAAGCTGACGCGCTCGAAGCCCTCTCCCCGACTCCACTCGATCTCGGCCGGACTCAGCCCGCCCTCCGGACCAATCAGGAGCGTTAGCGGCTCAGAACCGTCCCAGGCGTGTAGTGCCTGCCCCAGAGAAGACGGGGCGTCAGGATCCAGCAGCAAGCGACGCCCCGCGGCCGGCGCGGCGGCGAGCGCGGCATCGAGAGCCAAAGGGCCAGCGAGAGCGGGAAGATCGCCACGCCGGCATTGACGCGCCGCCTGAATAGCAATCGCCCGCCATCGCTCGCGCCGAGACGTCGCGTCGGCGGGCTTTGCTACGACGCGCTCCGTGATCACACCCACAAGGCCCACCACACCCAGCGCCGTTGCGTCTCTCACGACCTGGTCAAAGCGATCGGCCTTACCCAAACCCTGCAGCAACGTGACGTTGAGATCCCCGAGCGCGCTCGCCGCGCGCACGTCCGAGATCTCGCAACGCACCGAGCGCGGCCGAGAGTCGAGCACCCGCGCCTCAGCCTCCAGCGCAGCTTCGGGATCGAATGCGCAGAAAACGTCCCCTGCCCGCAAACGGTGAACCCGGGCGACGTAACGCGCAGCCTCAGCGTCGAGTTCTAGCTCGCCAGCCTGCAGGCTCGGAATGGGTACGCGGATTCGCTTGCTCACCTATTTGACGTCAGTAGAAGTGCTGCCAGAGAAGATCGATGGCGCCACCCGCGCTCCCGAACTCGACCCGAATCGTGTAGTCCGGCAAGAAGCGCCAGTCCACGGCGCCGCTCACGAAGTTATAGGCGGTGCTGTCGAGAGATGTCGTCCCGCTTCCGCTGGGATCGTTCGTTCGCAGGTACGTCATCGATATCCAGATGTCCTGCGTCAGCTGAAACGCCGCCGTATACGACTGGCTACCTTCCGACGTCGTATCGATGAGGATCTCGACGCGCTTGAGCGGCGTTCCGGCTAGGAGCTCGTTCAGTCCCAAGATCTCGGCCCCCGGCCCGATCGCCGCCGCGCCACTCGGGGCCTGCTCCTGGTCCGGCCCCGTAGCGTACTGATCGCGGGTGGACGTCGTGAGGCCACCGACCAAACGCGCGTAGACTTCCTGCTGCGACATGGGCGGATCGCTGCGCAAGGTCAATTTGAGTTGGCTCAGCTTTCCGGAGACGTCGGCGTAAATGATCGTAGCGTCCGGTGAACGCCAAGAAGAGGACACGGTCAGTCGCGGATCAGAGATATCTCCCGTATCAAAACTCACCGTGCCTTGCTGAATGATGAAGGTCTTTCCCAAGACCGGAAAGCGCCCCCCTTGCATGAGCGTGAGGTAGCCGGTCACTTGAGTGGTGGCCCCCAAGTCGATCACCGGCTTGCCCGTGATCGGAATGCTGAGATCCCGACGGGTTAGGAGGACGTCCTTGCCAAGATTGAAGGCGAGTTTCCAGTCGAGCTGTGGCCCGATCGGCAAGCTCACGGGCTCCGCCGTCGGTTGCAAGACGTGAATGGCGGGGTTGCCTTTCATCGGCAAGACTTTCCGCGGAGATTGACGACTCAGCTCAGCCTCGAGCTTCGGGATCCCGACCTCGACGAGCATATGCTCGCCCTTCTTGGTTATCTTGAAGGTGCCGTCACCCGTTGCCGTTCCGCGATTCACGCCCTCGAGGTAAATCGGCGTCTTATCAAGAGCGAGCTTGGCGGTGGCGTTATCGAACGAGAGACCCTTGAGGTAGACGGCACCCGAGCCGGTGATCTTCCCTTCGTCGCCCGAACTCGCCTTGATATCAGGCAGTTCTATGGTGGTCCCTGATCCCGTTCGCGTTGCCTTGGCGCTCACTGCAAGATTTGTGAGTTCCAGACCGAGCCCTTCGAATTGGGCAGTGACGCCCTTGAGCGAGGTCGTACCGGCGATGCCCCCTTGCCACCCTTTCTGCCCGCGCGCGGGCGGTTCGAGCACGATTTCGAGATCGGCATCGAATTGTCCATGGAATTCAGAGAACACCTGGTCGAGCACGGGCAGCAAGATGACGGCATCGTAGTTGGATGCTTTGATCTCCGCTCGAACAGGCGCACCCGTACTGAAGCGAGGCGGAAAATCCTGCCAATCGACCGACGCCAACAGGCGCGACTCGAAGGTCCCCGACTTGGCCTTCCCGTCCAAGCGCAGCTCTAGCTTGGGCCCATTCGAACGGATCGAGAACGCCGCATCGCCCAAGGGTAGCCCGTGCACCCGCAGATTCGTGATGTCTAGTTTCGCCGTCGCCTTGGGGCTGCCCTCCTGGATCAGGGTGATCGCGCCATCCACTTCACCGGCTATCTTTCTATCCGCAAAAAAAGGTATAACCCGCAGGGGAAAGCCGGTGAGCTTTGCCGATGCCTTGGCAGACCAATCGACGGATTGATTCTGCTCTCTTCCGATGATGCCCTTCCACGGCACGCGCCCGCTGACGTCGATATCAGCGACCTTTCGCCCACTCGTTTCCAGCACACCCTTGAGCGAGAGCTGCGAGGTCCCCTGCGTGTAAGCGAGTCGAACCTTCCCATCGATAGGAAACGCAAGACGGGAGCTTCTCAACTTAAACTGCTTGAAAGTGAGTTCAGCTTTGACGTCCGGAGTGAGAAGCGTCCCTTTAAGCGAGGCACGCCCGGCCACTTGCCCCATGATCCCCAGCCCCATCACGTCGTAGGGCAGTTCGTTCATGGCGCGCTCCGGGACCTGTACGCTCAGTTGGAGCGGCGTGGTGAGAAGCAACGTGCTGAACGCGCTCGGCTCGTCGACGATTTTAGGGATATCGAGGACGATCGTCCCGCTCGCGCTCACCAGGGGTTGCTTATCCGTGCCGGTGAGCACCCCCGCCACGACCGACTCACCGGTCACCCCATTCACGCCGACGCTGAGTTGAATGTCGGCGCCACCGAGCAACGAGCGGGATGACTGAGTGACCTCGTCGTAGGACTCAATCGACAGCCCCTCGGTGCGGACAAATGCGTAGACGCTCGGAAAGTCCCCCGCGGAAGGCCGTTGCCCATCGAGCTGTGCGTGCAGCAGGCCCGTCATCTTCGGCCACTCGACGGACGGGACGAGTTCCGTGAGTCGCTTCAGATCGAGTCCATTCACCTGAAGCTGCGTCGACCCGGTCGCATCCCTCCACGCCGTGAGGAGATTGGGTTCGTCGGCCAGTTCGATATCCCAGACCGCTCCGAGGCTCCCGACCTTGGGCGCGTACACGGACGCACTCCCGGTGAGCTTCCGATCCTTGAACGACGCATTCACGCGCGCGGAAACGTCTCGAACGTCACCGATGGATCCCGCACCGAGCCCGAAGCGAACGTCACCGCGGATCAGCTCGTCGCTGGTCGTCTCGACGTCCGCGTCCAAGTTGAGCCGCCCCGACATGGTGCCGTCGGGGAGATCCAGGGCGTGCCCAACCAACGTAAGATCCACGTCGTGACCGCTGACATCGATGGCAATGCTCTGCTCGCTGATCTTGATATCGCCCGACACCTCGCCGCCGGCGCCCTTGATCTTCACCTGCTTCGCGACGAGCTCGCCCTCCGAGAGCATCAACGTCTCGGCGCTGCCAGCAATTTCCGCCTTCGCGCTCTTGATCAGGATCTCGAGATCTCGGATTTGAAAATCCTTGCGGAGATCGAGATCCGCCGCTGCCGAGACCGTCGAGCCGCCTTTCGAACGGAGCTGCGCGCTGACCTCGGAATGGCCGAGGTGGCCGTGAGCCGAGAAGATCGCGCTCTCGAAGTCGAGAGGACCCAGCTCCGCGAGCTTCCCCTTGACCGTTGTATCGACGAGCCAGGTCAGCGGTCGATCGATGGGCCCGCCAAGGTCAACCGTGAGTTCGCTCGTGCCGAGATGAAAGAGCCCAGCGCCGAATCCGAGTACCTTGGCGGACGCAGACGCCGTCAGGCGACCGTCGCGGATCTGGACGTCGGCCGTGGGAATGATGTTGCCCTCGAGCGCATGGAGTTGAGGCATCAGATCCCGAATAGGCAGCGTCGATGATTGCGCGCCGATCTGGATCGTCCCCTCCGAATTCACGCGCCAAGTGGCGGTGAGCGGGATCTTGCCTCCCGCTGCCTTGGCCGTGCCGCGCGCACCGTTCTCATCGAAGGTTAACGCCCAGTTAAAGTCCGGAAGATCGACGCCACCGATCGTTGCGGCCTTGGTGTGAGCCGTCGCTTTGCCGTGAACGCCCTCTTCGTTGGCGCTGAGGTTGAGCTTGCCCTTGACCGGAACTTTCGTGGCCGGGCCGTCGGGAAAGAAGGCGCGCAGATCGAATGATTCTGATTCGATGTCGAGTGCGAGGGCAACCGGGTTGAGCTTGAGCGTCCCTTCAGTTCGGACGGGCTGGTCCTCCGCGCGCAGCTCGCCGGTGACTTTCAGTTCCGAAAGCGGTCCGTCTCCGCGCAGCCTTGCCCAAAGCGGAACTTGTACGGGCCATCCGGGAAGCAGCTCGCGCATCGCCGCCGGTTCCGCCTGCGGAATGTCCACGTCCACGGCGAGACGATTGTCCTCGACCTTCACCAAAGTATCGACGGAGACGTCGCCGATAAACCCCGTGAAGCCCACGGTCGTGGCGCCCGGGGCGACAACGCGCACGCTCCCGGTCCCGCGCGCTCGACGCCGAGCAATCCCGCGAATCACCGCACCGAACTGCGGCACGTCGACGATCGTGTGTTCGGGACTGACCTCGAGCGATGCGCGAGCCTCGCGAACTTTTCCCCAAGCGGGCGGCAGCCCCGGGAGCCGGATCCGTGACGTCGCGCGACCGAGCTCGATCTGCGGAATGCTCAAGTAGACGGCCGGACCGGGACTGTCGTCGTCCGCGGCCTTCACAAACGCGCGCGGCGTAAAAGCCTCGGCAAGAGTGAGCTGCCCCTCCTCGTCCAGTTCGAGTTCCACGTGGGCGGACTCGATGCGCACGTGTGAGATGCTGATGTTGATGCCTGGCCCCTTGAGAATGGACCAAATCAGGCTGGGGACACCGAAACGGATCCGGGTATCCCGCGACGAGAGCACCTTCTCGCCTTGCGGATCATAGACGTTGATTTCGCGCGTTCCGAAACCACCGGGCCCGATGTTCTCGAGGCCGAGGAATTCTATACGACCTTGGAGTTGGGTATCGACGAGTTCGGTGAGCCCGCTCGCGATCGTCCTGCGAGCAGGCTTGAGATTGGAGTGCAGCGCGACCGCGGCCACCGTTGCGGTGAGGAAGATGAGGAGAAGGGCCACGCCTTCGAAGATCCGGCCGATAAGAAAAAAGAGGATCCGCCAGACCCACGCGCCAACCGTCGGGCCGCGGCCGCGAGGGGGCCCGCCTGAGGCGGGGCCCGACGGCGGGATCGTGCTTCGAGGCGGCAGCGTGCCCGGCGCCGAACTCGGGGCCACACTGGCAGGCGGCGGCGTTTCGGTGAAGTAGCTGCTGTTGTCGATCGGGTCCGGATCTGTCGGCGTATCACGCGTGTCGCGCTCGGCCGGCGGCGGAGCCGAACTGTCCGGTGGCTTCCCCCGCTTGCGGCGTCGCCAGAAAGCCATCAGTAGGTTTCTCCCACCGCGATGCTGACAGCCATGGGGAAACCCGAAGCGTTCTCTTCCGCGGCGAGACACGCTTCCTGCTGCGCCCCGGATTGAGCGCCGCAGTTGAAGCCGAGAGCCCCCGGCAGGCGGAAGCCGGCGTCGATGCGCAGCGGGCCGACTGGCGTGTCGTATCGCAGGCCGGGGCCGATAGACAGGTGGGGAGATTTGCCGACATCCGCCGTCTCCGCGGTCACGTCGCTCGTGTCGATGAACACGACGCCAGAGACGGGACCAGAAATCGGAAAGCGTACTTCGAACGACGCTTCCCACATCGAGGCGCCACCGAGGGCGCCAAAGACACAGTTGTTTTGCTGTCGTTGCAGCGCCGGATCGGAGAGCAGGCAGCGTGCGCTAGGCGGGTTCAACGGCGAGGCGTCCGTCCCGTTCGGGATCCGGTAGAAGAGGAACCCTTGGGGACCGATCTGCCGCCACGCGTAACCACGGTTCGAGTCAGGGCCGCCGGAGTAGAAACCGCGAAAGAGCATCAACTCCTGGTTCGCGACGTTGGTCGGATCCGAACCGTCGATTTCGTCAGGCTTATATCCTGATGGAAACACGAACCCGAAGCCGATCCGAGACGCAAGGACGAGCGGGCCGACAGGCCAATAGCCGCGGACGACGGGTCTGATCCGGATGTCCCAGGGCGCGCGACTCTCGATACCGGTGGCATCGAACTGGAAGATGCGTCCGTACTGAAACTGACTCGTAATGTAGAAGCCCTTGCTGGGACGGAAGGGGTCGTCGCGGTAGTCGAGGCCGAGGTGGATCTGCGGATAGCCTACGACCACGTCGCCGAGTCCGTCACGCTTGTCGTCGCCACCGGGCGCCGTTATTTCCTTGCCGCTTGCGTCCTTGGTCGTCGCGTCAACAAAAATGCTCGGGTGGCTATACTCACCGTGCAGCGAGAATGCCGTTTCGAAATGCCCGAGGAAGAACTTGCGCCGCACGCCACCTCGCAGCCGGGTTTCCAAGAACCCGATGACCTGGCTATCCTTCTGCGGTTGAGGAAAGAGTAGTGGGCCGTCGCGCAAGTCGGCGGCCAGGATCCCCGTCGTTCGCCCTTCTAGGAAGGCGGGCTGCTCGAGAGAGGTGTCGATCCGGTAGGCAAAGAGCGGGATCTTCGGCGCCTGCCACTCATTCGTCCCCGGCGGACCGCTAAACGGGAAACGCGTCGGATAGAAAATCACCGATGGCCGCCCGCTAATCTGGAAGCGACGTGCACCGCCGAAGAAGTTCTTATTCTCCCACCCGCCAAGAACTCCGAGCGAAAACTGTTGCGTGTTGAGGAGAATACCGCCGCCCGCGCGGATCGATTTCAGCTCGCCTTCGTGCACCGTCACCACGACAGGCACGACCGGCGACTCCGGGTTGCTCAGATCCCCATGTACCTGCACCGTCGCGAACACGCCGAGATCCGCGAGAGCCTCGCGCGAGTAGTCGAGCTCCGATCGCGAGTACGCGTCGCCCGGCTCGATGTGCAAGACCGCAAGGATGATGCTGGAGGGGATCTTCTGGTTGCCGTGCAGCGTGATGTCGCCGAGCACCGCGGTACGACCGGGCCTCACGCTATAGGTCACATCCGCCGTGCGCTCGGCGATGTTCACCTCCGCATCGGAAACGACCTTCACGTAGGCATAGCCGTTGTCGGCGAGGGCGCTGCTGATCTCGTGCTCGGCCTTCTCGAACGTGTCGGAGTCGAAGGGCTGCCCCGTCTCGAGCAATGCGGCGGCGGTCAGTGCCTCGTTGCGCACCTTGTCGGGGACGGTCGCTAGCCCGCTGACGGTGACCGTGGTCGTCAGCACCGCTGGGCCTGGGTCCACGCGGATCAGGACGTTCACGTAGCGGGGATCGCCGGGAATCACCCAAACGCGAGCGGCGGTGACCTTCGCTCCGTAGTAGCCCCGGCTGTGATAGTAGGTCTCGATTCGTTCCAGGTCCGTCGCCAGCACGTGCCGGTCAAAAACTTCGAACTCAAACACCCGGTGAATGAAGCCGAGGAAGAGCGGAGTATCGGTCGTCGAGATCCCGCTCAACACCGCTCGGCGTATGGAACCGGGTCCTCCCTCGAGTTCGACGTCGGTCACGACGTAACGAGCCTTGGGGTAGTTCCGGCAAGCCGACGCCATCGCCCCGAGCAGGCACACCAGCGCCAGCGACAGGCGGCGAACCGCCTGCGCTCTATGTTGGCCTCTTCGCCCCACTAAGGAAAACAGTACCGGGCCACGGCACTTCGGGCCATTTGCTGAGTATTTTCGCCGGATATTGGACGTGGGAACGGACTTGAGGGCCAGTCCTCCCGGCCCCACGCCGGGACGCGCGCGCGCTCGCTCCCAGCACCAACGACAACGGCCGCACTGGGTTCCACCGCGGCCGCATCCGTTTTCGCCCTCCTGGGGAGGCTACCTAGCGATTCAATTCATGCCCGGTAGCGTTCCTGGCTCCGGCGGCGGAACGAGGTACTCGAGCTCGTCGTACGAGAGCTGGCCCATGATGGGGTCAGCTCCAGCGCCGGAGCTCGCTCGGGTGAAGATCGTGGAGTAGTTGCCCTTCACGCGGACCTGAGCGCCGACGTTAACGATGGGATTCGGGATGGGCTTAGCGAAGAAGGCGTCCATCAGCGGGTCGGCTTTCGCTCCGCGCTTGCCCTTGTACTTCTTCACGGCGTCGTAAATGTTGGCGAAGTTAGAGGCAAAACCCATCACCTTGATGGCCTCTTTCGGCGTCGCTTCCTTGGTGTCCGCGATCCAGAAAGCAGGCAGCGGTGCCTCGCATTCCTCGTCGTCGGCCTTGCCGGTGCGGTGCACCGCACACTCAGGCGCGTCCATCAGGTTGGTCTTGATGATCCAGCCGACGATGGCCAGGTCCTTGCCAATCACCTCTTTGGAGTGAATGGGGCTACGCAGCGAATACGCGGCGCCCTGCACGGTGTAGTCGTCGCCGTTCTTGATAGTCGGGACCGAAACACTCGGGACGGCGGGCAAGTTAGGCTTTGCACCGTCGTAGGCCGGGCGGGCCTTGTAGGCGTACTCTTCGCCGCCGCACGCGGCGAGGCTCGAGGTGGCAGCAGCAGCAGCGGTCAGCGTCAGAATCAGGGTTCGCTTCATCTTGTTCTCACGGGCGAGGGGACCTCACTGCTATCACGGTGAGGGCCGCGGCCACAAGGCGCGGTTTACAGTCTCAGCGCTCGGCTGCTCGGCCGGGATTCGGGCCAATCAGAGAGCCCGACAATCGTCGGGCGATGCCCGGCCGAGAACGCCGCGTGTGCGCTACAACTGGGCCGAGACAGCGGGGAGCGTTAGAGAGACCGAATGGGCCGTACGCTCTTCATAGGGGATGTCCACGGGTGCTCCGTGGAGTTGGAGGAGCTGTTGGAGCTCCTTCAGGTCTCGAGCGACGACCGCGTTGTGTTCGTTGGAGATCTGATTGGTCGCGGTCCCGACAGTAAGGGCGTACTGCGCCAGGCTGAACGGATTGGCGCCACCACCGTCATCGGCAACCACGAGCGGCGTCTGCTCGTCGTCCGGCAGGCTCGCGGACTCGGGATCCTCGGCCCGCGACTGGGGCCCAATCACGAAACGCTGTACGCAAGCCTGGATGACCGGGACTGGTCGCTCATCGAGGCTGAGCTGCCCTACCTCGAATTACCCGAACACAACGTTGTTGTCGTGCACGCGGGGGTGGTCCCAGGCGTACCCGTTGAGAACGAATCCATCGAGACGCTAACGCGCATTCGGTCACTCGACGCCGACGGCAACCCGTCGGATAGATACCGGCAGATCCCGTGGGCGGCGACCTACCGCGGACCCGTCCACATCGTCTTCGGTCACAACGCGCGAAGGGGGCTCCAGCTATTCGAGCACGGGACCGGACTCGACACCGGATGTGTGTACGGTGGGTCGCTCACGGCGATGGCGCTGGACGAAGGTCAGGCTCCGCCGCGAGATCCGGCCGCTCGACGAGAGTGCCTCGTCTCGGTGCCGGCGCGCGATACGTATTGGGATCCACTCAAGCGTTGAGCGGACGTCAAATACGCCGAGCGCTCGCGCAGCCGATATTCACGGTGAGCTCGAAGGGTCCTTCGGACCAATAGCGTTCGAGGGCGGCCCAGACGTACGCCAGAGGTTCGGTCAGATCCGTCCCTTTCGGAAAGGACGCGATCACCTCTGGAACGATGAGGAGCCTCGTCGCAGGATCTTCGCGAACGCCACGACCGCTCTCGAAGTCGAGATTCACGGAGCGCACTTCTACGTCAACGTCATCGAGCCCAGAGATTTCGAGCTCCTCCGCAAGCGACTCCACCGTGGGACGTGTCGTCCCGGCATCTTCGAGCGCCTCAAGAAAATCCTCCCGGTCATGCTTCACCGCGTATTCGCGGAGAAGATCCTCTATCTCCAGAAACGAGCCGCGCAGCGGCAGCGCGATCACCGACTGCCCGCCCGTGTAGAGCAGGCGCGCCATCTCGCTAAAAAGGGCGATGCGCTCGCGGGTGCCGGCGGCCGGATGGATGCTCAGCGCGTGGGAAAAATTCCCCGCCTCGAGCGTTGTCGGGTAGGCCGGGCCGACGTGATATTCGATGGCCTTGCCCATCGCGACGGCCTTATTGCGAGCAAGCTCGATGGCCGCCCGCGACGGGTCGATGCCGATGATCTGCGCGGTGGGCACGCGGTCGGCAACGGCAAGATCGGGAAAGCCCGTCCGACAACCGAGATGAGCGAGCCGGATCGAGTCGCCGCAGAGCAGCATGTCCAATACGAGTTCGCCATACGAGCCAAGATAGCGAGGCACGGCAAACGTCTCCAGGACGGCCGCGTCCGCCGGACTCAACTGCTGGTCAGGAACCACGTTCGCCGAGCTAGCAACGGAACGACTCGAGCGCAATTGGCACGCCACCGCAAAGGACCGGTCCGAGCCGACAGGCGAGCGTTTGGGGTGAACGGAGGTGGCTTCGCCACCGCAGCGAGGGGGCTTTGCGAAAGCCCCCTTCGACAAGACTAGGCTTGGAACGAGCGCAAGTGCGCTTGTTTCAAGACTAGAGCGTCAGGGGCGGAACAAAAAAAAGCGAGGAGGGACCGTCTTCGACACGGTCCCTCCTCAAAAGCGGAGAGGCACGAAAGAGGCCCTCCCTAAGAGCAGGTCAAGCTAGGGCTAAGCTGGTCTGTAACCAGATTCAGAGTCCGTAACGCGCGAGCAGATTTGCCCGGCGCCCGGCACTGGAGGGGGATGGGGTTCACCCGCGACCGCGTATCGTGGGTCAGTAAGCCAAGCGGCAGGACACCGGAGTAGGCCAAGGAACGGGACAGAGGATGGGGAAAGACAGTGATTAAGTCGCACCGGAACATTCTCTTGTCATAACAAACTTGCACCAACTAACTCAAGTAAATTCGTGTGTAAACATATATTTATGTGGGAGCCGCAACTACAT
>PVBE012447601.1_pt1 | contig 23352 bp, 21 predicted proteins | sample 1631181 | NCBI WGS metagenome assembly PVBE01 (sample SAMN08397723, study PRJNA350692) | Marine metagenome, whole genome shotgun sequencing project. | isolation source: water | place: Pacific Ocean | collected 2012-04 | reverse complement strand
TCCATCGTCTGTCGCATCACCCAGAGTCACCTGGCGGCTACGCAACGGATAACCCCGCGGTCCTGGTGCTGTTCGCTTTGCTTCCTTCCATTTCAGCACCACGGTGCGGGCCCGCACAGCGTCCCGCCGCAACCGTCTTGCCACCGACTCGGCGTGGGTGCGGATCATCGATTCGAGCATGTCGTGATCTGAAATATCGTTCATAAAGGTGTGTTCTTCACTGTAGGACACGGCATCGCGATAGGGCTCAACCTCACGCACGTCCTCTCCGCGGGCTAGTTTCGCGATCTCCACACCCCAGTCACCCAGCTGGGAGGTGAGTTCGGCATCAGTTGCCCGTGCCAGATCGCCGAGCGTCTCGAACCCGGCGGACACGATCCGATCCCCCGCCACCGGTCCCACACCCCATATCCGCCTCACCGGCAGCGGATCGAGGAAGCCGCGTACTTCGGCTTGCGACACATGCATCAAACCATCGGGTTTGGCCAACTGGCTGGCGATCTTTGCCACCATCTTGATGGGCCCGATTCCAACAGACACAGGCAAACCCAGTTCGTCGTGCACACGGCGTCGTAGCCTTTCGCCGACTTCGACGGGATCACCGAGCAGGCGTTCCGTGCCGGTGAGATCAATAAACGCCTCATCCAGAGAAAGCCGCTCCACAGCAGGTGAGAAATCCTGAAAGATCTCGAAGACCCGCCTGGACTCGCGTTTGTAGAGCGCCATGTTGCCCCGCACGAAAATCAGATCGGGGCACTTGCGGCGCGCCTCGAAGGACGGCATCGCAGAACGCACTCCGAACTTGCGTGCCTCGTAACTTGCCGCAGCCACCACACCGCGGGCGCTGCTGCCACCGACGGCCAGTGGCCTGCCACGCAAGGCCGGGTCATCTCGCTGTTCCACGGAGGCATAAAATGCATCCATGTCGGCGTGCATGATGATGGTCTTGTACTCAGACATGACACCAGCCGGCAATAGCAACAGCCAGGCCCGCTGTCAGAGCCGTGAGATTTCGATCCATGACAACAATGGTATCACCGTCCGAAGCATGGAGCGGGAGACATCGAGTGCCGTATTTCGACTGGGCAACCGGGTCCAATCGTCAGGGTTTAGGGCACCGTGTCGGTGCCCCGTAGAAGCGAAGCGGCTGGTCCCTGAAACTTCCCGGCCACCTGCGCACGTGCTGCCGGGCAGCCTCACCCAGAGACCGGTACCACTGCGGCAGAGGTGGATCAGCGCATTCGCCAGCCAGGCAGTCGTAATAGTCGTACTGGCCGTCCTCGAGGCTGTGCCGGTTCCGCTGGTTGACACCGGCCTGGTGTAATTGTTCTATGTGGTCGGCTGCCGTGTCGCGCATTGCGTCGCGCGAGGACAAGGCAAATTCGCGGTTCAGGAGTCTCGAAAACCAGCGGGCCTGGATCTCAAAGATCGGGAACGGAATGATCTTGAACGGCAGACCGATCAATGCCAGAGTCGGATGATCTATGCACAGAAGATCATGGTGCAGTGGCGTGACATGGTTGTCGGTGACCTTGATGACATCGCTGTCCAGAAAAGGAAACGAATAGTGATAACCGGTCGCGAAGATAAAGTGATCCACGGGTTCACTGATCGTATTGTCGGCAAAGCGAATTCGGCCATCTTCGAACAGATGGCTCACTGATGGACGACGCTCGATGTTGTGCCTGGGCCGAGTTTGAACCCCATGTTGCTTCGAGAGATCTGCGCACAGGTAGACATGCTCTGCGACCCCGGCAATCTCCTGACTGAGATCGGCAGCCGATGATGCACCGCCGAATACTGCCACTTTCCCACCCGCGTAACACTCCGGTTGCCGGTAGTTATGGCTGTGCAGCAATGTCCCGGGAAAATCAGACAAACCGGGGATCGTGGGGATCCTTGGCTTATGGTAGTGCCCATTACACACCGCCACTGCGTCAAACGAAGCGGTACTACGCTGACCGCAATGCTCAGTCGTAACCTGCCAGTACTCTGAATGGCAGACCCTCAGCACCCGGGTGCCGAAACGAATCAGTTCGTGGACCGAAAATGCACGGGCGAAGCTTTCCAGGTATTGCAGTACCTCTTTGTGGCCGGGATAACGCGGCCAGTCGTCTTTACCACCCCCTGATGAATCAAAGGTGTAATCGAAAAAAGCCATCACGTCGCGTGGCAGGTTGGTCCGCATCGAGGCATACATCGATGAATGAATATGCAATCCGGTCTGTCCCAGGGGGTCTGGCTCTGATTCCGCCCGATAGATCCAGGTGCCCCCTACCTCGTTACCCTGTTCAAAGACCGTGACCTCGTGCCCGGCTCGGGTGAGTTCGCGGGCAGTGACCAGGCCGGCCGCACCGGCACCGATGACAGCGACCTTCAACGCGGTAGAGTCCCGGTATTGTTTAAGAACACGCGTAACAGGGCAGTGGTTTCAACACTTCTGGCCTGGACACTTTTGACCATTGGTTTCATCCGTGCTGGCGCCCGAGAAACTCGTTCAGAATTCTGCCGACAGCCTCGGGTTGTTCCTGCTGCACCCAGTGGCCGGCGCCAGTTACCAGGTGACATTCTTCCATACGCGTGCAGGCGCTGGCCTGCATCGCTTCAAATGCCCCGGGTTTCTGGTAGACCCCCCAGTCACTTTTACCGGCAACAAACAACGAGGGGACATCGATGGTTCGACCGGCCCACAGCCGCAGGGCATTGTTTTCAGCCTCAGAAGTGGCGCAGCGGTACCACTGCAAACCACCCTGGAACCCAGTTCGTCCGTATTCACTGCTGTAGATCTCAAGCTCGGTCTCGCTCAACCACATGCAGTCGGCGATTGCGTCTGCGCCAGGCATGTAGGGTGCCACGGTCTCGGCCATACCCAGATCCAGGTCCATCACATAGTACGTCGGTAGCTTTGCCAGTTCACTAGCCGACCAGGCGCTCAGCCGAAACGGCTGGTTCCCGGCCCAGTCGGCGCTTTTGTAATGAAAATAGGCCCGCAGAAAATCATGGACACCCTGGGAACAGTGGCAAATGTCGTCATTGGCCTCCGGGGTCGAGTAATACCACTGGTAGTGTTTGCGCGGCCGGTCCAGCGCCGCAAGTGACGCGTGGATCGTGGGCGTGGAGTGAGCGGTCTGCTCATCACACACCGCGACCGTGCCGGCAGAATATTTCGTTGCTGGAGGCGGGCCAGAGAATGGCGCGCTCATCATGACCACGGACTGAAAGACATCAGGCCGCAATAATGCACAGTAGGCCGCTACCGGGGAACCGAAATCATGGCCGACGACCGCCAGGACATTCTGCCGGCCCAATGCCCAGACCAGCCCGAGAATGTCGCGGACAAGATTGGGGATCGCGAAGGACGCGAGGTCGCTGCTGTAATCGTCATTCCAGCCAGTGGTTCGGCCATAGCCCCGCTGGTCCGGCGCCACCACCCGGTACCCGGCATCCGCCAAGGGCAGCATGACGTTTCGCCAGCTGTAGGCCAGTTCCGGAAAACCGTGCAGCAGCAGAACCAGGGGACGATCAGGGTCTTCGAATCCGGCCTCCAGCAGATGCATTGACAGTCCGTTGCCGTTGTTGATCTCACGACTTCGAATGGCCGGATGAAGCGCTTGCATGGTCAATAGATTTGTCCGAACCGAAAGATCAGCGGACTACTTTTTATCGGCGAAGTTGGCTCTGGCCTGCTGGGCTGCAGCGTTGGTCCCACTCAGCTGGCTCTGATCTGCATCGGCATAGCTACCGACCTTGTGCAGGGCGCCCGCGATGGCGTTCACCGCTTCCTTGATCATGACTGCCGGGATCGGTGGATTTTCTGCACAGCGCCGGGCCAGTTCCCAGGCGACCTCAACCGAACCACCCGACGGGGATATCCGGTTGACCAGACCCCAGTCCAGGGCCTGACTGGCCGGCATCTTCTCACCGAGCAAACAGATCTCCTTTGCTCTCGCCGGACCGACCAGGGTCACCAGACGGGGCAACGCACCCCACTGAAGATTCAGGCCGACCTGGACCTCGGGGACCAAGAGGTAAGCGTCCTCGGCCAGTACTCGCCAGTCGCAGGCCAGGCCGATGGCACAACCCGCACCGACCATCATGCCTTCTGCGGCAGTGATCGTGATCTGTGGCAGATCCTCCCAGGCCTGGCAGAGCTTCACACCGCGATAGAACCGCTGCCGGACCTCAAGCTCACTCATCTGACTGAGGTCCCAGTTCGTTGCATCCTTGAGATCGATCCCTGAAGAGAATGCAGTACTGGAACCGGTCAGGACGATACTCCGGATCGACAGATCTTTCGCCAGGCTTTGCGCAGTTTCGGTCAACTCCAGGATCAACTGCTGATCGAACGCGTTGAGTGCTTTTTTCCGATCGAAGCGAACGATCATGACCTCATCTCGCTTCTCCAGAGTGACGTAGTTCTTCATTGAAGTCCTCCTGATAATCAAGCCAAAACAAGCGGTCTGGTCGACCGGGCCCCCTCAAACGACTGTGTATTGAAGGCTATTCTTTATCACATCGGAAGATGGCCGCTCGAATGGTAAATGTCCGGCATCCGGGACCGACCGGTCAACAGCACAAAGCCAAACCCTGTTGCGACCCACCCTCTCCGGGTACAGGTCAGGCCTTGGGATCGTAACGCTCAAGACCCTCGACGTCCTCTTCATCAGTGTAACGCCCGCGCAGCTCGATCACGTTGCGATCAGGATCACGAACAAACACAGAGGCATAACCCTTGCGGCCAAATGTCACCGGGCCCTGGCTGATGGCGATATTGCTTTCTTTCAGGGCCTCCAGTGTCCTGTTGATCGAACCCACAGCCAAGGCAACGTGGGTATAGCCTGGATGCTTTTCCGGTACATCCATCAGAATGTTCCTGCCGCCGGTCAGGTCGACGCCATTGTAGATGAGGTTGATCTCCACGCCACTCGCGTTGGTCAGAATGGTGACATCATCCCCATCCGCCCGGCGTTCGACTTCGAAACCGAAGTGCCGGTAGAAGGCGATTGCCTGTTGTTCATCTGTCACCCGGATTCCCAGGTGGTGCACCCTCTGGACCTCGATCATGGGCATCATCCTCGCTGTTTCAGAGCAATCTGGCAAAGCGTGAACCACAGCATCAAATCGGACTGTACTGAACTCGGCCCCATTTGCCTAACCCGGCTACAACGGCGTGATCACTCGGCCAGAAACCGAGACAATGTCGGATACCGTCTGGAGATACGCCGACCGGATTCCGTCACAGCACGCATGATCTCGAGATCTTCGAACTCAAAGCCAGGTGCGACCGTACATCCCACGAGTGAATAGTCACCGGTCGACTCGGCTGCCTGCCAGTAGCCAGCTGGAATACAGTGTTTGTATTCGCCATCCCCCAGCAGCGTCTCGGTCAACGTCGAGAGACCCGGATCGCTCTGAATCAGCCTCAAAGGTGCTCCTTCATAGAAATGCCAGACCTCCTCAGCGGTGATTCTATGAAATACACTGAGGCTGCCGAGCGGTAACAGAAAGTAGATGTCGGTTAGCGCTGAGTAGCTCTTCTCTTTGCGCGTCACTTTTCTTTGGCTCCGATACACCTCCCGGAAATACCCACCTTCCGGATGAGCCGCCAGCGCATACCGGTCAATCAACGCTTGGACTTTTTCTAGTGCCGCCATCAGGGCAGATCGTCCAATGCCTTACATTCTCCTTGGAATGTAACGCGAGGTTATCGCGCCTGCCATCGTCCAGCCTGCGGCGCCTGCGTAGACAATTGGCAGAGCATAGAACTTGAGCAGAATCGCGAACACACCCGGCACAATCAGATTGGCAACATCCCGGTAGGTCTGAAAAACACCGGTCATCTCGGTACGCTCCAGCGGCCGTACCGCACGCAGGAAAAGCACATGGCCGGAACCATCGAGCATGGTCGCACCGAGTGCTGCGCAAACCAGCAACCCCATAGCAACCAACGGGCTTCCCGAAAAAGCAAAGACCGCGAGAGTCATGAGACTCGTTACGATAAACCCCATCCGCATGAGCAGACGCAGCGAGTAACGACGGGCGATCCAGCCCCAGTACGGCAACGTCAGAGTCCAGGCCGAGCCGATGGAGATGATCGCAGCCCCCAGTAACTCACCGAGCCCGGACTGGACCGCATAAATAGGTGTGTAGATGATAAACATCATCCACCAGCTGGAGCGTGCCAGGACCAGGCTCCAGGCGAGTCGCAGGCGGGGCTGTCGGAAGAAACGACCCACGTGGCGGGCCGGGTTGACCGTTCCAAATGAACCGCCCTGCATCGTCGTATGCTGCAGCCCCAGCCACCTGAAATAAGCAAAGGTCACCAGCGTGCCTGTCGCAGCGATCGCAAAAGGCAACCAGTCAGCATACCTTGACTGTAGATAGACCCCCAAAAAAGGACCGATAGACAACGCCACGATGGTCGACAGCATCCGCAGCGGTTCGAATTCCGACAGCCGGCGGCGGGGAATCCGCTGCATGACATAAAGGCTCAGTATCACTTCCATCGACGTGACACTGAACACATGCAGCACCATACCAACGGAAAACACCCACAGCACCTGCGCCGACAACAGCATGACAGAAAGGGTCATCATCAGCAGACTGGCCATAAAGCCGACATGCAGGCTGATATGGCGCAGGATCGAGTAAACGCCAAGGCTCGCACCGATACCGCAGACACTGACAACAAAAAAAAGTACGCTCACATACTGTGCACTGCCCAGCAGCGACAACGCCTTGAGCGGCAGTATCGACAAAAGCACCGCCCGAGCCGTCGCACCGACAAAAAAGAAGCCGGCAAATGGCAGATAACCGGACCTGTTCAACATCATCAGACGTTAGACAGAAATTCCCTGGAAAACCCGAAGGGGATTTGAAGCAGGGCCTGTGGGGGTTCGATCTTGCAAGATAAGTATCCGATGCAAGATGATTCAGACCTGCTCTGGCCTTACATGCGCAGCGAGGAAAACTCCATCCAGAAACTGCTCTAGCCAGTCTTGACTGGATCCGGCAAACCGATCGTGGTCAGTCAATTGCTCATCATGTGCCTGCGCACCTGGCAACGAGAGTTTCCGGCTTCCGCCTTCTGAACTGCACCACCTGTCAATCATCCTGCGGGTCATCTCAGGATGAAACTCAATGCCAAAAACACGGTCTTCAAAAGAATACGCCTGTCCGGGAAATGACCCATTGTGAGCGAGATGCACCGCGCCAGCAGGGATCTCAAAGGTCTCGGAGTGCCACTGGTAAAACATGGTTGGCGCCTGAAGAAACTGCTGCCCTGCGTCGGTCGGTGAAACTTTGAAGTAACCGATCTCAACCAGCCCGTCGGGATGCGGCCCAACGCGAGCGCCGAGCACCCTGGCGATCTGCTGGGCGCCCAGACAGATTCCGAGCAACGGCCTGCCACCTGGTATCGCTGTTGTTTCCAGCCAGTTCAATTCCCGACGGATACCTTCGTCATGGTCATCATTGGTGCTCTGCGGCCCACCGAATACGACCACTGCTGCGTAAGGTGACAGGTCATCCGGTAACGGATCACCGATACACGGGCATCTTCGATCCAGGGTATAGCCCCGCTGGACCAGGGCCTGGCCAACGAGACCCGGGTTAGATAATTTCTGGTGAACGACAATGAGTATCTGTTTTTCCATATTCGTTCCGGGTCAGCAGTGAGCCAGTTCACGTTGCAGAAACCGGGCCAGACAGGCCCTGGCATCGACACCGGCACGATCTTCAGCTTCGCTGTTGTAGTTGGTGTTCACGTTCACATCGTAGGTCCACTTCTGTCCAGAATGATCGGTAATAAACTCGATTCCGGCGACATCAATCGACTGCGCACTCAGAAATGCCTCGTACTCACTCAGAATCGGGTCGGAGTATGCAGGAATGATCTCAAAAAGTGGCCGTTGGTCCGATCCTGCGGGCTCCAGTCGATCTTCGACGGTGCAGGCATCGGCCGGACAGAGTTGAAAACCCTGCGAGGTGTCGACCCGCACGGCATAGACGAAACTGCCGCCGATGAATTCGCAGCGGGTAATAAACGGATCAGGACTGTCGATGTACTGCTGGATCAGGATGACACCGTCGACTGGCTCGTCCGTATCCATCCCATCCTGCTGTGCTTCAAAAGTGTCGAAATCTTCAAACATTTTCACGCCAAGCCCCATTCCTGCCCGATTGTGCTTGGTAATGAAAGGCCCGGGCATCGCTCGGGCAAGACCCAGCAATTGTGACGGGTCGCGCGCGGCACCGGTCAGCGGAACTCGCAGGTTGTGGTGTAGTAATGCCTGGTACTGGCGCAGTTTGCTGAGCTCCAGATCCAGCGCCGCACTGCCGTTGATCACCCTGCGACCGTAGCGTTCCAACCAGCACAGCACACCCGAGGTAAGCTCCGGGACACCCCGATGACCTCGGGTGTGGGCCGAGGCACTCATTCGAACGTAAAAGACTCCGTGTGGTGGTTCCCCAGAGAGATCCGGCAGATATCGGGCCATGTGCCACTCGCTGACCGCCAGGCCGGCATCCCGGAACGCTTCCCGAAACGGCGCAAGCCACTCGTTGTTCTCGTGAATGATATAGAGCATGGGTCGGATCCCAACAGATAATGTTCCCAAATGAAGTCAACGCGCTCCCGTGGTCGGAATTATCGCAGACAGCTGACAGACTGGCTGAGCCCGATCGATTGCATTGTGATCGGATCGACTCCTAGACTAGCACCCTAGATAGACCTGACGGGTACCAAGGGCGAGCGACTGAGCACTCGCACAGTCCGCTTGCTGAAGAGTGACAGACCGATGACCGAGACTGAAACCCTAACTTTAGCAAGGACCTGGTTGCGGGAAGCACAGCGGGTGGTCGCATTGACCGGTGCCGGGATCTCGACCGAGTCGGGTATTCCTGACTTTCGGGGTCCCCAGGGCGTCTGGACGAAGGATCCTGACGCGGAGAAACTCTCCGACATCCGCTACTACCTGGCCGATCCTAAGATCAGGAAGAAAGCCTGGCGCTCGCGCTCGGACTCAACTGTCTGGCAGGCACAACCGGGTGCCGGTCACCGGGCGCTGGTCCGAATGGAACAGATCGGCAAACTCGACACACTCATCACCCAAAACATCGATGGATTGCATCAACTTGCCGGGAACAGCCCGGAGATCGTCATCGAGATCCACGGCACACTTCGTAAGGCCCGCTGCATGTCGTGCACCTACCAGGTTGAGATGGGCGTAGTCCTCGAACGTCTCGAAGCCGGTGAGGATGACCCGGACTGCCCGGACTGCGGAGGCATCCTGAAATCGGCTACGATTTCTTTTGGTCAGAACCTTGTGCCGGAAGACCTGGCGAGGTGTGAGCAAGCAGCCAAGAATTGCGATCTGCTGCTGGCTGTGGGTTCAACTCTGTCCGTCTATCCAGCAGCCGGAGTCGTGCCACTCGCCAAACAGGCCGGGGCCAGGGTGCTAATCGTCAATGGTGCAGCCACTGAAATGGACGCTATCGCCGACGCCGTACTGCGCGGGAATATCGGTGACCTGCTGCCAGCGCTGGTACCAGCACCACACTGATCGGCTGAAAGTGTTCTGATTCAGGTGTCCGGTTGTCACCCGAACTCGGCTTCTCGAGACTTCACGATAGCCGTCACGACTTCGTTGTAAGGGGCCCGGGTACCGACCTCGGCTGCGACCACCGGAACCATACCGTTGATGGCGTCGATTTCCGAAGGCCGCCGGTCCAGATGATCCAGCAACATCGACGGCCGGGCATCGGGCATCTTGCTGCCGAAATCCCGTACGTACTGCTCGGGATCGCTGAAGGACAACGCGACCTTCTTTGCACACCCAGCCTCATAGGCCTCCAGTGCACAACCCAGCGCAATTTTCCAGGACAACGGATCATTCATGATTTCACTGAGGGTCCGGCCGAATACCGTGCACGGCGCGCTGAAGGTGACGTTGCAGATGAACTTCTCCCAGATCAACTGGTTGATGTCTGCAAAGGCCTTGACGTTGAAACCGGCCTGCTGCCAAACCGCCGCGACGTCATTCAACCGGTCGCTGAGACCACCGTGCATCTCGCCCACGCGGATCAGTTCCATACCGTTGTGATGCACGTGGCCCGGCGCCTTGACGGATGCCCCGAAACCCCCGGCGACCCCAAGCAGCACGTTGTCCGTGGGCAGATGCTGTGCGATCCGTTCCCCGGCCCCCAGGCCGTTCTGGATGGTCAGCACCAGAGAATCTTTACCGACGATCGACGCAATGCTTGCCGCGGCGGCGCCAACGCCTGAGGCCTTGGTGGCAATGATCACCAGATCACAAATGCCGACAGCATCCGGGCTGTCAGTGACATTCAGAGTGCGAACGGTACGATCACCGCTTGCCCCTTCGATCCGCAGGCCACGGTCGCGAATGGCATCCAGGTGTTCCCGCCACAGGTCAACAGCCCAGACTTCGTTGCCTGCCTCGGCTAACAGGCCGGCATACACCGAACCCATCGCCCCAGTACCGATGACGGCAATCTTCACGGGCTCCGACGGCCTCCTGCCAGGTTTGTCTTTATTTGCACTCAGCCGGACCACCACACCGTGTAACTGTGCGGCGACAACACCACCGGTATGTGGTAACGGGCATCCGGGTCCGGCAGGCTGATCCTGACGACCACTGAATCCATGATCTGGCCGGGATCTTCCGGAAGCCCAGCGCCTGTGAAATAACCTTCGGTGTGAAAGACCAGCTCGCATATCGCACCGATACTGCCCGCGGAAACATCGATGGTCTCGGAGATACGGCCCTCACCGTCGGTCTCTGTCTCGAAGAGCCGGTTTCGAAGCATATCGCCTGACAGCTGGAATAACTCGACCCGGATGCCGCTTGCCGAGATTCCGTTCACCGAATCAAGCACGTGCGATGAGATGATTGCCACGATTACTCCTCAGAGAAAGCGGCCTATTGGTTCGTCCCGTACACTGCTGGTCGGGCGGGTAGATCGCTCATTCTATCGAGGCCTTGTCGCGTTTGCTGGTCGTCGCCAGGACGATCGGGCTGATCACCCCCCGGGTGCGTACATTGACACACGCCGTCTTGCCACTGTCCAGGGCCCGGCGCAGCGCCGGCTCCAGCTCGCCAGCCGTTTCTACCAGTTCGCCATGACCACCCAGCCCCTCAAAAAGGGTGTGAAACGGAATGTCCCGAAAGTCGGTCGCCACGTGCCGGGCGTGACCGAACAGACGTTCCTGCTGCTGCGAGATGGTCGTGAGACCACCATTGTTGTCGATCACCACGGTGATCGGTGCGTTTTCCTGGAACGCAGCCTCGACACTCAGGCCACCGGAGAGAAATGCCCCGTCTCCGCTGATCAGTAGGACGTGGCTGTCCGGGTGTGTGAGCTTTGCTGCCAGCGCAAAAGACACCCCTACCCCGAGCATACTGAAAGCCCCAGGATGAAGGATGCCCTTCAGCTGCTGGCCCTTCGAGCCCGCCATGTTGATCGCGATCTCCGACCAGAAATGGGTGTTGCCACCATCGATGACCAGCCAGTCATCAGTACCGAGCGGGCTCTGGGCTGCCAGTGCGAGCTGCAGCGGGTGGATACCGGTCTTGCCATCATCCGATCGCGCGAGGTCCGCCTCCATTTCCTGAACCCACTGCCGTCGCCGGGTGCGGTTTTCCTCGGTCCAGTCCCGACCCAGGTTCCATGCGTCACTGCCTTCGAGTTCGCACAATGCGTCAAGGAAGACTCCGGGATCGCAGAGCAGAGTCTCGTCTGCCGCACGGTTGAGCTCCAACTCCTCGGCGGAGCCGTTCACACAGATCAGCCGGGTGCTCTCGGGAAACAGCGGTGGGTTACCAAAGTTCATCTGGTTGTCCAGGCGACCCCCGATGACCAGAGCAACATCCGACTCACCGATGGCGAATTTGGACGGTGGGTACTGATGGATATCGGCAAGACCCATGTAAGATTCGCTTTCCTCGCCCAGCAGTTTCTGGTGGTAGGGTATGTTGAAGACCGGGATGCCGAGCCTGCGGCCGGCATTTTCCAGTCCTCGTTCCGCCCCTGACCACCAGATACCGTGGCCGCCGATCAGTACCGGTCGCCGCGCGGCGCAGAGCCTGTCCGTGATCCGGGCAAGGTCCTCCGGACAGGGCCAGGCTCTTGCTGGAGATCCTGGGGTACGGTCGAAGGGGCGCTCCAGCTGACCGGCCGTCTCGTCGAAAGACGAGAACATGATGTCCACCGGCACGCTTAGGTGCACCGGTCCGGGATAGCCGCTGAGCGCGATCTTGTAGGCCCGGTCGACGAACTCCAGGATCCGTTCCCCATTGGTGACCGAGGCACTGTACTTGGTCAGCGGTGCGGCGATTGCGACGTCATTGATTTCCTTGAAGCCGCCACTGCCTTCACGCTTCAGGGTGCTGGATCCGGTGACAAAAATGACCGGGGAACGCTCGCCCCAGGCCTCCATCATGGCAGGAACGGCATTGGCGAAACCCTCCGGCCCGACCAGGCAAACGGTCGGCTGGCGGGTAATCCGGGTGGTCCCGTCGGCCAGATGACCTGCAATCTGCTCGTGGGGGGTGTTGATAACGGGGATACCGCACTCCATCAACCCTTCGAGGAGCGGGTTACAGAACCCACCACTCAGGGTAAAGACCTGCGTGATCCCCTTCTCCCGCAACGCTCGGGCCAGCAGCATACCGCCGCGTACTTTCATGACAGCCCCTTGGATGACATCTGTCTGGTCAAACCGATCCAAGATCGGTCAGATCTCCAGCTTGCGTTACAGCCAGGGCATTGCGATCAATAGTGCCGACATCCGGATACCCGATCTGGCCCAGGGTCAGTGCCACCTGCTCGGAAAGCAAGTCGACCAGCCGGAACACCCCGCGTTCACCGGCTGCACCCGCTGCGTAGAGAAAAGCGCGGCCAAGCAGCACGAAATCCGCACCGAGCGCCAGTGCCTTGACGACGCCCTCGCCGCTGCGTACACCGCTGTCGAAAATCAGCGGATAGTCACTGCCCACGGCAGCCCTGATCTGCGGCAGCATATCGATTGCGGGCGGCGCCGCATCCAGTTGCCGTCCGCCATGGTTGGACACATAGACGGCATCGGCACCGGCATCACGTATCCGCACCGCATCAGCGGGCGACATGACACCCTTGAGGATCAGCTTGCCCTGCCAGAGTTCACGCAAGCGGTCCAGAAAGTCCCAATCGATATGCCCGCGGATCTCATTGCGGGTGAAAGTCGTCTTGCTCTTCCCGGCATCAGGCAGCACCACGTTCGCCGGTTTTGGTACGCCCTCTATCAGTGTCTGGAAGACCCAGGTCGGGTGCAGGGCAAAGTCGACGAAATTCCGGGGTTGCATCCTGAACGGCACCTCCAGACCATGCCGGCGCTCACGAATCCTCGCTGAAACCACCGGCACATCAACGGTCAGGACGAGATACTGATAACCCGCCTTCTCGGCCCGCGCCACCAGTTCCAGCGCACCTTCTACCGACGGCCCGACGTAGAGCTGAAACCAGGCGTTGTCACCGGCCCGCTCCCGGGTGTCTTCGATCGTGCTCGAACCGAATGTGGATAGACAGACCGGCATCCCGTAGTGAACCGCAGCGGCAGCCAGCGCTTTGTCCGTACCTGGCCAGGCTAGATTGCACATCCCCATCGGGGCGATGCCGAACGGCAGGCCCCAGTTTTGTCCCAGAAAAGGCTTTCCAAGAGTCCGATCGCTGATGTCGACCAGCACTCTGGGCATCAGGCGGACATGTTCGAGCCGGTCGCAGTTCAGGTGATTCGATATCTCGCTACCGGCAGCGCCGTCGACCAGGGCGAACGTGATCCCCGGCATGCGCCGCCGCGCCGCCCGGCGAAGATCATCCAGGCAATGGAAGGTTCGAGTCATGTTCTGCTGATCCTTTGGTTGGTTCGAGACTTGCCGTCGACGGTGGTCCGCACTGCAGCACATCAAGCCAGCGTATCAGTTTATCTCACCTTGCCCACTCGGACGCGGCTCTTGGCTTGAATTCGTGACAGGTAAACCCCTACCCCGACAATGAGGCCGATCCCCACCCAGGCCAGCAGGTCGGGGAGATCACCAAACAGCCAGTACCCCAGCAGCACCTGCATGATGATCTCCATGTAGCGAAGCGGTGCCAGCAGCGAAGCCTCCGCGTAGTCGAAGGCACGGATCAGCAGCAGGTGACCAGCAGCACCGGCAGCGCCGATCACCAGCATCAGCAGCAGGTCTTCAAACGACGGTGTCACCCAGAACCAAGGCAGGAGCAGAGTCATGAGCACGAAACCAGCGACCGACTGCCAGCCCAGCATCACCAGGGGTGGGGTCTCACCGGTGAGCATCCGTGTCGAGAGAAAATACAACGCCCAGAACAGTGCGGCGGCAAGCGCCAGCAGGCTGGCCCAGTGAAATCCAGCCAAGCCCGGCCGCATGATCAGCAGAACAGCCACGAAACCGATGGCCGCGGCTGCCCAGCGGTTCGGTGGGACCCGTTCACGCAGAACCCAGGGCGCCAGGGCCACCACGATGACGGCATCGAAGAAAATGATGGCGATGGCATCGGCCAGCGGAATAAAGGCAATCGCAGCAAAGAAACAGCCCGTAGCGAGCAACAGAAACAGACCCCGCCCAAGTTGCAGTACCGGCCGTGGTGCGGACAGCGCAGTGGTGCCATGCCTGTAGAGCACCACCGGCAGTACCAGCAGAAAGTGAAAAAAGAACCGTGCCCAAACCAACTGCAGAACAGGGTACCGGCTGCTCAGCAGCTTGGCTGCCGCATCCATGAAAGGCACCACCAGCATAGCGCCCGTCATCAGCAGGATACCAGGTGAAACGCCGCCGGTTCTGCGATGAGTCAATGGTGTGACCCGCTGATCGACTGCACTGATTGAAAGCACGGACCCGGTCAGTCTCGAGTGCCTACAAGCAACCGAGACCGTCCGACTGTCAGAAGTGCGCCTCGCAGCCGCCGTCGACGGTCAGCACCTGACCCGTGACGTAGGCCGCTTCCTCAGATGCCAGAAAGACCGCCGCGCCGGCGATCTCGTGGGGGGCACCCCAGCGCCCCAGCGCAGTCCGACTGTGCAGTTTTTCGCCAAGGGCCTGGTCAGCAACCATTTCCGCGTTGGTTTCGGTTGCAAAGAACCCGGGTGAGATCGCGTTGACCGTGATCCCGTCCGGCCCTAGGGCAGTGGCCAACATCCGGGTGAGTCCTTCGAGCCCGCCCTTGGAAGACGCGTAGGACGGCCCGTGAATCAGGCCCAATGCCGACGCCAGAGCGCTCATGTTGATGATGCGCCCCCACTGTCTTCGGCGCATTAACTTGGCCGCTTCTCGGGCCAGCACAAACGCACTGGTTAGATTGACCTGCAACAGGGCCTGGTAATCATCCGCACTGATCTCGTCGACAGATCTTCGATCCCGCATGCCGACGTTGTTGATCAGGATATCCAGCCGCCCGTGCGCTGACTCGATGGACGCCAATGCCGCAAGCCGCTGCTCTTCTTTCGCCACATCGAACACCAGCGCTTCGGCGCTGCCGCCCGATTCCTGGATACGCGTGACTGCAGCAGCCGCGTTTCCTTCATCACGTCCATTGACCAGCACATGCGCCCCGGCACCCGCCAACCCTTTCGCCATCTCGAAACCCAGGCCCCGGCCGCTGCCGGTGACCAGAGCGGTCTTGCCTGTCAGATCAAACATATGAAAAGAAGAGTCTCCACCTAGAAGGTCACGCAAAGACGCATCGCGTCCAGCGTCGCGGCGGCGACATTGCGGCTGGTCACGGCATCGCCAATGCGGTGCAACTCATACTCTCCTTCAGACCTGGCACCTGCAACCTGCGGTCGGCCCGAAAGCAGCGCATCGAAATCGGTCACGCCGTCGTTCACTGAGCCTGATCTTAACGCATGGTAGAGGTCATCAGCAGGTCGCGTACCGCAATCAACCACCACTTGCGTCGCGGTCAGAATTGTCTCTGCACCGTTCAACTCGCTGATGAAGCACGCGGCCAGCTCCCCTTCTTCGCCTCTGACAGATGCAAGGCGATGGTCAAACAAAGTCTCCACACCACCTTCGAAGATCTGTCGGCGCCAGATGATTCTTTCGGAGTAGGCCAGCCCGGCAGCAAGAAAGCCGTCAATAGCGACCAACCGACACTTTTTACCGACAGCAGCGACCCTCTGGGCGCAAGAGGGTGCGGGGTGCAGCCCCGTGCCATCGTAGATGATGACGTCGCTGCCGATCACCGCCTGCCGGGTGAGCAGATCCCAAGCGCTGGTGCAGTGCTCAGCACCGTCGATGGAATCGATGTCCGGTGTTCCACCGGTGGCGATGATCACCACCTCCGGGTTCTCCCGGTGCACGTCGTCGGGACCGGCGAGGGTGTCCGTGCGAAGCTCTACTCCCAACCGGGTGATCTCGCCCACACGCCAGTCGATCACCGCAGCAAGGTCAGCGCGCCAGCTGCCGGTCGAAGCGATCAACAGCTGTCCACCGGGCTGACTCGCTGCTTCGAAAAGGATCACCTGATGGCCACGTTCAGCCGACACCCGTGCGGCTTCAAGCCCGGCCGGACCACCACCGACAACCACGATCCGGCGACCCGGCTTGTCACACGGCGCGATAACCTGCGGCAGCTGCAGTTCGCGACCGGCCGCTGGATTGTGCAGGCAGGTAGGCCGATTGGCCGACATGCAATGCGTCGCCCCAACACAGGGCCGGATGCGCTCTTCCTGCCCGGCGCTCAGCTTGTTGACGATCTGCGGATCGGCAATGTGGGCCCGAGTCATCGCCACCAGATCGAGTAGGTTTTCAGTAATCGCGTAGCGCGCTGTCGCGATGTCTGTGATGCGAGCCGCGTGAAACACCGGCAGGCCCACGTGCTGCTTAAATTCGCCCACCCTTGCCAGCCAGGGGGCGATGGCTGAGGCCATACCCGGCATGTTGTCCACGGCGAGGGCTATCTCGGTGTCCATGGTGCCGTAGATTCCGTTGAAGAAATCGATCAGCCCGCTGGCCTCAAAATGGGAGGCGATCTCCAGACATTCCTCAAAAGACAGATCCTCACCACCTTTCTCGTCCACTACGAAACGCAGCCCCACCACAAACGCATCCCCGACCTGGCGGCGGATTTCTTCATGGACCAAAAGCCCGAAGCGGCAGCGGTTTTCCAGCGATCCACCGAATTCATCCGTGCGTTGGTTGGTTTTCGGTGAGAGGAACTGGCCAATCAGGTGGGCCGAAGCAAGGGTTTCGATACCGTCCAGCCCGCCCTCAAGACAGCGCCTGGCAGCTGAACCATACGCTTTGACGACCCGATTGATGTCGTGCCGGTCCATCGTTTTGGGAATGCTTCGATGCAGGGTCTCCCTGATCGGCGATGGCGCGATCACAGGCAGCCAGTCACCCGCGTAGGATTCGGCCCGCCGGCCCAGATGACTGATCTGGCACATCAGCGCGCAACCGTGTCGATGAATTCTGGAAGAGAACTGCTCAAAGAACGGGATCACATCATCCGTACCAACATTGATCTGACCGGCTGCCCAGAGCGAATCGCCTGACACCGCAGAAGACCCGCCGAACATGGTCAGGCCGAGTCCGCCGCGGGCTTTCTCCTCGTGATAAGCCTGGTAAGCGGCTTGTGGAAATCCACCTTCGTGCAGACCGCACAGGTGGCTGGTGCTCATGACACGGTTCTTTAGCGTCAAGTGCTTGAGCTTGAAAGGCTGCAGCAGAGGGTCAGTGTTACCGGCCAACTCAGCGTTGCTCATTGCTTGTCTCCTGTCAGTCACGCTATTTCGGTCGTGAGCTGAACTGCTGCTCGGCCGGTACCAACGGGGCTTGGACCTGTTGGTTGATTATCTCCGGACCAGCGATTCAGAACCAGGCATAGGGTACGTTGGTGGCGTGCAGCCCATCGTCGGCCGGGCTGCGACGCTATACTCGGGCGCCATGACCATCAAAACAGATGTTGTGATCATCGGTGCGGGCCCCAGTGGCCTGTTCCAGTGTTTTGAGCTCGGACTGCTAGGAATCGATGCCCATATCGTCGATTCACTGCCCGTCATCGGCGGTCAATGCACCATGCTGTACCCGGACAAAGCAATCTACGACATCCCGGCCCTGCCGATCGTCGGTGCCCAGGAACTGATCGACCGGCTGGCGGAACAACTCCAGCCCTTCGACCCCACCTATCATCTGGGGCAGCGTGTTACCGATCTGGCCGTACAGGGCGACGGCTCCTTTGAGCTTCGAACCGAGGCCGGCACCTGTTTCCGCAGCCGTACGGTCGTCATCGCCGCCGGGCTCGGTGCCTTCAAATTCCGGCCTTTGCGACTGGCTGGAATTGAACCGTTTGAGCAGACCAACCTCCATTATCATGTCGCAGACAAGCAGCACTTCAAGGACAAGAAAGTCGTGATTCTCGGTGGCGGCGACTCAGCGCTGGACTGGCTAATCGAATTCGCCGAAAGCGCAGAACACATAACCATCGTTCACCGGCGCGATGAATTCCGTGCCGCACCAGCGTCAGTGAAGACAATGCACGAGCTTGTCAATGACCCTTCAAAACCGGTGGACTGCCTGATCGGGCGAATCCCCAGTTACCGGGCCGACGGGGACAGAATCAGTGCAATCGAAGTCGCGCCATTCGGTGAAGGTGACTCGCGTTTCCTGGAACTGGATGAACTGCTGGTGTTCTATGGCCTGTCACCGGATCTTGGACCGATCGCCCAATGGGGCCTGGATATTGAACGAAAACACCTCAGCGTCAGCCTGGAGACCTTTCAGACCAACATTCCCGGAATCTACGCCATCGGCGACATCAACACCTATCCCGGCAAGAAGAAGCTGATTCTGAGCGGCTTCCATGAAGGCGCCCTGGCAGCGTTCGCCATCCAACAGTACCTGGACCCCGATACCAAACACAAGCTCCAGTACACTACGACGAGTTCAGCCCTCCAGAAACGCCTCGGTGTCGAAGACGCGTCCGAATGACACCGGATAGCTGTTACGGCAGACCAGGTTCACCGTCTTTCCAAACCTGCTTTGCCCGACCTTTCCGCCGCTATCTGCAGCAGAAGTTTCTCCCATGAGTCGTGTCCCCCGTTGTCCACGTGGCCATTGAACCCCGCGCAGTAAGAAACGTTCTGCTCAGCCTGGGTATCGGGTCGGCCGGCGGATACATGTTCTACCGCTGGCACATGCCGCTGCCGTGGATGCTGGGCAGCATGATCTTTGTCTCAGCCGCTGCCCTGATGGGCGCACCGGTCAGGCGCTATATGCCGCTGAGAAACATGATGATCATTGTGCTCGGTATCCTCGTCGGAAGTTTCTTCACTGCCGAAGTCTTCAAGCAACTCATCGCCTGGTCAGGCGCTGCACTGATCATGCTTGGTTACGTCGCCGTCACCACCGTGATTTCTCTCGCCGTTTTCCGCCGCATCGCTTTCATGGATCGAACCACTGCGTATTTCTCCAGTACACCGGGTGGCCTGGGTGTAATGGTCATTGCCGGTGAGCAGGCTGGCGGAGACACCCAGCAGATTCCGATTGCTCACGCAACCCGGGTGTTCCTGGTGGTGCTTTGTGTTCCTCTATATTTCGTGTTTGCCGGCGACATCGATCCGGGCGCCGTGCGCCCTGTTCCCGGCTCCGTAACCGGCTATCCCGACCATCGGGAAACATTGATTCTCCTGGTCTGTGGCGTGTCGGGTTATTTGATCGCGGCCCGGATCGGTCTGGCCTTCAGCCAATTCTTGGCCCCGTTGATCCTGGCAGGATTTGCCTATGCGCTGGGATGGGTGCAGACACCGCTGCCGGCACCCGTGATCACCGTTGCCCAGATCGTGATTGGTTCTGCCATCGGTACCCAATTCCGCGGCATGCGCCTGGTCCGGATGTTCCGTCCAGCGATAGCCGCATGCATCGCAACCGCCATCATGCTGGTGATCGCAGCCGCCCTGGCGAGAATTACAGCGCCTTGGGTCGGCATTGAAGAACAAACACTACTGCTTGCGCTGGCGCCCGGTGGACTGGCCGAGATGAGCCTGATCGCGATATCGATGAATGCTGACCTTGCGTTTATCGCCACCATGCACATTCTGCGTATTACGTTGATCTCCGGAGCAGGACCGGCCTTTTTTCAGTACGTCCGCAAAAGATCGCGGTAGTCCCATGAAACGCGTGAAGCGTTCACTAGAGCTGCTGCCTGTGCTGGAACAGAATATCACCCAACGGTTAACCGGAATCGCTATCGGTCTTCGGCTCGCATAAATGACAGGCCACCAGGCGATCGTTGCCGATTTCGCGCAGAGTCGGTTGTTCCTGGCTGCAACGATCAACTGCGAGCGTACAGCGGGGATGAAAATGGCAACCCGTTGGCGGGTCCAGCGGAGAAGGGATCTCACCGCGGACAGGTTCAAATCGTCGGCGCCGCGAATCGATCCTGGGCACTTCAGCCAGTAACGCCTGTGTGTAGGGATGGCGAGGCGCGGCGAACAACGCTTCGGTGGTTGCGACCTCGACCACTCGACCGAGATACATGATCACAACACGGTCACTCAGATGTTCGACCACCCCGAGATCATGGCTGATAAACAGATAAGTCAGGTTCAGTTCCTTGCGAAGACTCATGAACAGGTTCAGCACCTGCGCCTGGATCGAGACATCGAGTGCTGCGACAGATTCATCACAAACCAGAAAATCCGGATTAACAGCCAGCGCCCGGGCAATGCCGATCCGCTGCCGCTGGCCACCTGAGAACTGGTGCGGGTAGCGACGCATAAAATCAGGATCCAGACCGACCCGAAGCATGGCCTGCTTGACGTGTGCTTCCACGCCCTTTCTCTCAACAACGCGGTGTACAACCGGCGCTTCACCAATGATGTCGATAACCCGTCGCCGGGGGTTCAACGAACTCATTGGATCCTGAAAAATCATCTGGATGCTGAGCGCCGCATCGCGGGCATCGGATCCGGACATCGCGTTGACAGCAGCGCCGCGGAAATAAACCTCACCTTCAGAGGGCTGATGCACCCCAGCAACAATTCGGCCCAGCGTCGACTTACCGCAACCCGACTCTCCCACCAGTCCGACGACTTCGCCGTCAAAGATCGAAAGTGACACACCGTCAACCGCATGGACCACCTCTTCTCGGACATCTACTCCAATTTTCCGGGCCAGACGACCGGCCAGATCGAGTGTCTTGGTGAAACGCTTCGAGACGTCTCGCAATTCGACCATCGGTGGGGAGCTATGGGTCGCTGAATTCGTCATGAGGCCGGCGCTCCAGTCGAATCGTCTGTAGGCGATACGGGCGAATGACACCGAATCATCCGCCTGCTGCCTTCGGGCTGGCTGACTTCGGGCGCTGTTGAACACAATTCGACCACCCGAGGGCAACGTTCACTGAAGGCACAGCCTGGTGGCAGATTCAGCAGCGAAGGTGTCATACCCGGGATCTGCTGTAACGGTACGCCACGCCGGTTTCTGGACGGTACTGAACCGATCAGGCCGTGTGTATAAGGATGCAGGGAATGATCCAGAACGTCATCGACCTCACCATATTCGACCACACGGCCGGCGTACATCACGGCCACCTCATCGGCCAGGCCCGCAATCACCGACAGATCGTGCGTGATCCAGATCAGGGCCGTGCCCGTCTCCCGGCAAAGCTTCTGCGCCTCGTACAGGATCTGCGCCTGGATCGTGACATCCAGAGCGGTAGTAGGCTCATCTGCGATGATCAGCTCTGGCCGGTTCAACAGGGCGATTGCGATGGACACGCGCTGGCGCATGCCACCGGAAAACTGGTGTGGGTAGGCCTTCAACCGCTCGTCCGGTGATGGAATGCCGACCTGGCCAAGCGCGTCGCGAGCCCGGCGTCTGGCCGTAGAGCGATCAAGGTGTTCGTGCGCGCGTATCGCTTCGATCATCTGGGTATCGATACGCAGCACCGGGTTGAGTGTCATCATCGGGTCCTGAAAGACCATGGCAATCTGGTTCCCTCTGAGTTGTTGCCAGCGCTGTTCAGTGGCCTGGACCAGATCCTCGCCCTGAAAACGGATCTCGCCACCGGCAACCCGGCCAGGCGGATCCACCAGCCCCATGATCGAGAAGCCCGTTACGGTCTTGCCGGAACCTGACTCTCCGACCAGACCAAGGACCCGGCCGGAGTGAACTTGAAAACTAACGTCATCTACCGCCTTGACTTCACCAGCTTTGGTAAAAAAAGACGTCTGCAGATGACTCACTTCAAGTACCGGGTGGGAACCGTTGCCTGTCATTCTCCAGAACTCTAGCGTTGTAATCTCGGATTGAGCACATCCCGGAGTTGATCGCCAACCAGATTGATCGAGACGATCGTGACGAGCAGCGCCACACCGGGGAAAACGGTGATCCAGTAATGGCCCGAGTGTATGTAGTCGAATCCATTGGCAATCAGGCTGCCCAGCGACGGCTCGGTCTGCTCCATACCGAGGCCAAGGAACGACAACGTAGCCTCAAGCGCGATCGCGTGTGCGGTCTGCATCGTCCCGACCACGATGATCGGCGCAAGGACGTTTGGAAACAGGTGGCGGAACAGGATACGTGGCCTGGACAACGCCAGACACTGTGCGGATTCGATGTACTCTTTGTTGCGTTCGACCAGTGCTGAGCCGCGAACCGTTCTCGCGTAGTAGGCCCACTGAACCACGATCAGGGCGATCAGCGTCTTGTCCACACCCTTACCCAGTGTGACGAGCAACACCAGGGCAATCAGTATGGCGGGGAAACTGAGTTGCATATCGACCAGACGCATGATCAAAGCGTCGGTTCGACCACCGAAATAGGCGGCGGTAAGGCCGACCACGACACCAATTGCCAGCGCGATGACCCCACTGCCAATACCGACAGTCAGGCTAATACGCAGCCCATAGAAGATACTGCTGAGCAGGTCCCGGCCTGAACCATCGGTACCAAGATAGGCAATTTGACCAGACAACATCGTCATACCCGGAGACAGGGCCTTATCTGCAACGGTCACTACCGCCAGGTCGTACGGATCAGTCGGTGCAATGAATGGTGCAAACAGCGCGATCATGACGACTGCGACAACGACGACAAAACTGACTACTGCGATTTTATTTTCGCAGAAATCTTCCAGAAAACGTCGAAACGGCGTCTGTATGCTTTCGCCAACTGACTCGGAATTAGTCAGCGGCATATCGGTTATTCCAGCATTGGTCATGCCTTCATTTCCTGCAAACGAACCCGCGGGTCCAGAATCGAATAGAGAATATCCACCACAAGATTGATCACCACAAACAAGAACACGATCATCATCAGATAGGCCACG
>PVBE010708808.1_pt1 | contig 23358 bp, 15 predicted proteins | sample 1631181 | NCBI WGS metagenome assembly PVBE01 (sample SAMN08397723, study PRJNA350692) | Marine metagenome, whole genome shotgun sequencing project. | isolation source: water | place: Pacific Ocean | collected 2012-04 | reverse complement strand
GCCACCTCGTGGGTCACCACCTCGGCCAGCTCCGGCGACGTGGTGGGCAGCGCGGCCCAGCCCACAGAGCAGGTGCGCCGGGTGTTTTGGCTGCCGTCCAGCCAGAACGGCGCCTCCCGCATCACCTCGAGGATGCGTTTCGCCACCACCTCGGCCTCACCCAGCTCGGTCTCCTTGCAGAGCACGAGGAACTCCTCGCCGCCCCAGCGCACCAGCAGGTCCGACGTACGGATGCTCTCCTGCAGCCGCCGCGCGGTCTCCACCAGCACGCGGTCCCCCGCGGTGTGGCCCCAGGTGTCGTTGACCGACTTGAAGTGATCCAGGTCCACCATGAAGAAGACCAGGTCGCGGTTACGCCCCGGCCTCGCCCGAGGATCGCCGCGGCGCTGGGCCGACTGCACCTCGGTGTCGATGACCGAGGAGAAGAAGTGCCGGTTGTGCACCTGGGTCAGGCCATCGGTGAAGCTCAACTCGCGCAGGCGCTGGTTTGCCACCTCCAGCTGGTCGTTGGCCTCGGCGAGCTGGGCGCTTCGCTCCACCACCGCCTTCTCCAGGCGCCGGCGGTCAGCCGCCAGCTTGTAGGTCCGCACCTTGAGGATCAGCGCCAACAACAGCAGGATGGCGAAGCCGGCGCAGAGGCGCACCCAGAGTCGCTCCCACCAGGGCAGGCCCACGGTGAAGGTGAAGCGAGTCTTTTTGCTCCACTGGCCGGCCGCCGAACGGCAGGAGACCTCGAAGGTGAAGGTGCCGGCGGGCAGAGCCGAGTAGCGCACTTCGCGCACCTTGGACTCGATGTTTTCCCGGTCCACGCCCACCAGCTGGTAGCGGAAGCGGGCGGCGTGGGGATTGCGGAAGGTGACGCCGGAGAACTTCACCGCCAGGGAGTTCTCGTCGTAGGGCACCTTCACGTCGTCCTTGCCGAGCAGCTCCCGGCCGCCCAGCTGGACCGAGGTGAGCACCATGGCGGGCGGCAACGCCTTGGACACCTTGCCGCCGGAGCGGTGGAAGGCCAGGCCGCGGCTGGTGCCGATGAACACGCCGCCGCCGGGCACCGAGAGGAAGCCGGCCTGGGCGATGTCGTTCCAGATCAGGCCGTCGTGACGCGTGATGTGGCGAATGCGACCCTCGCCGGCCACCACGGAGAGGCCGTTGGAGTGTCCCACCCAGAGCTGCCCGACGAGGTCGCGCTCCAGCAGCCACACCGTGTCCGAGAGCAGCCCCTGCTTGCGGGTGAGGTGGGTCACCTGCGCCCTGGCGCCCGTCAGCTTCAGCCGCGTGATGCCCACCGGCCCGCGGTAGTCGAGCCAGACGTCGTTTGCGGACAGTGGGGCGAGGTACTGCACGTGGTCCTTGGCCAGGCCGTCCTTGACCGTGAAGCGGCGCCACGCGCGGCCGTCGAAGCGGCCGAGGCCGTTGCGCCCGCCGGTCCAGAGCACACCACCGGTGGTGACGGCGACGACCTCGGTGCAGCCGGCCAGCTTCGCCGGCAGGGTCACGGCCTCGAAGCTCGGCTCGGCGCCGGCGGTGATCTTGTAGAGGTAGTCGTTGCCCGCCATCCAGAAAACGTTGCGCTCGCGGTCGTGGGCCAGGTCGGTGGGGCCGCTGGAGCAGGCCGCTGGCAGCTTCACCGGCCGCGGCACCAACGTCTGGGGGTCGTAGCGGTTGAGGCCCACCCGCCGTGAGATGGACCAGACCTCGCCGTTGGGCCGCTCGAGGGTCTTCCACACGCCGTGGCCCGCGATGCCGTCTCGCCTTTGCAGGGTCTTCCAGCGCCGCTTCTTCGGCTGCCAGATACCGAGGCCGTTGTTGGTCGCCACCCACAACCGCTTGCGGGAGTCGTACATCGTGGCCCACACGCCGTTGTCGGGCAGGCCGTTGTCGGTGGTCCAGGCGGCCCAACCGTCACGGCCGCCGGGCCAGCGGCAGAGGCCCGAGCCGTCCAGCCCGAACCACAGCTCGCCCTCCCGGTCCTCGAGCACCGACGCCACCGAGCTGGTGCGCAGGCCGCTTTTGGCCGACAGCCGCACCCAGCGGCCGTCGTGCTGGTAAGAGATCCCCGCCCGTGAGGGCACCAGGATCCGCCCCCGCCTGTCCAGGGCGGGGCGGCCGTCGCCGAGGGCCTCGGCGATGTCCGCGTTTACGGAGGAAAAGGCGCTGGCCGCCGCGGGCCTGGAGTAGAGGTGGAACTGGGTGCGGACCCAGGCGTGCCCCGCCTTGTTGACCAGGATGGCGATGATCTTCTCCGCCGCCCGCTGGCCGAAGATGTTGAAGATCCGCACCTTGTGGGTTTTGGGGTCCAGGGTGCCGACCTTGCCGCCGGCGGCGAACCAGAGCACGCCGTTTGGCGCCACGTGCACCGCCACCACGTTGTCCGCGGGCAGCCCCTCGCGCCTGGCCCACGTCCGCCACTGGTTGCGGTCCTCGGCGGCAAGTCGGACCACACCCCGGGTGGTGGCCAAAAAGAGGTTGTCCTGGGCGTCGAAGGCCATGCGCTGGGGCACGTCGAGGTTGCGCACGGAGCGGTCCTCGGTCACCGGCAGGCGGATGGGGATGAAGTGGACCCCGTCGAAGTGTGAGAGGGCGCCGTCGGCCGAGATCCAGACCTGCCCCTTGCTGTCCAGCTCGAGCTGGGAGACGTAGGACCAGGGGCGTCCAGGGCTTTGCTCCATGGACATGGCGTTGACCCCGTCGAAGCGGTAGAGGCCGGTGTGAGTGCCGGCCCAGACGAAGCCCTTCTTGTCCTGTACCATGGTCACTATGGTGCGGGTGGCCAGGCCTGCGGTGTCCCCCATGGGCTGGAAGACGTAACGGGGGCCGGCCGGCAAGCGCACCTGGCCGACTGCAGGCGCACCCCAGCCCAAAAATAGCACCACCGCCGCTGCCGTTTGAAAGGAGAAACGCACCCAGGCCTCTTCCCTGTCCCTTTTGCGCGGTGACTATACCACCTCATTTCATGGCGAACGACATCACCACACAATTACCTTATGATCAGTCGCACGAAACGGAGGTTCGACGCATGACCAGCACATATATACCCCGCGGCGCACGCGCGGCCCTGGCGCCGGTCCTCGCCGGCGCGCTGCTGCTGGCCCTGACCGTGGGCTGTGGCCGCTACGGTGGCGTCCCCGTCGGCGGCGGCCCCAACGCCTGTACCGGCGGCACCACCCGCTGCGACAACGCCTGCGTCACCATCGACTGGGACCCGCAAAACTGCGGCGGCTGCGGCGCGGCCTGCAAGTCCGGCGAGGTATGCTCCGAGGGCAAGTGCGCGGGCGGCTGCGGCGGCGGCACGGTACAGTGCAAGGAGCGGTGCGTGGATGCGCGGTTCGACCCACAAAACTGCGGCTCCTGCGGCACCACCTGCAAGTCCGGCGAGGTCTGCTCCAACGGCCTCTGCGGCGGACAGTGCAGCGGGGGCAGCACCCCCTGCAGCGGCCAGTGCGTGGACACGCTCAACGATCCCAAAAACTGCGGCGGCTGCAACAAGGCCTGCCCCTCGGGTGAGGTCTGCTCGGCCGGCAAGTGCAGCTTCGGCTGCCTCGGCGGCACCACCCGCTGCGGCAACCGCTGCGTGGACACCCTGGTGGACGCCTCCAACTGTGGTGGCTGCACCAACGCCTGCAAGGCCGGCGAGGTCTGCACCAGCGGCGTCTGCGGCGCCAGCTGCGTCGGCGGCACCACGCTGTGCAACGGCAAGTGCGTGGACGTGCTCGCAGATCCGACCAACTGCGGCGCCTGCGGGGCGACCTGCGACCCGGGCCAGGCCTGCGGAGGCGGCGCCTGTAAGCTCGTCTGCGGCGGGGGCACCACCAAGTGCGGCGCCAAGTGCGTGGACACCGCCTCGGCCCCGCAAAACTGCGGCGGCTGCGGCACCGCCTGCAAGGCCGGCGAGGTCTGCTACGCGAGCAAGTGCGGCTTCGCCTGCAACGGGGGCACCACCAAGTGCGGGCAGAAGTGCGTGGACACCGCCACCGACCCGGCCAGCTGCGGCGGTTGCGCCAAGGCCTGCGCGGCGGGGCAGGTCTGCGCCGCTGGCGCCTGCGCGCTGAGCTGCGTCGGCGGCACCCAAAAATGCGGCGCCCGGTGCAAGGATCTGGCCTCGGACGCGCAAAACTGCGGCAGCTGCGGCGTGCACTGCCCCAACGGTCAAGCCTGCGTCAAGGGCGCGTGCTCGCTGTCCTGCGGCGGCGGCACCCAGAAATGCGGCGCCAAGTGCGCGGACACGACCAGCGATCCGGCCAACTGCGGCGGCTGCGGCAATGCCTGCTCGACGGGTAAGGTCTGCGTCCTGGGCACCTGCGACCTGGCGTGCGGCGGCGGCACTCAGAAGTGCGGCGCCAAGTGCGTGGACTCCCAGACCGATCCGGCCAACTGCGGCAGCTGCGGCAACGCCTGCACGCCGGGGACGGTCTGTACGGTCGGCGCCTGCGGGTTGACCTGCGGCGCGGGCACCACCCAGTGCGGCGCCAAGTGCGTGGACACCAACAACGACCCGGCCAACTGCGGTGGCTGCGCCAACGCCTGCAAGGCCGGCGAGGTCTGCGCCCTGGGCAGCTGCGCGCTCAAGTGCTGGGGCGGCACCACCAAGTGCGGCGCCAAGTGCGTTGACCTGCAGGCTGATCCGGGCAACTGCGGCAAGTGCGGCACCACCTGCAAGCCGGGGCAGGTCTGCTCCAAGGGCGGCTGCGGCGGGGCCTGCGGCGGCACGCTGACCAAGTGCGGCACCCAGTGCGTGGACCTTTCGACCGACGTGTTGAACTGCGGCGCCTGCAACAAGGCCTGCGCGCTGAACACCAAGTGCGTGGGCGGCAAGTGCACGGTCTGCGACTCCAAGGTCACCGACTGCGACAACGACGGCTGGCTCGCTTCCCAGGGGGACTGCTGCGACAAACCCGGCCTCTGCGGCGCCGACCCGTCCAAGGTCAACCCCGGCGCCATCGAGGTCCTGGGCAACGGCATCGACGACAACTGCAACGGCAAGGCCGACCTGCTGGACAACCAGGACACGCTGGCCTGCGACGGCAACCTGGCCAGCAACTCGACCAACGCCACGGACTTCGCCAAGGCCATGGGCATCTGCCGCCTGACCAAGGAGAACCCGCCCAACAAGAAGGACCGCACCTGGGGCCTGATCAGCGCGCAGCTGCTGCACGCCGACGGCTCGTCTCTGGGCAACGAGCACCGCGGCCACTCCCTGCGCGCCACGTTCGGCGGCACCATCACCACCCTGGAGGGCAAGCGCATGGTGGTGCTCTCCAACGGCAAGGCCGCGGACGCCAAGCAGACCAGCCCCGGCCCCAACGGCGGCGCGCCCGGCGGCAACAACGTCTCCACCTCCCAGGGCAGCAGCGTCGACATCAAGTCCTGCACCCAGCAGCACTGCGTCAAGGACTGGCTCAAGACCGCCAACCCGCCGCTGAAGGCGGCCAACGCCCTGCCGGTGGCCCCCAACTGCGGCTCGGGGACGGCGGGCAAGCCCCACCTGGCCCGGGACTCCATCATGCTGGTGTTGCGCCTGCGCGCGCCGACCAACGCCAAGGCCTTCTCCTTCAACTCCTACTTCTACTCTGCCGAGTACCCGGAGTACGTCTGCACCCAGTACAACGATCAGATCCTGGCCCTGGTGGACACGCCCTCGGGCAAGCCGGCCATCGCCAACCCGGTGGACAAGAACCTGATGACCTACAACAAGACCGGCCAGCGCTGGCCCATCGGCATCAACATCGCCAAGGGCACGTCGCTCTTTTCAGTCTGCGAGTCCAAGACGGCCAACCCGAAGTGCTGGGACAAGGACGTCTCGGTCTCCTCCTGCTCCCTGGGGCCGGCGCAGCTCGGCGGCACCGGCTTCGAGAAGACGCCGTACGGCTGCCTCATCGGCGGCGGCACCTACTGGCTGACCACCGCGGGCAACGTGGTGCCGGGACAGATCGTGGAGCTGCGCATCGCCCTGTGGGACGTGGGCGACAACGTCTTCGACTCGCTGGTGCTCATCGACGGGTTCAAGTGGGCGCCCAACGCCACCCTGCCGGGCACGGGCTGATATGGCGTTGGGATAATGGCAGTAGGACGGGGGGCTACGGCTATAGCGTTATATCAGCGCAATGTTCGACTCCCGCGAGGATGGCATGCCCCGCTCCGGCCCCAAAACCGACCGCGAACACTTCGGCCCCGCCGGGCGGCCGGCCCTGGTCACCGCCGTTGACGAGCTGAGCTGGCTGCTGTCGAGGGGGTACAACGACCGCTCCGCGCTGAAGCTGGTGGGCGACCGTCACGACCTGGTGCGACGCCAGCGAACGGCCGTGGTGCGCTGTAGCGCCCCCGACGATGACGTGGCGGACCGCGCGCGCCGGCGCCTGGACCCGGCGGCGCTGCGCGGCCAGCGGCTGGCCGTGGACGGCTTCAACGCCATCATCCTGGTGGAGAGCGCCCTGGCCGGCGGGGTGGTGCTCCTGGGCCGGGACGGCTGCTGCCGGGACCTGGCCAGCGTGCACGGGTCGTATCGCCAGGCGGATCACACGGCCCGGGCCCTGGAGCTGCTGGGCCAGGCCATGGCCGACCTCGGCCCGACCTCGGTGGACTGGTGCCTCGACCGCCCAGTCTCCAACAGCGGCCGGCTGGCCGCGACCATGGAGCTGCTGGCCGCGGAGCGCGGGTGGCCCTGGCGGGTGGAGCTGCGCAACAACCCCGACCGGGTGCTGGCCGAGGACCGGGACGCCGTGGTGGTGTCCAGCGACGCCTGGGTGCTCGACAGCTGCGCGCGCTGGAGCGACGTCGTGGGCCACCTGGTCCGGGCGCGGGTGCCCGACGCCTGGCTGGTGGATCTGGCTCCCCCCGCCTGCGGCTCGCCTGAGTGAGCATGTGGGCTACACTTGTAAGTATGACCTCGCGCCGGACCCTCATCATCGCGCTGCTCGCCCTGGCTGGCTGCTCCGACCGAACGGTGGCCGAGCCCGAGGCGGGCCCGCCTGACGCGGGGGTGGTGGACGCGCTCGACGACCGCCTGGCCTGGGACCAGGGCGGCCCCGGCACGGCGCAGATGGGCCAGCGCTGCGACAACAAGGCCCCCTGCGCGGCCGGCATGCACTGCGTCTCCATGGGCGGCGCGTCGGGGTTCTGCTCCACGTCCTGCCCCAAGCCTGGGCAAAAGTGCGCCGGCGGCCCGGCAAAGACGGTGCCTGTCTGCCTGCTCAAGGGCAAGGACGCCAAGCACTACTGCGCCTTCCTCTGCCGCACGGCCACCGCCTCCTTCCCCTGCCCCACCGAGCTGTCCTGCAGCGCGACGCCCAACCCCGTGGGCAGCAAACAGTTCGTCTGCGTTCCCTGAAACGTCCTTAGCCGGTACACTGCGTCCATGATCGACCTGGTCTTCTCCATCGTGGTGTCGCTCTTCGCCTTCCGTGGCTGGCGGCTGAGCTTGCTGTTGGCGCTGCTGGCCATCCTGGAGCTGGTGGCGGGCTACGTGGCGCTCTACTTCTTCCACGAGCCCATGGGCGCGCTGCTGGGCCGGCTGTTTTCGCTGCAGCCGCTGGTGTCCTACCCGCTGGGCGGGCTTGCCGCCTTCCTCGTGGGGGTCGTTGGAGTCTCGCTGATCACGCACGGCGTACGGCGGCGGCGCAGGCACCTGCAGCGCAAGGGGTACGAGCCGATGTTCATCGCCCGCCTCGGCGGCGCCCTCGTCGGCGCGGCCCACGGCGCGGCGCTGAGCATGCTGGTGGTCTTCGGGCTGCTGCTGCTGCAGGGGGTGATGCCGCAGAAGGCGCCCGACGCCCGGGGCTCGCGCGTCGGTCAGATCGCGATACCGTGGCTGGGCAAGCTCACCGGCGCCGTGGCCAAGCGCGCCAGCGACAGCGACGCGCTGGCGGCCGCCGCCTCGCGGGCCGCCAAGGACCCGGCGAGCGCCGCGAAGGACCTCAAGGCGGTGGTCGGCAACCGCAGCGTCAAGCGGCTGATGAGCAACCCGAGGACGCTGAAGTCCCTGGCCAGGGCCGAGCCCGAGGCCCTGGCCAGGCACCCCTCGATCAAGCGCCTGGCCCGGGACAAAAAGTTTGTCGCCGCGGCACGGCGCCTCGGCCTGCTGGAGGGCACCGAGGGTGAGAAGCTCTCCGCCGCCGAGATCCGGCGCCAGCTGGGCAACCGCGCGGCGCCCCTGTCGCGGGCCGTCTCTTCCCTGGCCCGGGACAGGGAGGTGCAAGAGCTGCTCAAGGACGGGGAGTTGCAGCGCAAGCTGGAGCGCCAGGACATCGCCTCGCTGCTCAACGATCCCAAGTTCAACCAGCTGGCCCAGAAGGTGCTCACCCGGCTGCGCGCGGCCCAAAAGCCCCTGCCCGCCGAGGCGCCTGCGCCGGAGGACAAGTGATGAGCCAGCTCCAGGAGCGAGTGGTCTGGACCCCGAGGCTGCGGCGCTTCGTCATGCCCAGGCGCGCCGAGGACGTCAAGGCGGCCAGGCCGCCGAAGCTGGCCAAGGCCTGGAATGCGCTGCGTACGGCCTACGAGCCTCAGCGCAGGCAGTACCTCAACGGCGTTGAGCGCGCGGACGCCGAGCACGCGCGGCTCATGACCGCCGTCGACGCCATGGCCACCGCCGAGAGTCCCCCCGCTGAGCCCGACGCCATGTTGCTGGCGGGCGCCTCGGAGATCATCGGGTACGCGCCTCAGTCCTTCCTGCCGTTGAACGTCGCCCTGGCCTTTGGCGGCCTGGAGCTGGTCCTGGAAGTGTGCCTGCGCACCAGCGAGCTGCTGGCGAAGACCGACTGGCAGAGCGGCAGCAACCAGCGCTGGCTCCTGGCCGGCGAGGGGCTCCCACCAGGGGGGGACAGGCTGCGCGGCCTCTTACTGCGGGCCGACGACGAGACTCGCGCGTCCTGCCTGCGCCAGGTGGAGGGGGCCTGGGAGCAGCGGCCCTGGATCCGCCCCTGGCTGGTGGAGGTCTTCCCGGACCAGACCGCGTGGGCCGACCAGCTGGTGGTGGACTACCTCGAGGCGCCGCACCCGCGCTGGCACCCGCGCCACACCCCGGCTGTCGCGGCCGCGTGCGTGCGGGACGTGGACCTCGCCCGACGCCTGCTGCAGCAGCACTCCGTCTACGATGTCGCGCCGCTGGAGCTGGTGGCCAGCCTCGGCGTGGAGGCGCTGCCCCTGGCCATCGAGGCCCTGGAGGCCGCGAAGGACGGCACCCAGAAGAAGGTCATCGTGCGAGCCCTGGCCGCGGTGGAGTCGCCGCGGGCCGCCGAGGCCCTGGCCCGGCACCTGCGGATCAAGGCCGTGCGCGCCGAGGCCAGCGACTACTTCCCCCGCTTCCCCGCCCTGGCCCGACAGGTGCTGCCCGCTGTGGCGGCGGGCAAGGGCGCGGCCGCGCGAACCGCGGCAGAGCTGCTGGAGCTGGTTGGCCGCGAACAGCAGGCCGAGCCCGTGGACGTGGCCCCCGTGGAGGACCTGCCGCCGGCGCTGGCTTCACCGCCGTGGGAGCGGCGCCGCAAGCGCACGCGGGCCAGGGCTGTCGCTGGCATCACGCGGCCGTCCCAGGTCAACGACGGGTGGCCCGAGGGAACGCCGGCCTGGATCACCCACCTGGCTGCGTCGCTGTCCCACGCCGACTTGCCCAACTACGTCTTCCGCCTGTGGGACATCTGTACGCCTGCGCTGACCATGCTCATGGCCGGCCGGCTGCAGGCCCGCGGGATGCAGATCGCCATCAGGGCCTGGCTGCTGCGGCACGCGGCAGCGGCAATCCCCACCCTGGTGGCCGAGGCCGCCGGCGCCAAGGGCAAAACCCGCAGCGCCGCCGAGCACGCCCTGCGCCTTTTGGTGTGCCACGGTCACGACGGGGCCGTCCGCCAGGCGGCCGACGCCTGCGACGCCGGGGTGCGGCCGGTGATCGACGCGCTGCTGGACCGGGACGCCATGGATTTCTGCCCCGCCAAGGCGCCGAAGATGCCCCGCGCCTGGCAGCCCGAGCAGCTGCCTGCCGTGCGCCTGCGCGACGGCCGCTGCCTGCCTCCGGAGGCGGTGGAGCGGCTGGGCGCCATGCTCAAGTTCTCGCCGGTGGACCCGCCCTATGCCGGGCTGGAGCAGGTGCGCCGGGCGTGCGACCCGCGCAGCCTGGCCGAGCTCGCCTGGGAGCTGGCCACCGCCTGGGAGCGCCGGGGCGCCCGCAAGGGAGACACCTGGATGCCCTGGGCTCTGCTGCACCTGGGCGACGACGAGGTGATCCGCCGCACCACGCCGGCGCTGAAGAGCGACACCGTCGTCGACGTGCTCGGCGCCATTGACAGCGAGGCGGCGGTCATGGAGCTGGCCACGGTGACCGCCCGGCACCGCCGCGCCGGCGACTGGCCGTCCTTCCGCCAGGCGCTGGCGGAGAAGTACCTCGAGCTCCACGCCGAGGGCCGCGGGTTGAGCCTGGCGCAGCTCTACGACCGCCTGGTGCCGACCCTCGGTCTGGAGGACGGCAGGGCCACCCTGGACCTGGGGCCGCGGCAGCTCATCGTGGAGTTCGACACCTGCCTGCAGCCGGCCCTGGTGGACGGCAAGGGCAAGCGCGCCGCCCAGCTGCGGGGTCGAAAGAGCGACGCCCCGGAGAAGCTGGCCCGGGCCCGGCAGCAGTGGGCCGACCTGCGCGAGGACGTGGCGACCCTGGCCCTGCACCGCACCGCCGCCCTGGAGCGGGCCATGCTGGAGCAGCGACTCTGGGAGGTGGACTGCTTCACCAGCGCCTGGCTCGAGCACCCGCTGATGTGCCGCCTGGCCGCGGGGGTGGTCTGGGCCGCCGAGCTGCCCGACGGCGGGACCAGCACCTTCCGCCTCACCGAGGACGGCACCCTCGCCGACGCCGACGACGAGACCCTGGCCCTGCCCGCCGCGGCGCTGGTCTTCGTGCCGCACCCTCTGCGCTGGCCCGACCGCAGCCTGGAGGCCTGGCGGCAGGTGCTGGACGACTACCGCGTCGTGCAGCCGATTCACCAGCTGAGCCGCGCCGGGGCCCCTCCCCTGACCGCCGAGGAGCGAAACCAGCAGAAGCTCCAGCGGCGCTACGGCGGGGAGCTGAACCTCACCGAGCTGCAGCGGTCGCTCAGGGCCCGCCGCCTCACCGAGGGCACGGGCTGGTACTGCGAGCCGGCGGTGCACCTGCGGGCCACGGCCGGGCGGTGCGCCTGGAGCTGAACCCGGGCAGCGTTGGCCTGCACTTTACTCTGTACCTGGAGCAGGCGCCCGGCTCAGACCCCTGCCCGGAGCTGGAGGAGCTGCTGCGCGAGCTGGACGCCTTCCCCGCCTGACCCGCAGAAAACCTTGCCAAACTGGGGGCCGCCTTCATACTTTTCTTATCCGGGGGGCGTGGTGGCCGATTATTCCGGGAGAGGGACTCACCCCGGCTGGAATGAAGTACATGGGCCACGCCATCTGGCACAGCTCCAGTTACAACTACACAGGACACGCGCTACCCCAGGTCGCCGCCGCGGTGGTTGTGATGGTCTGGGTCACCGCGGTGCTCGTTCGCGAGAGAGCCTCCCGGGTGAGCGTGCTGCTCTTCGTGCTGGCCCTGGGCGCTTCCTGCGGCTACCTCTCCGCCGCCTTCAGCTTCAGCGCCGTGGACGCCGCGGTGTCCACCTTCTGGACCCGAACCGGCTTCACCGGCCTCTCGTTGATCCCCGGCGCGGTGTTTCACTTCACCATGAGCGTCCTGCTGTTGGAGGACCGCCGACGCCCCTTAATCTGGCTGATGTGGGGTGTCTCCGCGCTCTTTGCGCCCCTGCCCCACGCCACCGAGGTGATGATCCCGGGTGTGGTTCGCCACTGGTGGGGGACCACCGCCGAGCTCAGCTGGCTCAACGTCGCGCTGCTCGGCCTGATCTTCGGCACCACCCTCGTCTGCCTCTGGCACCTGCGCCTTCACTACCTGCAGGCCGAGCCGGGGAGCATGCACCGCGCCCGCGTGAAGGCCTACCTGCTGTCCATCAGCGTGGGGGTGCTCAGCCTGGTGGACTTCGTCGCGGAGACGGGGCTGGAGCTCTACCCGGTGGGGTTCGTCTTCATGGCCCTCTTCGTGCTGCTGGCCGCCCACGCCACCTGGCGCCACCGGCTGGTGGATTTGACCCCCGCCTTCGCCGCACCCGAGGTCCTGCGCACGATGCAGGGGGCGGTGCTGGTCACTGACCAGGACGACCGGATCACGCTGGTCAACCGCGGGGCCTGCGCCATGCTGCGCTGCGAGGAGGACGACCTGCTGCGCATGAAGATCTCCGAGGTCTTGACCTTTGGTGACAGCCGCTCCAGCCGCGCCACCCAGGACTACCGGATCTGCTGGCGAGCGCTGGACGGGCACCTGGTGGACGTGAGCGTCTCGGCCTCGCCGTTGAAGGACGGCAGCGGACGCCTGGTGGGGACCGTCTACGCGGCCCTGGACATCTCGGCCCTGCGCGCGGCGAGAGACGAGCTCAACCAACTCAACTCCAGCCTGGAGGATCGAGTGGCTCGCCGCACCGCGGCCCTGGCCCGCGAGACCGCCGACCTGGAGCAGGAGCTGGCCGAGCGGCGGCGCGCCGAGGAGGCCCTGCGGAAGGCCTACGACGAGCTGCGGTCGACTCAGCGCCAGCTGGTGCAGTCGGAGAAGATGGCCGCCATCGGGCAACTCGCCGCCGGGGTGGCCCACGAGATCAACAACCCCGCCGGGTTCGTGCTGAGCAACCTGGAGACCATGAAAGAGTACACCGAGTCCGTCATGGAGGAGCTGCGTGTCCGACAGCGGCTATGCCGGGCCGCGGCGTCCGGCCAGCCCGGCGCCCGGGACGCGTTGGTGGAGCACCTGACCGAGGCGGCCGCCAGTGAGGAGGCGCAGCTGATCAGGGACGACTTCCCCGACGTCACCGCCGAGACCATCGTGGGGGCCGACCGCATCCGCGAGATCGTCTCCAACCTCGGCGCCTACGCGCGGCCGGGGGAGGAGATCCCACGCCCCGTGGACCTCAACCGCGAGCTGGAGCGGGCGCTGTCGTTGACCCACAACGAGCTCAAGTACACCTGCGAGGTGGTCCGGGATCTGGAGCAAGACCTGCCGCTGGTGCCGGGGCACGCGGGCGAGCTGGGCCAGGTCTTCGTCAACCTGCTGGTCAACGCCTCACACGCGGTCAGCGGCCGCGGGCGGGTGGAGGTGCGCACTCGACGCCGGGACGAGCAGGTCGCCGTGGAGGTCTCGGACGACGGCGACGGCATGCCCGCCCAGGTGCGCCATCAAATCTTCGAGCCCTTCTTCACCACCAAGAAGGTGGGGCAAGGCACCGGGCTCGGGCTGTCCATCGCCCACGGCATCATCCAGCGCCACGGGGGGACAATCCGGGTGGACAGCGCCGAGGGCGTTGGCACCACCTTCAGCGTCAGCTTACCGATCCAACCAGGAGTAGACCATGGAGCATAGCCCTCGACCCGTGATCCTCTGCGTGGATGACGAGCCGTTCATCCTCAACAGCCTCGGGCGGACCTTCCGCCGGGACGGCTACACCGTGCACCGGGCCGGCACCGGCCCCGAGGCGCTGCAGCTGCTGGACCAGCAGCACGTCGATCTGGTCATCGCGGACCACCACATGCCGGGCATGTCCGGGGAGGAGCTGCTCGACGAGGTGCACGCGCGCTTCCCCGGCGTCATCCTCTTCATGCTCTCGGGGTTCTCGGTCAACGCCTTGCCGGGCTCGGAGGCCGGCCGGGGCCACGTGGAGCGATACATGCCGAAGCCCTGGCGCAACCAGGAACTGCGCGACGCCGTACGCCAGGCGTTGGCGGCACGTGACGACGGAGAGGGCGAAGACGAGTGAGCTCTTTGTGGGACAGCGGCAGCTACGCGCTGCAGCCCCACGCCGCGCCGCAGCTTGTGGCCGGGCTGGTGGTGCTGGCCTGGACCACGGCCGTGTTGGTGCGAGAGCGCGGCTCCAGGGTCAGCGCGCTGTTGTGGGTGCTCGGGCTGTGCATCGGCAGCTCGTTCGTTGCCACGGCGGTGATGTGGTGCGCCCGCCACGATGAGGCGCGCCTGTGGTGGCTGCGCACCGACTACACCCTCCTGGCCCTGGCCCCTGGCGCCATGTGGCACTTCACCATGGCCGTGGCGCGCCTGGAGGACTCGCACCGCCGCTCCATCCGCGTGATGTGGATCGTGTCGGCCCTGTGGCTCCCGGTGCCCCACCTCGACAAGACCCTGGTCCCGGGCGTGAAGGCGTTCTGGTGGGGGTACGCGGGCGCCTTCTCCTGGCAGAGCACGATGCTGCTGGTCTGCGTCTTCGTCACCATCGTGTTGAGCCTGCTGGTCCTGCGGCGCGAGGTGCAGCGGGCGGCGCCGGGGAGCGTTCACCGGCGGCGGGTGGGGGCCTACTACCGGGCCGCCGCCGTTGGGGCCCTGGCCATGATCGACTTCGTGCCCGAGCTGGGGCTGGAGATCTACCCCCTGGGCTTCGTCTTCGTCACCGGCTACGTGGTGTTGGCCGCGCGGGCGACGTGGCGCTTCCGGCTGGTGGACCTGACCCCCGGCCTCGCCGCGCACCAGCTGCTGGAGATCATGCAGGGGGCGGTGGTGGTCACCGACGAGAAGGACCACGTGCGGCTGATTAACAAGGCGGGGTGCGAGCTGCTGCGGGGCAGCGAGAGCGAGCTCCTCGGCATGGACGTGGGGCAGGTCATGGAGGAGGAGTGGTCCGAGCAGGGGAGCGGCGCCGTGGCCAGCCGTGAGCTGCGCGTGCGGTGGCGCAGCCTCGACGGCGAGCGGGTGGACGTCAGCGTCACGGCCTCGGCGCTGGAGGATCCGCCGGGCCGCAAGGTGGGTACGATCTACGTCGCCCTGGACATCTCGGAGCTGCGCCGCCGGGAGCGTGCGCTGCAGTCGCTGCGGCGCACCCTGGAGCAGCAGGTGAGCGACCGCAGCGCCGACCTGAAGCGCCGGGCCGCCGAGCTGGAGCAGGAGGCGGCGGAGCGCCGGCGCGCCGAGGATGCGCTGCGCGAGGCCTACGAGGAGCTGCGCGGGACCCAGCAGCAGCTGCTGCGGTCGGAGAAGCTGGCCGCCATCGGTCAGCTGGCGTCGGGGGTGGCCCACGAGATCAACAACCCGGCGGGGTTCGTGCTCAGCAACATGGAGACGATGGAGGAGTACTCGCGACGCCTGCTCGACGAGCTGCGCACCCAGGAGCGCCTGGCCGCCGCGGCCGACGACGGAGACGGCTGGGCGGCCCTGGAGCAGCACATGGCGGCCTTCCTGGAGGACGAGGAGCTGCAGTATATCGAGGAGGACTGCGCGGCGCTGCTGGACGAGACCACGGCGGGGGCCGAGCGCATCCGGGGCATCGTGTGCAACCTCAAGACCTACGCCCACCCGGGCGACGGGGTGCCCCGGGAGGTGGACGTCAACCAGCAGCTGGAGCAGGCGCTGGCGTTGATTCAGAACCAGCTACGCTATCGCAGCGAGGTGCACACGGACCTGGGGTCTCTGCCGCCGGTGCTGGGCCACGGCGGCGAGCTGGGCCAGGCCTTCATCAACCTGCTGGTCAACGCCTCCCAGGCGGTGGACAGCGACGGCCAGATCCGCGTGTCCACCCGCGCCCTCAAGGGCGACGACGCCGGGGTGGAGATCCGCATCTCAGACAACGGCGCCGGCATGGACGAGGAGGTCCAGGAGCACATCTTCGAGCCCTTCTTCACCACCAAGGAGGTGGGCCACGGGGCGGGCCTCGGGCTCTCCATGGTCTACAGCATCGTCCAGCGCCACGAGGGCACCATCGACGTGCACAGCGCCAGGGGGGAAGGCACCGTCTTCACCATCGAGCTGCCTGCGGCGCGCGCGGCCGCCGCCTGAATTGCTCCATGACCGGCGCTCCAGCTACTCCGGCGGCTCCCACCAGCCGACCCCGGCGGCCGAGCTGTGCTCCAGCTCGGCCATGACCTGGGCCCCCAGCAGCAGGATGATGGCGCCGATCTCCATGCTGATCAGCACGATGATCACCGCCGCCAGGGAGCCGTAGATCACGTTGACCAGCGAGATCTGCGCAAAGTAATAGAGCAGGAAGCGGAAGGTGAGCTGCCAGAGCACGGCCGCGGTGACGCCGCCGATCAGCGCGCGGCGGAAGGCCACCTTCACCGGAGGCATGACGCGGTAGATGGAGACGAAGAGCACCACCAGCCCGCCGAAGGTGATCAGGTCGAAGGTGAAGTTGGAGAACTGCTCCACGGAGACCTGCCAGCGCGAGAGGCTGAAGACCTGCTGGTCCATGCTCTGCAGCGCCCCGCGCACCAGGGTGATGGCGATGAGGGCCAGCACCAGCAGCCCCACGTAGCCGTAGGGCAGCAGCGCCGAGAGCCACCAGGCGCGGATACGGCGCAGGCGTGAGGAGCGCCGCGGCCCGCGGAAGATGACGGCCATGGCGTCCTCCAGCATGCGGAAGGCCATGGTGGAGAAGAAGATCAGCACCGCGAAGCCGATGACGCCGATGTAATCTCGGGCCTCGATGATGCCGCCCACGGCCTCGACGATATCGTCGGACTGGCCAGGGATCAGGCGCCGCAGCTCGCCGGAGATGGTCTCCAGGATCAGGCGCTCGTCGTAGACCATGGAGAAGCCGACCACGGTGAGCGCGAACAACGGGATCATGGAGAGCAACGTGTTGTAGCCCACGCCGCCGGCCATCAGCAGGCCCCGGTTGTCGCGAAAGGCCCCCAGCACGCGCCGGGTAAAGAGCCAGAGGCGCGCGGGCGTGGCGGTGATCGGGTTCGAGTCTGGCATCGGTACTCCACAGCATAATGGAGCAGGAAGGCGGAACAAGCCACGACATTGGGGTATCATCACGTTGATGATGATGAAGCGCTCGCTCCATATCATCGTCGCCCTGACTCTCGCTGCCTGCACGGGCCAGCTGGAGGGCGGCGAGCAGGACGCCGGCCCCGATGGAGGCGCCCACGACCTGCCCTCTCCCGGCGACTGGGCGGTGACGCCGGACGCGGCCGTGGTCAAGCCCGACGCTGGTGCGCCGCCCAAGCCGGACGCGGCGCCGAAGCCGGACGCCAAGCCGCCAAAGCCGGACGCTGCTCCCCCCAAGCCGGACGCTGCTCCCCCCAAGCCGGACGCCAAGCCCCCCGCGCCGCCGCCCCTGGACCTGTCCAAGGTCAAGTGGATGCATACCAACGTCGCGGGCTGGAAGGTGACGGCCAAGCTCTCCTCGGTGACCTTCAAGGGGGGCCTGATCTGCCTCAACCACGACAAGGCCGGCGTCTGGTCCAACAACAAGATCAACGCCGTGATCGTCAACGCCAACCCCTGGGTCTTCATCTGGCACAAGGGCCAGTGGTACGGCGCCACCTGGGAGTGGATGCGACCCAACCAGACCTGCAAGAACCGGTCTTCGGTGGCCGGCGACCACATCAAGAAGAAGCCCTTCGACGCCGCCTCGGGCTGGAAGCCCAAGAGCGGTCAGGTGCTGTACTTCATGGTCAGCGGGCTGGCCCGCATGTCCAGCATCACCAACGTCAAGGAGCGGTCCAAGCCGGTGAAGGTGATCTGGCCCTGAGGGGTGGGTTTCCCGCTTCGCGGGAATAACAAATAAAGAACAAGAAATTCAGAATGGAAAATGGGCGACGTGCTGGCTGCGGCGCTCGGACGGTGGCTTGGGGGGAAGGTTCTAACTATGGCGCGATCTGCTCCAGGGCGTCGGCCGCGGCGCTGCGCACCTCCTCGTCCCGGTGGCGCAGGCAGCGCCGGAGTCGCTTTTTGGCCTTGATGGCGGCCGGCCCCAGCGTGGCCAGCGCCTCGGCGGCCTTCACGCGAACCGCGGCCCGACGGCTCCCCAGGGCCCGGATCAGGTGCCGCAGGCCCACCTTGCCCAGCCGGGCCAGGGCGGAGGCCGCCGCCTCGGCGGTGGAGTCGTCCTCGTCGGCCAGCAGCCGCGCAATGCGAGGGGCAGCCCCGCGGGCGGCCTTGCCCTGCTTGCCCAGCGCCTCGGCGGCGCCCTGCCGGACCACGCTGTACCGGCTGGAGAGCCCCTCGATCAGGGCCGGCAGGGCCTGCGGTCCCAGGGACGCGAGGGCGGTCACGGCGTCCAGGTGCCCGCAGGTGTAGCGCATCATCTGCCGCAGCTCGGACACGAGCCACGGAGGCCGCGCTCGGAGGCGGACCAGCGCCTCCATGGCCTTCGTGCGCACCTCGCAGCTGCCGTGCTCGAGGTTTTGCCGCAAATTCGTCGCGGTTGCAGCCACGGGGGGCTTCGCCTGCTGCTTTCTTGGCGTCGCGGCCGTGGCCCCCGCCGTGGACACGGGCTCGGACAGCAGCGCCGCACGCCACCTGCCCATGCAGCTGTACTTGTTGTGGCCGCAGTGCCCGCAGTGGGTAACACGTGACTGGTCCTGGCGCGCGTCGTGGAGGTGGTAACCGAAGGTGCCGCAGCAGCCGGTGGTGAAGGCCACGGTGCCGGCGAAGGCCCAGCCCAGGAGCGAGTAGAACCGCGCCGGATCCACCGTGGCGCCTGAGGCGGGCAGGCTCAGCCTGCGCCAGCCGCCGCGCCCGCCGCCGATCCAGCGCGCCAGGCGGTCTGCGTGCGCCAGGCCCAGGGGGCCGTAGCTCTCGAGCACCACCGCGGCCGCGCGGCCGTCCGGCGCCCAGATGCGGGACACCTCGTCGGCGTGGAAGTAGCCGCTGGGGCGCCGCAGTGGTACCCGCCGTCGCTTGCCGGTGCGCAGGTCGAGCAGGTGGAGGTCCGTCACCGCGCCGGAGTCGTCGGCCGAGGGGTTGGGTGTCAGCAGCACCGCCGCCAGGGGCAGGCGGGGGTTGGGCAGCACGCTGTGCACGCGCAGGGGGAAAGTCACGCGCCGGTGGATCCAGCCGTGACGCACCACGTGGAGGTCGCGGTCGGTGACCTGCATGACGGTGTACGGCGGCACGCCGGTGGTTGGCCGCACGTGGTGTCCCAGCCGTGACAGCGCCCGGGCCGCGGCCCAGCGGACGCCGGCGTCGCGGTCCTTCACCGCTCGCCGCAGCGCGGGCACGGCGACGCGCCCCATGCCGGTGAGGGCGCGGGCGCACTCCTGTCGCACCAGCGGATCGGCGTCGGCCAGCCCCGTGCTTAGCGCCGCCAGCGCGGGGGCCGGAGCAGCGGGCGCGCGGCCCTTTTTGCCACGGCAGGGTTGGAGCAGGTCCGCCCGCGGTCCCATGAGGCCCAAAACGCGGGCCGCGTTCCAGCGTCGAGGGGCGCGACGCCGCCCCAGCAGCTTCTTCAGGGCGGGCACCGCGGGGGCGCCGATGAGCGCCAGGGCCTCCACCGCCGCCCCCCGGACCACACCCCGGCGGTGGGTCAGCAGCCGAACGCAGGAGGGCACGGCCGCGAGCCCCACACCGCCCAGACGCCGGACCGCCCGCGACCGCCGGTCCTCGTCGCGGTGGTGCAGGTCACGGATGAGCTCGTCGACGGTGGCGGAGCGGTCCTGGGCCGCCGCCGGGGAAGCCCCCAACAGGACCACGACGAGGACCGCGCAACGGGAACGCATTCTCGATCAGGAGGGCTTGAGCACGAGGGCCGCAAGGGGCGGCAGGGTGAGCACCGCCGACTGCTCGTGGCCGTGCCAGGGGATCGGCTCGGTGTGGACCCAGCCGCCGTTGCCCAGGTTGCTGCCGCCGTAGAGCTCGCCGTCGGTGTTGATCAGCTCGCGCCATGCGCCGGCCGCGGGCAGGCCCACGCGGTAGCCCTGCCGGGGCACCGGCGTCATGTTGAAGACGCAGGCCAGCGGCCCCTGGGGCCCGGCGCGCAGGTACGAGATGACGCAGTGGGCGGTGTCGTTGCAGTCGATCCAGGAGAAGCCCTGGGGCTCGTGGTCCCAGAACCACAGAGCGCTGTGGCTGAGGTAGGCCCGCCCCAGGTCCTTGACCAGCTGCTGGACGCCGCGGTGGGTCGGGTCGCCGGTCTCGTGCCAGTCCAGGCTGTAGTCGGCGTTCCATTCGCCCGTCTGGCCGAACTCTCCGCCCATGAACAGGAGCTTTTTGCCTGGCCGAGTATAGAGGTAGGTCAGCAGCAGGCGCAGGTTGGCCGCTCGCTGCCAGTCGTCGCCGGGCATCTTGGTCAACAGCGAGCCCTTCAGGTGCACGACCTCGTCATGGGACAGGGGCATGACGAAGTTCTCCGAGTACTCGTAGAGCATGCTGAAGGTCAGCTCGTTGTGGTGGTAGGTGCGGTGGACCGGCTCCTTGCTGAAGTAGCTGAGGGTGTCGTGCATCCAGCCCATGTTCCACTTGAAGGCGAAGCCGAGACCGCCGACGTAGACCGGCGCGGTGACCCCGGGCCACGAGGTGGACTCCTCGGCCACTGTGAATGCGCCGGGGAACTGGTCGTAGACCACGGTGTTGAGCTCCTGGAGGAACGAGATGGCGTCCAGGTTCTCCCGCCCGCCGTACTGGTTCGGCACCCACTGGCCCTCCTCGCGGCTGTAGTCGAGGTAGATCATGGAGGCCACGGCGTCCACGCGCAGGGCGTCGATGTGGAAGCGATCCATCCAGTACAGCGCGTTGGCCAGCAGGTAGGCCCGCACCTCGTTGCGGCCGTAGTTGAAGATCAGCGTCCCCCAGTCCTTGTGCTCGCCCATGCGCGGATCGGCGTGCTCGTACAGCGCGGTACCGTCGAACCAGCGTAGGCCGTAGTCGTCCTTGGGGAAGTGGGCCGGCACCCAGTCGAGGATTATGCCGATGCCGTGCTGGTGGCAGTGATCCACCAGGTAGCAGAAGTCCTCGGGCGTGCCGTAGCGGCATGTGGGCGCGTAGTGGCCAGTGGTCTGGTAGCCCCAGGAGGGGTCGTAGGCGTGCTCCGCGATGGGCATCAGCTCGATGTGCGTGAAGCCGTGCTCCCGGGCGTGGTCCACCAGCCTGGGCGCCAGCTCGCGGTAGCTGAGCCAGCGGTTGTCCTCGGACGCGCCGCGCATCCACGAGCCGAGGTGCACCTCGTAGACGGCCATTGGGCTCTGGCGCAGGTCGCCGCGGGCGCGGTCTGCCATCCAGGCGGCGTCGCCCCATTCGTGCTGCGGCAGCCCCCAGACCACCGAGGCCGACTTGGGCCGCAGCTCCATGGCGAAGGCCACCGGGTCGGTCTTGATGCGCAGGTCGCCCCGCTCGGTCTTGATCTCGTACTTGTAGAGGTTGCCGCGGTCCAGCCCCGGGATGAACAGCTCCCAGATGCCGGACGCGCCGAGGCAACGCATGAGGTGCATGCGGCCGTCCCAGCCGTTGAACTGGCCCACCACGCTGACCCGCCGCGCGTTGGGAGCCCACACCGCGAAGGAGGTGCCCTCGACGCCGTCCAGGGTCCGCAGGTGGGCGCCCAGCTTCTCGTAGAGGCGGTAGTGCCGGCCCTCGCCGACCAGGTGCAGGTCCACGTCGCCCAGGGTGGGGGCGAAGCGGTAGGGATCCTGGTGCTGGACCACGCGGCCGCCTGGCAAGGACAGCTCCAGGGTGTACTGCAGGGGGAAGGCGGCGCCGGGCAAAAACACCGCGTGCAGCCCCCGGTGGCTGGTGGGCTCCATCTCCACGGAGAGGCCGTCGGCCATCAGCAGGGCCGCGCCGGTGGAGTCCGGGTGGTAGGCCCGGACCACCAATCCCTCGCTGCCGTCAACGGTCAGGGGGTGGACGCCGAGCTGGGAGTGGGGATCGCGGCAGTCACCGGAGATCAGGCTCCGGGCGGTGGCAGCGTCGCCGGCGAGGTCAGCGGGTGCGGTCATGGCTCGCTCCTGTTGCGTGGGGGGTCCTTGAACAACGACCTAGCCCAGGCGGAAGCGGGTGAGGAACCAGGGGAGCTGGCTCAGCTTGAAGTGCACCACCGACTCGGTGAGCACCTCCTCTGTGGCCACGTCGGTGAGCGTGCCCCGGCAGGTGGTGTGGGTCCGGTGGAGGTTCCAGGGCCGGATGCCGGTCTTCTCACCCACGTAGCGGAACAGGCGCTCCTGGGCCTCGAACTCGAAGATGTAGCGGATGGAGGCGTCCTCGATGTAGCGCAGCTCCAGGGTGCCCTTGAGGGGCGCCTCGCCCGTGAGCCCGCCGGCGGCGACCTTGCCCTCCATCAGGGCGAACATGAAGTCGCCGGACAGCGGGTTGAGGAACTTCTCCAGGTGGGGGGTGCCCCAGGTGGCCGAGAACTGGAACGGCAGCTCGGTGCCTGCCTCGACCTTGCCCGGCGGGAAGTCCCGCACGAAGGTGTGGGTCCCCTTCATGGACTCGTCCGTGCGGAAGCCGAGCCGCCGCTCGGCCACCATGCCTACCAGATCTTTCAGTCTGCCCATGTGCCTCATCCTTTCTGGTACCTTCTGATAGGCTAAATCTACCATGAACGCAAGGATTGCAGTGTGCTCGGCGGCCGCGCTGATGGCCGCCTGTTCGGGCCCGACGAAGCGGCCGGCGACCATCTGTGGCCGCTCGGCTCCAATGGTGGACCACACCTTCACCCTGGAGGCAGATCCGGCGGTGGTGGACCAGGTCGACCGGCACATACCGGGGCTACCGATGGCCATGCGCCCCATGGAGCAGGTCGGGCCCCGTCTGGATCAAATCATGAAGTCGTGCTCGTCGAACCTGGCCCCCTGGGTCGGCAGGCCGTCTTCGCGCCATTTCTCGATGCCGCCGGCCAGGTTGTAGATCTTCTGGTGGCCCCCCTCAACCAGCTCCCGGCCCGCGGCCATGGAGCGCTTGCCGCTGTCGCAGTAGAGGATCACCGCGTCGGCGAAGGCGCCGGGGAAGTGGTCGGTGTCCAGAAACGACAGCGGCGCGCACAGAGATCCCGGGATGTGCTCCATGTGATATTCGGCGGCCTCGCGCACGTCGATGATCACTGCCCTGGCCTCGACACACCATCGCCGCGCCCTCGTCGGTTCGAGTTCCGTGGGATCGTTCATTGGTCGCTCCTCCTCCCTGCCTGTTGCACAGGCTCCTAGTGATGACAGGTTTTTGCGCCGGTGCCAGGACTCCCTCTGTCGCCATGGAGCGCGAGACTCCCCTGTGGCATAATCCGGGCCTTGATGGAGCATTGGACCATGCATAAGACCTTGCATATGTCCCTGATGGCCGCGGCCCTGGCCCTGTGCGGCTGCAACCATGACCTGGACAGCGTCGCCCTGCCTTGCAAGGCGGACAGCGAGTGCAAGATCAAGGGCCAGCGGTGCCACAAGCTGCGCTGCGTGTTCATCGACGCCGGCGCGGTGACCGACGGCCCCGGCGTGGACAGCAAGGCCGCCGACGGCAAGGCTGCCGACGGCAAGGCCCCGGACAAGAAGGTCGCCACCCCGGACAAGAAGGTCGCCACTCCGGACAAGAAGGTCGCCACCCCGGACAAAAAGATCACCGCGCCGGACCAGAAGGTCACCGCGCCGGACCAG
>PVBE011292870.1_pt1 | contig 23367 bp, 20 predicted proteins | sample 1631181 | NCBI WGS metagenome assembly PVBE01 (sample SAMN08397723, study PRJNA350692) | Marine metagenome, whole genome shotgun sequencing project. | isolation source: water | place: Pacific Ocean | collected 2012-04 | reverse complement strand
TCCTGCTCCGTTCCTCTTTCCCCACGTCCGGCCCGCCGCCCCCGGCGACCTCCTCCTTTTGCAACCATACCCGCACCACCACTTTACCCTCCTCGACCTCCCACACCGGCTGCCCTCTCGTCATCGCCGAGCTGCAGCATCGTGTTGGCAGCACCGCGAACCTTGAACGATCCCGTGCTCTGCTCACACTCGAGCTTGAGCCACACCGGAACTCGCGCCGCCTTCGATAGACGCTCGGACCATCGCACCGGTGTGGTTCGAGCAAGGTCTGCGATGCGACTCACAGCAGCCCTCACATCTGAAAGGGTGGGACGGGGTATCACCCCCACAGCGTAGAACCGACGGGATGACACAGGACCGGCTCCTAGACCAGACTCCCGATCGTGCGATGATCAGCCGCAGTCCTTGCAGTAGTCCCATCCAAAATCTTTGGACCTCGAAACCGCGGTGCGCATGAATGTCCCGCAGACGGTGGGCGTCCACAACTGGACATGACCCTCGATGCCCTTTCCGGATCGGATCGGAACGCATGGCTGCACCAGCTCAACGCCGAGACCCGACGTCGGAGACTCGTCAGAACCGAAAAGCAGCCGAACTGATACCGCACAATCTTCTCCTCAAGACATGGCCAACACCACAATGGTTCCTAATGCGAATCGCAAGCAATACGCTGGTCGGATGAAGGGCGTTGCCACTGTTGCGATCAACGTGCCTCTCGTCGGTGATGAGCGCCGCAAGCACTGGGCCAAAGTTGTGTCCAATTTGGACAAAAACAAGACGGATGGGTGGGCATATGAAGGAGATTTCATCGCCGACGGCGGGATCCAGGACGTCGAAGCTCCTGCCGTCCTCCTCGTCTACGGTGAACGCGACTCGCGCATCAATCCGAATCCCGAGGCGCGCGTCTACGTGATAAACACCGACGCGACATTAAGTCTACGCAAAACGGCAACGGGAAAAGTCTGGGCGCGCACACTCCGCGACACTGTGGCCGATCTGGTGGCAAGCGACATCCCGCTCATCCCAGCCTCTCGCGACTGGGATCCGCAACTCATGGGCTATTCGACCGAGGCGCTCCACCGGGAGTTAGACCGGCGTATAGACAGCAGACAGCAGTAAACAGCAACCATTCAGACTGCTAGGAGATCCTGGCTGGAGACTGGGGGCTCGACTATCGGCCTGCGAGATTGCAGTAGACACATCACACCCATCCGGCAGAACTACCTCTGGTACTGAAGATTGCGTACAGGCGGCAGCCTGGACACTCCGGTCAGAACAACCCAACGATCTCGCCGTTCTCGTCGATATCCACCTGCATGAAGGCTGGAGTCGCTCCGAGGCCCGGCATGGTCTGCATCGTTCCGAGAAGCGGAGTGATGAACCCGGCCCCGACCGACGCTCGCACCTCCCGAACCGGAATCGTGTACCCGGACGGAGCGCCCTTCAGTTTCGGATCGTGGCTGATCGACAGGTGGGTCTTGGCCATGCAAATCGGCAGATAACCAAGACCCGTTTTCTCGAATTCGGCAATCTGGCGATCGGCCCGCTGCGAGTACTCGACCTCGGCCGCTCCATACACCTGGGTCGCGATCGTCTCGATCTTTTCTTTGATCGAACTCTCCAGCGGGTAGAGGAACGACAAGTCGCTCGGCTCCTCGCAAGCGGCAACGACCGCAGCAGCGAGATCCTTCGCACCGAGTCCCCCTTCGGCCCAATTCTTGGTTACGACCGCGTGCGAGGCTCCTGATCTAAGAGACTCGCCAATCACCAGTCTGACCTCGGCTTCGGTGTCTGTGTCAAAGTGATTGACAGCGACCACAACCGGCACTCCGAATCTCCGGGCGTTGGCTACGTGAGCCTTGAGATTGCTGAGTCCAGCCCTCAGCAACGACAGGTTCTCTTCGGTATATGCAGAATCGAGCGGTCTTCCGGCCACGACCCTGGGCCCGCCACCGTGGGTCTTCAGCGCCCGGATGGTTGCCACCAGGACCACACAGTCCGGCTTCAATCCCGACACTCGACACTTGATATCGAAGAACTTCTCCATCCCCATATCGGCACCGAATCCAGACTCGGTCACCACGTAGTCGCCGATCTGAAGCGCTACCCGGTCGGCCAATATCGACGAATTGCCGTGAGCGATATTGGCAAAGGGTCCCGCGTGAACAAAGGCGAGTTGGCCCTCGAGCGTTTGCATCACGGTCGGGTGGAGCGCATCGCGCAGCAGTACCGTCACCGCCCCGGCAACACCGAGATCTTCCAGCGTGATCGGCTCGCCGAACTTGGAACTTCCGATGACGACCCGGCCGCAGCGCTGGCGCAGATTGCGCAACGCAGAGGCATAGTCGGTGCCATCGACCAGAGCGAGAATCGCCATTAGTTCGCTCGCCACCGAGATGTCGTAGCCGGTCTCGCGCGGCCGGCCGCCGGCCGCACCGCCGAGCCCAACCACCACATTTCGCAGCGCTCGGTCATTGACGTCGACGACCCGCCGCCAGCTGACCTTCTCGGGATCGATGGCCAGGCGACGGAGCCCCAATTCGGCAAGCTGATCGTCGGTGAGACGGCTCTCGTGATACCAGCGGGCATCAAGGGCGGCAGCCACCATATTGTGCGCCACCGAGATCGCATGGATGTCGCCGGTGAGGTGAAGATTAAACTCATCCATCGGAACGATCTGGCTGTAGCCACCTCCGGCGGCGCCCCCCTTGATTCCGAAGGTCGGTCCCATGCTCGGCTGCCGAATACTGGCGATCGCCTTGTGCCCTAGCAACCCCAACCCCTGAACCAGTCCGACCGTCGTTGTCGTCTTACCTTCACCGAGCGGGGTCGGTGTGATCGCCGTGACATCGATGTATCTGCCCTTGGGGTTTCCGGCAAGACGGCATTGTGCGTCGAGATGAACCTTTGCCTTCGTCTCACCGAACGCAATCAAGTCCCCCAACTCGAGGCCGTAATTCTCCGCCACCTCGGCAATTGGCCGCACCGTCGCTCGACGGGCGATTTCGAGATCGGTCAGGTTCGTCACATCGTCTCCCCTCGGCCTGCTTCGGCAAGGACAACAGTGTTTGTTAACAACTCGGTGATCGTCATGGGTCCGATTCCGCCCGGTACGGGAGTGATGGCTGAAGCGACCTCAACCACTTCGTCAAACCGAACATCCCCAGAAAGGCTGGAGTCCGTCTTCGTCGTTCCGACATCGATCACGACCGCTCCCGGCGAGACGTGATCGGCACCGACAAGACCGGGCATTCCAGTGGCCACCACCAGTATGTCGGCTGATCTGGCGACCCCGGTCAGGTCCTCACTGGCGGAGTGGGCAACGGTGACCGTGGCATTGTAGGGCTTTTGGCTCAACATGATAGAAAGGGGACGGCCAACCAGACCAGAGCGACCGATGATCACGGCATGCTTGCCGGCGGTCTCGATCTCGTAGTGATCGAGCAGGCGGAGAATTCCGCTTGGTGTAGCCGGCCGTGGCGCCGGCAGGCCCAGCACCATCCGGCCGAGACTAACGGGATGGAGACCATCGGAGTCCTTGGTCGGATTGATCCGAAGGATGGTACGATCGGTGTCCAAATGCCCGGGAAGCGGTAGCTGGACGATATAGCCGCTCACAGCCGGATCCTCGTTGAGGTCGTCGATGGCAGCATCCACCTCGGCTTGCGACGCCCCTTTTTCCAGCCGGCGGTCGATCGATGTGATCCCAGCCTTGACTGCCGTCTTGTGCTTCATCCCCACATAGACGGCAGACGCAGCATCGTCACCGACCAAAATCGTTGCCAAACCGACGCGCACGCCATCGGCCGCTAGCGCACCCACCCGGCCGGCAACCGCCGCACGCATTATCGCGGCGGGTTCTTTCCCCGTTAGGAGCTTTGCAGTCATAGGACCTCCGAAGGCAAGATTAGGAGTCCGCCGAGTACTCATTGTCCATCCGGGTGTAGGGCGGCCTCAAACGTCTGGGGATGACGGAAGGTGGTCACCGGTTTCCAGAGCCACACGATGGCCACCGAGGGCACTCCAGGTGCGGTCCCGGTAGGGGCCGACCGGCGCCTAGGGTGTGACGATGGTCACCGAAATGAAAGAACGCTGATGGTCCTGCAACCCGTCAACGCACAGCCGTGACCACCGTCGACCTCGCACCCGCCCTCACCGTGCTGGAGAATCTGGCTCCTGTGGACCGCGGACAGGCTATTCCCCTGCTGCAAGCGATCCAGGATGTCTACGGCTACTTACCTCAACAGGTGTTGCTCGAGGTGAGCGAGCGGAGCGGTATTCCGGCCAGCTACCTCTTCGGGGTGGCCACCTTCTATGCACAGTTCTACCTAAAAGAACACGGCCGCCATACGGTTCGCGTTTGTCGCGGCACGGCCTGTCACGTTCGAGGCCGCCAGATTATCCAGGAGAGGGTCGATCAGGAACTCGGAATCACGCCCGGACAGACCACCGAGGACCGGCGCTTCTCGCTGGAAACCGTAGCCTGCGTCGGTACCTGCTTCCTAGCTCCGGTCGTGGTGGTCGATCACGACTATTTCGGGAGCGTCAACCCCGACAAAGTCGCCAAGATCCTGAGCGAGTACGAGTAGGGGAACTCGATGAGCGATAACGGCCACAAGATCCTCTCGCCACCCGATCTCGCTTCATTGCGTGATCGGTTGTCTGCTCAGACGGAGGGACGTCGCCGGATCTTGGTCTGCTCGACCGGATGCCTCGCGGTCGGGGCGCGCGAAGTGGAAGCCGCCTTTCGGTCGGAAGTCGGCGCAGCCGGAATGCAAGACGACGTAGACGTGGTTCAGACCGGCTGCCACGGCCTGTGCGCAATGGCACCTGTGGTCGTGATCGAACCGCACGACATCATCTATGGGCGCAACCGCATCAAGTACATACCCGACGTCTTCGCCCAAACCGTCATGGATGGAAAGATTATCCGCCGATTCTGTTACGGACGCGACGCTGATACGGCGCACGTGGCCGACATTCCCTTCTACACCCATCAGACCAAGCGGGTACTGCGCAACGTGGGTCGAATCGATCCCCAGCAGATCGAGGCCGCGATCCAGCGCGGTGTTTACCAGGCCGCAGCCCGGACTCTGACCAGTATGAACCCCGAGGAAGTGATCGAGGAGGTCAAGACCAGTGGGCTACGCGGGCGTGGCGGCGCCGGCTTTCCCACCGGCCTCAAGTGGGAGATCTGCAAGGCGAGCCCCGGGGCGGCGCGCTACCTAATCTGCAACGCCGACGAAGGCGATCCGGGAGCCTTCATGGATCGTGCCCTGCTTGAAGGTGACCCGCACAGCGTCCTGGAAGGCATGATCATTGCCGCCTTCGCCATCGATGCAGCCAAAGGCTTCATCTACGTGCGGAACGAGTACCCGATCGCCGTGCGCCACATTCGGATCGCAGTCCAACAGGCGGTAGATCTAGGCCTGCTGGGACCCGATATCCTGGGCAGCGGGTTCTCTCTCGACATCGAGGTGCGCGAGGGCGCCGGGGCTTTCGTGTGCGGCGAAGAGACCGCCATGATCGCCTCTCTGGAGGGCGAACGCGGAACGCCGCGCCCCAAGCCACCCTACCCCGCAGCGCGGGGGTACCAGGGTGAGCCGACCGTTATCAACAACGTTGAAACCTTTGCCAATATGCCGGTGGTCGTAGAGCACGGTGGTGCCGAATTCGCCCGAAGCGGCACCAAGGGCTCCAAAGGCACGAAGATCTTTGCACTTGCCGGCCAGGTGATGAACACCGGTCTAGTGGAGGTGCCAATGGGCGCCACGATCCGCGACATCATCTTCGGCGTCGGCGGCGGTATGCCGCGCAATCGTGAGTTCAAAGCCGTGCAAATGGGAGGACCCTCCGGTGGCTGTGTACCCGCCTCTCACCTGGATCTGCCCATTGACTACGACTCGCTGCGTGAGGTGGGCGCCATCATGGGTTCCGGCGGCATGGTTGTCATGGACAACACGACCTGCATCGTCGATATAGCTCGCTACTTCGTCTCGTTCTGCGCAGATGAGAGCTGCGGGCTGTGTGCACCGTGCCGCCTCGGAACCGTGCGTCTCGCCGAGATACTCGATCAGATCTGCGAGGGCCTGGGAACTCTTTCCGACCTCGACACGCTGGAGAGATTGAGCAAGGTGGTCCAGCAGGCCTCCCTCTGCGGTCTGGGTCAGACCGCACCCAACCCGGTGCTTTCGACCTTGCGTTACTTTCGCGACGAGTATCTTTCTCACGTGGTCGACAAGACCTGCCCCGCCGAGGTCTGCAAGGCATTGGCTCCCGTGGAAGCCGTTATAGGGAAGGGGCAGTAGTTGGCTATTCGATCAACTGTGAAGACGGTAAGCCTCACCATCGATGGTCGTCAACTGACTTCTCCAGAGGGCGAGACGATCATGACCGCGGCGCTGGCGGCCGACATCGATGTCCCCCGCCTTTGCTATGACCCTCGACTCAAGCCGGTGGGAGCCTGCCGTATGTGCATCGTCGAAGTCGACGGGGAGCGGGGACTACCCACCTCCTGCACGACAGAAGTGGCGGAGGGCATGGTTGTCCGAACCGAGTCCGACCAACTCAGTGAGAAGCGCAAGACGGTCCTGGAGTTGGTTCTCAGCGATCACCGCGTCACTTGCCCAACGTGCGACAAGAACGGCGATTGCGCGCTCATGGACTACACGTACCGTTACCAGGCCGACCAGTACGCATTCGGCACCTACCAGCCGGGACCGGCACTGCCGAACTTCACGACGGGCAACAAAGCGATTGCTTTCGATCCACAACTCTGCATTGTCTGTGGCCGTTGCGTGCGAATCTGCGACGAGGTCGTGTTGGCTAGTGCCCTCACCTTCAAGTCGCGGGCAGCCAGTGTCGAAGTGTCCACGCCCTTCGACATACCGCTCAACGAGACATCGTGTGTGTTGTGCGGACTCTGTATCTCTACCTGCCCCACCGGGGCCATGTACGACCGAACAGCTTTGGGCCAGGGCCAAATCAAAGATCTGGAGAAAGTCCAGACCGTGTGCCCCTACTGCGGAGTCGGATGCGCGATGGAGCTCAATGTAAACCGGGAGACCAATCAGATCGTGCGGGTCACCGCACCGGTCGGATCCGTCCCGAACGACGGAAACCTGTGTATCAAGGGGAAATTCGGTATCGAATTTGTCCACTCGCCAAAGCGGCTTACCACACCGCTCATAAAGGAGAACGGAGAGTTCCGCCGGGCCGGTTGGGATGAGGCGCTGGAGTTAGCCGGTCGCCGGATGCGTGAACTCCGCGATGAGCATGGCCCCGACTCTATCGCCTTTCTGAGCTCCTGCCGCTGCACGAACGAAGAAAACTACTTGATGCAGAAAGTTGCCAGAACTGCGGGCGCGACTAACAACATCGACCAATGCGCCACCACCTGCCACGCCCCCACGATGGCCGGCCTCGCCTCAGCTTTCGGGTCGGGAGCAATGACCAATTCGATCGGCGAGATCAAAGACGTCGACACGATGTTCATCATCGGCGCCAACCCCACGGAAGCACACCCGATCATCGGGCTCGAGATGAAGAAGGCCCTGCAGCACGGTGCCAAGCTGATCGTGTGTGATCCTCGCAAAACGTGGATGGCCAACCACGCCGACGTCCACATCCAGCACAAGCCCGGCACGGACAACATGTTGATCAACGCCATGATGTGGTACATCATCGAGAACGATCTGCACGACCTCGAGTTCGCCGAATCCCGATGCGAGAACTTCGAATCTTTCCGAAAAAACCTCGATGGCGTCTCAGTCGAGGAAGCGGCCGAGGTGTGCGACGTTCCCGCCGAACTGATTCGACAGGCAGCCGAGATGTACGCCGAGGGAGATCCATCTTCGATCTTCTACACGTTGGGAATCACCGAGCACACCAGCGGCACCGAGAACGTCCAGAACCTGGCGAATCTGGCAATGCTCTGTGGTCAAATCGGCAAACCGTCCAGCGGTGTAAACCCTTTACGCGGCCAGAACAACGTCCAGGGGGGCTGCGACATGGGTGCCATGCACGCCGACTTCCCCGGCTACCAGAAGGTCCAAGACCAGGTCGTGCGTGTCAAGTTCGCCGAGGCATGGGACGCGGAGATTCCCACCAATCAGGGTGGCAGGGTCACCGACTTCATCGAAAGAGCGGCAGACGGTATCTTGCGCGGGTTCTACGTGTTCGGTGAAGACCCCGCCCTGTCGGAACCCAATCAGGCCAAAGTGATCGCTAGTCTCGAGAAACTGGAGTTTCTCGTCTGTCAGGAGATCTTCATGTCCGAAACCGCCAAGCTGGCCGACGTCATCTTGCCAGCGAGCAGTTTCGCGGAGAAGGATGGAACCTTCACCAATACTGAACGGCGAGTGCAACGGGTCCGCAAGGCGATCGATCCACCCGGTGAAGCGAAGCCCGATTGGGAGATCATCTGCCTAATGTCGACGGCCATGGGTCACCCATTGTCGTACGGCGACGTCGGGGAGGTGTTCGACGAAATGGCAAGCCTCACCCCCAGCTACGGTGGAATAAGCTTTGATCGTATCAACAAGGTGGGTCTCCAATGGCCCTGTCCATCGCCCGACCACCCCGGAACGGAATTCCTCCACAAGGGCCAATTCGCAAGAGGCCTCGGCGTTTTCCACGAGATCAACTTCAGGGAAGCTGCCGAGCTACCGGACGAGCAGTATCCCTTCATTCTCTCGACCGGTCGGACTTTGTACCACTACAACATCGGAAACATGACCCAGGAGAGTGGCGCCATCCGCCAGAAACAGTCGAGGAACTTCGTCGAAATGCATAAGAGCGACGCGCAGCAACTGGGTGTTGCCGACGGCGACGCTGTCGACGTCGGCACCCGCCGCGGCGAAGTAACCGTGAAGGTGGTAGTCGGGGAACGGACCCGGCCGGGCGCACTGTGGATGCCATTCCACTTCGTCGATCAACCGACCAACCAGCTCACCAATGATGCCTTCGACAACATCACCCGCACAGCGGAGTACAAGGTGTGTGCGGCGACGGTTAAGCGGAGTGCGGCGTCGCCAGTCTCGATATGACCATCCTCCCAGAAGTCGGCCCGCACTGCGGAATCGGCTCCAACCGAAGTTTTGAAGGGGCCGATGAGTGAATCGGTAGTCGAGCGCCGGATCATCCAGCGGCGTGGGAACTCGCATGGCCAGGCCGAGGACATGCTGGTGGTCGAGGAGCCGATGGAGATTCGACTCGGCGACACGGCGATTGCCGTCGTTATGCGGACCCCGGACGATGACGAAGATCTGATTCGAGGCTTTGCCCTCACCGAGGGCATTGCTCTCGCACCAGAGGAGATCTCCGCAGTCGAGGATCTCGGCGAGGGTCGGTACCGGCTGATAATCCGTGAAGGCACAACGGTCGATCCCGAGCAGTTCCGACGCAACCTCTATGCCACCTCGTCTTGCGGCGTGTGTGGAAAGGCGTCGATCGATGCCGTTCGCATTTCGGCGCGTTCAGCGACTCCCGGGCCGATCATCTCACCAGCAGTGGTCTTGAGCCTTCCGGACGCTATCGCCGCAGAGCAAACATGCTTCGATCTCACAGGCGGCATCCATGCTGCAGCCGCATTCACGGTGAGCGGCGAGCTCGTCGCGGCCCGGGAGGACATCGGGCGTCACAATGCAGTCGACAAGGTAATCGGGGCGATAGGTGACAACGGTTGGCCGGTAACCCATCCGATTCTATTCGTCTCGGGCCGCGTGTCATTCGAAATCGTGCAAAAGGCTGCAGTCGCTGGCTTCGTCATAGTCGCCGGCGTATCGGCGGTGTCTTCACTCGGCGCTGATCTCGCCGAGGAGTTGGGACTCACAGCCATCGGATTTGTCCGCGGCGATGGCTTCAACGTGTACACGCACCCAGAACGCATCGGAATGACCCCCTAGAATACTCCCGGAACCATCGGCGAGCGATTCAGAGCGTCCGAACCGCCAGACCGGTAACGATCACCACCAACAACCCGAGAACCACCTGTTGGCTTCCGAGCACCGGAACAGTCACCGTTGGCCGCCGCACCATGACTACATCGAATAGAGCCACGCATGCGACCGCACCGACGGCGGGAGCCGACACAAAGTCGAGCACCAATCCGGCAGTTGCGATACCAATCGCCACCAACTGCCCGACATCGCTGCTCCGAAGCCGAAACTCCTGACCCTTGGCTCGACGAAGTTGAACACGAACGAACGACACCGCAGCAACAGCCCTGGCAGCAATGACGAGCCACAATCCTGCCGCCACCTCGGCAATAGCACCACCGGCAAGTGCTATCGCAGCCGCCATCGATCCAGCACCGATGGCCCCGGCCAACTCGGGAACTAGCCGCCGCCCCCGGCTCCGGATGTCGAAGATCACCTCACCGACGAAGAGCGGGGCTGCCACGGCCAGGGGCCACCAAAAAGAGGCCTCGGCAGTGACCACCGCTACCGCACCGAGCACGCCAATCAGGACCAACTCGATGCTGGCCACCATCGCCGCCCGCTGCGACCTTGGCCTCCAGTGGTCACGCCTCCGATCGACCAGAGCGACCTTTCCCGGTGTCCGCGACATGAAGATCAGGAGTGCGACCGCTCCGAGTGCATAACCGGAGCCCGATGGTGCCACCAGCAAGCCAAGGATCACCGGCTCCAAGGTGAGGCTCCACCCACCGTGCTCGGCGGGGAAGGCTACCGCTCGTAGAGTGGAATCAACCATGAGGTGTCACCTATCCGAGATACGACTGCTGGTTTACCAGCTTTGAATTACCTCCTCAGCGCGACGGCAGCATGGTGATGCGACTTCGGTCACCGAATAACTCACCTCAATGAGCCGATTCGGAGACTGCTGTGCCGGTTTTGCAGGTTGCCCAACTCGGCTGGACCCTACAATGAGCGGCACCTGTGAGATAGGGTTCCGCTGGTGGGCCCGGCAGGATTCGAACCTGCATCTGACGGGTTATGAGTCCGCTGCTCTAACCGTTGAGCTACGGGCCCACTGGGATCGTAGAGCGATCGCGGCCCCGCCGTGCGCCAAGCAGGATGTGGCATCTCGCGACCTTGAGTGACCCCTATACGAGTCACAGCCAGCGGGCTGCAAAGGCAGCCATTCGAAGCAGCGAGAGTCCATGGCGTCAGCGACTGTGTTCATCGCCCCAAAGATCCGCTTGGTGTAGCGGATCGGAATGTCGACGATCTTCATGTTTAGTCGGGACGCCCCAAAGAGAAGATCGAAGTCCCCAAACAGAACGGAAAACTCTCAACCTGCCAATTATCGCCAACCTCTGGAAAAAGCACGACTAGCGACGCAGCGTAGCCCCCCGAGCCAACCGCACGGCGGCTCACCGTCGAACCCCAATTCTCCGCCGTCTGAGGTATTGCATGGAAGCGGACCGAGGGCAGCGTCCCTCTCGGGTAACCGCGCGATTTCACACCACCTGAGGACTACGGCCAATTCGACAACGGTTAAATTCTCGGTGATGCGACCGATGCCGTTCACGCTCCGGCGACCTTTGCTCCTTCTTCGCGGAACACTCCTCGACCGCGACGAACCCGACCTGGCACATCTCCGCTCCCTCAAGAGCCCGGAACGGTTTGGTTGGGCGATCCTCCCGCATGTAGCCCGCTCCTTCGCCGCAAGCATTATCACGCTTCCTCGTTCCCAAGCCGAGACCGCCCTGGTCGGATACCTGTACTGCCGGATGCTCGACACCTTCGAGGACATGGTTCTCGATTACGCCCAGAGAATCCGAGCCCTGCAGTGGTTCGCGACCCGCTTCTCAACTGGAGACCTCGCCACTGCGCCCCCTCGTGTAGAGATCTCGGCTGCCGACCCCCGCCAGCAGGTTCACAGACTCCTGGTCGAACGCCACGAATTGGTCGATCGTCTGTACATAAGATTGAGCAAGAGCGACCGAGCCGAGGTTGCGGCGCTGGTAACGGCAATGGCATCCAGCATGCAGCGGTGGGCCGAGACGTTCTTGAGGCAGGGGGGAGTTCTACAGACTGAACAACAACTGGCTCAGTATTGTGACGACGTAATCGGAGAACCGGCACGATTTTCGATGGCGTTGGTGCTGCGAAAACCGCCTTCCGCCGCACACCTCCGTGGAACAGCAGAGATCAGCGAACTGGTGCAACTGGCAAACGTCACTCGCGATATCGAGCATGACCTACGGCGCGGCATCGGCTATCACCCGTCGCTCCTGCCGTATCTTGGGACCGCTCCGCTCGATACCGAGGCCAGAGAGCAGGTCCGCCGGGTACGAGAGGAGTTGCTCATTCGGGCTCTCGAATGCGTGCCGGCCTTCAGCCGGCTGTTGGACCATCTCAACCTGCCGACGTTCAGCGCCGCTCGCGGTTCAGCCGTGCTGCTGCTGCTCTTCACCGACCGTTACTACCGAGCCTGCGCGACCAAGGCAGGTCATGAACCGTGGCGCGGAGCCAACTCGACGGTAACACTGGTGCTGTCGTCACTGCTATCGATCCTCTCAAGGAGGTGGACGCGCTGGTCCGTCCGCCGCATAGAAGGCCGATCCCTGGAAGCCGCGCATGCTATCGAGCGGACCAGATGGGAGGATCGACCGTCTTAGAGTACCGCCATCCGCCGAACCCGGGGCGAGACGCCCCGACGTCATCTCGACTCAGGGCCGCACCTCCGAAGCGAAGCGGTGTGCGGTCAGCCAGATAGACGAGAACTGCGCACAACATCAAGGACCTCGCCAAACACCTCTACGAATTTCTCCACCACACCAGCTGCAGCTGCCGGCCGATGGTTGTGGCAGGCAGGGGGTATCAGATTGTGCACGGTGGCCCTTACCCACTCGAGCTCATGGGACCTGCCTTCGGTGCTGCAGGTATACAGAAGACCTCGTCGGACTTCAGATGGTGGTCGCCCGCTCTGTGGTCACCTGGCGGGCAGCATCGGCCAGAGCTTCATGGAGGTATCGCCCGAAGGATCGTGAGGCAGCCAGGACATAAGAGCACTGCCCGTCTGCGTCGTCTCTGACGATTTCGATGGTGACCCCGGCAACGTCGGTGCGAGCTGCCGCTCCTTGTGGAAATAACCGGTCGTCGAAGTCGAGGGCGCAGACCCGGGACAGTACATCGGGCACAAGATCGCTTGTAATGCGCAGCGCCACCAGGGCATGGGTCAGGTCCACAATTTCTATCCCGTCGGGGCAGGATCCGAGCGTGGTCCATTCACCCGGCCTTACGCTCCAGATGAGGCGGTCGGATTGGGTGACCGCTTGGCCGACGTCACACCCCGGCGAAGGATCAGCGAAGGTCCGCCACTTCGGAGAGAGCGATAGGTCCTCCCATCCGCCGAGAAGACGATCAAACGGGCTCCTGGCGACCGGACGAAACTCAGCCACGGAGCCGCACTCCTTCCGGGTCAAAGTGAGCGTGATGCTGCATCACCACTGCCTCCAGCCTCTTGTCACCCGGCAGCATCACCGATACCACAGAGCCCGGAGTCGCAAGAGTCGCCTGGAGCTGGGCAAGGCAGATACTGCGTCCCAGCGTCGGTGACATTCGCGACGACGTCACCCGCCCGACGATGCGGTCTCCGTCGACGATCTGGCTCGCTTCAGGTGGCGCGACCGTGGGATCCACCGGCTGCAGAGCGACGACCACCGGCGACGGCCAACCCTCGGCTTGCCACACCAGCTCCTGCTTGCCGGCGAAATCGCTCTTGTCGGTCTTGACAGCCCAGTTGACACCCGCCTGGAAGCCACGGGTCAGCGCGTCGGTGTCCTGGCCCACGATGAAGTGGCCCTTCTCCAGACGCATTATCCGCTGGGCCTCGACACCGAATGGCTCGACCCCCAGGTCGGCACCCTGCTCCAGGAGTGTTTCCCAGATATGTAGCCCGTAAGATGCTGGGACGTGGAGTTCGAAGGACAGCTCTCCGGTAAACCCGACCCGCCAGATAACGCACTCGGAGACCCCGGCAACCGTCCCCATCCGCAACTGCATATAACCGAAGGCGTGGGCATTGAGATCAACGTCACCCACCAGGCGTTCGATCAGCTCACGGGATCTTGGTCCGGCTACGTTGATACTGGCGTATCCATCGGTGATCGCCGCGACCCGGATGTCAGCCCCTCGGAACTTGGTCTGCAGCCACTCGTCGAGCCAGATCCACACCCGGGCGGCGCCCCCCGATGTTGTCGTCATCAGGTACCGGTCCTCGGCAAGGCGGCCGGTGACACCGTCGTCAAGAATGACGCCGTCTTCACCGCACATCATGCCGTAACGCACCGACCCGACGGCCAGATTGTGCCACCGATTCGTATACACGAACTCGAGAAGGTCCGGGACGTCCGAACCCCGCAGCTCGAATTTTCCAAGAGGGCTGACGTCGATGATCCCGACGTTTCTCCGCACATTGTGAACCTCAGCTTCGGGGTCGCCGTAGTCATCCGGTCGGATCCATTGGCCCGCTATCAGCGGCCGAGCCCTCCGCCGGTCATGCCACGGCTGCATCGCCGAGTACCGGAACGGCTCGAACATCGGGCCGGCCAACGCCCCCATGGATACCGAGGCGTAGGGCGGCCGCCACGTTGTCGTCCCAACCTCAGTGATCGTCGCACCGCTGGCTTCGGCATGGACCGCAATAGCGTTGGCCACCTCCAGTTTTCCTTGGATTGGACCCATGGTGGCTGTTGTATATCGCTTCGAAAGCTCCACAGAGTCGTAACCCTCGGAGACCGCAACGGCAATGTCCCGTGAGGAGACATCCTCGGAGAAGTCGACAAAGCCGTGGGTAGCGGCGCGATAGAGCTCGGGGTGACGGACGGCGTGCAATTCGGGGATGGGTACCGGGTCGAGTGCCGGTGCGGGGTCCGAGGCACAGGACATCGCCCGTTGCCAGCGGCCTCGAGTCTGAGCGGCACGGCGGACCGCCTCCCGGCCGATGGCCTCACCGTGAGCGACGATCTCGGCAGCAGTGCCTCCGCCGACAATTCCGCCGGTCGCAAGCACGTTGTCGGGTAAATCGTCGGAAAGAAATCGGGCAGCCGTAGGAGAGTAAATGGGTCGGTCGCCGGCCATGTTGAGCAGCGAAGTCGGCGTTGTCCACCCCACCCCGGTCACAAGAAGGTCTGCCTCCACAATGTCACCCGGAGCCAACTCGACGCGCTGGACCTGGCCGCGACCAATGGCTCTGGTGATCGTTCTGCCCTCTCTCGCATCGGCTTCCACCACCTCGACGCCCGCTTGCCGCAGATCCAACGCGGCGTCGAGGCTGGAGTCGTTCGCACCGAACACCACAGCCTTGGTACCGGGTTTAACCGCGTAAAGATTGATCAGTTTGCGCACCGCTGTGGAGAGCATCACTCCAGGAAGATCGTTTCCCTGGAACACGTAAGGCCGTTCAATGGTGCCGGCCGCGACCACAAGCACCTTGGCTCGGGCCCTAACGAGCCGCTCGCGGACCCCCGGAACGCCTCGTTGCACCACTGCCACCCAATTGTCGTCAAAGCGGCCGGCTACGACCGAATTCCTCATCACCTCGATCCCATCGAGGTTCGCAACCCGGTGCCGCAGCTCTGCGAGAAGCGCCAGATCCGCTTCGTTTCCCCAGCGAAGATGCCCGCCGAGATGATGATGCTCATCAACGAGAATCACCGAGCATCCTGCAGCGGCTGCCGAGATCGCCGCCGCCATCCCGGCCGGCCCACCCCCAGCGACCAGCACATCCGGGTGGGCGTAACGGTGGTCGAAGCGGTGGACGGGAACGTTGGTAGAAACCATGCCGCCGCCCGAGAAGCGACGCAGCACCCGCTGATACCACCGGACGAGCGATCGGGGCGAGATGAACGTCTTGTAGTAAAAGCCGGGACTTAGGAACCGAGAGAATGGACGGATCGCGGCTTTCATGTCGAAGCTGAGCGATGGCCACGCATTTTGTGGTCGCACCTGCATTCCGGCCTCAACTAGGCGGTGCCCAGCTCGGACGTTCGGTTCCTCGCCGACTTGGACGAACAGGTTGGGATCGTGCTGGTCCGCCGTAAGAATTCCCCGTGGCCGGTGATACTTGAAGCTGCGGGAGAACACCGCTACCTCGGAAGCAGCCAGAGCGGATGCGATGGTGTCACCGGCATAGCCTTCGTACCACCGTCGCCTCCAGAGAAACTTCACTTGTTGGGTGCGGTCGATCTCTTCTCCCGGCTGCGGTGGAAGCCGCATGCGGTCAGTCGCCATCGGCCACGTCCCGTACCTTCCGGATCGCGTTGCTGACGGTGTGTCGCTCGACGATCAGGAAACGGCGGCAACCAGAACGGTGGAACCAACGCTCGGTGGCCCAATCCGCGGTGTTGGACTCGAAATAGAGGTATTGGCGCCACGCTGCGCGGGCCGTGTCGACCCCCGGTCGCACCCGAAACTGACCTTGGTACGTGAACTCCGAGTCGTTTCTCGGACCGCAGTGCGGACAGAAGATCAGCAGCATCGGTCAGTGGCCCACCGCAGCGGCGCCCCGCTCCGCCATCAACTCACCGCGATCGAAGCGGTCTAGGGTAAACGGTGCAATAAGGGGGGAAACTCGCTCCTCGGCAATGAGCCTCGCCACCTCCTCACCTGCCACGGGTCCAGCCTTGAACCCGTACGTGCCCCAACCGACGTCGACGATAAATCCCTTCACGGGCGTGGTCCCGATGATCGGAGCAAAGTCAGGCGTCATATCACACAGTCCTGACCAGTGCCGCATCACACGCATCTCCTTCAGCGAGGGCATCAGTTCGAGCACATGCTGGGCGACGCCAGTAGTGAACTCGAGCGAACCGCGCCCCGAGTAGGAGGCGAACGGATCGACACTGGCACCAAAGACCAGTTCGCCTCGTGCGGTCTGGCTCAGATAGACATGGAGCGACCCGGACACCACGACCGGATCGAGAAAGGGCCGAACCGGCTCAGTCACCGCGGCCTGCAGAGGCCGAGTCACGATGGGGAGCCGAACTCCCGCCATAGCCGAGACGAGCGACGCCCAACCAGCGGTGCAATTGACCACTACGGGAGCCGCTACTACACCGGCTGTCGTCTCTACGCCGGTCACGGCTCCACCGTTCACGGTGATTCCAGTGACCTCGGTTCCTTGATGGATGTGAATTCCCATTCGGTCTGCAGCTCTGGCGTAGCCCCAAACAACGGCGTCGTGTCGAACAATACCTCCGGGTGGATGCCACAACGCCCCCAGAATCGGATAGCGGGGACGCGACGACACGTCGATGAACGGGGCGAGCTTCTTGATATGGCCCGGATCGATGATCTCCGAATCGATGCCTTCGAGCTTGTTGACCTCGGCCCGCCAACGCATCGTGCGCAACGAAGCATCGCTGTGAGCAAGAGTCATATGGCCTCGCTGCTCGAAGAGCACGTTGAAATTGAGGTCTCTGGACAGTCCCTCATACAGCTCCACAGATCGCTGATAGAACCTGCAGCCCTCCGGTGTGAGGTAGTTGGAGCGCACGATGGCGGTGTTGCGACCGGAGCCTCCGCTACCGATGTACGACTTCTCGATCACCGCGACATTGGTGATGCCGTGGTTTCTCGCCAAATAGTACGCCGTGGCCAGGCCATGGATTCCACCTCCGATAACCAAGACGTCGTACGAAGGCTGGAAATCGCGAGACGTGAACTGCCGAGGCCAAGCCTTGCCGGCAAGGCCCCTTTGCAACAACCCGAAGGCGGAAAAGCGATCAGCCTTCACGTTGTCCAGCCGGGAATCCAACTCGTGCCGGCAAGGGGAACCCTGGCCATCGCCGCAGCTTCCACGGTAAGCGCTACGAGGTCCTCGGGCTCGAGGTTGTGCACATCCGACTTGCCACACGCCCGGGCCAAGGCGGTCACTTCCATGGTCAGTGCTTTGAGATAGTGGGCCACCCGGCGGGCCCCGGCTTCGGGGTCGAGCCGTTTTTCGAGCTCGGGATCCTGGGTTGTGATGCCCATCGGGCACAGCCCGGTGTGCATGTGATGGCAGTAGCCAGGCTCCGTGCCCATCCGCTGGTAATCTGCAATTGCGTCGTACACCGTGCCGTCTCGGGTATACGTCCTGGAGTTGCACCCAAGAGCTATCAGCGCGGCGGAGCCGATACTTACCGCGTCCGCGCCGAGTGCGAGGGCCTTGGCCACGTCGGCACCGTTACGGATTCCCCCCGAAACGACCAGTTGGACATCATCTCCTGCGCCGATATCGCGGAGTGCTTCGGCGGCTTGCCTGACCGCCGGCATCGTGGGTATGCCGGCGTGCTCGATGAAGACGTCTTGCGTGGCAGCCGTGCCCCCTTGAAAGCCATCGAGAACGACCACGTCCGCTCCGGCGGCGACGCACAACTTGACGTCGTTCTCGACCCGGGTGGCGCCGACCTTCACGTATATGGGCTTCTTCCAGCCCGTTGCCTCCCGCAATTCCTCGAGTTTGATCCGCAGGTCGTCGGGCCCGGTCCAATCAGGATGGCGGCTGGCGGACCGCTGGTCGATCCCGGGAGGGAGCGTTCGCATCTCGGCCACCCGCTCACTCACTTTTTGACCGAGCAGAATGCCGCCACCCCCCGGTTTGGCCCCCTGTCCGATCACCACCTCGATCGCATCCGCCTGGGCGAGATCCGTGGGATTGAACCCGTAGCGGGATGGAAGCACCTGGTAGACCAGACGCTCAGAGGCCACCCGTTCCTCGGGTGTCATACCACCGTCTCCGGTAGTCGTCGACGTACCGGCCATCGTTGCCGCCCTGCCCAGGGCCTCCTTAGCGTTGGAGGAGAGGGATCCGAAACTCATCCCGGCAATCGTGATCGGTATTTCGAGCTCGATCGGGTTGGCCCCATGCCGTGTTCCCAGAACTGTCCGGGTGTCGCATCGCTCTCGGTATCCCTCGAGCGGGTAACGCGACGCTGAGGCCGTAAGAAACAGGAGATCATCGAATCCTGGTACTGACCGCTTCGGTCCTCCCCCTCGGATCTCATAGTGACCCTCCTCGGCGATCCGATGAATCTGACCAATGATCTCCGGCGTAAAGGTCGAACTGCGCCGGTGGGCGTCAAGCGGGAGCACGACGGACGCCATCAGTATGTGGCGTCCTTGAGAGCGTCGAAATTGTACAGCTCCCGGGCCGACGCGATGCGGGTCATGTTCTCTGGGTCGATGTGATCGAAACCGGTCCGACCTGCCACATCCTTCAGGAGTAGGACATCGTCATCGGCGAGTTCCTCGACGCGAGCGTCCGAGCCGAGTGAGCCAATCTTGCCACCTACGTAGATAACGGCCTCGTACAGGCTGTCGCCTAGGGCTTCGCCAGCGTCGCCACCGACGACCATGACGCCGGCTTGAGCCATGAAGCCGCTCATGTGTCCCACGTCTCCCGCAACCAAGATCGTTCCGCCCTTGAGCGATATCCCTGCTCGGCTGGAAGCGTCACCCTCGATGAGAATGGTCCCACCGTGGCTGGAGGCTCCCGCGCACTCCGACGCATTTCCCTTCACAAGCACAGTGCCGTCCATGAGGTTCTCCCCGACGGACCATCCGACGAAGCCGTCCACCGTGATGTCGGGTCCGCTGCACAGACCACCGATAAAGTATCCAGCATTGCCCTCGATGGTCACTGAGATCGGTCGTGGTAGGCCGACAGCCAGGTTGTGGCGCCCCCCGGGCTCAGTGATCACCGCTGCCGAACGCTCTGGCAGTTCGGCGAGACGCCGGTTGATCTCAGTAGTGGAGAGTTCGGCGCAGCTCAGCGTGACCATACGTGGATCTCTCCGGGCCTGGGCTCGAACACATCGGCATCGTCAATACCGGGCAAGGTGGCAAGTCCTTGGTACTCAGAGCACATGGCTACGTAGTCTTTTGTCTCGGCGATCACCGCCGGTTTACAAGCGAATGCGTCACGCACTACCGCGAACTCCTGCTCGGTGGCGACCAGCAGCGTGTAGAAGCCGTCGAGGGCGCCCATCATGCGTTCGAGGGCGGTCCGTAAGTCCGCTCCGTCCGAGATCTCCTGGGCGAGGTATCGCGCCCCGACCTCCGAGTCATTGTCAGTATCAAAACTGAGGCCGGCTTCTGCCAAGCGGCGGCGGACGGTCGCATAGTTTGAGAACGATCCGTTGTGTACGAGGCACAGGTCCGACCCTGCAGCGAACGGATGGGAATGCTCCGTGGTGACGGCAGATTCAGTCGCCATCCGGGTGTGGCCCACTCCCTGATAACCGGACCTATTGGCGATTCCGTATCGGTCGCAAATCTCAGCGGGATGACCGACATCCTTGAAGACCTCGACCGCGCTCCCGTAGGAGACGATCCCCACCTCGGGTGCCCACTCGGCGAGCGCTTTGGCAACGAGCGCGGGCTCCCAATCGACCACAAGCACAGCGTCATCAGCGATGAGGCGAGTTTCCACGTCTACTGCTAGTTGAGTCTCAAGTCGCTCCGAAACATCACGCCAGTCGTACCTCGGGTACGGCGCCCGCAGCGACCACTTGGTGGTGCCCGCCGCGGTGTCGGCATCAAAGATGGCAATGCCCGCCGAGTCCGGACCACGACTACTCATAGCCGTCAGCATCGGCGTCAGAAACTCGCCGAGGCGCGGGTGCAGGCTCTCGTCACGCAGATGGAGGCCAACAAGACCGCACATGCCTCTCTACACTCTCCAATAGGGTTCACCGGGCCACAAACGCCGTTGACTCATAATATACAATGTTTCTAATGAGGCAACTACGGCCATCGTGGGTACGATGGCCGTAGTTGAAGGAGGGAACTTGAGCAATCACGCCGAGTTGAGAAAACGTGCCGAGGCCGATGCCATCGAGTTCTTCTTTGCGATGTTCGTCGACATGCACGGCAAGCCGTGCGCCAAGCTCGTGCCTGCGGACTCCTTTGACATGCTCATGAACGACGGCGTCGGTTTCGCCGGCTTCGCGGCCGGACCAATGGGCCAGAACCCCGCCGATCCCGACTTGATCGCGATTCCGGATCCGAACTCGTACACGCCTGTGCCGTGGCAACCGGGGCTGGCGGTCCTCCAGTGTGACATCCTGGTTGACGGCGAAGACTGGCCCTACACCCCGCGATACATCCTCAAACAACAACTCGAGAAAGTCGCCAGCCGCGGGTTGGTCCTCAACGTCGGAGTCGAACCCGAATACTTCCTTATCCGCCGCGGCGATGGGGGCCGAATCGAGGTGGCAGATGGTCTCGATACTGGAATCCAGCCTTGCTACGACGCCAAAGGCCTGACGAGGGCATACGACCACCTCACAACGGTGTCGAAGTACATGAACCAACTCGGCTGGGGCAACTACGCCAACGACCACGAGGATGCCAACGGCCAGTTCGAGCAGAACTTCCATTACGCTGACGCCCTCACCACTGCCGACCGGCTTATCTTCTTCCGATACATGGTTCACACGCTGGCACAGAGTCATGGGTTCCTGGCGACCTTCATGCCGAAACCGTTCGCCAACTTGACCGGGAACGGCCTCCATGTGCACTCGAGTCTCTGGTCGTCGGACGGGGAAGAGCTGTTCCTGGACGACTCGGACCCGCGGGGTCTCGGCCTCTCCCGAATGGCCTACGCCTACATCGGCGGTCTACTCGACCACGCCGAGGGTCTTTCGGCAGTGACGGCTCCGATCGTCAACTCGTACAAGCGAATGGGAGTGGGAGCGCCGACGTCCGGGGCCACGTGGGCCCCGGCGTATGCAAGCTACGGGGGCAACAACCGCACCGTGATGCTCCGAGTGCCCGAGCCGGGCCGATTCGAGAACCGCACCGTCGACGGTGCCGCGAACCCGTATCTAGCTTTTGCCGTACTTGTCGCGGCCGGCTTCGACGGAATCGACCGCGACCTGGACCCCGGCGAGCCGAATAACGAGAATCTGTATGCCTTAACTCTGGCTCAAGTCGAGCAACGAGGCATCCGGCCAATGCCCCCCACGCTCGCTCACGCGGTCGAGGCGCTTGCCAACGATCCAGTGGTGCAGGAAGGCCTCGGTGATGTGCCCGGTAGTACCTACGCCGACTACTACATGCAGGTGAAGAAGGACGAGTTTAATACGTTCCACGCAGAGGTGACCGAGTGGGAGGTCGAAAGATACCTCACCCTGTTCTGAATGACGTGGTGACCTAATGCGAAACGACCGGAGTCTCGGCGCCAACAAGCCGGGCGAGAACCCAAGTTCCCGATCTACTGAAATCAGCGCTGGGGATATCGAGCGGCTCGTCGGGTCGACGATCGGTCAACGAGTCCGAGAGCACCGCCTCGACCTCGGGTTGAACATGACTCAGCTCGCCGAACGTGCCGGGATATCAAAAGGAATGCTCTCCAAGGTTGAAAACGCCCAAGCATCCCCCAGCCTGGCCACACTGGCCCGGCTGGCCACTGCACTGTCGGTACCGGTCACTGCCTTCTTCCGCGGAATGGAGGAGGAACGGGACGCCATCTTCGTCCCGGCTGATGAAGGAATCGATATCGAGCATCCGGGTGGAGCGCGAGCCGGTCACCGGTATCAGCTGCTCGGCGCCCTTCGCGGCCCTAATCCACCGCTCGAGCCGGTGTTGGTCACATTGATCAGCCAATCGGAGGTCTTTCCCTTATATCAGCATCAGGGCACAGAGTTTCTCTACATGCTCGAAGGCAGAATGGAATACGGTTACGGCACTGCCCGCTACGTGCTCGCGTCGGGCGATGCACTCCAGTTCGAAGGCGACGCCCCTCACGGTCCGGTCCACCTAATGGAACTACCGATCCGGTTCCTCTCCATGAAGGCATTCGGATCTCGAGAACGCCTCGACGCCCGTCGTCCGACTGGCTGATAAGCGTCACAAGTAGCAGCCTCGTCGCGTCGACGTCATCTTCCATGGCAAGTGTGGGGCTTCGAGTACAGCGTGGTTGCCGAGAAAAGGGCGGTTGCCATCCCAGAGTTCTTGATCCTATATTCGGTGGCACAGACGGCTCAGGCGAAGCAGATCGACGTGTGATCGTGTGTCCAAGAGATGAAACGATGACTGAACCCTTGAAGCAGCGAATTCAGAATGGGAGCGGCTCGTCGTCTTCGCGGTGGGGAGGATGTATCACCACAACATTATTCAGTATCTGGGCATGGCCGGGGGGTTTGACGGGTTCTGGATCGACGTCGAGCACGCTGGCCTGACGGTACGCGATGTTGAGATTGCGGTGGCTGCTGGCAAGGCGCACGGATTGGAGAGCTTCGTTCGGGAACCACCCACCGACTACGCAACGGTTACCCGATGTTTTGAGAGTGGAGCAGTTGGCGTGATGGCGGCCCAGATCGCCTCGGCGGAACACGCCGAGGAGTTTGTGCAGTGGTCGAAGTTTGCACCTCGGGGTCCAAGGGGTCTCAACCCCTTGGGTTATGACGGG
>PVBE010447861.1_pt1 | contig 23374 bp, 24 predicted proteins | sample 1631181 | NCBI WGS metagenome assembly PVBE01 (sample SAMN08397723, study PRJNA350692) | Marine metagenome, whole genome shotgun sequencing project. | isolation source: water | place: Pacific Ocean | collected 2012-04 | reverse complement strand
TAATCTCATCAATCATCGTGATTAATGTGGAACTCATGATAAGAGCGGTGAGCAGGTCCTAAGAAGCAAGCTTCATAGATAGGCCTTCCATCCGCATCATGTCCCACAAGTTCGCGATAATTGGTATTTTGAGTATCTTGATCCCAGAATAGAACTATCATGAGATTAAACTCATAAAGGACATAATTATCTAGACACACTGCGAAGTGTGAGCTGTTACTGATTTAGAGGTAGCTGAGGCACCTGCTTATTTATATATACATACTCTTACTTCAGGTTAATACTCTACTGATTTAAATAAAACCAGCCGCGACCCGCGTAGCGGGCATAATCCACCGCCACCCTCGCACTCTTCGCAGACTCGCAATACTCGCAGCAGCCCGCACTGTTGCCACTGTAATTGCAGAGTAGTACAGATGTACCCTATGCACCCAGTGGAAGTGAGGGGGAGGAGAGGGTTAAAGCGGGAGATTTACGCGCTATGTAGTGATAAATATGAGAAGTGAGCAGAGAATGTAACAAGCCGCACAGGACTGTTGCGGAAGGCTTGGTAGGCGCAGATGCTGACAGTTACTGAGTAGTAGTTATGTAAAGCTAGATAGCGATGTAGTGATAGTAGTTAGTAGTTAGGTGTAGTTAGGTAGTGTAGTTATAGGGGTAGTGAGACACATGTGAGACACATGAGACTGTAGATGTGGTTAGGTGTAGCTAGGTGTAGTTAGATGTAGTTAGGTAGTGTAGTTAGGTGTAGTTAGAGAGGTAGTGAGACTTAAATGAGACAGGTGAGACTGTAGACATTTAAGATAATATACATTCGATAGACGAGAGTAAGGAACCGACGTTAGACTTACGGTAACCTTACGATTACGAATGTGAATGTTCGTTAATATCATACGACACATGATTGTGTAATTAATGTGATACGGTGGCGTATCGTAGATGATAACGAACGGGGGGACTGATGTACGCTGACGGGCGGTTGAAATAGCGAGTGTGTAACACGAGCATTGAAACACGCGATAACAAACGTGAACACGCGAAGCGTGTGAACATCTGTTTGGCTGTTGATAAACGAACGATGGAATCGTGAGTTAAAGAACATAAGTGAGCGCGTGTGAAACACAAGCGAACATCAGTTGAATTACTCTGACTTACAAGCGAAGCAGGCGTGACAAACTCATGCAATACACAGTAGTTATTTTTTTTGTTTGACCGCCAGTTCGGGGTCAGAGGTAATTAGACCTCAAACTCGCGCTATAGCAATTTCGACCTTCTATAGCGATTTTTGTTAATCAGCACGGCCCCTGTTAAATTAATAATATTTTTTCAACATTTTAGCCTTCTATGCGGCTTTTTTCCGTGAGGGTCTCGACTGATAAGCCTTGGCAGAACTGCGCGGTACGGTAGAGAAGAGCACTCTGTTGAAGAGATTGTGTTCCTCTGTGTTATAGCGGTTAATGAGCCTACATTCTTCCCGAATAGCCCCTTCAAAGGGGTGAGAGACGAGGACAATCTTTTGCCGGACATTTAGATCAATCCAAGATAAATCTTTGAGTTTTACAGGTGCTACACCCATTTCTATCACCTGTTCGTTAGGCGTCTTGAACCACTGCCTTATCCAGTGTTCGTGCGTCTTCTCACGATTATGAAAATTGAGACACCTGCCTGACTGCCCTTTACCTACATACCTAACGACCGGAGGTGCACCTGTGCCCGCCACATCGATGTGTAAATAGGCGTATTCAAGGCCTTTATTACACTGACGGCGTGGTTTTCGACCTGACCGCAGTTTCTTGCGTTGGCTTGTCTTCCCGCGTGCTGACTTGGGTTCCGCAACTGCCTGTTCCTTCGTAAGTCCTTTAGTCTTAACCCGATACATCAGTGCGTTAGGTGTTATATCTGTGCCGTGCCGAGCCTTATATAGTGCCGCAAGTTCGATATATGTTTTAGTTTCGTAGTCCATATACTATTATTTAATCTATCACTGTTATTCTAGCGAACTAAATAACAAATAGCGGGATATGATAATAGTATTACTTTGTAACATTTAGTAAACACTAGTAGTTATGGCTGTGTGCCGAAAGTCTTAGGTAATGAGAGTGACATTTTTTATGTCAAGTAGTTGGAGTCTGGTGATTTGCGTGCTTATTCCTTGTTGCTAATAAATTTGTAGAATATATAGATATATTGAATACAGTGAAGGTTATGGCTGAAAGATCTGTTTGGGAAACTTATGTAGAAGAAGATGGTATTGCAGCTTTAAGGCAGGCGTGGGTAAACTACAATAAGGGTACACCTGTATCACCTGGCTGGCAACAAGCGAATGATGCGCGAGTTAAGGCTATTCTTTCTGGTACACAGCTCCCTCCACGTTTAACCGGGCCTAGTACTAGTAATGCTGGACATCCAGAAGGACCGGAAAAAGATGATCCCAATCAATATCACCCAGGACGTACAAAAGTAAAGCCAAGAGGGAAAACTGATGAGCTTATAGCTGCTGATAACAAAAAATATGGAGACTCTTGGCCTCTTTGGAATACGACGAAAAAAAAGACGTCTACACCTACACCTACACCTACACCTACACCTACGCCTACACGAGGCAGACAGGAGAAAACATTTACAAATGCTAACGGTGTAGTCCAAACTGTCACCGATCTGTCCACTCCTATTGGAATACCAACGGTAGCTCAGGCGAATTCTCTGCTTAGTAACACAGTTGGTAATGGAATAACGCTCGCTGATGCTAATAAGCCAGGTGCTGGTTTCTCATCTATCCATTTACCTGACCTAGATAGCTCTTATGCCAAGAAAGCGTTTGAAACTTCTGATGATGCTCCCACATTTACGACTGAATCCCTAGGTGATTTTGGAACACCGCAGATTAAGACTGAAATGACGGGTGATGTTTTCGCAAAACCTGCAGAAGGTGAAGATAAAGGGTGGGTAAATGCACCTGAAGGCTACGAAAGCCCCACAACTGCACGTGAAAAGGGCAAAAGTTGGCTGACAGACGAGCGATACGCAAATATGGGCGTGATGGAAGCCCTTCGTGCACGTGAAGCGGAGAAAGGTTTGCTATATGCCGGCGGTAGAACCTATATGAACGAAGGTGGAGAGCTGACAGAGCTAGGTCGCTCTTCAGATGCACCAAGTAATAGGCAACGTCAAGATATAGAAGCCTCTAAATCTGCATATATGTCAGATAAAATTGATGCACAGACATTTAAGAACGCTTACACCGCAGGAATGACCAAAAAAGAAGATAGTCATGAAGGTCATGATCATAGTGATGAAGATAATCATTCATCTGTGCTTGATCATGTCAAGAATCCTCCTGAGACACACGAAATTACACCAGCAGTGGTGCAGAGTCCAGGAACAGCATTTAATACAAAGCAAGGAAGAATATTAGATACCCCATATAGGCAATATCAAAAGAACACTCCACAAGAAATTAAAGATGGAAGTGCATATGTAGCAAATAATGAATCACCACCAGATTTCACTAGTAATATAGAACCAGTGAATAATCCTGATGAATTCCTCAAGGGATGGATGAATGATTCAGCTCAAAATAATAATAATACAGGTTTAATTACAAAAGGGGAGTTTAAGGGGTTATATACAAATGCTGAATTTATAGAGAATGGATATCCTATGTATGGAGCAGAGCAAAGAATGTGGGACAACAGTGATGGTAAAGGACTCTGGTAATGAATCAGAGAAAATAAAGTAGATAAAATAATATCTACAATAGTGATAGGTATATAGGTAATATTGTGCCCTTAGAAGATTTTCAGGCTCAAAATAATAACTTTCTGATTAATGCTGCTTCTGATTTAGCTGATGGGGAAAGACTTGGTCTATCTGAAGAAGAAATAGAGGCGTTAGTCACCAGAAGAGATAGCAGGAAGGCTCAGCAACGATATGCTGCTGAACTAAGGGCACAAAGGGCACAGCAGGATCCAGACATTGAAACTGCTCGGCGTAGACATCAGGCGTTAGTCACCAGAAGAGATAGCAGGAAGGCTCAGCAACGAAATGCTGCTGAACAAAGGGCTCAGTTGAATGCATTCACTGATCAACAAAGGGCACAGCAGGGTGCAGACATTGAAACTGCTCTGAGTGACATGCAGGCGTTTGGAGTTAGTAATAATGACATCGATATCACTAGATTAGACCCAGAACAACTAAGACGTTATGACGCATTAGTAAGTGAGCTTGGACCTGCTGATGCAAAGAAGGTTTTCCTTGCATTAGAGATGGAAGCTATACCTGATGCTGTCCATTATGAGGATACGCCTCAAAGGCTCCTCTATGATGAGATGGATCAGGGCGATACAGGCTTTCTTACTAAACCAGCAGCTGCAGGTTCAGTTCCAGTTATAGATAGGGATACTGGAGAGGTTGTATTAATAGAGAAACCAACTGCCACTGCTGTAGACAAAGGTGCTTTGTATTCAGGTGTATCAGAAGCTGGAGAAATAAGGGATGAGATAAGAAATATACAACTACGAGCTAGTAAAAATTATGTTCCGCCTCAGGGTGTTTACACCAGTTATCCAACTGAGCCATTAACAGTAAGACAAGCAGCTAAACAGCTTGAAGTGCTTGAGACATTATTGGCACAGATTGAACCGCAATCAGTCTCATGGGATAACAGTCCTAGTCAAACTAAAGAATACAACTTAGATAATAAATATGCTAATAGAGGACGTCCGGCGGCAGGCTCCACCCCTGCTGAAAGTGATTTCACAAGCCGTTGGCAGCGGTTGATGGATATTTATGGGGATAGAGATGTATTTCCAGCAGGAAATTTCGATGCAATACCAATAAGTGATGTTGTTAGTGGGAGACCAACTATCATTGGGCAGGAAGCAAGAGGTGTTGATATAGGTGCTAGAGAAGTACAACAATTGATCGATGAGGTAGGAGTAGAGAAAGCTGATCAAATTCTTTCAGATATTAATACAGAAGTACGTGCACGACGCATTGCAGGTATTCAAGGTGATAGTTACACAACACGCCCACTTGGCATAGTTCCTAATGATCCAAGTGCTGCTGCACCACTATCTCAGCCAGTATCTGGCATGGAAGTCTTTATGACACCTAAGCAGCAGGTAAGTGCTGGTTATGGTACACCTTCACAAGGTGGAATAGAGCAGTTACAGCAAAGGCTTCGTGAAGGTGGATCTGATCGTGGACGTGAGTTATTTTTAAAAGATCGAGAAGCTGGAAGACAAGCGGTAATAGCAGATAGGGCAGGTACACCAGAAAGTATTAGAGAAGTCAATAGTTCCATAACAGGAAAGGCTCATGGCACCACACCAGTGGGGAACATGATCAATGGTGAGTGGGTACGAAGAGCTGACGTTGAGCCACAAATGCTTCAGGTAGTTCAACCTGCTGCAATTGCAAGTGATAGTGCAGTAGGGGCAGAAGCTAGACGCCGTAATCAAAGTGATGCTGCATTTGAAGCTAAGCTTCTAGCAAGAAATGGTCAAGATGCTCGACGTAGAGCAAATGAAGCGTTAGAAGATATTGGCCAGATTGTTTCACTAGGTAATACCAAATTGGGAGAAAGTGAAGAGATCTTCAGACCAGATGATGCAGGTACTTCAAATGTAAAACCAGTAAGAACAGATGGTGGTAACTATGTTGATTTAGTCGAAGGTAATCCTATTGGAAGGTATGGACCAGAACTCGGTCCTGTACCTGGCTTGGAAACTCCTGGTGTACTTCCTACTACTCCTACTAAGTGGACAACATCAGATTGGGTCAGAGGCATGCAACCAGTTGATGTAGAAGTAAAGGGATATCCTCAAGTTAATATTGGTGCTATCACTGAAGAGTTTATGACAGCTGTTAAAACTTTAGATCCTGAAAGATACCCTGACCTACAGAATCTGCCGAATGATGTACGCAGTCCTGATGAATTTACTAAAATAATGGATTATATATCCGTTCAGTCAGAGAAGGAATTAGGTACCAATAGGAGCAAAGATAAATTATTGTACCCTTATTACAATGAGAAAGGTGAATATAAACCTATAAAGAGAGAAGGCGCTCCTGGTGCTATTGAAATCTTTGAAAAGATTGGCATGAAACCAGCCAGGCAGAGAGAGCTGGCTAATGCACTAAGTCAGTTGGCCCTAGCTGATGATACTCAAGTAGCAAAGTACAACAATAGAGCGAGTAGCACTATTGGGGTTAACTTTAATTCAAAAGAAGAAATGGGTGACACTAGCAATGTGGAATTGCAGAGGTTTGGAAAAGAGAAGGTAGATCGCAAAGAAATAACCTCAGGCTTAAAGCGCCTAGCAGATGAGGATGCACAGATTCCATTTTATGGTGCGATCAAAGGTGAAGTACCAGAAACTAGAAAGAATTATAGAGGATTAGATCCAGTGTCAACACGTGCTTATTTCGAAAGAAGAGAGCAGGAAAAGCCAACTAAAGCAGGTGTAAATATCCAAAAAGTAAGGGACTATCAAACTGGTAATGCCATAGTCACAGAAAGGGCAAGACGTGCTGGTATCCCGATAGCTAGGGAATCAAAATTACAATATTCATCTGCCTTACCCCGTGCCTTACCACAAAAGGTAGAGGTAAATCCAGCAGGCGGTATAAGAACCGAATCTGGAGTAAACCTGCCAGCTGCTCCAAGACAGAGATCAGCACCAGTCGTAAGAAGGAAAGCTCAACCAGTGGTAAGAAGGAAAGCTCAACCTGTTGTAAGGAGAGAAGCTCAACCAGTTGTAAGAAGGGAAGTTCAACCAGTTGTAAGAAGGGAAGTTCAACCTGTTGTAAGGAAAGCACCAGAAAATACACAGCTTATAAATCGTGAGATAGCTAATCGCACAGCCCCTGTTCAACAAGCTCAGCAGCGAGTAGTACCTACACAAGCTGCTCCTCCAACTATTAGACCTGAGGTCACACCATCAGGTTCTGACTTTGGTGCATTCAATATGCGTAGACCTCGCAACCGCATTGCAGCTGGCGCTAGTGCTGGTGGCCTAACTCTTGCTGGTCTATTAGCAGCCGAGCTTGATCGTCGTAATCAAGAGGAACAGCAGTCAGTGAGGTCAGTCTGATGGCTAAGGGATTCAATAAAGAAACAGTCGTTCAAGGACGGATGAACCAGGCGCAGGCAAATGAAACTCCTAACTCTTTTGCCACAATTAATGGTGGTTCAAATGTAAATGAGACAGCTGTCTTAGATACTCCTGATACACGTATGGCAGGACAAGAAGGTGCTCGCGCCATGCAGTTAATGTCTGATCCAGCAGAAGCTAAGCGCACTGCTAATTGGATGAATGCCTTCGGATTAAGCAATCAAGGCGTGATGTGGAATCAAGCTAAAATGATGGAAGGGATACCACCAGCTGAAGGTCAGGAGTAAAACAATGGGACTAGGAAGTGTATTAAGTCATGTTGGGAAAGTTGGCAAATTTGGAGGCCGAAAAGCTGGTCAAGCAATTAATTGGCTTGCTTGGGATCCTGCAGCAAATACAAGGAGAAGCACCGCAGATCTGATATTGCGTTTAGCACCAGACATGATTTTTGGTGGAATGGCTGCAGCACAAACACCTGGAGATATTGGAGACAAAGCCATTGCTGGTATAGGTTCTGCAGTTGGTGGCGGTGGAGGTGGTTTAGCACTTGGCCGATTAGGAGGTAAGCATCAAGCCCTTTCAGCTGTGTTGGATATGGCAGGAAGTATTGGTGGTGATTTTGTAGGTATGGCCAGTAGTGATATGGCAATGCGAGGTAAGGATAAACTCACTGGTGGTGAAGGACTTACTCCTTGGGAGAAGATAAGTCAGGAACAACAGTATGAATTACAAGCAGATATGCGCCGTAAAATTTTGGCAGAGATTTTAGGCTCCCAAGGGACACCTACCGTTGATCCAACGCTTTTAAATAACGGATTAGCGTAATGCAGAGATTAAAAGAGAGGAAAGCTAGCTCCCTAGATATACTTGGTAAGCAAGGTAGTAGGTTTAAAGATGCTGCTCAACAAGCTTATGATGAATCAAAGCCTGATTGGCATAAGGGCCATTTTGCAGTAAGAACAGAACAGGATCTAGATACACATGCCACGATGTTTGACTCAATGGTGGGTACACATCCCACATATACAAGGGCTAAGCAGATCTTAGGCATAAGTGATCCTGTACAAGACAAAGTGCTCGATGAGATGGGTATGGGACTTAAGTCTGATCCTGTGGAACTTGCAGGTCAAATGGTTGGTTCTGTAGGGGCTGATTTAACACAAGACATTAGTAGGGCTGTTTGGTGGCTAGTAAATGCACCACAAGCAACAGGGAACATAATTAATGAGCAAGTCTTAGCTAGAGCCAATCCAAGACTTTATGGTGCAAGTATTGTTAAAGATCCACGTACTAATAAAGTAATAATGGTAGATCAAGAAGACTTAGCGATTGAAGCAGGGTTACTTGATGCACATTCAGGCAGGATGCAGCCTGGTGTTGAGTTGCGACACCTTGATGATGGAGGTACTGCTTATTCAAAAAGAGACTACCCTGGTGGTGCAGTGACTGCATTGGGAATTCCAGCAGGCCTAGCGATTAATACTGGTATTGGTCTAATGACACCATTTGGTGGTGCTGAAGGTTATGAAGCTGTAATGCCTGATCCTGAGGATCCATCAAAGACAAGTAATGTCTTAGGCGAAATAGCAGCTAAGTACATACTTGGTAGAACAGGTAATCTATTGCCATACGACGAATTTAAGAAAGTAAGGCCAGATGTAAGTAAAGGTGAGTACAACGCATATAAGGCCTTTAAGTGGGATAAGAACCTTGACTATGATCCTTCTGATGGAGATATGAACCTTCTCCCTGCTGGTGTACTAAAGGCCACTACAGATGGTATACACGGACCAGAGGTGCAGTTCTTAGGTAGAAGCCTTGGCTTGAATCAGACGATTCTTCCATTTGCAAGTGCAGTAGCTGGAGCTGCAGCTGGAGTAAGGCGTGGACGGCCAATTCGCAGTGGATTCCTAGGAGGTATGGGCGGACTTGCTGCTGGAAGTGTTACTGGCAATCTGATTGAAAACGAAAGGCGTCGGCGTAATGGTGTTGCTAATGAAGCAGCAATGCAAAGGGATCAGCAAGCTAAATTGCCGAATCCTCTTGACCCGAAATTAGATAGACTATAAGAATTAAGCTACAAAGAAATGAAGAGATTTGCTGGCAATAAAGTATCCGATTTCATGAGTGCTAGTAACTCTCCGAACTGGGGTGACTTCGGTGACCGCACCTTGAGAAGTAGATATAAAAAGCAAGCTATGGCTTGGCGTGCTGGAGAACATGTTGCTACAGCTGGATTGACGGGTATGGGTAATACACAAGTAAATAAGTTTAAAGGCATTGCAGATATAGCTTCAGCAGAAGCTGATGCAGCTGCTCAAAAGCATAATGCTGCAGCAGCAGCTGGTGCACAGACATCTAATGCGATGTGGGGAATGGCAGGAAGTATTGGTGGTGCTGGTATGGGCGCAATTGGTAAGGCAGGTGGATTAGGTGGATATAGTGGCACAGGTCCAGATATTGGGGCAAACGAAGCAACAAATAAATGGGCAGATCCTGGACTTGCAGGTATGTCTCCCGCTGAAGTAGCACAGGCAGATATTAATAAATATTTGAACAGATAACAAGAGTTTGATAAACTAGATAAAGATAAAGTAGTGAGATAGTAATGAAACGTTATGCTGGATCTAAATTTACGGTTAAAGATCAAGAATATGGAGTAAGTACTGGTAACTATGGAGCTGCTGCTGGTGCCACAGGTGATATTGGAGCAGCCTTTAATGCAATGCGATCAAATGCTACAGAATTTGGAGAATTAGGAAAAGCGAATCTATCAACTAGAGCAGCAGAGCAAGCAGCTGCTTGGGCTGCAGAAGCAGGTGTCGCAGCCGCTGGTATTGGTGCAGTTAGTAATGTATATGGAGCTAAGCTGCAATCAGATGCAGCAATTAAATCAGCTCAAATACAAGCTGAAGCATCCAAAGATGCTGCTGATGCAAAAGCAGGTGCTTCCAAGAGTGCAGGAATAATGAGTGCTATTGGCAGCATTGCTGGTGCGGGTATTGGTCTACTAAGTGATGAGCGCACCAAGCATTCAGTAGAAGAACTAGAAAGTGTTGCAATGATGCTGCGTAATTTACGCCCTGTGAGCTTCTTCTATAAACAGGAGTACACAAATGATCCATGGCGTAAGCATTATGGATTTATTGCTCAGGAATACCAAGAGATAATGCCTGAAGCAACTAAAGAAGATACATCTTCAGGATTGCTTACAATAGATACAAGTGAACTTATTGCCTTACTAGTTAAAGGCTATCAAGAGCTTGATTCACGTATCACCAAATGCGAAGTACGCCAAGTGCTAGAAGGAGTAATCAAATGACCGAGCAGGAAATAAGAGCTCGTTTACTTTATAGCCAACTAGGCGATAGAGTTAATGATATGAAAGGTGGTTTAAGTACTCCTTTGGCAACTGCTGGAGATTTATGGAGCAATGCAAATGCATTTAACACCAATGCAGCTCTTAATATGCAGCGTGGCTTACAAGGTGGCCTTGCTCAAGTAGGTACAAAGGTTGGTGCAAGTCCAGGAGCAATTAGTAACATCGCTCGTTTTGCAGGCAGCAAACCTGCATTAACAGCATTACGTATTGGTGGACCACTAGCTGCAGTAGGTGGTGTGATGGGTGCTGGTGATGTTCTATTTGGTGGAGACAGTGCAGCCAATAAAGTAATGGACGGTTCACTAATGACTATTGGTGGAATCCTAGGTTCAGTTGGTGGACCAATCGGAGCAGCTGCAGGTGCTGGTATTGGTAAGACCGCTAGTGACGGACTTCAGTGGCTCTTCGGTGATAAGATGTCACCAGAAGAACGTAAGCTGGAAGAAGCATTAGCACTATTGAAAGCAGGAGTAGTTTGATGGGAAGACAGAGTTTACAATCTTGGGATACTCAAGCTGGTGGTCATAGAGATTGGCGTGATCAATTCGCATCACTATTCGGACAAGACGCTGCTAGCGTTGCTAAAAATAGATCTGAACGCAATCTAGACGGCACAGTTGATACGACATGGGGAGATATCCTCTGGGCTAGAAGTAATCCAGAGATGAACTATCAAGCGGAGAGAATCAACCAAGCAGCATTAAAGAATTCAGATGCTGGTACTCGCGTTTTATCTGAAGGTGGTAAAGTTGATCATACGTCTACTGCTGGAAACCTGGCACGTGAGGTAGGCCTAATAGATGCTAGGAACCTCTCTGGTGCTCAGGGTGCAGATAGACAGCAGCTTGCAGCAATGACTAATTTAGGTGAAATAGTTGGTGCGGGTGAGGACGCTAAAAGGAGAACTGCAAAGAAGGATCAAGAAGATTTAATTACCCTTCGACAGGCACCTGGACGACAGCAAGCAGAGAATCAACTTACATTAGGCAAAGACACTAATCAGATATCAAGGGATAAGATCTCAGCGGACGAAAGACGCTTCTTGGCACAGATGGAAATAGGTAGAGCTGATAATGCAGCTAACCGTTTGCAGGAAATTCGTTTGATGCAGATGAAGTCCGATGCTGATGAACGTCGCTATCAGCAGGATCGTGAGTATTACGAGCAAGACAAACAGCAGGCAGCACTAGCAGTATTAGTTGCAAGTCTCTTTAACCTTGGTGGTGCTTTCACTATTTAGAAATTAAGTAGCGTACGAATTTTCTGGGAACCTTCAGCTTCCTTACCAACTTCCCAGTTAGTGCCAGGAACATCGAAGGCTAGGTCAGCATAATGATATGAGGTGTCCGCGTGCTTACCATCATTTATAGAGCCGATCTTGATACCATGCTGGCGAAGTCTTGCCATTGCAGCATCCCGCGCTTTAGTAGTCTTGAAAGCAAGATGGTCGTGATAATTAGCACCCCCGTGATCAGCACGAAAGCCAGAGTGATTCCTATCCCCCGTTAAATATTCAATTGGTTGATGTCCAAAAGGGGCAGTACCTACCCCCGTTTTGGTGACAGGTTGCATCCAAGATGGCTTGGATTTAGCAACACGAGCAATCACTGCACGCTGCTCTGGTGTTGCATGATCGCTAGGTCCAACCCAAGGACTAATACCACCAACTTCACGTAAGTAAGTCAGAGCCATACGGTCCTGTACTTGAGGAGTGAATTTAGTGTCACGTGAGAGACCTTGCCTTTGAACTTGAGAAGCAAAGGTATCACCGATGAATTGATAACGGCCAACAGCATGTAAACGACCCGCGTCAATCCATTGCTGATTGGACATATTATTTTTAGACTGCAGATCCATAATCTCACCAATAGTGAAATCAGTAAGAGATCTACCTTTATGCTGACTCATTTTTCTAATATCACCGCTGTAGCTTCCAGGCAATACAGCGCGTCCTCCGTCAATGCCAATTTGGTTAATAGCGTCATAGCTACCTACACCATCTGATTCCCATTGCCCGATAGCATCAAGAGCAGCTTTTTCATCAGCTGAAAGTGAGTAAGTTGGGGCTTTAGTGTTATCAACGGGTTGAGTAGTTGTAGACTTTTTACTTAGTTCTAGAAGTTTTGCATTAGAAGCATCCACCTTTGCTTGCTGCTCTGCAATCAAACTTGAGTAATCAACAGAGGCAGGAGCCCTAGGACGCTTACCTTTGCTAGCGGTAAAGGCTGCAGCAGAAGCTGCTCCAACAGCAGCAATCTTGCCAGCCATTCTAGTTTTTACGTCCTTTTTATGTGTATATAGCTTTGCGTCAGCGATAATATCTGTTTGTTTTACTCTCGCATCAGAAGTAAGCTGAGTCGACTTAACATTACCAGCCGCTTTTATCCCTGACTTTGCAACAGCTTCTTGGGCTTTCATAGCCGATATCTTCTCTTGCGAACGTGCCTCCAGTGCTGCTTTACCTAAGCCAGAATAATCTGGCCCATACTTACGTGCAGTTGAAAAGATATCACCTGCTGCACCTGATACAGTCCTACCGGCAGCTATGTAATCTCCTACATTACTCATATTATTAAATATAGATCCTTTACTTATTGTAAGTCATGTTTAGAACCTACTAAAATAAAGTAAGAGTAGATTTAATGTATGTGAAAGTACAATGACAAAAATAGATACAAGAAACAATAACAACAATATAAATCCTGGAATGTTTAATTTCCAGCAAGTAATGAATGAGTTCTATGGATATAAGCCAAAGGACGATGATGCTTATGGCAATGCAATGAAGAACTCATTTCAAGCCAACATGATTCAATCGGCTTGGGATTCCAATATGTCGAAGGGTCTGGCAGAGAACCAGGCTGCCTTATCAATGGGCGCAATGAGCCATGCTGCAGACTTAGATTTACGCAACCAAGCTGCTTTAATGCAGCAGCAGTTCAACTTAGGCATGTCAAAGAGTGGTGCTGACTACACCTATCAAAACGAGTTTGCTGATAATCAGAATGAACGAGATATTGTTAATTTAGGAGCAACTCATGAACAGGGGCGTAAAACTCTGGCAGCAACAGGTTTACAAAATAGATTACAGACAATCGTTCAAGGTGAACAGGAGCGTTTAACAGATACCAATCGAATTACTGAAGCAGGTAAAGAAACCCGCGCTGCTGACAGTAATAGAATCTTTGCTCAGGGTTATCAAAATAGACAGCAGACAGAAACTGAAGGATCAGAGATACGTAAGACAGCAGTTACTCAGGGTGATCAGGATCGTAAAAGGATTGGAGCCGAAGGAGATCAAAACGTCAGAGGTATAGCAGCTCACAGTGATGCTGATGTAAGAGGGGTTGCATCTAGAAGTGATGCGAACGTCAGAAGTATAGGAGCCACCTCAGATGCTGATGTAAGAAAAGTCGGAGCACAGGGTGATCAAAGGGTTAGAGAAATCGGTGCATTAGGAGACGAGAGGGTTAGGGAAATTGGCGCACAAGGTCACGACCAACGTTTCACAATGAGCCATGGCAACCGCCTAGAAGCTAAGACCCGTGCTGATCAGTCCAAGTACAGCAAAGGTTTGGCGCGTTCGTTCTAATGACATCTACTACTAAGACATCCACAAACGCGAAGGTTTATCTGACCTATTTAGATCAGTGGCTAGATACGCTCCCTGCTGCTGATAGTGAGGACTTCAAAGAGTTCGCAGAAGTTACACCATCAATTATTGAGATCTGGGTATATGCCGGAATCCTCCAATACCCAGGTACCTTCAATGACCTCGCCCGTTGGGTGAAGATGAAGTACAAAAAGTTAAACCGTAGAGAGATCCTCAATAGTGAGATCGCAGCCCTGCACAGCGATATTCAGGATCTACGTATGGCCGTTAATAGCGGTGAGATCAAAGGAGATAACGGCGCTGCACGGCTTGCTGCACTAGAGAAAGAACTGCGCTCACATATTGAAACCAGTGAGCGGATGAATCGCACAACTGACAAGCGTGGCCTTGTTCTTGCTGGTGCTGACCGCGTGATGAGGGAACTCACCAATATCTTTAAAGATGATCCACAATTTGCCGAGCCTATTGAGAATGCGATCAATGCAATCTGGGCCAAGGTCTATAGCGAGCTGAGCAACTCCTGATGTCTATTCACCTGCCTGAGTTACCTGAACTTCCTGTGATGATAAGTGGTGATACAGCAGGCTTACGTTTAGCTGAAAGTATTTCCAGAAGCTTGCCTGATAAACAATCGGCAGGTCCGATGAGGACTCTACGCTCTGGTAGAAAGCGAGAAGCTGAAGAATATGCAGCAGCTATGGGTAATGCATTTGCAACAACTAGAGCACAAGTACATAGGAATGCAACTATTGCTAGAGCAAAAGGTAGGGCTCAACAACGATTAGCTGAACGTTAGACTAAGGATAACTTAGTCTTATAATATGTCAGTCTCAAGTGTAGCTCTTGCCTATAAACGATCTGCTTTGATGACAGCAACGAAAGTAACTGTCAAAGCACCGTCAGAGCAAGTACTACAAGCAAGAGATGACTTCAAAGTATTCTGTACCTATTTAGGTAAACCACCAGCAAAACATATGATGGAGTGGCACAACGAACTGTGCACTGGTGTTGATAGTGAATGCTTAGTTGGAATCGGCGGTCCTAACACAGATATCCTTGCTCCGCGTGGTAGTGCCAAAAGTACAGTACTTGGAATGTTTGCTGCTTGGATGATCGGACGTCATGCAGCTAATAAACAGATGCTACGGATCCTATATATCAGTTACATGGTTGATATTGCTAGAGCAAAGTCAGCGACGATTAAAGGGATATTAACCAGTTCAAAATACCGTGAAATTTTTCCAATGGTCCGTTTGTCCAAGCTAAGGCGATCGGATGAATACTGGAGTATTGACTATGACTTCGCTGGTATAGACACAAGTGGAGAGGAAGCTTTCACGATTGCCTGTGGTGGACTAAAAGGTGCTATCACCTCAAAGCGCTCTCAGCTGGTACTGATTGATGACCCGATTAAATCTGCAGGTTCAATCAACAACCCAGACATACGCCGTGAGATGGAGACCACCTGGACAAACGTGATTGCGCCAACGATGTTCCAAGGTGCTCGTGCGATCTGCCTTGGAACCCGTTTCCACTTTGATGACATCCACGCCACAATCTTTGTTCCTAAGAACAACTGGAAGCAGATCGTTCAGAAGGCTGTACTGACTGACAATGAAGGTAGGCAGCGTTCCTATTGGCCTGATTTCTGGTCAATGAAGTACCTGAATGAACGCAAGAGCGAGGACCGCATTGCCTTCGCGTATCAGTACCTCAATACAGCAGTTAAGACAACCGATGTCGGCATCTCACCTGAGTTGATCTATAAAACAGAAGTTCCAGAGGAATATGACTGCATTGGTGTAGGCATTGACCTTAGTTGCGGTCTAAAGGAGAAAAACGACTGGACTGTGATGACTCTTGGCGGAATTAAGGATGGAAAGATCTACCTAATCGATCAACGGCGAAACAGGACAATGGGCAATATCGAGAAGATGGATACCCTTTGCGAAATGCTTGCTGATTGGAATATCCTCGCTGAAAACGATGACAAGCAATATTTCCCAACCATGTCACCATGTGTAATCTGGCCAGAAGCAGTGGCCTATCAGACATCGTTTGAAGGTGATTTTAAGCGAATTATGTTTGAAGACAGGGCACTATATAACCTTACATGCTCTCCCGTTAAAGGTTTTAAAGGAGATAAATTAGCAAGGCTGCGAGGCGTGCTTGGCTTATATGAGAACAGGAGAGTTGCCTGGAATAAGTGGCGTAAATGGGATGTACTAGAAGAAGAACTATTGAACTTCGGGCATTCACCTCATGATGATGCAGTTGATTCGATGATATTAACTATGGGAGGACTACTAAGACGCGGTGGACTACAAGTAGACTACAATAGTGATAGCTTAACTATGTAATAAATAACGATGACCAAAAGAAGAATGGCTGGTGATGCTATAACTAAGCCTGGTCATGGCCATCCTGGATTTGATAGACCAGAAGAAAGAGAATCTCCAGCTACTAGAGAATTAGGTCCAACTAGAGAATTAGCTCCTAGGCGAGAACTTGGCGAGTACAGATCTACTCCAACTTCAAATGAGGCTTCAAATCCTAATCCTGATGGTGCCAGTACAGGCTGGGCAAGTGATAATGCACCTAAGCAAAGCTATACAGATTATTTAACAGAGAAGAAAGGTGATATGCAGGTATCAGCCTCTAGTGACGTTGTCAAACATAGTCAACCTGATACAACTGTCAGTACGATGTCTTATGGAACAGCTATGGAAAGTCCTACTGGAATCCGTAGTGATACAGGGCTTGGTGGCGCTGATTGGTCTAACTATTGGAAAGCTGCTAATAGAAGTGGACGTGAAGCGGGCTATGACGACTTCGGTCTAAATACAGCTCAGAAGTTTATTGATCAAGGTAGTAGGAACCAGGTAATAGATACAAGCAACCTGCAAGGAAGAATGGATAAACGTGAGAATTATTATAATTCAAAGGCTACTACTACTCAGAATGACTACATGGGTGATTGGAGAAGAACAAAAACAACTGATTGGCAGCAGGCCACACCGCTTGAGCCTATAGGTAAGCCTGACTTAGATCCGCAGAATTATCTCGACCAAATTCTAGATATTGAGCTAAACTCGAAAAAGAAGGATAAAGGAAAATCCACGGGTGGCTCTTCTATATTTAATTAATAGGATTAATAAATAATGACCTCATCAATAGAAACTCAATTTAATCAGATACTTACTGCGGCAAAAGAAAGACGCGGGGATTTGTCAGTAGACACAATGATTGTCTCCTCACATCTAGCTCAGATGCGGACATTCCTATTACGTCGTGGCATTGAGTTCTATTGTGCACAAGATTCATTTGGTAGCAGGAAGGATTTTATAGCCAAGATTTGTGAAGAGAATATGCTTGAGATGAAACTCGAAAGCATTATCGATTACTTTCTATGTGATGGTCAGGGTCTGTTTTATTTCAGGCCAGACGGTGATACCTACCAACTTCTGTACTTCCCAAAAGATAGCTATCGCGCCTATCGCACACAGAACAGTGAACTAGAAAGTGTGGTGCTGATATATAGCTTCAATGTAAATGAGCCTGGAACAGTTGATCAGTACCCACAGCAAAATGGTCGTGGTGGTAAAAAGAAGTACATCCGACTGAAGGTTTTCAAAGATCGCATAGAACAGACAATATCAAACGAGAAGATCGAGTTCGAGAATGAGCAAGGTTCCATACAGGCCACTATGCCTGGCTCTACAGAAGTACTTACCAACAGTCTTGGTTTCATACCAGCTGTTGAAGTATTTAATCATATGGACTGCACTGGGGAAGCCAGTGGTAATGGAGAGTTCGATTGGCTAGCAAACCATATCCTCTATCACGATGAGTTAGTTAGGAACGTACGTAAGAACCTCAAGTTCTTCGGTAACCCTACATTAGTTTCCAGCCGTCCTAAGCATGACATTGTTGATTCAGGTGATGAACAGGCGATGCGGCCAACGATTAGTTCACAAGCAGGTTTTGCTGCTATTGGTCGTAGTGATACAAGGAACACAGCACCATTTGGTACATCACCTATTGATGGTCAAATTAAGGTGCCACGCGTTATCGCTAACCTTGAGCCAACTGACCGCGTTAGTTACCTAACACCAGATAGCGTTTCAGGTGACCAGAATCTATATGTCAAGCAGTACCGCTCAGAGATTCGCCTTGCATTAGGTGGTGTTGATGATATTGATATTGGTACTGCCTCAACAGCTTATGAAATCAAAACGCTCTATGGACGGGTAGCAGCAACAGCAGAGAAAAAGGCAAGAGCGCTGTTCTCATATGGCTTATGCAAACTCTTTGGCATGATGGTTCAGCATGAAGAGATAATGTTTAAAAAGTCCTTCGCAGTGGCTATTGGCCTAGAAGAACCTATCCCACCATTAATGGAAGATTATCAAGGAGATATCGAGACATATCAAAAAGATGAGGAGAAGTTCCTCAAGAAGTATCAGAAGTTCACTCTTACTAGAGAAGAAGAGATACGTGCTAGACTTGACACAGGAGATATTCCTCCAGGAGTAATTGGACTTATCCCAGATGGCAGTACAAAAGTTAACTGGCGTTGGGAAGGTGAAGTTTTTGAAGAGAGTACGGAAGACGTCTTAAATAATAGTATTGTCGTTCGTAACCTACAAGAGCTAGGTGTTGATTCAATTGAAGCACTGAAATATTTATTCCCTGGCAAAACAGATGAAGAACGGGCAGCCATGCTTAGCGGTTACCCCTTCAGAATGGTCCAACAAACACAACAATCTTTAAGTAGTTTTATTGGATTATTAGGTCAGCTATATCAGCTGCCACATCCACAGACACCAGAACTTCCTTTGGCGTCTGACCCGAATCTTGATATCACAGGATTCTTATATCGATCTTTAGAATTTTTACGTAAGGAGTTAAGTTACAGTGGAAGGTACAAACCAAGCAGTGATGACCCCGGCCCAAGCAAGCTCTCCGATGCCGATCGCGTCAGAGCAGAGCTTGGCCGCCCCGTCCTCGATGAGCCAACAATCAGCCTCCCCGGCATTGGCTCCGACTTACCAAGTGCAGGAACCAGCGCCGCAGCTCCAGGCTTACCAGCAGGCTCCGGCCCCGCAGGTTTCGGGACCACCGGCAGCGGAAACCAATCCATGGCAAACGGCGTTCCAGGCGCTCAGCGCAAGCTTGAATACAAGCAGCCCATCCCAAGCCCAGGTATCACCATCGGCTTACCAAACTCCGACACCTCAGGTGGCACAACCGGCAGCTTGGGCTTCGGCACAGCAGGTAACACCAGCCCAGTATTCGGCGCCCCAGACTTACAGTCACCAAGCTTCAACCCAGGCTTATTCACAGGCTCAGGCTCCAATGCAGGGTCAAAGCCAAGAGGCAGTAAGCGACGCGTATCTAAGTCAGGTAAGTGATCAAAGTCTTGAGGTTCTCCAGCACTTCGGCGCTGAAGCTCCAGCACTACTAAACCAGTACGCATGTGCAGTTGAAGATGCTCTGATTGAGCAGGTTCAGCGCGGCCAGTCCCAGAGCTTGATGCTTGAAGCTGCAGGTGAAGAGCGCACTGCAATGAACACAATGCTCACGCACCCCGATGTACTCGCTGACTATGTCAACGGTTTCTTCGGTCCTCAAGGTCCTTACCCCACTGAGACCCCTGCTGAAACAGAGCAGCGTCAGGCTTATGAAGCCCGTGCCCAATTTGAACAAGAGATCCAACATCAGGAGCAAGCTCAAGTGCCACAGAACTTCCAACGTCCAGAAATGGAAATGCCTACACCAGGCCGTCAGGTAAATCCTGCTAACGACTTCTGGGGTGGCTTTGGTCAAGTGATGGATAACAACCCTGAGAACGCTTGGAAATTCCTTTCACAAGCTCCTCAAGGTGCCCTGCAAAGCAAGATGCTTGTTCAGGACACTTGATTAACTAGAGGGGGCTTTTATTAGTCCCCACTACAATAGATATATACGATTAAATGAAACAATGGCTCAACGAATTACACCTTATCCTGTATCAGAAGAATCCTTAGCTGCTTCTTCAATTGCATATGGTCAAGGAGGAATGACGTCTACATCAGCACCAATGGGTCCTAATTCCGGTGATGGTGGAGCATCTTCCAAAGTTAATGTAAATAGTCAGCCATTTAATAACCAACGTCTTAAAGTTCAGAGTATTGAGCAAAACACAATTGCTGCTGTTCCTCAAGCTGGTGCTGATGCAATTCAAAAGGTACGTGCCGGTAGCGCTGACCAGTCAGATTCTGAAGCTAAAGCACAAAAATTTGCTAATGATCACTTGGCTGAAATGCTGTACGCCAATGATTCAGGTGCAGCTTTGATGAAATTAAATGGCGTTATGCAAGGCCCTGATAAGGCAAAGTTTGTCAATGATATTGCTACTGGGAAAGCGTTGGCAGCAGGCATCAGTTCTGATTTAGCTGCACAAGAAGCTCAGGTACAACAATACGGTTAGAGAATATAATCGTTAATATATAAGTAGTAGATAAATAGTGCCGTGAGATTTGCACACGATACTATCGATCATTTCTTCCGTATGCAGGAGAATTTCAGGTCAAAAGGATTTGACGATGATGCTGCGCAGAAAATGGCAGTAGCTGCATTAGAAGGAAGGGAAGAAGAACCGTCTGAGAGTTTAAGGTTTGCGCGATTAAACGATGAGTAACTTGACGACGATTAATCGATTAATGTCACCCGGTGTATCCATACCTGGATGGGCGCTTACATCGGCAGGTCTTAATGCTTATGGAAATGCGTTAAGTGAAAATCATCTAGAGAAAGGTGATAATCGGTTAGTCGCTGAATCACTACTTACAGGCACAGGAACTGCTCTTGGTCTGGGAGCTGCTTATAGGTTGAAGCGGAATCCAAAGATACAACGAATGGCGGGAAGTATTATGAAAGCCATTAATCTACCAGTTGAGGTCAAAGATACGCTTAGGACAGTAGTTCCGTTTACTGTAGGTACAGCATTTAGTGGTGTAGGAGCTGGACTTGGACTTGGCACTGCAAATCTTGTTTCTGGTCAGGCTAACTTAATGGGACTACCCTCCTTTAGTGGACGACAGCATGATTTTTATGAAGAAGATAAGAAGCCATCAATTGATGCATTAACACCAGAAGATATTCAACGGCTACAGGCAACGCTTCAGGGCGTACAGATTTAGTTCCTCAACAGCTTGATCATAAAATCGTTTAGAATAATAGTTGCAAACAATACATATCTCTGCTAGATTTAAATTGTAGAGAGTATATTATATGGCGAAACCAAAAGCATCAGGTGATTCCGTTCGCGCCTACTTACGGGATATCGGAAGAATTCCACTTCTTGAGCATGACGAAGAAATCTTGCTAGGGAGAAAGGTTCAATCCTTAATGTCGATAGAAGATAAAAGGAAAGAACTAGAAGCAACACTTGAGCGTTCTGTCAGTAATGAAGAACTGGCGCAGAACATGAGCATGGCTCAGAAAGAGCTTCGCCGTGAGCTGCATACAGGCAAGAAGGCTAAAGAGAAAATGGTCACAGCAAACCTTCGTTTGGTGGTCTCTGTTGCCAAGAAGTACACCAAGAGGAACATGGAGCTGCTGGATATCATCCAGGAGGGCACCATTGGCCTCGTCAGGGGCGTAGAGAAGTTCGATCCAGGCCGTGGATACAAATTCTCTACCTACGCTTATTGGTGGATCAGACAGGGCATTACAAGGGCTATAGCCGAGAAGAGCCGTGCTATCCGTTTACCAATTCATGTAACCGAGAATCTCAACCGCCTCAAGAAAGCACAGCGTGAGTTATCACAGATCAACGGTCGTATTCCAAATGTATTTGAACTTGCTGATTACCTAGAACTAACAGTCGATGAAATTAAAGATTTAATGTGCAAGGCCAGGCAACCTACCTCTCTTGAAATTAAAATTGGCGAAAATAAAGACACTGCACTGATCGATCTGCTAGAAGACGAAAGTCAACTACCAGAAAAGATCCTTGTTGCCGCATGTGTGAAGGAGGACATCCGCTCAATGATCGGTGATCTTCCAGAGATGCAAGCTGCTGTAATCAGCATGCGCTATGGCATAGGTGAGGAAGTACTTGAACCACTGTCAATGACAGCTATTGGTCAGATATTAAATATGAGCCGAGATCGAGTACGAACTCTTGAGCACAAGGCATTAAAAGCTTTACGAGAAGATAGTGAGAAAATCAGTGAGTATCTGTAGATTACAATGTAAGTAAGGCTTGCATTGTAGTGATGGATGTAACAGAACAGATTAATGATATACATAGAAGATATGGGGGCAGTGACAACACAGCTCCCGGCAATCTATCTGCAAGCAAGAAGTTAAATTATGCGAACGGTGCTACATTCCAAAAAGCAATAGAAGAAAGTGTAACTGTTATACCCTTTACTTTTAATTACCAAGATAGTGTAGGCCTATTTGGTGCAGATAATATCTTTGTCAAAGTGAACGTTAACGTTCTCGATAGTGGGAATGAACCTTATTCAGAACCGTTTTGGGATGCACTAATAGTAGGTGATAATAATCTTATACCTGATCCATATTATGCAAATGCAATAGATGACATTAACGCTGATCCAGGTATCGTCAATGATTTTGAACCGGCGCTATTCTCAAATAAATTACCAGATCAATTTTTATGGAACCAGAAGGTGAGCATTGATCTAGCTAATTTAAAAACTGGTAACAAGTATATCGATAGCTGGTTTGACGTCAGGCTTTATACCAAGACTAGAGAAGAGCATGCTTATGACAAGATGTACATAAACAAGACTGATTACTTTTATATCGGTTTCCACGCTAGAAACACAAGGCGTCTGCCTTATAACGTTGATTGCACAATTGGTAAGGAGTACATCTCCAGTTATGAAATAACAGAAGATAATAAATGCTATATAGCAAGAGAGGGTTAATCAAAGGCAGTGCTTAAGGAAGTAAAGCAAGCCCACTGATGTCAATGGTGGTTAGGTATCCAGCACCGTTAGTCAATTGATTGTTATTGGTTATGTAGTTTGCATTAGTAGCACCTGAATAACCAAGATCTCCTAATGTTAATGTACGTGTTCCGTGTGATGTTATTACACCATCAGTCATATACAAGTTGTCAATGATAGTAGCACCTGATGTATTAATGTCAGAGTCAGTACCGATAACTGTATTACCTGAAGAGGTGACATAACCTGATCCGTTAGATAGTTGATTGTTATTGGTTATGTAGTTTGCATTAGT
>PVBE011569091.1_pt1 | contig 23375 bp, 16 predicted proteins | sample 1631181 | NCBI WGS metagenome assembly PVBE01 (sample SAMN08397723, study PRJNA350692) | Marine metagenome, whole genome shotgun sequencing project. | isolation source: water | place: Pacific Ocean | collected 2012-04 | reverse complement strand
GGTATGGGACCAGCCGCGGCATCATCTTTCTGGACTCTCAAATCCGAAGAACAAGGCGGACGACTCCGAGAGCCATGGGAAAACGCCATGTATTACCTTGATCCAGGAGACATCATCTGTGCTGCGTATTTAATGTACGGCATAAATGAAGATACACCAAATTTAAATTTTAATCCCATCGTAAATGACCTCATGTCGGTTGCAACCAATTTGGGTATATGTGTTGTTATTTCAGCAGGTGACGGCTCGGGTACCCCCATGGGTGCAGTTAACCTTTCCGGATTAGTATTAAACGACCAAAACACCATAGTTGCTTCAGCAGTTACTCCGGGCTTACCATATAAGCGATGGGCGGATAGCGTCAGGACTTCCAACTACGCTCAGCCTCAGGATACGAGAGACCTCGCTGTGTCTGGCTGGGGTACTGGTGTCACAACTTGTGGCAAGGGTCCTCTACGAAATAACTTCCTATGTTACTACACAACCATCTACGATGATCCAACAAACCCCAATGAAGTCAACAGACGTTCCTACAACAATTGCTTCGGTAACACCGCTGCTGCTGCTGCACAATCCGCTGGCGCATTGGCAATCATACAGGGCTTTACAAAACAATTTCACCGTTTACCATTGGGTCCCCCTATGGCACGTTGGCTTCTTGGTGGAGGCATATATGGTGGCACGGATAAGGATGGTGTGCAGATATATATTGAAGTGGCAACGGATACCGAGAACCATTTATCCTCGGATTGTCTCGAAAACATCAGCGGAGAGAGTTACTTTTGGGATTATTGTCCTAATGATCCCATGCAAGGTTTTCTCACAGGAAATTTTGTAAATCCAAGAGATAGTATGCAAAATGTTATATCAAATCCAATTTACGAAACACCCAATATTGACGAAGTCATCATCCTTCGCGGTGAGTATATTGAAGGCATCAACGAATCTCTCAGTATGATTGATAACAACTTCTATGCGGTCATGCCAGAAGAGACAACGGCACACGTAAATTATCCTGTGCCCTTAACGGTACCTGGAGGAACGGTCAATTATAGGGGGAACGGAAAAACGACTGATATTTACCTTTCAGGCAGTTTCGAAACCATTCCTAACGCTGGAACTATTGACATTGATGTGACGCACCTTGGAACACAAGCATCTCGCCTCTTCTCACAATTTTACATGTGGGATTATTACCTTGGCCAATGGCGCCAAGCGGCTGCAACAGCCATTCTCCCAATGGGCTCAACAACTCCAGGCATAGTCACCGTTGAAAGAGCAGCAAGATTTGTTGATCCAACAACGTACGAATTTCACCTGCGTGTGATTACCCAAGATATTGGCAATTCCAATGGCGGGCCAAATAATCCTTGGCCAATTTATTATGATCGTATCTTGGTTTACCCCGGAGGCCTAGTCGTACCATTGCCATAGGGACTGCATCGGGCCTGTCCCCTAACGCTTCTCTCTATACATTGACACCACGTTGCCCTGCGAATTCACATCAACGTGATCCATAAAGGCACGCATCATTGCGAGTCCCCTACCTGAAGGAAGGGTCAAGTTCTCTTCCGCCGTTGGGTCGGGAATAGTTTCAGGGTTATAGCCTCGACCCTGATCCGTTATTGTGATTTCAACTTTGGCGGTATTCACTCTCCAAGCCACCTCAATAGGGTGTTCCGATTCGCCTTGGTGACCGTGGAGTAATGCATTTGCAAGCGCCTCCTCAAGCGCAATGCGAACCGAGAACACATCATGTTCTGAATATTCCAAAGACGCCATCGATGATAGAATCTCTTGTTGCACCGCATCAAACGCTTCACGAGTTCCCTGAACCACACAAGAGTGAAATCCATTTTGTTCGTGTTCTGCGCTGATAACTACTCCAGTCCCCCCATAAACTATCCTAAATGTTTTGCATTATCTCATACGAGTTCGTCGGGGCTCTTAACGTTGTGTTACCCCTAATAAATACGTAGAGAAGTAAGTGCTGATGCCATCGTATCGTGCATTTCAAAGGCCTTGTCTAGTTTCGTGATTCTAAATACGTCCACTATTGGTCCCTTGATGCAAGCAAGAGCTAACTTGCCCCTCTTGTCACCAATTTTCGTGTTCAATGTGATAAGCATGCCAAGAGCTGATGAAGAGAGCGCATTCACATTTTGAAAATTCAGAATTATTCTCGGCTGCCCTTTTCGATCAATGATTTGCGTTATTTCTAAGCCAATCTCTCTAATACACACTTCATCGAGAATATTGCTCTCAACAAACTCTACATTTGTTACACCATCTCGCTCAAAAACTTGAAGTAATGCCATTTAATTAATACCTTGTATCAGCGGAGGAACGAGTCACCAGAACCAGCATCCAAGATTCGGCGACTGAAAAGCATCGCTTCATTTTCTTGCTGGATAATAATTTCAGGACGAAGTAAGAGCAGCAAAGATTTCTCTTCGCGAGAAGTCGAACGGTTTGTGAAGAATCGATTGATATAAGGAATTTTAGAAAGAATAGGAACACCTACTTCAGTTTCATACTCTTTGACCGATCGTTGCCCGCCGAGCAACGCAGTCCCTTTGTCAGGAACGGACACCGTTGTTCGAACGTAGTGCAACAAGATAATGGGGAGATCAACATAAGCAAAACCACTTGGCACAGAACTCCCACCACCAGAACCGCTACCGCCGGCAACAGCAGAAAATGCATCGGACTTGTCCATCTTGATAAGATCACCAATGTCAAATTTCACGTCCATCGTAACGTATCGCCTATCAGCTGAAATCACACCATGGATTCTGAATGAAAATCCCGTTGTCAACTTTGAGATTTCAGGTGTATACCCAATGGCACCAGAGTTTGAATTTAGATTTAATGCAGAAACATAACTTTGTTCAGTCTGCACAGAAATCCAAGCCGTTTGACCGTTGTGCATAGTAAGTCGAGGCGCGGTGAGAATAGTATTTCGAGAATCCGCTTGGGTCGCTTCAATAAGTAGGTCAACCTGAACATCGTCTAAAAATTGTAAGCCCATTCCAAGGGCCGGATTTGCATTCACAATTGTCTTACCAAACGTAGAGAAGTTACCTATGGCATCGACAAGTTGATTGTGGTTTTGAACTATCCCAAGTGGGCTGAAGCCTTGTGTATTACGGATGGGTGCACCAACATCGTCAATGCTGTAAATAGCAGCTTGCGTATCGTCTACAAAAGGCACTCCAAACATTTGCCCTGTTGGAACGACAACGTTTCCATTTGCCCACTGATTAACGATAATTGGATCTCCGTTTTCGTCAGTTGATGCACGGTACCCACCGTACAAGAGTGGATCACGCATCTGTCCAGTACCCGGTACAAAGAAATCGCTCAATCGACCATTTGAATCGACATTTTTCATTTTTGTAAGTAGTTTGTCGTTTGTATTGAAATAAACGTCTAGGTCAAATCCGATTTGTTCAAACCAGTCTGTGGAAATACTTAGGAAGCGTCCCTCAACGTTCAGTTGCAAGGCTCGCACTTCACGGAGTTTTGCAAGAAGCGACATAATTTTTCGATGATTCGCAGGGGTTTGGCTAATTATCAGATTACTGTTGAGGGGATCGATGCTGTGCGCATCATCAACCCAACTTTCTGGGTCAACGTGCTTTTCAATGATCTCTGAAATATCTTCTATCATCTCTTCTGGTAGTGTTCGATCTGGGTCAGCTCCTGGCTGCCCAAAACCAACGGATAGACCACCGCCGCCACCGCTGCCGCCGCCACCACCGCCGCCGCCGCCACCGCCACTGCCACTGCCACCGCCGCCGCCGCCGCCGCCGCCGCCGCCGCCAGAACCCATTTCGGGTGCGTTATCATAATTAATGATTTCAAATAACAGGTCAGTAATGTTGTAGACTTCGATTACTGTCCGTTCATTCAATGCTTCGCGCGTAGATATTTCCAGAATACCGCCTTGGATGTCGTACATGATGTCCTCACCAGACATCGTGGATACCTGTTCAAGCACCCGTTCAAGCACAACATTCAGGGGAACATTGCCTAGTTGAAGCATAATGGGTGTATCTCGATAGACCTCAGCATCTTCAAGGCGCGGCCAGTCAACAAAAAAGACTGTGCCAGCTAATTTTTCCAAACGATGCAGGACATCCGCTAATTCTTCAGTGTCTTCGTTCTCTGGATCACCAATAGTGTAGTTTTCACCAATTGATTGTTCCATGGCAACTCGAATCTTACGATCTTCAATCGAATCGCTAAAGCCACTCACGCTGCCCAAGCGACGGTTTGTGAGGTCACTCCAATCGTAAGGGTACGTCATGATGCCTGAGGTGGATCGGTCGCCAGGACCAAACATATTCTTCTTAGGACCTATTTTTGCGCGTTGATTTTCAACATTTTGTTGCGTTGCACTAAATTCTGCATTACGGCCATAATCTGCGTACTCCCTGTACAACTTCGTCGCACGTAAAGCATCGCGTAGTGCCAACGCAGCTGAGTTATGCTCATCCAAAAAGAGAATTTCATTCACCATATCTAATGCTTGGTCGTATTTCTGCTCCATTTGAAGTTGGCGAACACGTTTCATGTTTTCGTTAATGAGTTGGGCACGTTTTCGTGTTTCTTCAAGTTGGCGTTGCGATTGCGCACTGCTCCGTTCTTGAGCTTCTACTAACAGCCTCTGCTGTTGCCATTGCTCTTGTTGCTGTGCTATTTGTGCAAGAAGCGCCTTAGCATTAGTTAATCGTTGGTTAAACTCTGATTCGGAAAAAAGATTCCTGTCATTTCGTTCAAGTCGAACAATTGCTCGCTCCACTTCTCGGCGTGCGTAATCGAAATCCTCACGAATAAGGCGTTGATTTGCTGAGTTTATTGCAGCATCAAACATAGCTCTTGCTGCTTCACGTTCCATTTGAATTTGTTTTTCGTATTGGTCGAGCAATGGACCTTGGTCAAGCATGGAATACGCTTGCTGTAAGCCCTGCAAAATCGATGGGTCATTTGGCAGGTAACTATTTGCTTCAAGATACTTCGATGCGGCATCTCGCCAACGACCTGCGTTTGCTGCCGCTTGTGCTTCAGAAACGAGAGCACGCCCAAGAGCCAGTTCCATTTGACGTGCATCTTCAGCTTCTTGCTTTTTAATTTCTTCTTCAGTTGGTTCAGGCTCTTCATCGATAACGAGTTCTTCAACAACTTCTTCCTCAACAACAACATCCTCTTCGCCTTCGGAGGATTCATCAGTTGTATCTGGAATCACAACATCGTCTTCTTCTTCGATTACTGGAGGTTCGCCACCATTATCTTGGGCATGTGCAGGAACTGCACCAAGACTTAAACTTGCAATTACAAGCAAAGTGAAACATCCAGTAAAAGTATATTGTGATTGCAATCGATTAATAAGACGGGTCATAAAACTCTCCAAAGTAAACCTGAACCATGTAGTTCTATAGAAAACTACAAACTGCGATGAGCACGTTGCCCAAAGTTGACGCAGTCCCCCACGTACCCTAAAGCCCGAAAAAAAGAAATGCCCCCTCTATACTAGGCGTAGCGTACTAGGATAAAAGCATACTCGCAAGGCGTTTTAAGCACACTCTCGCGATGTTTTACCTATTCTTTTTACGGTCCAAAGTTAACTCTGTTTATGGGTGGCATTGGCTTGCATTAACCCGACAAAACGCTCAAATAAATACGCCGAATCATGTGGCCCTGGTGAGGCCTCTGGATGAAATTGAACACCCATAATAGGGCGTGTTTCATGCCTAAAACCCGCCACAGTATCGTCGTTGAGGTGCCTGTGGGTCACGATACAGCCAGTCCCTAGCAGTGAGTTCTCATCTACGCAAAAACCATGATTTTGGCTCGTTATTTCGACTTTTCCTGTTTCTAGATCGCGAACTGGGTGATTGGCACCACGATGACCAAATTTGAGCTTCCACGTTTTGGCTCCAAGGGCAAGTGCAAGCATTTGATGTCCTAAACAGATACCAAATGTTGGGATAGAGCCAGCAATTTCACGCAGAAGAGAAACCGTTTGGGCGACCGCTGCTGGGTCACCGGGACCGTTTGAGATAAAAAGTCCATCTGGGCTGTAGGCACGGATTTCCTCTGCCGTCGCGGTATTTGGTAGTGAAATAACCTCGCATCCAACATCCGTTAAATGTCTATAAATACTATCTTTAGCTCCACAATTGATTGCAACAACTTTCCATTTGCCACTCTCAAAACCGTGATGGGTACTCCAATCCCCTAAACCTTCGTTCCATAGTTCTGGTTTATCACAAGATGAATTTGTTGCTAAGTCTTGTCCAGCCATGGACTTACTCTCCTTAGCAAGCAGTACTAAATCCGCATCGCTCAAAGATGAATCCGTCGAAATAACACCTTTTAATGCGCCCTCAACTCGGATTCTGCGAACTAGCGCCCTAGTATCCACACCATCCATTGCTTGAATGCCAAAACTGGCAAGCCAACTTCCTAAATCACTACTAGAACGGTAGTTAGAGACCGTTCGCGATAATTCTCGAACAATAAAACCAGCAATTTGTGGCTTGATAGACTCTGTATCCTCATCAGTAACGCCATAATTCCCGATTTCTGAAGCGGTCATTACTAAAATTTGCCCCGCATAACTCGGATCAGTAAGGGCTTCTTGGTACCCACACATCGCAGTATTAAACACGACTTCCCCCGTCACACTCTTTGGTTCTTTTGCCCCAAATGATTGCCCAAGCACAATTGTGCCATCTTCAAGTGCTACCCTGCATCGCAGTACATTCATACAACTCATTCTACCAAACCCCCAAATTTATTTGGCTCAGAGCAACATTAATTAATTGTGTTTTGGGTCAAAAAAAAATTTCTCCGAGGAATTTTTTTCCTTTGAATCTTTTAATCTGGTTTGTGCAACTTGCAAATACGGGCGTACCTCTATACAACCTCCTATATGGCTGGGTTGTTTGATGAACCATCAGTTACGTTTGCAAGGGTCGCCGTTGAGCGAGGAGTTGACCAATTCCCAGATGGCTTGACGTACGGAATACCAGAACGTCTCCTTCCGATTACCGTTGGACAACTTGTCACCGTTCCCCTTGGACAGGGCAACACACCAACGCATGCATGGATTCTAGAAATCACGGATGAAACACCAGTATTCGCTAAAGGAAAAGAAACAAAACAGATTTACGAAAAAGAACGTGACACAATTGCCCTGCCAGTTGACCTCATCGACCTCGCAAAATGGATGAGTAAATATTACTTCGCTCCTATTGGTCCAACCCTCGCAACTATGCTTCCCGGACCAGTTAGGCACGGAACAGGACTTGTCACAAAGCAACTCCTTGATCTTGCCGAAAACCCCCCAACCGATGTTCGCATTACACCCAAGCAGCAAGGCGTACTCGATGCACTCACTTCAATACCAAAAAGCAAACGACCCGTTGACCCAAAAACGTTAATGCAGCTCGCAAATATTGGCAGTAAAAGTCCAATAGATAAATTAGTTGAACATGGACAACTAAGTTGCCACCACATCACTCGCGTCGAAGCAACTTGGTTTCGACAATCTCGCGATGCAACAACCCCAGAAAAACTCACCGATGAACAAGAAAAAGTCATTGATGAAATCGGCAACGTATTACATGATGGATATTCATCCCACCTTTTATTTGGTATCACTGGTTCGGGCAAAACAGAAATCTATATTCGGCTCATCGAACAAGCAATTGCAAACGATGGAACGGCGTTGGTGCTCGTTCCAGAAATTTCTTTAACACCTCAAACTGCTGCAAGACTCATGGGAAGATTCCCAGACAAACGTATTGCAATCTTACACTCTGCACTTACGAAATCGCAACGACATCAACAGTGGTCACTCGTAGCAGATGGAAAAGCGGACATTGTGCTCGGCGCACGTAGTGCTGTTTTTGCACCACTGCAAAACAACCAAATCAACATCATTATTGTTGACGAAGAACACGATCATTCATTCAAACAGGACAACGCACCACGTTACAACGGACGTGATGTTGCCATTCGGAGAGCTTGGATGGCAGAATGCCCAATCATTCTTGGATCAGCAACACCATCGATGGAATCCTGGTGGAACGCGACAAACAGAAACATTTCGACTTTACACAAACTTACGAAGCGTGCGCCAGGACTTGTTGCTCCAAATATCGAAGTTGTTGATATGCGGAAAGAAAGAGTTCATGGAGAAGTCGGATATCCAATCGTAAGCACTCGGTTGCGTGCCGCAGTCAATAAAACACTCGCGATGGATGGTCAAGTATTACTGCTTCTTAACCGCCGTGGCTTTGCCCCGTGGATCGCTTGCGCAAGTCGAACCTGCGGGTGGATGATGAAGTGCGATCACTGTGACACCTCGATGGTCTATCACCGAAGAAAGCCGCTTGAACAAGCGGGATTTGTGCGATGCCACCATTGTGGTACCGAACAACGCGTTCCAAAGAAATGTCCCGACTGTTCTAAAAAAGTAATTCAACTTGGCGCTGGAACGCAGCGAGTTGAAGCATCACTCAGAGAATCCCTGCAAATTCCTTCAGAACAAATTGCACGTCTCGATGCTGACACAACGCGAAAAGCCAGCGACTTACATGCGATGCTTGACCGTTTCGGCGCTGGCGAAATCCGCATTCTTCTAGGCACACAAATGATTGCAAAAGGGCTGGACTTTCCAAATGTTCGACTCGTTGGAATTATCGACGCAGACACCGCAATCGACCTACCCGACTTTCGCGCATCCGAACGAACCTATCAACTCGTTTCACAGGTTTGTGGCCGCTGTGGTCGCGGCGAAGGAACTGCAACCGCAATTATTCAAACCTTCAGCCCAGATGCTCCAGCAATTACACTCGCAAGCAAAACCGATTACGAAACCTTCGCAACAACTGAATTAGCATTTCGACAAAACGCGATGGTTCCACCAATGACAAGAATGGTGCGTTTCATAATTAAAGACCATTCTTTTGAACAAGCCTCAGGGCGTGCAGACTCTCTTGTCGATCGACTCTGCGCAATTGCCGATGAAGAAATAACCATCTCAACTGCTGCCGCTTGCGTTTTGCCGAGAATCGCCGATCGATTTCGCTTCGATATAACAGCAACCGCAACAACATCAATCGCGCTGCAAAGTTTTCTTTCAGCCGCCAGAGCAACGATTAAACCAAGTCGTAATTTGACCATAGACGTTGACCCAATTTCGATGTTATAAGCAAGATGAATTCTCGTCGTATAAACCTATTTTCTGGTAGTATTTACGATTCTCACAACGAAGAAAAGCCGTTTTAAACGCCATGAAGCCAGAAAACACACCCTCAGGGTCACATTTACCCACAACAATTTCACCATCAATAAATGGCTGGAATGCGGAGTATCTTGAGTCCATGCACGCAACTTGGAAACAAGACACAACCGCTGTTTCACAAGAATGGCAGGACTTTTTTCAAGGCTTTGAATTAGGGAGCATTCAAGGAGAATCGCAAGACAAGCCAGACTGCGTCCGCGAGGAACAAACCAAAGTCGACTCACTTATTTATCACTACCGTTCCGCGGGGCATTATGCAGCTGACCTTGATCCACTGGGTATTGCCAAAACAAGCAACAAAGAAATCCAACTTGCTTCGTTCGGACTCACTGACTCACATCTTGATGATCAATTCGACCCTGGTCACTTAGTAATGCCAAACCCATCAAGCCTTAGATCAATTATCGCAAAACTCGACGAAACCTATTGCAAACATATCGGCGTTGAATATTTACATATCGAAAACACAGAACAACGGCGATGGTTGCAAAACAAGATGGAACCATCAAACAATGTGCCATCGTTTAATACTTCTATTAAAAAAAGAATCCTACGTAAACTCATAGAAGCTACAACACTTGAACATTTTTGTGCGACGAGATACATCGGCAAGAAACGTTTCAGTTTAGAGGGAAACGAATCACTTATACCCATGATGAGCGAACTAATTCAACACGCCGGTGATTATAATGTTGAAGTCGTTACGATTGGCATGGCACACCGAGGAAGAATCAATGTACTTGTCAATATTTTGAACAAAACATATGACCAGCTTTTTACTGAGTTTGAAGAAAGCTGGACAGAAGATTATGTTGGCGGTGGCGGTGACGTAAAATATCACCTTGGATACAGCGCTGACATCCTTACCGACAACAATAAACCAGTGCACATCACACTTGCATCAAACCCATCACATCTGGAATTCGGACACTCTGCCGTGCTTGGAAAAGCAAGAGCACGACAACGAATCCAACACGAAGAAAATCGTTCCCTTTGCATTCCTCTAATTATTCATGGTGATGCAAGTTTTCCTGGGCAAGGGATTGTTGCGGAGATGTTCAATATGGCACACCTCGATGGATACACCGTTGGTGGCACTGTCCACTTCGTTGTCAACAATCAAATTGGTTTCACGACAAACCCTCGCGACAGTTACAGTGGAAGATATTGCACCGATATTGCAAAAATGGTTGGAGCACCAATTTTTCATGTGAATGGTGACGATCCCGAAGCATGTGTACACGTTGTACAAATGGCTGTTGAATACCGACAAAAGTTCCACAACGATGTTGTCATTGATGTTTGGGGCTATCGCAAACATGGACACAATGAATCCGACGAACCTTCGTACACACAGCCAAAGATGTACGAAAAAATTCGCAAGATGAAAAATGTTACAGACAAATACGCAGAATTGCTCATTGAGCAAGAAATCCTCAATCCCTCCCAACAAAAAACCATGGTCGGAGAAGTCCGTGATTCTCTAGACAAATCGCAACAACAATCTCTTGAACATCCAGTTGCACCTCACGTTGCACCATACAGAAAAACCTCCATATGGGAGGGGCTTCGTGGAGATCCAACTGTTCGCAAAGCGAATACTACCGTTTCAATTGACTTGCTTAAAAGAGTTTCACATGCGCTTGGCAAAGTACCTGAGAATTTTTCACGCCATCCAAAATTGAAAAAACTTTTAGAGATGCGCGGAAGTGTAATCGAACACGATTTGCCTCTTGACTGGGGAATGTGTGAGTTACTCGCCTATGGAACATTACTCGAAGAAAACAGTCCCGTTCGCCTCACTGGACAAGACGTAGAACGCGGCACGTTTAGTCACCGTCACGCTGTACTTTTTGATACAAAAACCGGTGAGCGATACATGTCGCTCAACAACATAAGTTCAAATCAGGCAGTCATGTGTGTACACAATAGCCCACTAACAGAAAATGCATGTCTTGGATTTGAGTATGGCTACTCGCTTGGTGATCCTCAAATGCTCATTGTGTGGGAAGCACAATTCGGCGACTTCGTAAACGGAGCACAAGTAATTATCGATCAGTTCATCGCATCCGCAGAAGTAAAGTGGCAACGCGCTTCAGGAATTGTCTTGCTCTTGCCTCATGGTTACGAAGGGCAAGGTCCCGAACATTCCTCAGCGCGACTTGAGCGTTTTCTTGCACTTTGCGCCGGAAACAACATGACGGTTATCTACCCAACAACTCCAGCACAAATTTTCCACGCTCTCCGGAGACAAATCAAATGGGATTTCCGAAAACCACTTGTCGTCATGTCCCCAAAAAGTTTGCTTAGACATCCATTAGCAATCTCACCTGTTTCTGACTTAGCAGAGAGCGGTTTTAAAAGTGTTATTGACGAAGCGCATTCTGCACCAGAAGACATTAAACGAGTTATTTTCTGCACAGGAAAAGTATATTACGATCTGTTCGATTACCGAAAAAAGGCAGACGACAACAACTCAATCGCCCTTGTTCGGATTGAAGAACTCTACCCGTTTCCGCAAGTTGCCCTTAACGCAATTACGCGTCGATACGCTGACGCAGAGTATATGTTTGTTCAAGAAGAACCAGAAAACATGGGTGCCTGGAGATATATAGACGCAGCATTCCGTGATAATTTAGACATTTCCCTCACACGAGTCTGCAGGAGACCTTGTGCCTCCCCAGCAGTTGCATCCAACAAAATGCACGCCATCGAACAACACCGTATCCTAGTCGAAGCAATCGGATTATCCGCAAAATAAACACATGCCAACACCAATCACTATCCCATCGCTAGGCGAATCCATCAACGATGTTATTCTTGGGCAATGGTTCGTTGAAGATGGACAATGGATTGACCGAGATGCACCACTGATCGAAGTGGAGTCAGACAAAGTAACACAAGAATTACCTTCCCCTGTTTCGGGTCTTGTTCACATCGAAAAACATACTGGAGAAGAATGTGCAATTGGTGACACGATTGGTTCTATTGATGAAAATGCAGAACAGCCAACACGTGATGAAACCGATTCCATCGCAACCGAAAAAGTAACAAGCGAGACCATCGCCTCTGCAGAACAAACACGTAAAGCAACATCGCTTGCACAAAAAGTTGCTACTGATTTAGGCGTTTCACTCGATGACATCGAGGGCTCTGGTCCATCAGGTCGTATTACAAAGTCCGATGTCCTAAGCGCAGACGAACCACCAGCGCAAGTACCAGCACCTCTTGTTGAACAGCCTGCGCCCCAACACCGAGGCGTTCGCAGAGAAAAAATGTCAACGTTACGTCGAAAAATTGCAGAGCGACTTGTCGAAGCACAGCACAACGCCGCGATGCTTACAACGTTCAACGAAGCCGACATGAGCAAAGTCATTGAACTTCGAAAATTGCATAAGGAAGAATTCAACGATCGCTACGGCGTAAATCTTGGCTTCATGTCGTTCTTTACCAAGGCATGTGTTTCCGCTCTTCGTTCATGGCCCATCGTCAACGCTTCTCTTGTTGAAGGCGAAGTGGAATACCACGATTATGTGGACATGTCCGTCGCGGTTGGAACCGACCGTGGCCTTGTTGTTCCTGTTATTCGCAGCGCTGACCGCATGTCATTCGCCGAAGTTGAGCTCACAATTAAAGACCTTGCACTCAAAGCTAGAGATGGCAAACTCTCTATCGATGATATGACTGGCGGAACATTTACGATTAGTAACGGCGGTGTGTACGGTTCAATGATGTCAACCCCAATTTTAAACCCTCCACAAAGTGGCATCCTTGGCTTGCATCGGATTCAAAATAGGCCCATCGAAGATCCAAATAATGCTGGTGAAATCGCGCTTCGCCCTATGATGTATCTCGCACTGAGCTACGACCATCGACTTGTTGATGGCGAAGGTGCAGTGAGTTTCTTGGTACACGTCAAAAACTGTATCGAAGATCCCGAACGATTGCTACTTGGTCTGTAAAATGAGCGATGTTGGGCACATACCAGTTCTGCCAAAAGAAGTGAACGCACTACTTAAACCAAAAGATGGTGAGGTCATTGTTGATTTAACTGCCGGTCGAGGTGGACACGCATTTGCATTGGCAAAACGAGCAGGCAGTAATTCCTCCGTTGTGCTATTCGACCTAGATCAAACCAATCTTGAATTTGCATCGAAACGAATCGAATCACTTGGCGTGCAAGTCCATCCCGTTCATGCTAATTTTGCAACTGCTGCAAGTGTTCTTTCCAATCTTGATCTTCGCGCTGATTGCGTGCTTGCTGATCTTGGGTTTGCCTCAAATCAAATGGATGACCCAGAACGCGGACTGAGTTTCATGGTAGATGGTCCTCTTGATATGCGGCTCAATCCTACATCTCGCACTACCGCGGCGGATATTATTCAGACGACACCTGAAAAAGAACTCGCTGACCTTATTTATTATCTTGGTGAAGAGCCATACTCAAGACGAATTGCACAAAAAATTGTACAGGAGAGGGAAAAAGAGCCGATTCTTAGTACGGTTCATCTCGCACAGATAGTGCGAGATGCGTACGGAGCGAGAGCTCGTTCATCTCGACTGAATCCAGCAACCCGCACCTTTATGGCGTTGCGAATCGCAGTAAACGATGAACTCTCCGCACTAGATGCATTACTCGAGGATGTCGAGATGGGCTGCCGTAAGATCGGCGAAGGTGGTTGGCTCAACCATGGTGCTCGAGTAGCAGTGATTAGTTTTCACAGTCTTGAAGATCGCAGAGTCAAACATACATTTGTTGCTCTTGAAAAAAACGGTTTGGCAACGCGGCTTACTCGCAAACCAACCCGTGCCTCTGAGGAAGAGATTGCAATGAACACGCGATCTCGACCAGCAAAACTTCGCGCAGTCTCCGTACTGCAAGAAGACAAGTGACTGAAGGAACTGCTTGGAAATATTTATGACTCGCGAAAACAAACTCTCTATCGTCATTGCTTTTGGATTACTCATTTTCGTCGGCATGTTAGTTGCTGACCATTTCTCAATTGCATCGCACCGCGAAGTTGCTGCTCTTGGATCAAACATTTCAACACCGCCGCTTGCAGGCGCAACAATTCTTGAATCTGGACCACCAGAAGGAAACCTGCAGCCACAAAAAAACATCTCCGGTGACAAAATATATGTCGTGCAACACGGTGAAACACTTCGCACCATTTGCGCGACCTATTACGGAGATTCTGGACTCGCGGTAGCGGTCTCAAAATGGAACCAATTAACTAATCCGAATGCAATCGAACAGGGCCAGCAGATCGCGCTCCCAAGCAGAGCCGCACTTGTTACGGTGAGCATTAATCCTTTTAAAGCCACAACGCCTACTCCTAACAAGCAAGTTGCGATGGGAAAATACACCGTAAAAAGCGGAGACACCCTCTCGGAAATATCGCAGCAAGTCATGGGTACGTCAAAGAAAACGCAAGTACTTATTGATTTAAACAAAGATGTTATGCCTAATCCTGACCGTATTCGCCCTGGCATGGTGCTTCAGTTTCCAATTCCAACCTCCTAACAATGGCTAAAAAACTCATCATCTCAATTCTCGTTCTAAGTTTCTCCTTGCTTGAACTTCTAGCAATTCGACAAGAACAAATTAATACCGTGCACGCAATGACGCTGTTACACCGTTCAATTGATGCGTCTAACGAAGAACTCAATGCACTCCAAATACAAATTGAATTTGCCTGTTCGCCAAAGTCTTTAGGTCAAATTCTTGCATCCGCAGACGGTGTCGATGAGCGACAGTAATAATAGAACAACAAGCGTTGCCCTACTTCTAACGGCGGTTGTAATTGCACTGATGAGTGCAAGCGTGTACAAAATTGTTGTACTGAAAGTATCGCCACCTCAACAGTTAACAGATGCAACAATCCCAGTAATCAGCACATCAAAGCAACTCGCAATTCGTGGTAGAATTTTAGACCGCCGAGGCAGAATACTTGCTGCGAGTAGAATTGGTTTCAAACTCTTTGTTGATCCATCAATTGTTAAAGATTTTGAATCACTTTCATTCAAACTCAGCAAAATCACTTCTATCCCACCTGCGGAAATTGAACAACAGCTAAGAACAAAACCAAACAGTAGGTACGTCGTACTACAACAATTACTTACAGATGAACAGGTAGATGCGATTAGAGAACTAGGTATTCGTAGTGTTGGTCTTGAGGAGCGACTTGTTCGGGAATATCCACACGGTGATATCGGAGGCGCTCTGATAGGTCTTGTCGGCTCAGAGCACACGGGGCTTGCTGGGTTTGAGAACAAGTTTAACAATACGTTAACAGGCGAGTCTGGAAGATTCGTTCGCGCACGAGACACAAAAAGAAAGACCATCTGGATTTCACCTGATGATTTCAAACTTAAATCCGATGGCGATGATGTGCAACTCTCCATCGACGTTGTGATTCAGGACATTGCATCAAAACGATTGTTTGAAGAAGTTACGCGTTGCAACGCAGGCGGAGGACGAATCGTCGTAGTAGATCCCGCTACTGGTGAGATATTGGCAATGGCGGATATTTTGAACCCTCGCGACGGGTGGTCTCAGCAACCAGAAGATGCAAACCGAGAACTTGACGTTCGTCTTGGCCGAAACAGATGTGTAACGGATCCATACGAACCCGGATCAACATTTAAGCCGTTCGTTTGGTCAGTTGCAACGCAACTCGGTAAAGCAAAAATTGATGAAACTCTACCAACCCCATCGAGTGGACCTTACAAGACTGACTTTAATCGCACAATACGAGATGCGAACTATTACGGACCATCAAGTTGGGAAAAAGTATTAATTAAGTCCATGAACAGCGGAATGGCTATTGTCTCACAACGAATGACACACGCTGAGTTGCAAGACGCCGTGCATCGATTTGGTTTTGGGCAACCTACGCATATTGGCTTAGGCGGGGAAACAAGAGGAATTGTTACATCCCCTTCAAATTGGAACAATTACACACAGACCTCCGTTTCAATGGGTCATGAAATTGCAGTTACCCCACTGCAAATGGTGCAGGGTTTTTGTGCTTTTGCAAGAGATGGCTCTGTTCCACAGTTACAACTCAAACTTGCAACAAACGAAGATGTGATGTTTGTTCGTGATGCAATTACACCTGAAATTGCAGCTCTTACTCGGCAAATTATGGGCAAGGTGATGACCGAGGGTACAGGTCGTAAGGCACAAAGTGAGCAATACAAATTGTTTGGAAAATCTGGAACCGCTCAATTACCAAATTCCGACGGCTCTGGTTACTTTGAAGATCGTTACATTGCGAGTTTCATTGCTGGGGCACCAATTGACGACCCCAAACTCATCGTACTCTGCGTCATAGACGATCCCGATAAATCCATAGCACACTACGGTGGGACTGTAGCTGGTCCAGTTGTTCGCGATGTCATAGAACAATCTCTTGAGTATCTGCAAGTTCCACCCTCGGTCGATTTTCTCGCCAACGCATCCAACTAATCCACCCAACAATCTCCTCTGAAACTTTTTTGGGTCTGTCCCCTTAATTATTCCGTTTTCAGAGTGAAAGTCACAATTGAGAGCATAAAAAATTCAAACGCGCCAAGAAATCGGGCGACCGGTCGCCCCAGTTGCTTCTTTAACGAGCATGACAACAATCGCGCTGAGAAAAGCAAATCCGAACATTAGTGTTGCTGGAAAGTACAACTGCAAGGCCATCAGCCATGATGCTGCGTACAAACACTCCCATAACGCTCCATAGCGCCTGATTTTTTCCGCAGCAAGGTGCGGACTCCGTGCATGGCTCAATTTCCAACGAATCATCATGGCAAAACCAGCAACTGCAGCAAGCGGCCAGAGAAGTCCAGTCACTGACATACCTGAGGGCAATAAAGAGCCCGTTGTTGCCAACGGACTACTGAAAAGCACCATGGACCAAAAGAGCCAGCCAAGGAAAACTCCAACCCATCCACGAATCGACAAACGCGGTCGCTTGTCTTCAAGATGATAGATTGCAATTGCACATACCATTGCATGCGTCATCACCATCCAAACAGGAAGCGTGAATGTCAGTTCAACGTTTGCAATTAACATATGCGATACATAAATTAGACCAACGGCCACAAGCCCTACTGCTGGAATGTGCTTGCCAATAACGTTGTAGAATAAAATCGCAGCCGCTGTTAATAATCCAATTCGTACTGGCCAAGCACCCAAAAAAGATGCTGCAAGTAACGCGATCAACAATGAACTCACCATCAACACAACAGCTTGTGCAATCGGTATCCACCCACTTGGAATTGGCCTAGACGGATGAAATGTACTGTCGTGGCGCGCATCAATCGTATCATTCAAAGCCGCGGCAAAACCACAAACGCCAATCGCAATCACAGCAGTAGCGAGTAAGGAAGACCACCAAGGCAGCAAATAAACACTCGTGCCAACGTAACTTGTATCGTGTTTAGTTATCACCAAGACAAGCCAGATATCAGCAATTGCACCGATAGCCACGCTGAATCTTGTCAGTTTTAGAGCAGCCATCATTTGCCTCGCGGGCATCGACATATGTACATCGTAGCGAGCCGTGCATTGATGCGTCGACTCGTTTACCATACGTAATCTCATGCGATCAGATTCAACCACATCACGAAACAGTTCAGACCTCAAAATCGCAGTTCTTGTGAGCACATACCACGAAGAAATCACATGTAAACTTGCGCAAGGTGCTTGTACTGCGTTCACTGAAGCGGGAGGAAATGTGAAAAATTTCAAAACTATCCAAGTTGCTGGCGCTTGGGAATTACCCGTGGTTGCAAAAAAAATTGCTACCAACAATCAATTTGATGCGATTATTGCTCTGGGGTGTATCATCACTGGTGAAACAGCACACGACAAAATCATTGGACATGCAATCGCAAATGGATTAATGGAAATTGCTCTTGAGTGGGGACATCCAGTTTCCATGGGCGTGCTTACTTGCCAAACTCTTGAACAAGCACAAGCAAGAGCCGGCGGGAATTGCGGAAACAAAGGAATCGAAGCAATGAATGCGGCAATCGAAACTGCAATAACTTTACGAGAACAAAATGCCTAATAGCCGAAAGTTACGAGAGCAAGTCATACAACTCCTATGCCAATTCGATGCGGGAAACGAAGACGTTGCTCTTATCACTGACGATAATTTCGACGAAGATACTGGGACAACAAACGAACCCAACGAGAAAGCAATGAAACTTGCTAAAGATATTTGGGAAGACCAAATCACTGGCGATGCACACATTGAACCCTTTACACCTGAGTGGCCAATGCACCGGCAGCCATTGGTTGACCGAAATATTTTACGGCTTGCTCGGTACGAAATTGTTTCTGGCATGACACCTCCAATCGTTGCGATAGATGAGGCTATCGAGTTAGCAAGTGCCTACTCAACGGAAAAATCTGCATCGTTTATTAACGGTGTACTTGATGCGGTGTTTCATGACAAAGTGCCGTCGAATGAAAAGGCCAAACTAAGTGAAGAGGATTCCTAAGTGGGTTTGTTCCGTGCAACTATTTCTGCAATTCGTGGCGGTCTTTCGAAAACACGTTCCACGCTTGCTGCACCACTTGCAACGTTGCGTGGTCGAGTCATCGATGACCAAACAATAGACGAACTTGAACACTTGCTCTTATCTTCCGATGTTGGTGTCACAACTACCGATGCTATCGTCAATGATTTAAGAGGCGAAGTTGAAAGTGGTGCACTAAAAGACAAAGATATTATCGAACTCCTAAGAGATCGACTTGTGCTCCGACTCAAAGGCAAAGACCGAACTATAGCAACAGCAGAGCAATCACCAACCGCCATTTTGGTTGCTGGTGTGAATGGGGTTGGCAAAACAACGAGTGTCGCAAAAATCGGGCGTGCACTCAAAGAAGAAGGACGAACCGTCTTGCTCGCAGCAGCGGATACATTCCGCGCCGGCGCTGTTTCTCAACTCACCACATGGGCGCAACGACTTGATATTGATATCGTAAAGGGTGAACAGGGATCAGACCCCGCCGCCGTAACTTTTGATGCCGTGAACGCTGCAATCGCACGAAATACCGATGTTCTACTCATCGATACTGCTGGAAGGTTGCACACCCAAGAGCCGCTCATGCGGCAACTTGAAAAGATACAACAAGTTACGACCAAAAAAATTGAGGATGCACCGCACGAAGTGCTCCTAGTGCTCGACGCGACACAAGGGCAAAATACACTTTCGCAAGCAAAAAAGTTTGCTGAATCAATTGGTGTAACTGGCATTTTTCTCTCCAAACTTGATGGCACCGCTCGCGGTGGTATTGTTTTTGCAATTGAAGATGAAACTGGAATTCCCGTCAAACTCATTGGCATCGGAGAACGCCCAGAAGACGTAGAACCGTTCGATCCAGAAACATTCGTCGAAGCGTTAATTGAAATCGCCAGATAGCCCTTTTTAGACCCAAATCTCAGGCATAAGAGGTATCATCCCAACAAGTGTTAAGATTATCTCGCATTTTATTTCTGCTGTTCATTCTTCCAACTGTTCAAACTGTAGTTGGGGCACCAGAAAACCAAATCCAAATCACCGGCGACCGACTTTCTGGTGTTGTTCTTCCAGTTCGACCGCGTGCATCTGATATACAAATAAGTGCGCTTCGCGCAGACGCATGGACAGTCGATGATACAAAACGTTTAGTCCTTAATAAGAATGTCAGCATAACAATCGGTTCATACATTTTTGATGCAGATCAAGCCGTCCTGTGGATTAATCGAATGCCAACTGATGCTGGTGTCATCACACAAGTCGCAGTCTATATGCCAAAATTTGCTAAATCTGCAAAACTCGGTGGGCTTGGTGCAGAAGGTGAAAACCTTCTTGTTGTCGGAAGTACTCAAGGGCATGTTTCACTCGACGTCGCCTATTTGTCACCAAAGCGCCCTCGGTCAAACTCTTCATTGCTGTCAATGGCAAAAAGACGACTCACAGAATACATCTGGAAACTTGAAACTTCCCCCCCTGCACTCTCAAACTATCCACAGATTAACACCGCTCCAAATATAAAAGAATCCGGCAAAAACTACATGCAAGCACCCTCTTCTGCAAACGCACAGGAATGGCTGCAACCAAAATCCGGTTTTCTCTCACTCAACGCTGACCTTGTTGAAATGAAACCGGGTGAAACGGAAAACGTTGTCACACTTACAGGTAACGTCGACATGAATCTACGATCCATGGAGGGTCTAAACGATATGCAATTGACCGCTGCCCGTGGCATCCTTTTTCTAGATGCAGGCAGTGTCCGAGACATCGCTTCTGGAACCGTTGACATTTCAGAAATACATGGCGTTTATCTTGAAGGCAACGTTGTGGCAAATGCTAATAATGGCAAATACCTAGTCCGCGCGCCACAAATGTATTACGACTTCGATACCGGCAAAGCAGTCATGCTTGAATCCGTACTTCGTACTTATGTGAAAAATGGCTCCGTTCCAATCTATGTCCGGGCAAAAGAGTTGCAACAAGTTTCTGCAAATCAATGGATTGCTAGCAGTGTACGAGCATCGACGAGTTCCTTTGCAACGCCAGACATTGCTGTTGGTGCTGCAAAAATGACCATCACTCAACAAGAAAATGGCGACGCATACGTTGTCAGCGAACATAATACTGTTCGTCTTGGAAACATGCCAATCATGTATTGGCCAAAGTACAGTGGCGAAATTGCTAAAATACCACTTCGCGGCATTAACATTGGACACGAGGAAACAAAAGGTTTTATGTTTGAAACCGAGTGGAAACTGTTCTCATTACTTGGCGTCCGCGAACCTACAGGGGTATCTGCTGACCTCCACGTCGATTACTACACAAAGCGAGGAATAGGAATAGGCACTGATTTTAATTACCACTTTGGAAAAAACGTAGGATTCCTAAACGCATATCTAATGAGTGATTCTGGAGAAGAAAAAACTTCTTCTGGAAGGAAAATAGATGTTACCGAATCTACTCGTGGATACGCACTTTTAGAAAACGAAGCAAAAGTTTCTCCTAACTGGACTATTCAGACCCAACTCAGTTACATAAGTGATCCAACATTCATGTCAGTTTGGCGGCAATCGGACTTTCTAACTCATGACGAGTATGAAACCTCCATCTATGCTAAATATCAAAAGCAAAACGTCGGGTTTACTGCACTGGCGAAGTATGACCTCAACCAATTTATATCAAATAGTTGGTTACTTGCTTCAAGACAATATAAAGTCGATAAGGCCCCCGAACTTGGCTACTACAGATACGCTGACAGTCTTTTCAACGGAGCAGTTACTTGGTCGAGTGAATCTAGACTCACACGAGAGCGCATGGTCTTTCAAGAGGGCACGCCCGCAGAACTTGGCCTACGAAACAGCGCTTTTGCATTCCCAGATGGAACCATCCTTGGAAGCAATGAGTTAATCTCTACACCTCTTCGGAATGCTGGACTAAATCAAGATTACCAAAACCGTTTTGTTACTCGGCACGAATTCGCAATTCCGTTCCAACTTGGCGCTGTAAAAATTGTGCCATTTGCTAGCATTCAAGCACAATTTGGCATTGACAACGAAGAAGTTGCAGGAGCAGAAACAAACGATTGGACACGAACAGTTGGTGTTCGGGCAACAACCCAGTTCCAAAGAATATACAACGGAGTTGACAATGATCTTCTGGACTTGCATCGGCTTCGACACGTCATCGAGCCATACCTTACCGTTTGGAACGGCGACTCCAATGTCAACCCAATGAATATCCCCCAATACGATGCGCAACTCGACAACATTGCAAATGGCTCTGCTATTTGGTTTGGTATGAAAAATAAACTACAAACTTGGCGCGGCGGTCCAGGACGCTGGTACGAAGTCGATTGGCTAACCATCGACACCGCATTTTTGTTTGCGAGCGACGACGCAACTCAGCGTTATGACAACCCGCAATTTTTTAACTGGCGACCTGAGTATTCTTCATTACAAGATGCATTCATCGCGAGTGGAAAATGGCAATACAGTGACTCCATAGCTTTTGTGGGCAACGGCACTTGGGAAACAGACAGCGGAACATTCTCGCGTGGCTCAATAGGCGCTGAACTAGATCACGGGCGAGACATACGAACATATATCGAATATAGAGAAATAGGAAACACTGACGACCAGTTTTTAACACTTGGAATGAATTACCAATTAAGTAAACGGTACTCTTTTAATATCGCACCATCTTGGAATTTTGCAATCGATGACTTCCAGTCACTAAGAATTAACTTGACACGTCACTACCCAGATTTCAATCTGATTGGACTTATTAATTACAACGAGATTCAAAATGAGACCACCTATGGTCTCAAACTAAACCTTCTGAAATATTAACTCTCTGAACTGTCTCACCATTCCGAAGCGGCATGACAGTCACACTGACTAAATCAATGTGACTTGATACAACGCCTCAAGTTGTACAATCGACAACGTCGACGGACGCTGGTCAGGTGAAATACCGTCGGGGAAATTAAAATTGCGCCCAAGAATTGCCCCGAGTTGTTTTCTTCTTTTTGCAAAAAGGGAGGTAACAAAAAGAGCAAACATTTCATTCTCCGAGTTTATGTGTTCGCTAGGCACAACAGCAACGCAAGCGCTCGTTATTTTCGGCTGGGGCCAGAAACAAGTATTCGGAGCTTTGGTAATCAATGACACTTCTGCGAGTCGTTGTACCAAAATAGACAGAACACCCCAATCCGAAGAGTCAACATCAGCCATGAGCCGCTGCGCAACTTCGTATTGGATTGTCACGAACTGTCCAAGACAGTTTGGATGATTGGACAAAATATCTACAATAAGAGGACTCGCAATTTGATAAGGAAGGTTGGCAACAAGTTTCCATTTTTGATTACCAAGTTTTTCCACAATTTCAGAATTCAAATGCTTCTTCACGAGACAATCGCCATGAATTAACGTAATAGAATCACCTAGTCGATCACGCAACAAACCCGATAAGCCTCTATCGAGTTCACAGGCAATAACGGTACACCCACGTTCAAGCAACGTCTCCGTGAGTGTTCCTG
>PVBE010855263.1_pt1 | contig 23380 bp, 17 predicted proteins | sample 1631181 | NCBI WGS metagenome assembly PVBE01 (sample SAMN08397723, study PRJNA350692) | Marine metagenome, whole genome shotgun sequencing project. | isolation source: water | place: Pacific Ocean | collected 2012-04 | reverse complement strand
GTCGCCCCTGCACGATTGCCGCGCTTGGCCAAGATCAATCGGAAGCGGCCCTCATCCTTGGTGGTGCGGGGAGGGCCGGTGATGAGCGAAACCGCAGTTGGCCTTTGCGGGCTCTAGAGTGCCCCTAGGACAGACGACTTACTTGCGGGAGGGTAATGTTAGCGAGAGCCTTTTTAAGTGCTTCTAAGCGCAAATTTGGAAGCAGTTTTCAAATTGTGAAAGCTAAATGTTACTATGGGTTTAAATCGGTATACTTGTATCAAGCGTTGGTTGTCCTAAGCGCACAAAATTCAGTTCACGGGTGCTTACTTCAATCCCCCCGGCGTTTATTCTGATGTCAATTTACTTAAGCCTGCACTGGCTTTCGCTGGTGCGGGTTTTTTGTCCGCAGTACCTAACCCTTGAAAGCAGCAAAAAGCCCACAGGGGTCAACTGTGGGCCTTGTTTTTTTGCCTTTAACGGCGAAAGCGTTAATCAAGTCGGATTCTGGTCTTCAGCCTTCTTTAGGTTGTTGCAATCTGGCTTAGCACCACAGTCGGGTTTTGCGCCTTCATCGCAAGGTGCTTTCAGGCCGCACTCCTCGGTCAATGGCAAGCACTCACCTTTGGAAGCTGAACATTCGGCTTCGGCTTTGGCCGAGTTGCTGCTGACGTAGTAGAATCCCGCACCAGTAACCGAAACCGCCGCAATTGCTATAAATGTAATTAGAGCCTTCATCGCCGCGAAACTATCGTCTGCTGTGGGTTTTGCAAGACTACAAATCTGTGTCTATGCCGCCAGTTCCTCGGGGAAGATGTTCCAGAACTTCTCGGCTTCCGGCTTCTTGACCAGCTTGAGGTAATGGCGAAACAGCACTCGCTCGGTGTTGCCAGCTTGAAGCGCGACCTTGGCAGCGTTTTCTGAGTGGCGCAGTCCATAGGAACAGAAGCTGTGGCGCAGACAGTCGTGCGGCCAAACCTTATACCCAAGTTTGACCCTTGCATCCTGTAAAAACCCGTGCCACTTGTGATTCGCATTCACGATTGGAAGGTTCAGTTCCTGAAGGTTGAGCCAAGCCAAGCAGTTCTCGCTCATCTCAACGAATCGCCGCATCTTGGTCTTCGTCTGTTTGGCCTGAAAAACCACCTCGTTGTCCTCCCAATCAAAATTGCAGTCACGGCCCTTGCCGCTCTTCAGCCGTCGCGTCTCGGATGGTCTGATGCCGCAGAAGAGGTTCAGGGCCAGCAGCGGAAGAACCTCGGGATGCTGTTCGAGGCAAAGATTCAGAACCTTCCTGCACTCATCAACCGTGAGGACATACGGGTCAAACGGATCAAGGTTGATCTTCTCCAGCTTCTCCACTGGGTTCTCCTTCAGCACGTCCTGACGAATGCACCAGTTGAACAGGTTCCTGACGTGTGCTCTGTAAAGCTTCTGTGTGACCGGCTCCCAATGCTGTTCCTTGTCACCGCCGACGAGCAACCAACTCTTGATCAGTTCAGGGGAAACTGCGCTGCACTGAAGGGTAGGGCCAGCAAATCGCATGAAGTTCTCAAGGCCGCACCGCAGGGTATTGAGACTGCCTCGGCCAATATTGCCCAGAACCTTGTCGCCTAGAAAGCCAGATGCCTTCCGCTCGTTGGGGTCGTTCTTCCACCGCCTATCCTTCCCCGCACAGCCGATGGCTTCCTTGAGGGTCATCTTCTTGAGGTGTGTCTTGCCTAGTCCATGAACCGCATGAGCCTCGACAGCGGACAATAGGCTGAAGCCATCTTCCTTGGCTCGGTTGAGTGCTGCCATGACATCAACACGGTCACCGTTGGAGAGGTCAAGCCACCAAGCCGTGCTTGAGGTGTCCTTGGCTTCGGCTTTCTTCCAAGCCTCGGCCTGCGCCTTGGTGTCGAAGAACATCCGCTTGCGTCTGCCATTGATTCTGCCCTCCACGAGCCAACGTCGCTTGCCGTTGTAGATGTGTTTATGAACTTGCATCGCTCAACCCACGCTAACGTTGAACAGCGATCTGTCAAGTGCCAATCATTGGCACTTTTAAGCGGTCACATCGGGATTCAAAGGGATTCTATGGGAAGCAATGAAATACAAGAAAACTCTTTAGAATAGTGATTATATTCATGTTTCAGGCGGTAATAAGCGAAAAACGAAGAAAACCGAAAAGTGCTTAAATTAGTCCTGTAATATCATCCGCACGCAGACCGGTTTGCTGATCTGGATCTCGTTGCCGTTGAACTTCAGTTTACCGGTTTCCTGGTCGATGCGGAACACGGCGACGTTGTCGGATTGCTGGTTGGCGGCAAGCAGGAACTGGCCGGTGGGATCGATGCCGAAATTGCGAGGTGTGGAGCCGCGGGTGGACTCGTGACCTAGCGCGGTCAGCTTGCCGGTTTTCTCATTGATCCGGAACATGGCGATGCTGTTGTGTCCGCGGTTCGAGCCGTACAGAAACTTGCCGCTTGGGTGGACGAGCACCTCGGCGGTGCTGTTGCCCTCGACTGGGTGGGGCACGGTGGAGACGGTTTGCAGCGTCTGAAGCCGTCCGCGCCTGGCACGGTAGCGGAAGGCGGTGACGGTCTGCTTCAACTCGTTGATCACGTAGGCAAACTTGCCGCCCGGGTGGAAGCTGAAGTGGCGCGGACCGGAGCCGGGCTCGAGCTTGGCTCCGTCAAACTTGGTCTCGGCGATTGCGCCGGTTTTTTCGTCAAAGCTAAACACGAGAACCTTGTCAATGCCGAGGTCGGGCGCGAAGGCGAACTTGTTGTTTGGCCCGACATGGATCGAGTGGGCGTGCGGCGCCTTTTGGCGCGGCGTGACGCTGGAGCCTTTATGCTTGATCTGCGACACCACTGTACCGACGGATCCGTCGTCATTGATCGGCAACACGGAGGTGCTGCCACCGCCGTAGTGCGCGACGAGCACGAATTTGCCGGTGGCATCGACGGTGAGATGGCACGGGCCGGTGTCGCCGGACGGCTGCTGGTTGAGTTGGGTTAGCTTGCCACCCTGCACGTCCAGTGCGAACGCGGTCACGCCGCCGCTACGTTTGCCGTCGAACGTGCTGACCTCGTTGACGGTGTAGAGATACCTGCCATTCGGGTGGATCTTGAGGAACGACGGGTTTTTCAGGCCGTCCACGGCGCTGAGTTTTTTTAGGCTGCCGTCCTTCAGGTTGAGCTGGAACAGGTGAACGCTCTCCTTGTCGGGGGTCGAGTAGCTTCCGAAACAGACCAGTGCCCTGGTCGGCGCGGCAGTCGCTTGGCCAAGCGCTATGGCGAGGCCAAGCGCGATGAGAGGGGTCTTCTGGAATAACGTGCGGCGTGTCATGCGCGCGATCAGACGGAAACCAAGCGGCGCTGGCAAGCTGTTTTGCATTTCATTGCCATGCCAGGGCTGCTACGAATGGTGGCACGTGAAACTGATTTCGCGCATCATCCTCTATCCACTCTGCGTGTTCGCTGTCGTTTGGTGTTGGAACGGCTTCCGCGACGCGTTTGATAACATGCGGATAGACCGATCCGGTGAAGAGTCGGAAGAGCGGGAGGAGATGCCGGGCGAGGTTGGTGGCGCGGAAACCGGCGGCTCCGACCAGGCATTCGATCTCGACGAGGTCAACCGCATGCTCTCCAACTCGACACCGGCCAAGGTCGAAGATAAGAGCCCCCAAAAGACCGAGCCGCCGGCAAAGGGCGGAAACACCAACCAGGTCGAAACCGCCGAGGGCACAAATCCGTCGGAGAAAAAGGGCGGGATGATGACCTATTTTTCCGGGATGCTGGTTGCACTGATCGTGTTTGCACTGCTGGTGGCGCGTGATGTCGGCACCCTCGCCGGCGAACGGGTCGGCGGGAATTATTTAACCAAAAGCGATAAGTCGAGAAAGGCTGACATGTACGAGGAGGCCGAGTCGATCTGGGCGAACGGGGCCTATGTCGATGCCATTAATTCATTCCGCGAGTACCTCAGGGTTTTCCCGGGCGAATACCATGTCCACAAGCGCATTGCTGAGATTTACGAGAAGGACCTGGCCAGCTTTCGCGCTGCAGCGATGGAGTACGAGGAAATGCTGGAAATGGACATCCCCTCGGCCCGCTGGGGCTGGGTCGCGATTCATCTCTGCAACCTTTACTCGGGGAAACTGGACGAAACAGACCGGGCGCTCGCGCTGCTGCAACGCGTGGCCGACGAGTGCGGCGACACCCCCCCGGCAGAGAAGGCCCGGGAGCGCTTGGCCAAGATCGCCGCCTCGTAAACCGGCTTGGCCAAGCGGCTACGGCTTGGCCGCATTTTTTTCCTGCGGCTTCGCTTTTGCCCTGGGCTTCGCTGGCGGCGGTTCCGGGGGGCGCAGTTCACTGCCCGGCTTGGCCCCGGCGTCGGCCAGCATTTTTCGGGCGGCTTCCCCCTTCGGCATCCACGCGAAATCCAGCGGCGACTTGCCGTCGTTGTCCAGCGCGTTGACATCGGCCTTCTGCCCGATCAGCCAGGCGATCGTGCTGGTTTGGCCGCCCCAGGCTGCGTGGTGGAGCGCGGTCTGGCCGTTCTCCTCTTGGCGGTTCGTCACCGACAGCCCCTGGCCAAGGTACTGTTGCATCGCCTCGAGGTCGCCAAGTTGCGCCGCGTGAAAAAGATTGGTTGCCGCGACAGCTTCAACGGCGCTCGAAACCCCGGTGGTGGGCGGCGTTTCAATTTCGCTGGCGCAGCCGGTTGCCAACCCAAGCGCAACGAGGAGGGGCGAGGTTGGTTTTCCCATTATTTCAGTGCGTCGTCGATCGCTGCCTCAAGTTTGTCCATCGGATGTCCGTTCCAGACCACAGTGCCATCCTTCACCACGAAGGCGTGCGGGATGCCGTTGATGCCGTATTTGCCCATGTAGCCCTTGGAGGTACGGCGGCCTTCGTCGATCGCGACGGTGTAGTTCATCTTGCTCCCCATACGAGTTACGAAGGGCTCAACCGTGCCGAGTTCCTCGTTGCTGATGCCGATGATGTTAACGCCGCGATCCTTGTATTCCTGCTGAATCTCCGTCAGGTGCGGGATGCTGGTGCGGCACGGCGGACACCACGTGGCCCAGAACTCGACCACATGCACGCCACTGGAGATATCCACCGGATCGCCTTTCACCCAGTGGGCCACGGCCAATGCCGCTGCCGGCTCACCTGATGTTTGAGATTGGAGCGTTCCCGAGCCGCCTCCCGCAGAACAGCCAGTCAATAAAGAGGAAGCGGTAATCAGAACCGACGATATACAAAAAAGCAGAATTGTTTTCATGGGGACAAGCTGCTCCGGCACCGACACCGGTGCAAGTCTTTTCTGTAAAAAGTTTGTAACACCCGAGCGGGTCACCTAGCCTGACGCCCATGAAATCATGGCTGCTTGGCGCTGCGTGCGCCGCACTGGCTTTCGTTTTGGGTTGCGGTTCCCAGTCCGGCGATTTGCCCGGCAACGGTCTCTCAATCGTGGTCATTCCCAAGGGCACAACGCATGAATTCTGGAAATCAATCCACGCTGGCGCCGTCAAGGCTCAGCAGGAACTTGAGGCCGTAGGCCAGCCGGTGGAGATCATTTGGAAGGGCCCGCTTAAGGAGGACGACCGCGACGAGCAGATCAAGGTGGTCGAGAACTTCATTGCCCGTGGCGTGGATGGCATGGTGCTTGCACCACTCGATGACAAGGCGCTCGTTCGTCCGGTCGAGACGGCCGGCAACGCCGACATCCCGGTGGTGATCATTGATTCCGGTTTGCAGTCGGACAAATACGCCAGCTTTGTCGCGACCGACAACTACCTTGGCGGCCGAATGGGCGGTGCACATCTGGGCGAGTTGCTCGGCGGTAAAGGCAGCGTGCTGCTGCTGCGTTACGCCGTCGGCTCGGCCAGCACGACCAAGCGCGAGAATGGGTTCCTCGATGAGTTAAAGGAGAACTTCCCCGGCATCAAGGTGCTCTCATCCGACCAGTACGCGGGGGCCACTCGCGACTTGGCTTACACTGCCTCGCAAAATCTCCTGAGTCGATACGGTGACGAGGTGAACGGCGTTTTTTGTCCAAACGAGTCAGTGACCGTCTCGATGACCAAGGCCGTGCGCGACATTGGCAAGGCGGGGGGTAAAGTGAAAATCATCGGCTTCGACACCAGCGTGCAGTCGTTGCGCGACCTCAAGGCCGGCGACGTGCAGGGGCTCGTCGTGCAGAATCCGGTCAAGATGGGCTACCTTGGCGTGATGACACTAGTCGATCACCTGGGCGGGAAGACCGTGGCCAAGCGTATCGACACCGGCGTGGCGCTCGTCACGAGCAAAAACATGGCCCAGCCGGAAATGCAGGAACTCCTCAATCCGCCCCTTGAGAAATTCCTCGGCACCGGCAACTGATCGCCGCTCGGATGCCAGAGGATTCATCCAGTAACCTCCCGCTTCCCCGCCTGCAGATCGAGGTGGTGTCCAAGCGCTTCGGCCCGACCGTGGCACTCGACGGCGTGAGCCTCGAAGTCGGCGCCGGCGAGGTGCACGCGCTCATCGGCGAGAATGGTGCCGGCAAAAGCACACTGATGAAGGTGCTCAGCGGCGCGCATCGGCTGGACGCCGGCAGCCTCACGCTCGACGGCCGGCCGTTCGAGCCGAGCGATCCGCTGCACGCCCGCAACTGCGGTGTGGCGATGATATATCAGGAACTGAACCTCGCACCCGATCTCTCGGTGGAGGAAAACATCCTGCTTGGGCGCGAGCCGGCGACGCTTGGCTGGATCAGTCGTGGTGAGCGCCGTCGCTTGGCCAAGCGTGCACTGGAGGAAATCGGCCAGACACAAATGTCGCTCGATACCCCGATCCGCTCGCTCACCATCGCACAGCAGCAGCTCGTTGAGATCGCCCGCGCGCTGGTCGGCGAACCACGTGTGCTCATCATGGACGAGCCGACCAGCAGCCTGACTCAGCTGGACACGGAGAACCTGTTCTGCGTGATCGAGCGCATGAGCCAACGCGGCGTCAGCGTCATTTATATCAGCCACTTCCTCGAGGAATGCCAGCGCGTGGCCGGCTGCTACACGGTGCTGCGCGATGGCTGCAGCGTCGGCACCGGCGCAATGGCTGAGACGAGTCTAGAGCAGATCATCCGGCTCATGGTCGGCCGGGAGGTTGACGAGATCTATCCGCGAACCGGTCGCTCTGTCGGCGAGCCAGTGCTCGAGTTGAATAGCGTCGCCGGCTTGGCCAAGCCGAGTGATGTGAACCTGACATTGCACGCCGGCGAAATCCTCGGCCTGTTCGGCCTGGTCGGCGCAGGCCGAACGGAGACGCTTCGGGCGGTGTTCGGGCTCGACCGTTTGGCCAAGGGCAGCGTGACTGTTTTTTCGTGCGAGGAAACCCACTCGACACCGGCCAAGCGCTTGGCCAAGGGCATTGGCTTGCTCAGCGAAAACCGGAAGGAAGAGGGTTTGCTGCTCAACCGCAGCCTTGCCGACAACCTGACGCTGACGCGCCTTGGCCCGGTGTCGCGGCTTGGCCTTGTGAGCGACGCCGCGCAGGCGGCGGCTTCAGCGGAGTGGCTGCAACGGCTCGACGTGAAAACCTCGGGCGCGGCTCAGCCGGTCGGCGAATTGTCGGGCGGCAACCAGCAGAAAATCGCGCTGGGCCGGCTGCTGCATCACGATGCCCGAATCCTGCTGCTCGACGAGCCGACGCGCGGCATAGATGTTGGAAGCAAGGCGCAGATTTACCGGCTGATGAACGAGTTGGCCGGGCAGGGGAAGGCGCTGGTGTTCGTCAGTTCGTACCTGCCGGAATTGCTCGGCGTGTGCGACCGCATCGGCGTGATGTGCCGCGGCGAACTCTCCAAATTGCACCCGGTCGCCGACTGGAGTGAACAGGAAATCATCCGTACCGCCGTTGGGCGTGCGGAGCCGGGGGAGGTGGCGGCTTGAACCTTGCCAGACTTGGTAGTCGAAATTTTTTGAAAGCCGTTCGGCCGTTTGTCGGGCTGTTCGTGGTGCTGCTGTTGTTCGCGTTGGATGCCGAGCTGCGTTCGGTGATTTTCAAGGGCGGCAATTTCAAGACGATCCTCACGCAGACAGTCATCGTGGCCATCGGCGCGATGGGGATGACGATGGTAATCGTCAGCGGTGGGATCGACCTGAGCGCCGGGTCAGTCGTTGCGCTGTGCAGCGTGGTGACGGCTAGGATGATCGAGCAGGGCCACGGCCTTGCGGCGGTGCTCACGCTGACGGTGCTGGCAGGCGGGCTGGTCGGCTTGGCCAACGGCGGCATCATCACGGCGTTTCGTATGATGCCGTTCATCGTCACGCTAGGAATGATGGGGATTGCGCGCGGCATTTCCAAATGGCTGGCCAACAACCAGACCGTCAACCCGGAGGAACCGCTCGAGTCAGTCAACAGTTTGATGGATAATAGCCAGTCGCCGTTGACATTTTTCCCGCTGCCGAATGGCGTGTGGCTGGCGTTGGGCCTCGCGGTGCTGATGGCCGTGGTACTGCGCTCGACTGTGTTTGGCCGGTACATGTTCGCCATCGGTTCGAACGAGGACACCGCGCGGCTGTGCGGTATTCGCGTCAATTTTAACAAGGTGGTGATTTACGCCTTGGCCGGTGCGTTTTTCGGCTTGGCCGGCGTGATGCAGTTTTCGCGGTTGACACAGGGAGATCCCTCGGTGGCGATCGGGCTGGAGTTGCAGATCATCGCCGCAGTGGTCATCGGCGGCGCGAGCTTGAGCGGCGGTGCGGGCAGTATTCCCGGCTCAGTGATCGGCGCGTTCTTGATGGCCTGCCTCGCCAACGGCTCAGGCATCAAGGATTGGCCCAACTACATGCAGGAAATCATCATTGGCGTAGTCATCATCCTTGCTGTCGGCATGGACAAGGTTGAGCCTTTCATTCAGCGCCTGTTCAAACGGCCGTCGTCACCGAACTGACCCACGCTTGGCCAAGCGCGGGAGGCGGTTTAAGATGCCTCCTTCGGTGGCCAATGGATTTATAAAGATAGCCGGGGCAAGGGAGCATAATCTCAAGAATCTGACGTTTGAGATTCCCCGTGACAAGCTGGTGGTGATCACTGGGCCAAGCGGCTCGGGCAAGTCGTCGCTGGCGTTTGACACGCTGTTTGCGGAGGGCCAGCGCAAATACGTCGAGACGCTTTCGTCGTACGCTCGGCAGTTCCTCGATCAACTACAGAAGCCGGACGTCGACCACATCGAGGGACTCTCGCCGGCGATCGCCATCGAGCAGCGTTCCTCCGGCGGAAACCCCCGCTCGACCATCGCCACCACCACCGAGATTTACGATTATCTGCGCCTGTTGTTCGCCAACGTTGGCCAGGCGCACTGCCCGGAGAGCGGCGAGCCGATTTCGCGTCTGAGCACGAGTGACATTATCGAGCAACTACTCGCGCTGCCGGAGGACACGCGAGTAATGCTGCTCGCGCCGGTGGTCGAGGAGCAGAAGGGTGAGTTCCGCGACGTGCTGGAGAAGCTGGCCCGCGAGGGGTTCGTGCGAGCGCGAATCGACGGTGAGCTGGCGGAACTCGAGACCGACACGCGCTTCAAGCTAGACCCCAAAAAAGCTCATTCGATCGAGGCCGTGGTCGATCGCCTGGTCGTGAGCGACAAGGCGCGAGGCCGATTGGCCGACTCGGTCGAGACCTGCCTCAAGTGGGGCGAAGGCAAAATAATCGCGCTGCACCAAACGCCCGATCTCGCTCGTTCGCAATGGCGCGAGAGCAAGCTGTCGAACCGACTGACAAGCCCGGCCACCGGCAAAAGCTACGAGCCGATGACGCCGAAACATTTTTCGTTCAACTCGCCGTACGGTGCCTGTCCGACCTGCTCTGGGCTTGGGCAACGACCGGTGTTCGACGATGGTCTGATGGTCGGCGACCCCGAGAAGTCGCTCGAACAGGGCGTCATCCTGCCGTGGACCAAGGGGGGTGCGCGAATGGTCGCTCACTACAACGGGTTGCTGAAAAATTTGGCGCGTCATTATGGGGCGGATTTGGCCAAGCCGTACCGCCGCCTGGCCAAGCGCTTTACGGAGGCGTTGTTTCACGGCTCGGGCGACGAGGTGATCGACTTTCAATTCACCCGCAGTGGCAAACAAACGACAACGACCAAGCCGTTCGACGGCATTTTGGCCAACCTCAACCGGCTGTACGAGGAGACGCGCAGCGAGACGACGCGGCGGCGCCTCCGGGCGTTCATGAGTCCGCAACGATGCGAGGCGTGTCAGGGGCAGCGGCTCCGCGAAGTGGTACTGGCTGTAACGCTTCGCAGCGCAAACCAACCGCCGGTCGAGTGGCGCTTCGGTGGCTTGTCGATCATGGATGTCTGCCGGCTGTCGATTGACGAGGCGTTGCCGTTTTTCGAGGCATTGGAGCTGGACGAGCTTGGCAAAAAAATCGCCACCGACGTGGTGCGCGAAATCACCTCGCGGCTCGGTTTTTTGCAAGATGTCGGGCTGGGCTACCTGACACTCAACCGCACAAGCGGTACGCTCAGCGGTGGCGAGGCGCAGCGGATCCGCCTGGCCACGCAAATTGGCGCGGGACTGGTGGGCGTGCTGTACATTCTTGACGAGCCGAGTATCGGGCTGCACGCGCGTGACAACGATCAGTTGCTCGCCACACTCGAGGGACTGCGCGACTTGGGGAACACGGTACTGGTGGTGGAGCACGACGAGGAGACGATTCGCCGGGCCGATTATGTCATCGACATGGGGCCGGGCGCCGGCCTGCATGGAGGGGAAGTGGTGGTGGCCGGTTCGCTCGAAAAAGTCCTCACCCACAAAAAATCGCTGACTGCGAAATATCTGCGCGGCGACTACAAGATCGACCTGCCGACCAAGCGGATCGGGCCGAATGTTGTTCGCGGCTTCCTCGAAGTTATCGGTGCGGCGGAGAATAATTTGCAGGACGTTCACTTGAAAATACCCCTGGGAACGGTCACGTGCGTGACCGGTGTCAGCGGCTCGGGCAAAAGTACGCTGATCGACGACGTACTGCGGCGGGCGTTGTTCCGCAAGTTTTACAACTCTAAGGATCGTCCGGGCAAGTTCAAGGCGCTGCGAGGCGAGGAGGCGCTGGGTAAGGTGATTGTTGTGGACCAGTCGCCAATCGGCCGTACGCCGCGCAGTAACCCGGCGACGTATACCGGCATCTTCAGCCAAATCCGTGACCTGTTCGCCAGTTTGCCGGCGTCGAAGATCCGTGGCTATGGCGCAAGCCGCTTCAGCTTCAACGTCAAGGGCGGTCGGTGCGAGAAATGTCAGGGTGGTGGTTTGCTCAAAATCGAGATGAACTTCCTGCCGCCGGTGTACGTGACGTGCGAGTCGTGCAAAGGACGGCGCTACAACCGCGAGACACTCGAGATTCACTACAAGGGCCGCAACATTGCCGACGTGCTCGACATGACCGTGGACGAGGCGATGACATTCTTTCGCGCGTTCCCCAAGATTTGCGATCCATGCGCGACGTTGTCCGAGGTTGGCCTAGGCTACCTCAAGCTGGGCCAGCAGGGCACGACCCTGAGCGGCGGCGAGGCGCAGCGGGTGAAGCTGGCAACCGAGTTGACCAAGCAGTCTCGCGATCACTCGTTGTTCATCCTGGACGAGCCGACGACCGGGCTGCACTTTCACGATATCGCGCGTTTGATAGATGTGCTGGTACGGTTGCGCGACGCGAATAACACGCTGGTCGTCATTGAGCACAACATGGATATCATCAAGTCGGCGGATTGGGTGATTGATTTGGGGCCGGAAGGCGGCAACGATGGCGGCCGGATCGTGGCCGAAGGCCCGCCCGAGCGGGTTGCCGCCGCACCGGGCAGCCACACGGGGCGCTTCCTCGCCGCGACGCTTGGCATGGAATATTTGCTGGAAGAGAAATGAATCGGTCTTTGCAAACGATGTTGAAACGGAGTTCTGCCGTGGCCTTGGCGCTGGGCTTGGCCGTGCCGGCCGTGCTTGGCCAGGAGGATGATCTGCAGGCGAAAGCCAAGGCCAAGCTGGCGTTCGACGTGGCCAAGCGGTTCTTCCGCGACGGAATGTTTGCCGCGTCCATGGAGCGGTTTGACGCCTTCGCCAAGATGCATCCCGGCTCGGCCCACCACGCGGAGGCGGTGTTGCTGGAGGCGCAGGCCCGGTTTCAGCTTGGCCAATTCGAGGGTGTGGCCGAGGAGCTGGCGGCCGGGTTGCAGGCGGCTGGACCGTGGACGGATCGTTACCTGTTCTGGATCGGCGAGGTGCAGTTCGCGCTGGGCCATTTCAACCTGGCGGCTGCCAGCTACGGTCAGTTGATCGAGAACCATCCCGGCTCCGTGCGGGCGTTGACGGCGGCGCTTGGCCAAGCGCAGTCGCTCTACCAGTTGGGTGAACTGAAGAAAAGCATCGCCACGCTCGAGCCGGCGGACGGGCCGTTCCAGCGTGCGGCAAGCGCCCGGCCAAGCGATCTGTTGATTGTCGATGGGCGGCTGCTTTTGGCCAACGCCTACTTCGAGCTCAAGGAACTGGGCGCGGCGCGGCTGCTGCTGGAGAATTTGCCCGATGCGGGGTTGTCGCCGGAGCGTTTTTGGGAGAAGCATTATTTGCTGGCCTCGGTGTATCTCGGCGAAGCCAGCTTCGAACGCGCCCTGGGTGGAGCCACCAATCTGGTGCAATTGGCCAAGGGCATCGCCGACCCGGAGTTTGCCGCGCGCTCGGTTGACTTTCACGGCGACGTGCTTCGCCGCATGAGCCAGCCGGATGCCGCCGTCGCGCTATATGAGCAGAACCTGGCTACCAATGTCCCGGCCAACTGGCGCCGCTCGGCACTATTGAAAATCACCGACCTATACGTTGCTGTAAACCGACTGACCAATGCGGTGCAGCGGCTGGAGCGGCTGTTCATCCGCCATCCCGGTGACCCGGCGACCGAACTGGCTCACATGACACTGGGCGAGTTGCGGCTGCGGCAGTTTTACGGGTTGCCGGATGCGAGCCGCCTCAAGTCCACCAACCTGCTCAGCGACGCACTGGGACATTTTGACGTTGTTCTACAGGGCGACCCGGATGCGAACCTGATAGGCAAATCGTGGCTGGGCCGCGGCTGGGCGCTTTGGGAGTGGGGCAATCTTTCCGGCAAAAGCCTGCAGTTGAGCCTTGCGCGACAGGCCTATTCCAACGCCGTCGCCGAGTTGCCCAAGTCCGAGGAGCAGGCGGTGGCGCAGTTCAAGGTGGCCGACTGTTTGTTCCACGGGGCGGATTACGCCTCGGCATCGAGCAATTACTGGGCGGCGATCCGCATTGCCACAAACACCGTCGGTTACAACAACCGGCTGGTGGACCGGGCGCTGTACCAAATCGTGCGGAGCGGCGTCGAGCAGCTGGATTTGCCGAGCGCTAACCAGGCTGTGAGCAACCTGATCGAGTGGTTCCCGAGCAGCTTTTACAGTGACCGCAGTCTGCTGCACTACGGGCAAGCGCTCAACCGGCAGGGCAAGCCATCCGAGTCGCGCACCGTGTTGGCCTCGTTCGCCAAGGTGTTCCCCAAATCGACCCTGCTGCCTGAGTCGCAGTTGGCCATCGCGCGGACACACGTCATGGATGGCAGCTGGGTGTCGTCAATCATCGAGTACGACCGCTGGGTGACCAACTACCCGGCGCATCCGGCGCTGGCGCAGACGGAGTTCGACCGCGCGTGGCTGAACCATCAGGCCGGCAACCAGGCGAAGGCGTTTCAGTTGTTCACGAATTACGTCGTGCGATTCCCGACCAATCGACTGGCGCCGGTGGCGCAGAAATGGATCGCTGACCACCAGTTCGAGTCCGGCAGATTCACCGAGGCCGAGCAGGGCTACCGGCGACTTTTCGAAAACACAAACCTGCTGGCCAACGCCCGTGGCATGGAGTGGGAGGCGCGGCTCAACGCCGGTCGCTCGGCGTTCTTCCGGCAGGAACACGCCGCCGCCGAGTTGCTGCTGGCCTCGGTCATCAACGCCACCAACGCGCCGGTCGCCGAGCAGGCGCGCGCGGAGTTTTTTCTTGGCGACGTCGCCGCAGACCAGACCCAGCGCACGCCCACGAACCTCCTCGACGCGTTGCCGCATTATCAGCGCGTGGCCAATGAGATGATCGGCAGCCCGCTGCATCCCCTCGCGTGGGGCCGCCTCGGCGATTGTTATTTGCAGTTAGGCAAACTTGACCCGGCGGCGGACGCGTACCGGGTTGTGACCGAACTGCCAGGCACCGACATGACCACCCGCAGCCAGGCGGGACTGGGCTTGGCCCGCGTGCTCGAGAAGCAGGCTGCGCTAGCCGGCGAAACGGAGGAGCGCGAGAAACTCCTGCAACTGTCGCTCGATCAGTGCATGGGGATCGTCTTCGGCGGCAACCTCCGTCCCGCCAACGAAAAGATGGATCCGTTTTGGGTGAAGGAAGCCGGGTTGATGGCTGGGCACTTGGCCGGGCGGCTTGGCCGCGCGGACCAGGAACGCAGCGTTTACTCGCGCTTGGCCAAGGAGCTGCCCGACATGCCGCTTTGGCAGGCCAAACTCGACGCCCTAAAGGTCGGGCCAGAAGCCCCCAAGGCACCCTGAGCATGCTTGGCCTGAAAGACTTGGTTGCCATCGCCGCGAAGCACGCTACCGACCTCGATGCCGTTGTGCGTCCGTTCGACATCGCTGGCCAAGTGAGCTTCCCCTCCGGACGACCGGCGATCATGGGGGTGATCAACCTCTCCGCCGACTCGTGGTATCGGGAGAGTATCTGCACGAGCATCGAGTCGGCTGTCGAGCGCGGGAGTGAGTTGCGGGCGCAGGGGGCCGACATCATCGACATCGGCGCGGAATCGACGCTTGGCCAAGCTCAACGAGTCGGCGCCGCCGAGCAGCGGCAACGGCTCCTGCCGGTGATCGAACAACTCGCGTCGCAGGGCATCATCGTCTCCGCCGAGACTTACGACGCCGAGGTGGCCAAGGCCTGCCTCGAGGCCGGTGCCAAGGTGCTGAACCTCACCGGCACTGCGGCCAGCGAGACGGTTTATCGCCTCGCCGCCGGGCACGATGCCGGCGTGATCGTCTGTTACGTCGCCGGCGGCAATGCCCGCGATGTCGCCGACATCCCGCTTGATGACGACCCCATCCCTCGCATGGCGGAGTACTTCGCTCGCGAGATCGAGACGGCCGAGCGCTGCGGCTTGGCCAGGGGCTTCGTCGATCCGGGCCTGGGCTTTTACTACGAGAATTTGCAGGACAGCTCGGTGCGGATTCGGCACCAGATGAAAACGTTCCTGAACGCCTTTCGGTTTCGTGAACTGGGGTGGCCGGTGTGCAACGCATTGCCGCATGCAGTCGAGTGTTTTGGAGAGGAGGTGCGAAGCGCCGAGCCGTTTTTTTCCGTGCTTGCCGCACTGGGCGGGACCGACCTGTTCCGCACACACGAAGTGCCCCGCGTCCGGGCGGTGCTCAAGACGCTGGGGGTTTACTGACAACCGCCGGGCCGCCGGGGAAGGCGTGGGTCAGCGGGGTGGGGAGCTTTACGTCGTGCTCATCCTGCAACTCGAACGCCGCCAACTTCACGGCATTGCGGGCGGTGGCAATCTCGTGCTCGAATCTAAGGTTGTAGAGCACGCGCCAGGTCACGGCGTGGTCGCCGTTCTCGACGAGCATGATGTTGCCCTCGCGCTCGGAGTTGATGGTTGCGGTGATTTTGCAGGCTCTTTTCCAGACATCGAGCAGGTAGGCCTTGGCCTTCTCCGAGTCCGTCTCGTAGCCGATGTTGAACTCGACGTAGTCATAAATCCCTTTTCTCGACTCGGTGGTGAGTATCTCCACCTGCTTGTTTAGTAACAGGGAGTTGGGGACGGTGATGTTATGATTGCGGATGACGTCGCGCAGCAGGGTCAGCATGGTGCGTGTCTCCAGCACGATCGCGAGGATGTTTTCATCGGGGATGCGGATGACGTTGCCTCGCTCGATGTTGCCGTTGCTAATGACGATGATGCCGCTAATGAAATCTTTTAGCCAAAAATCCTTCGTCGTGAAAATAAGGACAGCCAGCGCCCCGAGGAAGCTGGTGGTCTGGAGTAGCCATTCGAGTTTCCACAGGTTGAGAAACACCAGGCCCGAGATTACCCCGAGGATCAGCAGTGCGATAAGTTTCAGGTTGCTCGAAGTGTAGGATTCTACATAAATGGAAGTGCCCTCGACCTCCCGCTTGCGACCGTATTTTTTGAGGATGATCGAGTGGGTGAGTTGCCAGACAAGATACGTCAGTAATACGAGCAGCCCGGTGTGGCTGATGTTGGAGCCAAGTTGGAATTGGAAGGCCACGGCAAAAAAGTAAGTTAGGAAAAGGATCGCGTTCAAAATGCGCAGCAAACGAAGCTGGGGCGGCGCCGCGCCGACCGTCTGCACACTGAGATGGTTGATGATTTGCTTGCCGAAGATGAGGATCAGCAGGTTGATGATGAACGTGATGTAATCGACCGACTCGAGGATGTTGAAGTAATCCAGCAGCCACTCGAGACCGAGGTCCCTAAACGAATCGGCGACATTACTAACCGCGTTGGTGGAGATGATGCTATTGGTTTCGTTCATAGCGCTTGCAGTAAATCATTCGATGGGGAGTAGTCGGATCTGGCGCACGTCCATGATGGCGCCGCCTGCTTTCATTATCGGCTTGATCCAAAAACGATATTCACCCTTGCCTAAGAGCACGGTGCCAATCTTGCGCGGGACGAAATTTTGAAAATGGCCGGTGTCATTCACGGTGAATTCCAGTTCTTGGCCGGCGACCTCGAGCGCGACATGGCTGCCGCCTTGGCCCTTGCCGCAGCCTTGATGGATCTCGACATCGAATCTGCCGCCGCGCGACACGGTGAAGTCCCAGCACACCTGATCCGTGACATTCACCCAGTAGCCGACTGTGTTTTTGTGCGGCTTGGTTTCATACTGCAACTTGGTGCTGTGGAGGGTCACGTCGCGCGCGTGTAGCAACACTGAGCGGTCGAGCGCCTGGCCAATGGGCTCCCCTTCCGGCGCGGGGCGCAGGATGAGCGCGCGAACTCTCGGCATGTCGCCACGAAACTTGATCTCGAGTTTTTGTTTACCGGGCTCTACGAAATAAATTTTTCCGAGGGTGACATTGCGGAAACGATTAGCCGCGCCGGTGACATCAAGCTGGGTCTGAATGCGGTACGAGCTGATGTTCGGCACGGCGATGCTTTTGCCTTTAGCCAAGGCGTAAACAAGTTCTACCCAGTACTTGCCTGGCCGTGAGGCGTTGTAGTCCCACGAGTACGCCTGGCTAACCGCATTACCGCCGGGTTGCAGGAGTATGCGGCCGTCCGGTTGTTGCGGTGTGTCTCCGAACCGGTCAGTTCGAATCCCGTGTTTTTTGTCGCCATCGGATTCCAAGCCGGTGTCGGTAATGCTGAACTCAAGGTGCCGGATCTTCAACCCATCCTCGACGAAAACATTGGCAATCTGCTCAAGCGAGTCGGCGTGGGCAGTCAAGCCGGCAATCGTCAAAAATAAAAAAGGAATTCGGTGCTTCACTTGCTTATGGTTAGTTTGTTGAGCTTATTCAGCGGGCGTGGACCGATCCAGCGGGTGTTGTATTTTTTGATCCAGCCGTCATCGAGTTTGGGGCGGGGTTCGCGGCCGTAGCGTTGGGCATCCATGCCTTGCCACGGGAGCGGCTCGACCGTCCAACCATGGGCGACGTGAAAGTCGGCGTCCTTGTCCCAGCCGCTGGTGAACAGAAAAAATTGGCGTGCTGTCTGTGGACGTTGCATCGGAAGCTTGGTTGCCGTGAAACCAAGCGTTAACTCGTCGCCGGCGGCGATGAGGGCGAGTCGGTTGTCCTTAACGGCGATGAGTTCATTGACATCGCCGTAACGCGTGACCCAGCCGGAGGGTGTGATGCGGCAGTTCGGCGTGTCGCCGGTTTGGTCGTGAATCGGAGTCAGCGGCAGGTGACTTGGCAACTCCTCAATTGCTCCGTAGCCGTGCCAGTGCAAATCAGTCGTCGTTGGGTGTATCGTGGAGACGGATGGCAGCGCCGTTTTTTCAAACAGCGCGATTCGGTTCCAGTGAATCTCAAACGCCATCGACAGGCGAAGCCGCTTGGCGCCACTTGGCAATTTGTTGGCCAAATCCACGACGATTGTCTTGGTTTTGCCGACCGGCGCGCCGACGATCACGTCGATGTTTCGCCATGTGCCGTCGGCAACTTGCGCCTCGAGCGTGGGGAAGGGGAACGGCAAATCGGCGTGGTGCGAGGCGGCGATGTTGGCCATGCCGCCACCGAAATGCAGCCAACCGGTCATCGCCAGGGCGAGCGGCGCGTCGGCGGCGAGCGGGCCGAAGTCGAGTTCGATCGAGTAAGGCTTGGCCAAGCCTCGAAGTTGCGGCAGCCGCAGTTCGACAGGTGACACCCACCGATCGTCATTGGCCAGCAACGCGGCGGTGATGTCGAGGCCGTCGCTGCGTTTGGCGTGGCGGAGGGGGGTGCGCTTGGCCAAGGCGGCGAGGCCGGCCGGAGGGTATGGGCCGCTTGGGCGCAGCTTGGTTGTGGGGTGGACTTCGGTGCCGGTTGGCACATCGACGGAGAGCAGCTTGGCTTCGTCGAGATACAGGATTTCGCGCAGTTCCTCGGTGAGTTGCAGGCGGTAGTTGCCACCGATCGGTTTGAAGTTCGACTCGTCGCCGATCCACACAATCTCGTCCGGTTCGGCGTCGATGTAAGTGCCCTCGGCGACCGGCAGACCAAGCGGCGACGCGCCGAGCAGGTCGGTGACAAAGCGATGTTTTTCACCGTCCCAAGCGTAGAGGTACGGGCAGGAGCCGGTCGGCAGAATCAGCTCGGTGAGGGTGATGATTTCGCCGGGCTTCACCTTCACATCGAGGTTGAAAAGGGAGAGGTCGAACCAGCGGGCGTTGAGCGAATGGAGCAGTTTGTTTTTGCCAATCCCGATCTCGATGGGCAGCGATTGGACGGTGCGCTTGAGACGCAGGCCGGTGGTGACGGTCTCGACTTGGATGCCGATACCTCTGGCGTTGGAGCGGTTGCCGTAAAGGCGAATCTTGAGTTGTTGGTTCGCGTTGCCGCCGTCGTTGCGGAGATATTTCAGACCGGTGGCGTGGGCGAGCAGCAGGTCGGAGTCGCCGTCGCGGTCGATGTCGGCGGCGGCAAGTTGGGTGACTTGGCCGGTGAGCGAGTCGAGGCCAAGCGCAGCGGTGACATCGGTGAAGCCGCCGGTACCTTGGTTGCGAAACGCCTGCACGCCGTCGCCGATGGCGAAGATGTCGAGCCAGCCGTCGTTGTCGTAATCAACGAGGCTGATCGAGGTGACGGACTTGGCTAAAGGGAGAGTCAGTCCGGCTTCGAGGCCGTTGAAGGTGATCTGCAGTTGGTCGTCGTTTGCCAGACAGGCGAGGTCGGTGCGGAGGTCGTTGTTGAGGTCGCCAGTGGCAATCGCAGTGGTGGTGGGCAAGGTGGGCAGCGTGTTGGTTGGCGTGTGGACAGCGCCTCGGATTTTTTGGAGGAACATCGGCGACTCGCCGGTACGTGGGATGAACAGGTCGAGCATGTCGTCGTTGTTCCAGTCGTCCATAACGAGCTTGAGCGCGCCGGTGATCTGCGTCGGGATGCCGGAGGTCTTGGAGATGTCTTTGAAATAAATGCTGCCGAGATTGCGGAAAATCTTGAGGCCTGCGTCGCCGGGTTGGATGGCTAGCAGGTCGAGTTTACCGGTAAAGTCGATGTCGGCGATGACGCCGTCGATGGCCTTGAGAGAGGCGAGCTTGGAGAATTTGGAGAGGTCGCGCGCGAGGCCGTTGGTGGCGAAACGGTAGGCGTGCGAGCCTTGGTCGCCGAGCATCAGCACGTCGTCGAACCGGTCGTTGTTCAAGTCGCCGACGAGGCAGCGCGAGTAGTGGGCGCCCTCGATGGCCGGGAACTCGAAGCCGACCGGCGTGAAGGTGGCGTTGGTGTTGAGCAGCGTGCGGAAGGTGTTGGTGCGAGTACGGACGAACAGGCTGTTGTTGCCGTCGTGGTTGAAATCGATCACGCCGAACGGCCCGATGAATTTGTCGGCGTTGCCGGCGAAGGCCTTGGCGGTGTCATCGACGAACTGGACCGCGATGCCGGAGGCGTCCGGTTGTGACAGCTTGAACGGGATTCGCACCTCGGTGTGGCTGCACATTTCCCAATGCCCCGGCTGGTCGGGCATTTTTTTGCCGGCGATGCGTTGTTGATGCAGCTCGAGCGCGGCTTTGGCTTCGTCCGAGCGGTCGAGCGCCGTGAGCGCCTGGCTCAGAGCGTAGGCTGCACCGAGGTGATCTGTCTCGAATGCGGCCACCTCCTCGAACAGCATGGCGGCTTCCTCGGCATTGCCGGCAGCCAACTGTGCCTTGCCGAGCAGATAGCCGACGGCGCCGACAGTGTTGTCGATGTAGTAGGCTTGTTGCAGCGCCTTGGTGGCTTCGGTCACTTGGTCGAGTCGCAGGTGCGCGCAGCCGATCAGGAAATGCCCGGCGTCGAGGTTGGGATCGATGGCCAGCGCTTCCTTTGCGTATTTGATGACTTCCAGTGGATGGTTGGCCAAGCGATGGGCGTTGGCCAAGTTCAGCAGGAGGTCGGTCTCGGTGGGTTTGAATTTCAACGCCCGGGTGAAGGCGTCGATGGATTCCTGAGCCTCGCCGGCCTCGTAGTGTGTTTTCCCGGCGTTGATCGATAGGTCGAAGTCGGCATCACTTTGTGTTGGGGAACTGGTGAGCCAGGTAAAGACCACTGGGGCCAGCACCACCGCGATGAGCAGCAACAGGTATTTTGCCTGAGATGGCGCTTGGCCGGTGCCAGAGTCTTCGGTCATGCGCGGCAGGATAACGGCCGGTGCCGACTTGACCAAGGTGAAACCGACACCTAGCCTAGTCCAGTTCATCTGCCCATGAAAATGCTATCCCTGACGAACTCGCCCCGCTTGGCCAGGGCCTTTACGCTGATCGAGTTGCTGGTGGTGATCGCTATTATCGCGATACTCGCCGGGCTGTTGTTGCCGGCTCTGGCCAAGGCGAAGGCGAAGGCCGGCCAGTCAGCCTGCTTGAACAACTGCAAACAGATCGGCTTGGCCGTGACGATGTACATTTCTGAGTACGACAACCGGATTCCTCTCTGCCGCAACTGGGGGCGGGCCTGGGGTGGGGATCATGCATTGCGCAACGATCCGGTGTGGATGCCTAAGTTGCTCGAGCCTTACATCGGGAAAAACACCGGCGCTCCTGACCCCAAACAACCTGGCAAGTCTCGGACGCCCCACTCCGTTTTTGCCTGTCCTGTTGCGATGAAGACGCAGGATCCGGCGATGCTGTCGAGATTCCGCAGCAATAACAATGTGACCTACGTCTGGAACCACATTTACCTCACCAAGAGCCGGAGCAGCTACGAAGTGAGCCGACCGGTCAGCGGTCGCATGGCCGGCAACTGCGTTAATCCGTCCCTCTCGGTGCTGACTTGGGAGATGCCTTACTGGGACTATAAGACGATGCCACACAAGAGGGGCATCGTGTTGAGTTATGTCGATGGACATGCCGCCCGCATGAACGGTTCCCCAAAGGAACACGACTGGTGGGCCTACCACAGCCGCGACGGCTGGGAGGAGGGCGACTACACCTGCGGCAACCCGCACTGAAGCCACTGGGAGGCGAGATCGGGAGCCGGGTTTACTCTGACTCCGGGGAAACCAGGGGGGATCGTGGAGGCAGAACCTTCTCGACAGGTACGCGGGTCAACTCGGCGAACTTGGGCAGGCCACCCTTGGTGGGCAGATCCAATCGGCCGGCTACCAGCGGGGCCACATATTTGATGAGGTTTTCGTTGGGTAACCAGCCGTCCTCGCTGATCCAGTCACGCGGGATGGTGCGCTCCACCAGCGCGATGTCGCCCAGCGTATGCAGGCCGGTGGCGAACTCGTACGGTTCATCAGACTGGCGCTCGATCGTGATCATGAATCCGCTCTTGCCATCGATGGCGGCGCGGACCGCAGCAACGCCGCAGGCGACTGCCTCATCGACATCCTGCTGGCTGGCGAAATGCGCGGCGGCGCGTTGGGCGTAGCCGAGTTTCACGGTGCGAGTCTTGAGGTCGAGTTTGCCGTGGACAAGCTCGCTGAGCGCCTCCGCAGCACCGGAGAGTACCGGGTGGCCGAACGAATCGAGCCGCGTCTTGTCAGCCCCGAATTCGTGTCCCTCTGTGTTTTTTACGCCCTCGCCGGTGACGACGATGCAGTAGCCGAGTTGAGCGACGGTTTCCTTGACCTTGGCCAAAAAATTATCCTCATCGAGCGGGATTTCCGGCATCAAAATGAGGTGTGGCCCGTGGGTGGGTTTGCGCTTGGCCAGCACGGTGCCGGCGGCGAGCCAGCCGGCGGCGCGGCCCATGACCTCGATGATGCAGCAGGAACCGTCATCGGTGGCCATGCTGGCGACGTCCTCCGCGATCTCCATCACCGTCGTGGCGTTGTACTTGACTGCGCTGCCGTAGCCCGGTGTGTGGTCGGTGTGAGGCAGGTCGTTGTCGATTGTTTTCGGCACGCCAATGCAGCGCAGCGGGTAGCCGCGTTTCTCGGCCTCGAGATGCACCTTGTTGTTGGTGTCCTGCGAGTCGTTGCCGCCGGCGTAAAAGAAATAGCGAATGTTGTGCGCCTCGAAGACCTCGAACAGCCGGTTGATGTCGAGGTCAGCCTGTTCAGGGTCTTTACTGAAACGAATCTTGTAGCGGCAGGTGCCCAGCGCGGCGCCTGGAGTGTGCTTGAGTTCCTCGATGGAGCGGGCCTTTTCCTCGTTCAGGTCGATCAGGTTTTCGTGCAGGATGCCGAATATGCCGTTGAGGCCGCCGTAAATCTCCTTGATTTGCCCCGGGTATTTGCCGGCTTCCTGAATGACGCCGGCCACGCTGGCATTGATTACAGCCGTCGGGCCGCCGGATTGGCCCACGAGCATGTTGCCCACTAGTTTTCCATCGACCTCAACAGGCGGTGTTTCCGGTTCGGAACTGAGGTCGTGAATCAGCGGGTTGCTGGCTTCAGTCGGGCTATTTGTTATAGGGTTGTTATCTTCCAAGTCTGGCATTTGCGAAAATTGTGTTTGTGGCTCTCCTCCAAAAAGGGCGCGGGACTCTGCCTGTCGCCCTTTGGCCTGTCAAAGCCAATTGGCGCCACGGGTTAATATGAATTGGCCAGGCTTGGCCTATTTTGCGGTGAGTTTAGTGAGGGGGTTGTCGCGATTGGCCAAAGGGAAATCGACCCTCGCGCCGCCTTGCCGATGCGACTCGAACAGCGCCACGATCATCTCGACTGCCGTGCGCGCGTCCCGAATGCTGGCCTCCGGATCGCGATCCTGCTCCACGGCGGCAATGAGG
>PVBE012281414.1_pt1 | contig 23382 bp, 23 predicted proteins | sample 1631181 | NCBI WGS metagenome assembly PVBE01 (sample SAMN08397723, study PRJNA350692) | Marine metagenome, whole genome shotgun sequencing project. | isolation source: water | place: Pacific Ocean | collected 2012-04 | reverse complement strand
CTCCACGTAGCGGCGTTGACCCTCGGCGTAGAGCGTGTCGAAGGCCAGCGACGATTTTCCCGAACCCGAGACGCCGGTCATCACGACGAGCTTCTTCTTGGGAATCTCGATGTCGATCGATTTGAGGTTGTGCTCGCGGGCGCCGCGAATCTCGATGTGATCGAGTTCCTGGGAGCCCGACGCCCGGCGCCGGACTCGCCCGCTGGCGCGCGCATCGTTTGCGCGCGCCTTGCTGCGCGTGGTCTTCCTCGCCGCAGGCTCGGACATTCGTTTCTTGGGGGGCATGAGACGCCAAGAGTAGGGAAGATTGCGGTGCCTGGCCGACCGCCAGTTTCGATATGATCCGCTGCTGATGGAGCGGCTTCTCCGCCTCGTCGGCGACCCGGAGGACGCAATGGACGAATGGATCGCGAGTCTGAGTGAGGGGCCAGGATTCGTGGAGCTCGTGGGGCTCTCGATCGTGCTGCTGGTCGCGATGCTCGTCTACTTCGTCGCCCGATGGGCGCTGGCCCGTGGCACTCGACGCCTCGCCCGATCGACCGTGACCCACTGGGACGACGCCCTGGTCGATGCTGGAGTCTTCAGGAAGGTCGCGTATATCGCACCGGCCTTCGTCATCTACTTCGGAATCGGCCTGTTTGCGGACATCCCGGAACGATTCGTCGACCACGTTCAGCGGCTGGCCGTCGCCTTCATGACCGTGATCGGCGCCATGACGGCGACCAGCGCTCTTCGCGCAGGCGAGCGGATCTACGACAGCTTCGAGGAGTACCGCGCACGCCCGATCAAGAGCTATCTCCAGGTCGTCTCGATCCTGATCTATCTGATCGCGGGGCTGCTGGTCCTGTCGGCTCTGATGAATCGTTCGCCGTGGATCTTCGTTTCGGGCATCGGCGCCATGGCGGCGGTCCTACTCCTCGTCTTCCGCGACACGATTCTGTCCTTCGTGGCGAGCCTCCAGATCGCCGGCAACGACATGATCCGCGTCGGGGACTGGATCGAGATGCCGGATCTGGGGGCCGACGGGGACGTCATCGAAGTCGCCCTGCATACGGTCAAGGTCCAGAACTGGGACAAGACGATCACCACGATTCCGACCCATCGATTGATCTCGGAATCCTTCAAGAATTGGCGCGGCATGTCAGTTTCCGGGGGGCGCCGAATCAAGCGTTCCGTGTGGATCGATCTGCAGAGCGTGTGCTTCCTGACGGACCCGGAGATCGAGCGCTTCGAACAATGGTCGCTGCTGCGAGATTACATTCGGAGCAAGCGAACGGAGCTGTCCGAAGCGAACACGACACCCGAGCTGAACTTCGATGTGCCGGCGGATCTGCGTCGGCTGACGAATCTCGGAACGCTGCGCGCCTGGATCTGGGCCACACTTCGCAGACATCCCCAGATCCACCAGACGGGCTACACCCTGCTGGTGCGACAGCTACCTCCCGGGGCCCAGGGCGTACCGATCGAGGTCTACTGTTTCGCGAACGACACGGACTGGATCGCCTACGAGGATATTCAGGCGGATCTATTCGATCGGATCCTCGCCATGATTCCGGAGTTCGGCTTGCGCGTCTATCAGCAGCCGGCCGGATCGGATCTCCGGTCGATAGGCATCCGCGCGGGTGCGGGTGCGGGTGTGAGCGCGGGTGTGAGTGCGGACGCGGGCCTCTAGCGCGGAATCCCTCTGCGTGGCGGCTGCGACTCGATCTCGAATCGGTCCACCACCGGCACGGGTCCTTGCTCTTCGGCTGCATTCGGGGTGTCGTCTCGCAGGAGCCGCGAGAGCAGGTAGAGCCCGATCAGTGCCGCGATGATGAGCACCACTACGCCGATTCGCGGCGCCGGTGCCCGCAGGCGCCGTCGGCTTTCGATGGCCTCGACGCCGGGTTCGGAAAGCTCGATCGACTCCGTCGTCTCGGGGTCGCGATCGGCAAGGCTCGACGGAATCGAGAGGATCTGAACCGTGATGTTGTCCGGTCCACCGCGCTCATTGGCCACGCTGATCAGCGCCTCGACGGCGGCTTCGGGCGGCTGCGTCGAAACGATCGTCGCGATCTCGTCGTCGCTGACGACGCCCGAAAGCCCGTCTGAACAGAGCACGAAGCGATCGCCGGCGGCGACTTCGACCGGTCTGACTTCGACCTCGACCTGCGCTGCCACGCCGACCGAGCGCAAGATCTCGTTTCTCCTCGGATGCACGGCGGCTTCCTCGGCGGAGATCAGGCCGCGCCGCTGCATCTCCGCGACGACACTGTGGTCCGTCGTCAGCGCTTCGAGGTGACCCCGGCGGTAGCGATAGCATCGGCTGTCGCCCACGTGAGCGACCATCGCATTGTGTCGCGCGTCGAGAACGAAGGCGACGACGGTCGTTCCCATGCCTTCGAGCTCGGCGTCGGACTGTGCCATCTCGAATATGCGCGCGTTGGCCGACTCGATGGCATCCCGGAGTACGGTGTCGTTGCCCTCGACCGCGTCCGTCTCGAAGGTCTCGAGGATGGCCGCGACGGCCGTGCTACTCGCTGTGGCGCCGCCGCGGTGGCCGCCCATGCCATCGGCCACGACGAGCAGTCGCGTTCCGTCGTCGCGGCTGGAGGTTTCGCAGCTGTCCTCGTTGGCGGAACGGACCTGGCCGACATGGCTCATGGAAGCCAGCTCAACCGAGGCCTGCGGCCCGTCGGAGGTCTGGCGGATCATTGGTTCATGGCTCCAGCTCGGGCCTTCGCGCGTGTCGGTGTCAGTCATCTCTGACTCTAGCGACGCGGACGGACCCGCCCGCCCTTCTGGTTGTCGATTTCGCTCCGGATCTCGAGTGGGCTCCAGTGTACCGAGACTGGGCCCGGGAGCGACTCAAGGTCCTGGCAGGGGAGTATTTCTCACAAGAAAATCCCCTGCCGCCCGGGCCAGCCGTGCAACGATCCGTAATGGACGAAGAGAATCGAGGTATTAGCTGAAGTCGGGGAAGTCGCGATCGAGGACCGTCTTGCGGCCGTCACTTCGAGCGCTCTCGATCGCCTGATCGCACATGGTACGCAGGCAGTTCGACAGGACCTCCAGCACGCCGGCCGAGGTCTTCATGTCTCCACTTTGCTTGATATAGCCCTTGACTTTCGAGGCCACGACCAGCACTTCGTTCGAGTCCGACATCTTTTCAGGTGTCCTTCCGTATCGCGCGTATGGCGGTTGCAGTCCTGTTCCCCGGGTGGGACCAGCGTTGTGCCTCGCGCTGTAGGCGGTCACCCGCTGGGATGTAACGGGCCGCTGCGGGAGAATGCCCAAGATCGGCACGAGCGCAACGCCCAGATTGGCGTCGGATCGGGAAATAGGAGCTAAGTTGCTGATCTCAGAAGGGTATTTGATCTTCGGCGCAAGGGTTTGGGAAGCCACAAGTGAATCTTTCAGCCCTCTAGCGGCCCCTGTGTGGGTCCGAGACGGAAAAGTCGAAGCCGTCGGTGCGGCCGCAGAGGCGGGCTTCCGGGGAGTCAGCCGGCGCGACGCGACAGGGCGTTTCCTGGTTCCGGGACTGATCGATGCCCACGTGCATCTCGAACTCGATCCGGCTCTTGGGACGCCCGCCCAGCAGCTCGCCCTCCCCCCGGAACGCGTCGCGGCCGCGATGCAGCGGCGTGCGCAGGAGATGCTCTTCGCGGGCATCACCACGGCTCGAGACTGTGGCGGTGGGGCTCATCGCGAACACGGGCTGCGCGACCGCATCGATCGCGGCGAGACCCTCGGCCCGCGGCTGATCTGCTGCGGCCAGCCCCTCACCACGCCCGGCGGCCACTGCCATTTCTGGGGCGGCGCAGTCTCGAAGCAAAGCGAGATCGCGGCCGTGCTAGCGCGTCAGATCGAGGCCAAAAGCGATTGGATCAAGGTGATGGCGACGGGCGGGATCTTCACGCCGGGGGTCCGCGCTCGAGATGCTCAATTCGAACTCGAACGCCTGATCTCGATCGTGGAAGCGGCCGAGCGAGCGGGTCGACATGTCGCCGCGCACTGCCACGGGACCCAGGGTATCGCCGATGCCATGCGCGCCGGCGTCCGGACGATCGAGCACGCCTCCTTCGCTGGAGCCAAGGGGTTCGGAACCGCCCTCGACACATCGCTGATGCGCGAAATGGCGCGCGCGTCGCTGTGGGTGTCGCCGACGGTGAACGCAGCATGGGGGCGACGCATCGAAGATGGCGAGGGAGCGCCGACGGATTTCTTCCTGCGAATGTCGCAGTGCCTGCGTCGACAACGAGATGCGGGCATTCGATTCATCGCTTCGACCGATGCTGGTATTCCGGGCATCGCACACCATGATCTGGTCGCCGGACTGCTGGCCTTTGCGCGCTTCGCCGAGCTGTCGCCCTGCGAGGTGCTGCGGGCCGCGACTTCCGAGTCGGCGAGGGCGCTGGGCCTGGAGGACGAAACGGGCCGGATCGCAGCGGGGCTTTCCGCAGACATGCTCCTTCTCGAAGCCAATCCCCTCGAAGACCTCGAGGCGATTCGGGATCCGGAGGTCGTCGTGTTTCGAGGCGCGTGGCACGATCGAGAGACTCGGCGCAGATGTGCCGACGCAGCAGGAGCTTCGTGACGGATTCGGGCTAGGAGCCGTGTATGGCGTTCGATCTGTACGCTTGATTGGCTCCAGCGCGATCGAGTTCGGCGAGTTGCAGCGTGACGAACTGTGCGACCGATTGGCGGACATCCACCGCAGGATCCGCGAACTCCATGCCGACATCTCCTCTTCGCGTGTAGCAGCATTCCGCGCCCGTAGTGAGCAGCCCGAATTCCGGAAGGGCAAACTGGAGCTCGACTCGCAAACCCTTTCGCAGTGGCTTGCTGGTGCGCATCAGGCAGCCGCCCTCCGAGAGCGAGAGCACCGCCCCGATGGCGCGTCGATCGCTGTGGATGCAGCGCGCTGGCAACTGAGTTCGGATCCGTGGCGTTCTTCTCGGTGTTCGTTCGAGGATGGCTTGCAGCGTCGAGAAGATCGTACTGAGTCGAGCCGGGGGCGGGATTCGCGCCCGGATGCGGTCGTCGCCCGATCGAGTGAGCTTCGGCGCGCCGACCACGAGTAGGCGCAAGTCGGGTTCCTCCTCGATCGTCGGCAATTCGGCCTGCCGCCTATCGTCAACGATCCATACGGAGGGGGGATCGTTGTCGAGCTCCGGATCGTCATCGACATCGTGGAGTGAGTATCCCAGCGCCTCGAGTGCGGGAATGACCCGCGGCGCCAGACTGCGCGGCATGAGACGTAGGCCGATGCGGCGATCGAAATAGGTCTGGGGAGGAGCCTCTACCGACATGCCTTCCTACATCGGCGGTTCCGTGCTGCATGTGTAGGCAGTTTCGAGCCCATGTATCGTTTGCGCAGAGATCTACTCGAGATCCGTAGCATCGAGGCCCTGCTGACCGTGTCGACGGAAGAGTTGCCATCGCGTAGGAATCGGGGGCGCTTTGCGCCGTCCACCACGGGTCGCGTACACCCGGGAACGCTGCTCGCGGCACTGCTGTGTTGGCTGGACGCACGGGCGCGCGGCGACGAGGTCTTGCTGCGTCTCGAAGACCTCGACCAGGGCCGCACGAAGCCGGGCTTCGTCGATGCGATGGAGAGCGATCTGGCGTGGTTCGGTCTCGCCTGGGACGGCGTGTCGCGTCAGAGTGAACGAATCGAGCGGTACGAGACCAAGGTCGAGGAGCTGGCCGGGCAGGGGCGCGTCTACAGCTGCAATTGCTCGCGCGCCCGAATTCGCGAGTCGGCCAGCCGGGCGCCGGACGGCAGCCTTCGCTATCCCGGCACCTGTCGCGACAATATCGTCGATCGCCTCGATTGGCGGGACCTCGATCTGCCCCTGCGAATTCGGCTCGACGAGGAATTCGTCGATCTCCAGGACGAGAGCGGACTCGATCTGTCCGGAGAACCGTCTGTATTATTCGGAGACCCGCTATTGCGACGGCGCGACGGCGCATACGCCTATCATTTCGTTTCGGTTCTCGACGACGAGGCGGACGGAATCGATCGCATCGTCCGTGGCCGCGATCTCGCGCCTTCGACGACATTGCAGGCGGGATTGCGGTCGATCTTCGGCTTTGCTGTGCCCCGCTACCGGCATCACGCGCTGTTGCTCGAATCGAAGGGTGAAAAGCTGTCGAAGCTGCACGGGGCAGTCGATATTCGCGCTCTCGTGCGGCGCTACGATGCCCGCGAGCTGTGTGGCCGTCTAGCCCATTTCGTCGGTCTGGTGCCGGAGGGAACGCGTTGTCAGCCGGCGGATCTGGTCGCGGAGTTCGATTGGTCTCGGGTCGGCGGCAACGACGTGACTCTCGATTGGTCTCCCGAGGGCGGTCTTCGCAGGGTCAGGCCGGGCTGATCTCCAGGACCGAGAACTCCGCCGGCACACCGACCCGCAGAGGGAAGCCGTAGAAACCCGTGCCGCGATGCACGTAGAGTCGGCTTCGACCGCGGGCGAAGAGCCCCTGGTCCGGCCATCGACTCCGCGCGAGAACGGTCCAGTCGAGTCCGAGAGAAACCAGCCCGACCTGTCCGCCATGGGTATGTCCGGAGAGCACGAGATCGACCTCGTCCTTGGGCAGGAAATGGAAGCCCAGCGGATCGTGCAGGAGCAGGAGTCGGAGATGCTCCGGGCGCCGCGGGAAACGCGTCAGCAGGGCTTCGAGTTGGCTCGCGTGATCCCGGCTTACGTAGTCTGCGCCGACGACCTGAACCGCTCCCGCGTAGGTGGAGAAGCAGAGCTCGTCGTCGATCAAGAGCGGGATGTCGAGGTCGCGCATGGCGTCGACCACGTGCTGCGGTGCTTCGTGATCGTGGTTGCCGTAGATCGCGACGCAGCGGTCGGCGATGGGGCGGAGCGGACCGAGTGCCTGTGCGAGGCATCCCGGGGTGCCCATGCTCTCCATTGTCAGGAAGTCGCCGGTCAGCGTGACGAGGTCTGGATCGCGTGCGACCAGCGAGGCGACGACATGGCGGAGTCGCGCGACGCTCTGCCAGGGCCCGAGATGGGTATCGGTCAGCTGAACGATGCGAAGCGGTCTCGAGGAGAGCGGCTCGGGTTCACGACCGCGTACGCGCTCGACGGGGATGCGTTGAAATTCCGACGGGCCTTCCCGGGCGAGACTGAAACGCACGGTTTCGGGTCGCGTGCCGAGAGAGGTTCCGATCGAGAGTACGGCGACCAGGAGCGGGAGCGCCTCGATGCAGGAAAGTCCAACCAGCGCGCCCCCGACTCCGAGGTACTGGAAGACCAGTCGCACCGGGTAGAGAAGCAGCAGCCAGGGAACCGCCAGCATGCCAGCGGCGAGGAAGGTCTGGCCCGGCACGGACACCAGCCATCGAAAGACCCGTTCGCGCATTCGGGCCCGCACGAGATGAGCCATCTGGATGCCCGCAGCGATCATCGAGTAGGCGAAGAGTAGATGGAGCGAGGGTCGAATCGAAGCTGCGACGAGCTCGCTCAGCCGCTCGTGTAGCAGAAGGGCGCTGGGAATCGAGAAGCTGAGGATCACCGCGGAGAAGATCGCGTAGAAACGTCCTCGAGCCAGCGCGGCATAGACTGGCACGGCGATCCAGATGAAGATCGAGACAATCGGAAATATCGAACTCAGGGAAAAGCTCATGCGGCCGATGTTCGGGCCGAGAGCAGGGCGTGTTCGGTCGGCACATCGAGGCCCCCTTCGATGAAGCGTGGCGATGGGGGAAGCAGCTCGATCGGCGTGTTGGCGCAGCGGACGCGCAGCTCGGGGGGCAGGGCGTTCAGCTCGACCCGATGAAGACCGAGCTGTCCGTCTTCCCATCGTTTGCGCCAGAAACGGGCTTTCACGATCGCTCCGGATTGGGTGAGTGGGCGTGCCGCGCGAAGCCGGATCGCACAGCGCATGACTTCAGTCGCCTCGCCTCTCTGTATCGGACCCGTCTTGGCCGTCTTGGCCGTCTTGCAGGGGAGTGGGGGGAGTGAGGGCAGCCTTGCTCTACAGGATTGCCTCGAAGCCTTCGAAGACCGGGTGGCCGAGGTAGGTACCGGCCGGGGCGCGAGCCCCGGCATGCGCTTTCTTGAAGTTTTCGCTCTCGGTCCAGGCTCGAAAATCGGCCTCGCTGTCCCACAGTGTGTGCGAGGCGTAGAGCGTGGACTCTTCGTCGACCGGACCGCGCAGCAGCTGGAACTCGCGGAAGCCGGGCACCGCTTCGAGCTGGGAGTCGCGTTCCCGCCAGAGTCTCTCGAAATCCTGTTCCCGCCCGATGGCGATTCGGAACCGATTCATCGCGATGTACATGTGCGCAGCCTTCAAGGGGCCGGGACCGAGCCCGGGCTCGTTTGCCCCGATCGTAGCAGCCCATCGCATTCGGAAGCTCTGCAGTGCGGATCGAGTTTCTGGAACCAATGCAGCGCCACGCTCTTGCACGGGGAATCGACGTCGGGAAAGGTCGTCGCCTGCATGCGTGCGAAGCTCGGTCGGTCGAGTCGCGGGGCCCCTGTTCGCTCGGGGTCGGCGAGCAGGATGGGGCCGTGTTGGCGCGCCGGCTCCAGCAGCCAACTGCGCAGTCCGGAGTCGAAGAGTACGTCCGCGGCGAGCATCAGGTCCCATTCGCCCGGGAGCTGAAAGCTCGTCTCGATCTCGAGTCCGTTGAGTTCGGCATTGAGCTGCGCACAGAGGCGCGCCCGGGGGTCTCGGTCGAGGGCCACGACCCGAGCTGCACCCGCACGAGCGGCGGCGAGTCCGGCGATCCCCGAGCCCGTCCCGAGGTCGACGATGTGTCTTCCCCGGACCAGGCCGGGTCGATCGAGCAGGAAGCGGGCCAGGGCCTGACCGCTGCCCCAGCAAAAGGCCCAGAAGGGCGGCGCCACGCCTTCCGGGAGAGCGTCGCAGGCGATTTCGAGATCGACGTCATCGCCCAGCAGCCAGAGCTCGAATTCGGGACATAGCGGCGGGCGACGTCGATGCAGCTGGCTGCCAAAGGCGCCCAGTTCATGCTCGAGCTTGCGGATCATGACTCGCCCTGTTGAACGGCTCGGTCGATCAGGCCGAGAGCGTATGCCAGAGTCCGATCGAAGTAAGCAGGATGCCGACGACGATGGCGACGAAGCCGCTGCCCCCGATCCCGGCCCAGAGCAGCACCCCCAGCCGATCCTCGGCGGGAATCCGGTCGTGAAGCGCGGTGGGTTGTAGCCACCAACGCCTCGGAAGCCGCCCGCAGGCGAGCAGCGAACGATACAGGCGCCAGTGGTAGACGATCGCCGTCGGGATGCCGTAGCCGAAGCCGATCGCAGCGCAGCCCAGCCCGGCCAGGATCAAGCTCTCGGCTGGCGCCTGAGAGGCCCATCCGGTCAGAATGAAGAGGCCTACGAGCGCAACGCTGATCAAGGATTCGAACAAGCCGGACTCCGATGCGACGAGCTCGTCCTATCGACCGGCCGGCCGATCCACTCAATCACGCCCCGTCGCAGGGCCGCTGGCAGCGCGACGAGGGCTTGCGCCCGATGAAACCGGGATGAAACCCCGACAAAAAAAAGCAGCCTGATCGTGTGTCGACTCCGAAGTTCTCGGGCGGGCTAGACCTGTCGCGGACGGGCTGCTAGCCATCGGTGAGCAGGCGGGAGGGACGATGGAGAAGTTGATCTACGTGCTGGTCGGTGGCGGCGGCGAGGTCTCGGAGAGGCTCTCCCGAGTTGCGGGGAGCGCGGTGCCCGCGGCCCGCGAGGTCGGGGGCGAGACGATGGCGGTGCTGATTCCGGATCGCAGCGACGAGATACGCAGCGCGTGCCCGGCGCGGATCGGCGGCGACTTCGATGCCCTGGCGGCGGTCTTCGAGTGCTGGCTGCCGGCGCTCGACCTGCGCGAAGGCGTGGAAGAAGCGCTGCGTCCACTCTGCGATGAGCTCTGGGGCTACCTGGTGACGGAGTCGATCCTGGCGCCGTGCCGTCACGCTTGCGAGGAGGGCGGGCGTGTCCCCGGCATCACTCAATGGGGCATCAACGACAAGCCGGCCGCCGTCGAGCTCCAGGATTTCTACCGCGAATGGCAGGAGGTCCATTCGAAGATCTCCTTCGATCTCCACCCCCGACGCGACTCCTATGCCCGAAATGCGATCGTGCGCAAGCTGACCGCCGAGGCGCCCAGCTATCTGGCGATCGTGCTCGAACGCTTCCCGAGCCTCGACGACTTCACCGACGAGTCGCTCTATTTTGGTGATCCCGCCGTCGTCGAGGAGATGTTCGAGCACGTCTCGAGCTTCTACGACTTCGAAACAGCGATCACCGGAGGCCTCGGCGAGTTCCGGTTCGCCTAGGCCGCTCCGAGGCCGCAGAGAGTTCGCGCCGGTCGGGGCTGTTCCGCGGCGTCCGGGCCCCGGCAGAGCGCGCAGCGTGGAGCGCGATCCAGGTTTCCAGCGGCTCGCACGCGGGCTTATACTTCGGGCAATCAGAGCCAGCTCGATCCGGGCTTTGGGATCCGATTGCGCGACGATCCCAAGACTCCGCCCCGGTCGGGCAGAGAGCGGGCGCACGAACAGGGAGGAGCCACGGTGAAACTTTCAGCCTACGGGCGCGACATGGCCCATGTGAACCTTTCCGATTCCAGCTGGGCGATGCGGCCGGCGCCCACGGAGTGGACCGAGAAATACATCGGCGCCCGCGGACTGGGTGTGCGCTACGTGCTCGAGGCGGGCCCTGACATCGATCCTCTCTCTCCCGAGAACCGGCTCTGTTTCTTGAACGGTCCAGTCTCTGGCTCCGAGATCAATATGAGTGGGCGCTGGGCCTGCGTGACCAAGTCTCCCCTCACCGGAACCGTCACCGACTGTCACATGGGGGGCTGGACTGCGGCACAGCTGCGCTGGGCGGGCTTCGACGGCATCATCGTCGAAGGCAAGGCGGATCGGCCGGTCTACCTCTTCGTCGAGGACGGCCAGATCGAGATCTGCGATGCGTCCGAGGTCTGGGGTAGAGACGTCCACGCCACGGTCGAGCATTTCAAGCGACAATATGGAGAGAAGAATCTGGGTGTCTGCGCAATCGGTCGCGCCGGTGAGAATCAATCGCGTCTTGCGGCCTGGCTCAATGATGACGATCGCGCCTTCGGGCGCGGCGGTACCGGTGCAGTAGGCGGGTCGAAGAATCTAAAGGCCATCGTGATCCGCGCGACTCGCAAGCGAAGCGAGGTCGATGACATAGACGCCTTTCGCGCAGCGCGCTCTCGCGGGCTCGACGCGATTCGAGACGAGGCCAACATCACCAGCCCCAAGAAGGGCGGTCTGTCGGTTTACGGCACCAATGTCCTCACCAATATCACCAACACGATTGGCGCCCTGGGCGCCCGCAATTCTCAGCTGACTTCCTTCGGAGAACGGGCCGAGGGCCTGAGCGGTGAATACGTGAAGGAGAATCTGCTCACCGCAGATCCGACCTGCCACGCGTGTCCGGTCGCATGCAAGAAGGAGGTCGAGATCAAGGACGGACCCTACGCAGGCCTGAAGATGGAGAGCGTCGAATACGAACCCGCCTGGTCTCTGGGAGCGAACTGTGACAACGGCGACATCCGTGTCGTCGCGAAGCTCATCGACCAATGCAACGACTACGGTCTCGACCCCATCGAGCTCGGCAATGTCTTTTCGATGACCATGGAGGCGACCGAGCGGGGCTTCATCGACGGCGAGGGGTTGGCCTGGGGAGACGCCGAGGCGATGGTGGCGATGACCGAGAAGCTGGCCACTCGCGAGGGGCTGGGTGATGTCCTGGCCGAGGGCACGGCGCGTGCGGCGGCGAGCTTTGGTCACCCCGAAATCGCCATGGTGGCCAAGGGCCAGGCGGTGCCGGCCTACGATCCGCGCGGGATGAAGGGCATGGGCTTGGGTTATGCGACGAGCAATCGCGGTGGCTGCCACTTGCGCGGCTATTCGGCAGCCAGTGAGCTGGGGGTCATACCGGGCGCTACGGATCCTCTCGAGTGGAAGGGAAAGGGCGAGCTCGTCAAGATCTTTCAGGACCTGGCCGCCTTCTCGGACAGCATGGATCTGTGCAAATTTTCGGCTTTTGCCCTGAGCGCTGACTACTATGCCGAGCAATACGCCACGGCGATGGGGATCGAGTTCAGCGCAGATGACGTCATGCTCGCTGGTGAACGCATCTACAATCTCGAGCGCTACTACAACAACCTGGCCGGTTTTCGCGAAGGCTCGGACGCGTTGCCGAAACGCTTCACGCAGGAACCCTCCACCCTGGCGGGCTCGAAGGGCCACGTGTGCGAACTCGATTCCATGTTGGCGGAGTACTATCAGGTGCGGGGTTGGAACGACGGCGTGGTGACGGAGACCAAGCTGAAGGAACTCGGGATTCTCTAGCCCTTTGGCGGCGGTCAGCCTCCGGCTACGGCGGGAAAGAAATCGATGCGGTCATGGCGCGCCGCAAGTGCCGTGTCGAGCCCCTGATCGAGAAACACGCAGCTACGCCCGTTGACGAAGAGTTGGACGTGTCGCGATAGCAATCCCGCTTCGTCGAGCATCTCGCTGCGCAGGCCGGGATGATCGAGGAGTACCCGGTCCAGCAGTTGCTGCACCGTGGTGCCGTCCGCCAGATCGAGGTCGATGTACTTGCCACCGACGATGTCTCGGAATGTGGCGTAGAAATGAACCCGCATGGGTGGATGTTGCCGCATCGGCGGTCGCCCAGGAAGTTCGGTCGCGAGATCCAGGCCGAACGAGATCCCTCGTTGCCAGCGATCGCGACCGCGATTCCTGCCTGGATTTCTCGCCCGGCCGCGTCGATGTGTCGCGGCGTCCAACTGAGCCAAGGCCCGCAACCTTCGCCCCGCACCCTCGAAGGCCTGCTAGTACCGGTAGTGATCCGGCTTGTAGGGGCCCTCGATATCGATGTCGAGGTAATCCGCCTGCTCCTGAGTCAGCGTCGTCAGCTTCACGCCGAGCTTGTCGAGATGCAAGCGGGCGACTTCCTCGTCGAGCTTCTTGGGCAACACGTAGACCTTGTTTTCGTAGCTGGCGCCGTTGCGGTGCAGCTCGAGCTGGGCGAGCACCTGATTCGTGAACGAGGCAGACATCACGAAGGAGGGATGGCCCGTCGCGCAGCCGAGATTGAGTAGTCGACCCTCGGCGAGGATGAGCACGCTATGGCCGTCGGGGAAGAGCCATTCGTCGTATTGGGGCTTGATGTTGATGCACTGGATGCCGGGCACCTTCTTGAGGCCGGCCATATCGATCTCGTTGTCGAAGTGGCCGATGTTGCCGACGATGGCCTTGTCCTTCATTCGTGCCATATCGTCGGCCCTGATGATGTCGAAGTTGCCCGTGGTCGTCACGAAGAGATCCGCCGTCTCGACGACGTTGTCGAGGGTGTTGACTTCAAAGCCCTGCATGGCGGCCTGGAGCGCGCAGATCGGGTCGATCTCGGCCACGATCACGCGGCAGCCCTGTCCTCGCAACGCCTCGGCGGAGCCCTTGCCGACCTCACCGAAGCCACACACGACGGCCACCTTGCCGCCGAGCATGACGTCCGTCGCGCGCATCAGGCCATCGGGCAGCGAGTGGCGGCAACCATAGACGTTGTCGAATTTTGACTTCGTGACCGAATCGTTGACGTTGATCGCCGGGAACAAGAGCTGGGCGTTCTTCTCCATCTGATAGAGGCGGTTCACGCCGGTCGTCGTCTCCTCCGAGACTCCGCGACAGGCCTCCGCTGTGCGATGCCAACGCCGGTTGTCTTGCTGGTTGATGATGCGGAGTCGCTCGAGAATCACGCCCCATTCTTCGGAGTCGGTCTCGGGGTTGAATTCCGGAATCTTGTCGGCCTTCTCGAACTCGAGCCCCTTGTGGATGAACAGGGTCGCGTCGCCGCCGTCGTCTACGATCAGCTCGGGACCCGAGCCGTCGGGCCAGCGGAGCGCCATGTCGGTGCACCACCAATACTCTTCGAGGCTCTCGCCCTTCCAGGCAAAGACCGGAATGCCCTTGGGATGCTCGGGACTGCCGTCGCGTCCGACTGCGATTGCGGCGGCCGCATGATCCTGGGTGGAAAAGATGTTGCAGGAAACCCAGCGGACATCGGCGCCGAGCTCGGTGAGCGTCTCGATCAGCACGGCGGTCTGGATCGTCATGTGGAGGCTGCCCATGATGCGAACGCCGTCGAGGGGTTTCGATTGGCCGTAGCGTTCGCGCAGCACCATCAGGCCGGGCATTTCGTGCTCGGAGAGCTCGATTTCCTTGCGTCCCCAGACGTGGAGGCTGAGGTCGGCAACTTTGAAATCAGGTGCTTGTGCCTCGGTCATGAACGGGTGACTCCTTGCGAACCGGACGATTCGCCGTTGGCTGGGGCAGCGCGAAAAAGGCGATCCGAATGGATGGCCTCTGGATGCCTGGAAAGTTTGGCTATCCGATACTCTAAATGGCGCAATATCTTAATATCCGAATATACTGGTATATGATCCTGGGGTTGTCAAGAGGGGTTGGAACTTGGATATCGAAGGGCACTGAAGGGCAATCGACTGGCCCAACGCCCTCGCCCCCCGCCCTGGCGATTGCGACGGTCTCCACAGCATGCGCTGCGCGTACGACGGGCCGGGCATGGCCAACGCCGTGAGCTGCTGTTCGAGGGCTGTGGGCGGGTTCTGGCGCAATGCGTCAGGCTCACTCACGATCCGCCCCGAGCCGAGCTCGATCTAGCGAATCATCGCAGCGACTACGAAGACCGTTGCGGCGAGTGAAAAAAAGATTGCGCCGACGAGCCAGCGCAGGGTCCGCGTCTGGCGATCGACCACCGATTCGAGCCGGCGCTGTTGCTCCGAGACGCGGAGTAGCGACTCCTGCAGTTCAGGCAGGGCACCCAGCCGTTCTTCGATGTCCCAAAGTTGTGTCAGGCGTTGCTCGACCTGATCCGAGCGCTTGGTGAGATCGATATGACTGCGTTCGAGCTTGGCTTCGACGGAGACCAGCGCCTGTAGCATCGGTTCGACGATGCGCTGTTCGATCGCACCCGCATCCACGCTCGGATTCGCACTCGTCACCGCACCCGTATCCACGCTCGGATTTGCACTCGTCAGCGCGCCCGGATCCACGCTCGGATCCGTTGGAGCCGAGTCCGGCGCGACGACCTCGGCCCGGTTTGCGCGTCGACCGCCCAGGGCGATGCGTCGCCAGAAAGAGGGTCTCTGGCTCTGAGACGACCGAATTCGAGGGCCACGGTCGCCGGGCAGTGCGAGCCCGCGTTCGAGGACCGGTGTCGTCGCCGCCTCTCTCGTGGGTTGAGAGGCGGGTTGAGAGGTCGGTTGAGAGGTGGCTAGAGGTGTGGGCTGAAGCGTCTGTTCGACGATCGTTTTCGGGGCTGCACCAGAGAGCGAGGCGGTTTGGGAAGTTTCGGACCGCGGGGCTTCGGTATCACTCAAGCCGGTCTCCCTTCCGGGGTCGTAGATCGGGCGCGTGCTTTCGGGCACGGGGTCGATTGGCAAGACCAACTCTTTGGATCTTGCCGATATTTCGGTTCCGCTCGCGACTGCTTGCGCCGGCTCGGCCATCGGTTCCCCCATCCAAGCGGCCGCTGCATCATACAGCGAGTTGGCTCCCCCGACCCGGCAAATATTCTCCGACCTCGTCTTGCGCGCATTGCTGCCCGGCCGCAGCCGCATGGTCTCTCGGTCGAGCGGGGCTAGACTCCCGCGCTGTGGAACGAACAATCGATCTCGAAGGCTGCGTCAATTTCCGAGACCTTGGGGGCTATCCGGCCTCGCACGGTCGTCACTTGCGCTGGCGGATCCTGTATCGAAGTGATGCGCTGCACGCCCTGAGCGGCGCGGACGTCCTCCGATTTCACGATGAGCTCGGCATTACCGAGATCGTCGATCTGCGCTCGAGCCTGGAACTCGAGAACGAAGGCCGTGGCCGGCTCGAAACCGAGCCGATCGGCTTTAGTCACCTCCCGCTCTTCAATGGCCGTTCGATGTCTGCGGAGCACGATGCCGCGATGAGCCTGAGTCTGGGCGAGCGCTACATCGCGATGATGGATGTCGCACGCGAGGCGATCGTCCGCGTCGTCGAAACGCTGGCCCGTGCGGAGGGCGGGGCCGTCTACCACTGCGCGGCGGGCAAGGATCGCACCGGGGTGATCTCCGCGGTCCTGCTCGGGGCGCTCGGGGTTCCGGACGATCTGATCGTGGCCGACTATGCGCTTTCGAGCCAGAACATCGACGCGATCATCGAGCGCGTCATGAACATGAAGAGCTACGGGGATACCCTGAAGGCGATGCCTGCCGATACCTTGCACGCGAAGCCCGAGACCATGCGAGAAGTCGTAGCGAACGTCTCATCTCGATACGGTTCGATGTCGGGCTACTTGCGAGAGAGCGGCGTCAGTGAGGCGACCCTCGAACGCCTGCGCGCGAAATGCCTCGAATAGCCTCGAGAGTCATCTGTGGGTCGAGCCTTCGGATGCGAGCAAGCTCGCGATCTCGTCGCTCGTGATCTGATAATCCTGGCCGCAGAAATCGCAGATTACCTCCTGGCTCGCAGCGACCTCGATGAGTTGCTCGAGTTCGGCGCGGTCCAGCAGCGACAGCGTCCGCGCGGCGCGGTCCCGACTGCAGGGGCAGAAGAATTCAGGCCGCAGCGCGTGCCGTTCGCGCGAGCCCAATCCCCCGACCAGGCGATCGAGGATCCCCTGGGCATCGATCGACTGATCGAGGAGCGTGGCGAGGCCCGGCAGCCGCGCGACGTTCTCCTCCATCTGCTCGAGATCCGCATCCGTCGCTCCGGGCAGCGCCTGGATGAGAAATCCGGCGGCCGCGACATCGGCCATGTTGGCGCCGAAGCAAACGCCCAGACCCATGGCCGAGGGGGTCTGCTCGCTCTCGGTCAGGTAGAGCGTCAAGTCTCTCGCGATCTCGCCCGAGACCAGTGGCACCGTGCCCGTATAGGGCGAGCGCCAGCGGGGTCGATGTCTCACGACGTTGAGCGGCCCGAGTCCGACGGCGCGCGCGAGATTCGGACTCCCGTCCTCGTGCAGCAGCTCTGTCCCGGGTCTCTGGACGCAACCGCGCACGCGCGCGCGCGAGTCGGCGATGGCCGTCACACTGCCCAGTGGGCCATCGCCTCGGATCTGGAGCTGGACCGACTCGACATTCGCCTCGTCGGCGTCGTCCGCCGCGCTGCCCACCGCGATCAGCAATGCGCCCATCATCGCGCGACCCAGCGCGTTGCCGGCAGTCGCTGCATGAGGTCGAAGCGAGACGGCCTCGGCGACGATCGCATTCGCCATCAACGCCTTGACGGCGATCGAGCCCGAGCTCGTGATCGTACGGATGAGCTCGTCGTCTCGCGTGGGATCGCGGGGCCGAACGGCCCGGGCGCTGTCCGTGCGCAATTCGGGCATGGCCGGGGAGCATAGCCTTGCGGCGGCCGAGCGACGCTGGGGCGACGGTGTCAGCTCCGGCGTTCCCAGACCTCGAAGCTGAAGTCATGGCTATGGCGCTCGTCTGCGCGATGCGCTTCCTGCTGGACGCAGTGCCAGAGGGTCTCGTCCAGCTCGGGAAAGAAGGCGTCGCCCTCGGGCTCGGCCTCCACGCGGGTGAGATAGATCCGGTCCGCCCGCTCCATGGCTTCGCGGTAGAGCGCCTCGCCTCCGATCACGAAGAGTTCCTCGAAGCCCTGTTCGCGCACCCACGCCTGGGCCTCGCTCAGCTTGGCGAAGCCCCGAATGCCCGGGCTTTGCGAGAAGTCGCGCCGGCTCACGACGAGATTGCTTCGATTGGGGAGCGGCTTTCCGATCGACTCGAAGGTCTTGCGACCCATTACGACGGGGTGACCGGTCGTGAGGCGTCGAAAGAACCGCTGGTCATCCGGAAGGCGCCACGGAAGCTGGCCCTGGTGGCCGATGACGAGATTGCGAGCGACTGCGACGACTAGAGAGATACGCATCGCGCGGACGGGTCAGATGGCGATCGGGGCGGCGATCGAGGGGTGAGGGTCGTAGCGCTCGAGCTGAAAGTCCTCGTACTTGAAGTCGAAGAGCGACTTGACGGCCGGGTTGAGCCGCATCGAGGGCAGCTCTCGCGGCTCCCGCCCCAGCTGCCGGCGCACCTGGCTGAGATGGTTCTGATAGACGTGGGTATCGCCCAGCGAGATGATCAGCTCGCCTGGCTCGAGATCCGTCACCTGGGCAATCATCATCGTCAACAGGGCGTAGGATGCGATGTTGAAGGGCAATCCGAGGAACACATCACAGCTCCGCATGTTCATCGCGCAATGAAGTCGGTTGCCCTGGACGTTGAACTGGAACACGTAATGGCAGGGCGGGAGCTTCATCGACTCGAGCTGCCCCACGTTCCAGGCATTCACGATCAGGCGACGCGAGTCGGGGTCGCGCCTGATCTCATCGATGACGTGGGCGAGCTGGTCGACTTCGCGGCCCTCAGAGGTACGCCAGCGTCGCCACTGCGCGCCGTATACGGGACCGAGCTCGCCATTCTCGTCGGCCCATTCGTCCCAGATCGTGACGCCAGCGCGCTGGAGCCTGCGCGCGTTCGTATCGCCGGCGATGAACCAGAGCAGCTCGTGGAGGATGCTCTTGAGGTGGACCTTCTTGGTCGTCAAGAGCGGGAAGCCCGCCTGCAAATCAAATCGCAGCTGACGTCCGAAGACGCTGCAGGTTCCGGTGCCGGTCCGGTCGCTCTTTTCGACGCCGTGATCGAGCACGTCCCGAAGCAGGTCGAGATAGACCTTCATCCGTCTTTACACTGAATCAAGATACACCGAACCGATGCGATGGGGATTGGGGGTGGTCGAGTCTACCACGGATCCAGACGAGGGTTCAGTCCTCGAAGGCATCCTCCATGAAGTAGTTGAAGTCCTCGGACTCCTCACCGTGGAGAAGCTCGTAGGCATGGGCAGGACTCTTGCTCTGGAAGAGTTGATCCTGGAAGGCGCGGTCGGTGCCGATCGTGCGCGCCAGGGCGGCGAGGACCTGCAGATGCCTGTCGCGCTCCTCGGGCGCCGTGCCCAGGAGCACCATGCAGTGCACGGGCCTCTCATCGGGTGCGTCGAAGGCGAGCCCCTGCTGCGAAAGAGCCATCACCCCCACCATCGCTTCGCCCTCGGGCAGGATGCCATGCGGTACGGCGAGACCGCCACCGAGACAGGTCGAGCCCTGCACCTCGCGCTCGATCACGCTCGCCAACAACGTTTCGCGGTCGACACCGCGTATCGAATGGCTCTTCAAGAGCAGGTCGACCAGCTGCGAAATGGCCAGCTCCTTTGTCGGCGCGACGAAATCGGTGACGATATGTTCCTCCTGCAGGAAGTCGATCAGACGCAGTCGATCCTTGCCAACCTCGCCCGCCCGGGCGAGTGCTGTGCGGACCATCACGGGGCCAATGATTTCGTTCACGGTCACGACCGACAGGACGACCGCCGCGAACAGATCGGCGATCGCGTCGAAACGCACATCTTCCTGGATCAGCAGCACGAGGCCGACGGCGACACCCGCCTGGGGGATCAGCGCCAGTCCAAGATTGCGACTTACCCGCTCGGTCGTCTGGGCCGCACGAAGCGCCAGATTGGCCGAGAGGAATTTTCCGCCGAGGCGCGCTGCAAAATAGAGCAGGCCCAGCAGCCAGACGCCCTCGAGACGCTGAAGGGAGAGGTGCATTCCGGCGAGCGTGAAGAAGACTGTGAAGATCGCCGGCTCGAAGTTGCTGAAGACCGAATCGACGAGATGACTGCGACTCTGGGTGATGTTGGTCTGTACCGCGCCCAGCGCCAGGCAGGCGAGCATCGGCGAGAAGTCCAGCGCCCCGGCCAATCCGGAGGTCAGCACCAGAGCCGCGACCGCCGCTGTCGCAAGCCGCTCCGGTGCGAGGGCGATCCGCGTCACGCGATCAAGCGCGATGGCCGCGACAGCACCCAGCAGCAGAGGGCCGACGAGCTGTAGCAGGAGTCCCAGGGGGTTCCAGGATCCCTCGGATGCCGCCAGGAAATCCGAAGTGATGATCGCTCGGCAGACTTCGAATATGACGATGCAGGCCGTGTTGTTCAGCGCGACCGCGGCGATCAGGGTCTTGACGAAGACGCCCTTGGAGCGCGTCTCTCGGACCAGCGCGACGGTCGTGGCCGGTGCGGTGGCGATCGACACCGCGGCCACGAGCAGGGAGAGTTCGAAGGGAGCGCCTGCCAGTTCGTGTAGGACGCCGAAGACGAGCAGTGGCGTGATCGTCGATTCCGCGATCAGCAGGAAAGATAGTCGCTTGACGGCGTTGGCGAGGCGCACCAGGTGCAGGTGTGCGCCCACGGTGACGGCGATGAGCGACAGCGCGATGTCGGTGAGAGGCTCGAGACCTGCGAGCGATCGGTCGGAGAAGACCTGAAAGCCGAGGCCCCCCATCGCGACGCCGCCGAGGACCTGACCTGTGATGCCAGGCACGCCGAGTCGCCTTGCCAAGGCGCCGAAGACGCTGCCCGCCACCATGACGACCGCTAGTAGCAGCAGCGGCTCGGCATGGTGCAGGGCATTCGGGAAGGGACTCATCGGGTGGGCCTCGCGAAGGGGTCGGTGCAGTCCCCGACGAGCGAGCATACCCCTTCGAGTGGATCGGGACCGATCGAGTCAGGCTGGGGCGGATGGCCGGGCCCGATCGGTCGCGGGGCTTCCCATCGGTCCGATCGGTCCGATCAGCTGATTCGCGAGTTCGTGTCGATGGTGAACGCCATCACCGTAGAGTACCTGGTTGTGCAGGCTGCGTTTGAAGAAGATGTGGAGGTCGGATTCCCAAGTGAATCCGATGCCGCCATGCAGCTGTATCGAACGATCCGAAATGAAGGCACCCGCGTCCGAGGCGGCGCTCTTGGCCATCCTCGCATAGCGCTCGGCATCGGGAGAGCCCGCATCGACGCAAGCCGCTGCCTGGTAGCTGAGGGATCGCGCGCGGTCGATCGAGATCATCGCGTCGACGAGTGGATGCTTGACGGCTTGGAAGAATCCGATCGGGCGATCGAATTGCTTTCGCGTCCGGGCATATTCGACCGTCGTCTGGAGCTGCCATTCCCCACAGCCACACAGGTCCGCGCTCACGCTTGCGAGCAGTGCGGGACGAGCGCGGCGCAGCACCGCCTCGGCTTGCCGGCTGACGAGCGCGTTCGGGGGGACCCGCACCGATTCGAAATGGACGATCGCTTGATCGCGGGTCAGGTCGTGGATGTGACTTTGTTCGAGGCGAATTCCGGGCGTGTCGATGGGCAGCACGACGAGCAGATCCGCCTGGCCCAGCCGCGCCGTGGCGACCAGCAGCTGCGCTTTGAAGGCGTCCTGCACGAAGTGGGCGCTGCCGTCCAGCAGCATCCCATCGGGCAGCTCCCTTGCGACGACGTGTTCGCCGGGAAGCTCCCACTCTGCTCGCTGCCCAACGCTGGCCAGGGTCGCTGCAACGCCCTCCGCGATGCGGCCAAGCCAGGGCCCGCTGGCGCCCTGCTCGGCCTCGCGCAGGACCAGGGTTGCGAGGATCGTCGAAACCAGGGGAGAGGGCAGCGCATGTCGGCCCACTTCTTCCAACAGGCCAATGATGCCGACCAGCTTGAATCCAACGCCTCCGGCCCGCTCGGGTACGGCCAGGGTCGTCCAGCCGAGCTCGATGATCTCAGCCCAGAGAGATTCGTCCCAGCCCGGTCGCTCGCCTCGGTCGTAGATTCGGGTCTCGTCGTCGGCCACGAGCTTGCGGAGCCGCTCGACGGGTATGCGTTCGTCGAGAAGTCTTCGCGCGGTGTCGCGAAGCATCGCCTCGTCTTCACCGAAACCAAAATCCGGTGCGATCGGCGATTTCTCGGTCATCGTCGCACCCCCTATTTCGACTTCGGCAGGCCGAGGACCCGCTCGCCAAGAATGTTGCGTTGGATCTCGCTCGTCCCGGCGGCGATCGTGTGGCCGTAGGAGTTCATGTAGGAGAGCGGCCAGTGTCCCGCGTCGGGCGCGCCCGCGTCGAGCTTGTAGAGCGTCGAATGGGCGCCGGCGATCTCGACCCCGAGGCGCGCCTCGTGCTGGCTGGCTTCGCTCATCAGGACTTTCTGTTGCAACGCAAGCCGCATGGGATGATCGTTCAAGGCCGGAACTCGGGCGCGGCGCGCGTTGCTCTTGAGCCCCTCGCTCACGATCGCCCGTTGCACGATCGCATCTCGGGTGATCGGGTCGTCCGCGGCGCGGGCGTTGTTGCGTCTCGTCGTGCGGGCCAGGTCGATCAGACGCTCGATCACCGGAATCGCCTCCTCGCTCGAACCCCCGGCGCTCTCCGCCGCACCGCGTTCGTGGGTGAGGGTGGTCATCGCGACCTGCCAACCCTGCCCGACCGCGCCCAGGCGCAGAGAATCGCAAACGCGGACGTCCTCGAAGAGCACCTCGTTGAATCCACTCTCCCCGGTCATCTTGACGAGAGGGCGGATCTGCACACCGGGATGGCCCTCGATCGGGCACAGGAAATAGCTGAGCCCGTCGTATTTGTGGTCCCGACTCGTACGCGCGATCAGGATCATCCACTGCGCGAAATGGCCGAGGCTCGTCCAGACCTTGTGGCCGTTCACGATCCAATCCTCGCCGTCGCGAACGGCCATCGTCTGTTGGTTCGCCATGTCCGAGCCTGCGCCGGGTTCACTGAACCCCTGACACCAGATCTCCTCCGCCGACAGCACACCCGGTATGAACCGGCGCTTCTGCTCTTCCGTGCCGTGAACGAGAATCGTGGGTGCTGCCATGTTCAGCCCCACGACATTCAGCAGCATTGGCATCGCGGCGCGGCCCATCTCCTGATTTGCGATGCGTTGAAAGCCAACGTGACCGCCGCCGCCGTATTCCGTGGGGTAGTCGCATCCGATGAGCCCCGCCCCATGACATCGACCCTGCCAGTCCCGGAGGTAGTCGCGCTGCTCGGTCGTCACGACTTCGATTGCCGTGAGCGGAAGTCGAAAGGCGGGAGGCGCCGGGATATTCTCGCTGAGCCAGCGTTTTGCGTACTCGCGAAAATCCTGTTGCTCCCTCTCTCGGTTATCGTCTCGGTTGTCGTCTCGATTCGCGTCGGTCATCGCAGCCCCTCCTGTCAAGCGCCCTCCAGCAGATTGCGCAGCACCCCGAAGCCCCCGCCCCAGGTGCCGAGCAGGCTTCCGAGCGTCGTCAGCACGAAGACCAGGAAGATCCGCAGCAGTCGACTCTGCCACCAACGACGTGGCACCGAGAGGTCATCGCCGATCGTACCGAAATCCGAGACACGCGGCGGTTGAGCCCACAGCTGTGCGAAGGCGGCGACGTAGCCGGCGCCGATCAGCGGTGTAAGGCTGGTGAAGGGCGCGGAAAGCGCAGCGGTCACCACCGTCAGCGGATGGCCGAGCGCGACGAGCGCGCCGATCCCGCTCGG
>PVBE010479500.1_pt1 | contig 23383 bp, 28 predicted proteins | sample 1631181 | NCBI WGS metagenome assembly PVBE01 (sample SAMN08397723, study PRJNA350692) | Marine metagenome, whole genome shotgun sequencing project. | isolation source: water | place: Pacific Ocean | collected 2012-04 | reverse complement strand
TTGCATGCATGCAGTCACGCAAGCGTTGATTGGCAGCCACGCCGCCCACCATCACCAGTGTCGAGAGGTCTAGATCGTTGCAGCATCGAAGGCTGCGATCAACCAGCACATCCACAACGATCTGCTGGAAGCTGGCGGCCAGATCAGCCACAGGCAATGGCTCATCCCAGCTCCCGCACGCTTCCACCTGACGAAGCATCGCCGTTTTCAGACCACTGAAAGAGAAGTCGTAGGGGTAGAACCCCCCTCCGGGTTTCGAGACACGACCTTTCGGCAAGGTGAAACGAGCCACATCACCCCCAGCGGCCGCGGCCTGGATCGCGGGGCCTCCTGGATACCCAAGTCCCAGCAGACGGGCCACCTTGTCAAAGGCCTCACCGGCGGCATCGTCATGACTGCGCCCAAGACGCTCCAGCGCTCCTGTTGCATCGACATGGATCAGTTCAGTGTGCCCGCCGCTGACCAGCAGAACGAGATAGGGCGGCTCTGGTGGGGACAGTGCCAACCGAACCGAAGCCAGATGGGCTTCAAGATGATGAACGGCGATGAACGGTCGGCTGTGAAGTGCCGCCAAAGTGCGCCCCGTCATCGAACCCACCATCAGTGCTCCCACCAGACCAGGGGTGACGGTGGCAGCCACAGCATCGAGTTCACGGATCGACAGGCCGGCGTCATCGAGCGCCTGATCGATCAGGTGAGGCAGGGCTTCCACATGCCTGCGTGAAGCGATCTCCGGCACCACACCACCCCACTGGGCATGCTCCTCGATCTGGGAAGCAATCCGGTGCGCCAGCACCCGCAGCCGACAGTCGCTCTGCTCCACAACCGCTGCGGCAGACTCGTCACAACTTGTTTCGAGGGCTAGGACCTTGGCCATGCAGGTCAACAGCTTCCACTACTGTCCATTTGATACATCCTGCCTTCCCGAGGCAGGTTCAACAGGCACCGTTCCGATGCGTCGTTTCTTCGCCCTCGCGCTTTCGGCCCTGCTGGTGTTCGGTTTCGCACCGGTCGCCAGAGCTGATGTGGCAGGACTGACACCCTGTTCCGAAAGCGCGCGCTTCCAGCAGCGTGCCAGTGCAGCCTCAACGCCACAGGCCGTCGCCCGCTTCAAGATGTACAGCAAGGCTTCCTGCGGTGAAGACGGCCTCCCTCATCTGATCGTTGACGGACGCTGGAATCATGCTGGTGATTTCGTCCTTCCAGGCCTGATGTTCCTCTACATCACAGGCACCATCGGCTGGGCTGGACGCGAGTACCTCAAAGCTATCCGCGGCAAGAAGGACCAGAACATGCTCGAGATTCAGCTGGACATGAAACTGGCTCTGAATTCCGTGGTGAAAGCCGCCACATGGCCCGTGGCAGCCATCGCTGAGTTCAACAGTGGCAAGCTGACTGAAAGCGATTCGAAAATCACAGTTTCACCACGCTGATAACAAAAACTCTTCTCACTGAACGTTCAACGATGAAAAAATTCCTATCCACCGCACCCGTGGTTGCCGCCATCTGGTTCACTCTGACCGCAGGCATCCTGATCGAGTGGAACAGATTCTTCCCTGACCTGCTGTTCCACCCGCTCTGATTGATCAGGCGTTGTCAAGCCCCATCAACCGCTCAAGATCATTGAGTGCTGTTTCGAGGTCATCATTGATGACGACGGCATCAAATTCCTTCTGAGCTTCGAGTTCAGTTTTTGCTCGATTCAGACGACTGACAATCGCGGCCTCGGCTTCAGTGCCGCGACCGCGAATTCGCTGTTCCAGCACTCCGAAGCTCGGAGGTGCAAGAAAGATCTGAAAAGCCTCAGGGAAACTGCGACGCACCTGACGGGCACCCTCGAGTTCAATTTCAAGCAGAACGGGAGTGCCTGCCAAAAGCCTTTCCATGACGGGTTGTTTGGGAGTTCCATAACAGTTGCCGGCGAATTCAGCCCACTCCAGCAATCCGCCCTGCTTGACCAGCTGGTCAAACGACTCCCGGGCGTGGAAGAAGTAATGAACACCGTCACGTTCACCCTGGCGTGGAGGCCTCGTGGTGGCGGATACAGAAAGCCAGAGCTGCGGATGATGCTCAAGCAGTCGTGTCACCAGCGTCCCCTTGCCGACGCCGCTTGGGCCTGTCAGCAAAGTGAGCCTGGCGCGGCGATCGGTCGTTGCCATGGCTTGTGTGTGGTCAGGCAGCAGGGTAGGAAGGCATCCCCTGTCGACAGACCACCGGCTAGCGATGGCGAAGAGCACGCTTCAGGTGATGGACCTCACCAGCCTTCGGGCGGTGCTGGGTGATCTGCGGACACAGATCATTCCAAGTCGCTTTGAAAAAGCGCAACAACCCAATCAGCACAGCCTGCAGCTGGGATTTAGAACCCTCACAGGAATGATCTGGCTGGAACTCAGCTGGCAAGCAGACGCCGCAAGGCTGGTCAGGATTCCGCCTCCCTGCCGTGAAGGAAGTGGCAGCACCCTGGCTCAGCAGGTTCAGCACGGCCTGAGGCAACTGGCTCTGGTGCAACTGGAACAGCGGGACTTTGAGCGGGTTGTGCTGTTTCATTTCGCTCCACGCCCAGGGGAGACAAGTGTGCGCACCTTGGTTCTGGAGCTGATGGGTCGTCACAGCAATGTGCTTTTGCTTGACGAGCAGCAGCGGATCACCGCCATTGCCAGACAGGTCAGGCAGCACCAGTCACGGGTCAGGCCTCTGAGCAGTGGGGATCCCTACATCCCGCCGCCGTCGCTTCAGAACCTGCCACCAAGCCTCGAGGAACCGTTCGATCAATGGCAGCGCAGGCTCACTCTGGTCCCGCTCGGCCTGGGTCAGGCACTGCGCGATACCTATCAGGGCATCAGCCCCTCCCTGACAAGGCAGCTCATCAACATTCCCTCGACCGATGAGGGGACACCAGCGCTTTCAGCCAGCACTCCCATCGCAGAAATCAGCCAGAAACAATGGCTGCTGCTGCATGCGCGCTGGACCCGATGGCTGAACCAGCTCAGCTGTGGGGATTTCAACCTGCATCTGGATGAAGCCGGCGGCTACCGCGTCTGGAATGAACCTCCTGACTCAGCCAGCGAATCAGCCAGTGAAAGCGAATCACTCAGCCTGCGTTTAGGGCTGTACTACCGCAATCATCTCAACCAGCGAAAGCTGCTCAGAGAGAGCCTGGAACTTCAACAGCTTCTGGAACAGAGCCGACAGAGAGAACAGGCACAGCGCCTCGAGCAGGTCGAGCGACTGAACGCCACTGCTGGCGCCGATGATCTGCAACATCAGGCTGATGCCATTCTCTGTCAGGCCGCTCCTGAAAGAGAAAGTATTGAACGGGCTCAGAAGCTTTATCAGCGTGCCAGACGGCTGCGACGTTCCATTCCCTCGATCGAAGAGCGACTGGATCATCACGATCAACGGCTGGCGCTGATTGACGGCAGCGAAAACTTTCTGACGGACCTGATGCAGGCTGACTGGGACGATTCCGACGATCGCATCCGACAGCTGCGTGAATTGAGAGTTGAACTCGAGGACTTGCTGACCCCTCGCCGTCGACGCCGCCGCAGTGGTCCACCCCAGGGACAACCACAGCCGCTGGAGCTCCTCACTCAGGACGGATTGCTGATTCAGATCGGCCGCAATCATCGCCAGAACGAGTGGATCAGCCTTCGGCAGGCTCGTGCAGGAGATCTGTGGTTTCACGCACAGGAGTGTCCGGGAAGCCATGTGTTGCTGAAGTCCTCGGCAGCAGCTGCTCCGGAACAGGATCTGCAGCTTGCGGCAGACCTTGCGGCCTGGTTCAGCCGGGCGAAGGGAAATCGGCTTGTGCCGGTTGTGATGACCGGAGTGGAACATCTCCAGAGAATCCCTGGAACTGCGCCAGGGACCGTGAGACACCGACAGGCCGAGCTGGTCTGGGCGGAACCGGACCGCGCCTGCAGAAACCTTGAGGCTCGAAACCCCCTAGCCTGAAACGATTCAACTGCACACTGACCTCTGACGCCGATCACGCCTGAAGAGTCACCGAAGCTGTCACCGCCGCCGCCGATACGGATCGGGGTTCAGGACGGTCCTCCCAACGACGTGGAAATGCCTCTGGTCGATCATCTGGAGGAACTGCGTCAGAGGGTGCTGCGCAGTCTTGTTGCAGTGGTTGTCTGTGCCCTGGCCTGTCTTCTGGCCGTGCGCCCACTGGTCAGAATTCTTGAGGAGCCCGCCGGTTCGATCCGCTTCCTGCAACTCGCTCCAGGCGAATTTTTGTTCGTGTCCTTCAAGGTTGCCGGCTACGCAGGACTCACGCTGGCACTTCCTTACGTCCTTTACCAGGGGCTCGCTTTCGTTCTCCCAGGCCTGACCCGCGGAGAACGCCGACTGATTGCACCCTCCGTGGCGGGATCAGCCGTGCTGTTTCTGGCCGGACTTGGCTTTGCCTGGTGGGCACTGGTTCCTGCAGCCCTGAATTTTCTGGTCAGTTACGGCGCCGATGTCGTGGAGCCGCTCTGGTCAATTGAGCGCTACCTCGACTTCGTTCTGTTGCTCATGCTGTCGACCGGTCTGGCCTTTCAGCTTCCGGTACTGCAACTTCTTCTGGGGGTCTTCGGACTGGTCAGCTGGCAACGCATGCTCAGTGCTTGGCGTTGGGTCGTGCTGGTGTCGGCCCTGGCTGGTGCAGTGCTGACGCCCTCCACAGACCCGGTCACGATGTTGCTCCTGGCTGGAGCGATCACTGCGCTCTATCTGATCGGTGTTTTGCTTGTTGCAGGCATTCAGAGATTCAGAGCAGAAACTCCTCAAGAGTCCCCTCCCCCTGCAGCTGCAGACTGAGCGCCTTACCAAGTCTTGGCTTGTCCCGGGTCGTGAGCAACCACTCCCGAACCGTCTCGGCTTCCCCCAGTCTGTTGACGATTTCCAGGACCTCCGCGAGATGAGCCCGGTAGTCAGGCTCATCCAGAGGGAAGGACTGTTGCTCGAGGTAGGCCCACATCACCTGGAAATACATTCGCCTGCGCCTGGTCACCAGCTGCAGGTCATAACTGGCTTGCCAGCGAGTGCGGAGCAGGTCGATGACTTCATCGACACCCAGAGGGCGCGACCCCCTCGCGGAAGAGTGATCAGCAAGCACTGACGAAGACCTTGAACATCAATGAAAATCCAGTCTCCGCAAAGTGTGACATGGCCATTAGCGCCCATAATGGGCCCCATCCAGTGCCCAACGAACGTCAGCCATGACTCAGATGCCAGCCGCTGATGTGCCCGGAATGGGCCGCAGGCAGTTCATGAACCTGTTGACATTCGGATCAGTGACCGGCGTCGCCCTCGGAGCCCTCTATCCGGTGGTGAATTACTTCATCCCACCACGCGCCGCAGGCAGCGGTGGTGGCACCAGTGCCAAGGATGAACTCGGCAACCCTGTGACACTCACCGGCTGGCTCAGCGACCATTCCACAGGCGATCGCAGCCTTGTTCAGGGACTGAAGGGAGACCCCACCTACCTGATTGTTGAAGGTGAAGATGCCATCGGCAGCTACGGCATCAACGCCATCTGCACCCACCTGGGTTGTGTTGTGCCCTGGAACAGTGGAGCCAACAAGTTCATGTGCCCCTGTCATGGAAGTCAGTACGACGCCACCGGCAAGGTGGTGAGGGGGCCTGCACCTCTCTCTCTTGCGCTGGCCAACGTGAGCGTTGAAGACGACAACGTTTTCGTGAGCCAGTGGACCGAAACCGACTTCCGCACGGGTGAGAAGCCCTGGTGGGGCTGATCAACAACTTTTTTCCCACCGCTCTCTCGAGAAACACGCCTCCGATGCGACGCATTCTTTTTTCAGTCTTCTCAGCCCTGATCCTGGGCACAGCCATCTTCACAGCTCCCTCCAGCAGCTGGGCTTACCCCTTCTGGGCTCAGCAGAACTACGCCTCTCCAAGAGAAGCCACAGGCAAGATCGTCTGCGCCAACTGCCACCTGGCCAAGAAAATCACCCAGGCAGAGGTGCCCCAATCCGTTCTTCCTGACACGGTTTTCAAGGCAGCAGTGAAAATCCCCTACGAACAGGGGATCCAGGAGATCGGTGCCGATGGAAGTGATGTCGGCTTACAAGTCGGAGCCGTGATCCAGCTGCCGGATGGCTTCACCCTGGCCCCACAGGACCGCTGGACCGACGAGATCAAAGAGGAAACCGAGGGCGTTTATTTCACGCAGTACAGCGACGATCAACCCAACATTCTTCTCGTTGGACCGATTCCAGGCGATCAGCATCAGGAGATCGTTTTCCCTGTCCTCTCCCCGGATCCTGCCACCGACAGCAACATCCATTTCGGCAAGTACCAGATCTTCGTAGGTGGCAATCGAGGTCGAGGTCAGGTCTATCCGACCGGAGAAAAGAGCAACAACACCGTTTTCACATCACCAGCCAGCGGAACCGTTTCAGCCGTTGAAGACGGCGACAACGGAGCCAGAGTGATCACCATCGCAGCTGCTGACGGCGAAACTGCCACTGAAACCATTCCCGTTGGCCCCGCTCTGATTGTCGGAGTTGGTGATGCGATCGAAGCGGGGGCTCCCTTGACCGATGATCCGAATGTTGGTGGTTTCGGACAGGTTGATGCTGAGGTCGTGCTGCAGAACCCAGTGCGCATTTATGGACTTCTGGCGTTCTTCGCAGCTGTTTCACTGGCCCAAATCATGTTGGTCCTGAAGAAGAAGCAGATTGAGAAGGTACAAGCCGCTGAGGGTGTCTGAGCTCAGTGTTGATCCCTGGAATTTTCTCCTCCCCAGGGCCCGAGCTGTTTCAGCTCGGGCCTTTCGTGCTGAGGTGGTATGGACTGCTGATTGCGATTGCCGTCCTGATTGGACTCAATCTCTCCAGCTGGCTGGCACGGCAACGCGGCCTCGATGCCAATCTGATCAGTGATTTGCTACCGATCCTTGTGCTGGCGGCGGTGGTTGGAGCGAGGACTTACTACGTCGCATTCGAATGGGAGTCTTACCAGCGCTCATGGTGGGATGCGCTCGCGATCTGGAAGGGAGGAATTGCTATCCATGGAGCACTCCTGGGGGGCTCGCTGGCAGTGATTGTGTTCTGCCGTTGGCGCCGGGTGTCATTCTGGGATCTTCTGGATGTGTTGGTGCCCTCAGTGGTGCTGGGTCAGGCGATTGGCCGCTGGGGGAACTTTTTCAATTCGGAGGCATTTGGAGTCCCCACCAATCTGCCTTGGAAACTTTTTATTCCAGAAGGAAACAGACCAGGTGTGTTCAAAACTGCTGAGTTCTTCCACCCCACATTTCTCTATGAATCCCTCTGGAACATCGCAATTTTTGTGTTGTTAATGACGCTTTTCCGGCTGGGCCGCCAACGAAAGATCTCCCTGCCTTCTGGAGCTCTCAGCTGCATCTATCTACTCAGCTACAGCCTTGGTCGTATCTGGATCGAAGCTCTGAGAATCGATCCGCTCTGCCTTGGCGGCCAACCTCCGTTCTGTGACGGCGGCCTGCGCATTGCACAGCTGATGAGCCTCAGCCTGATGGCCATCGCAGGCTTTGGATTGTTCTGGCTGTATGGACGAAAGACGCCTCTTCCTGATCCAGGACTGAAACAGACAGACCCCTCATGAGCAAAATCTCGATCGTGGGTGCCGGCCCGGGAGCACCTGATCTGCTGACACGCCGTGCTGAGAACCGCATTGTCAATGCTGAAGTTCTGATCTGGACTGATTCGCTGGTGTCACCCCTGATCGCGGATCTTGCGCCTGCTGGGTGTGAACGGATCAGGACCAGCTCGCTCACGCTGGAACAGGTTCTTCCGGTGATGGCCGAGCGCGCCAGCAGTGGAAAAAACGTGGTGCGCCTTCACGATGGCGACCCCTGTCTCTATGGAGCTCTCAGCGAGCAAGTCTGCGGACTTGCCGATGCCGGAATCGAAGTGGAAGTGGTTCCTGGCATCAGCGCCTATCAGGCAACCGCCTCGGCTCTGAGGGCGGAACTGACCATCCCAGGCCTTGTGCAGACCATCGTGCTGAGTCGCAGCGGAGGCCGAACCGGTGTTCCCGAACGAGAGGAACTGGGGAAACTCGCCTGTCTGCAGGCTTCGCTGTGTCTTTACCTCAGTGCCCGCCATGTGGACGAGGTTCAGGCCACGCTGCTTGAGCATTACCCAGCTGACACGCCGGTCGCGATCGGATACCGGGTCAGCTGGCCTGATGAATCACTGGACCTGGTCCCTCTCGATCAGATGGCGAGGATCACCCACGATCGCAATTTGATTCGCACCACGCTGTATGTGATCAGTCCTGCTTTGCGTTCAAGCAGTCGTCGGTCAAAACTCTATTCACCGGATCATGACCACTTGTTCAGGCCCAGGCACTGAAAATCCGGGCTGGTGGTGTTTTAAGATGACCAAATCGGGCGATTAGCACAGTGGTAGCGCACTTCCTTCACACGGAAGGGGTCACTGGTTCGAATCCAGTATCGCCCATGCATGATAAAGCCATGCGTTGCAGGGCTTTCAGTTGATTCACAAGTAGCTCTGAAAGCTCACATGAGCATCACATAAGGCCATCAAATCAAAGGATTAATCGGCAAATAAAGGCTTTAATCTCGCTCGAATAGAGCTTGCGACTTGAACATTCAAAGGTTTCAGCTGATAGAGGCCTTGAAAGGTTTATAGAGTCTTTCGAGGCCTTTATGCAGGACTGTTCGAATACATTCGGTGCACCGTACTTCTTTCGTCATGGCAAAGGGTTATTGGATCAGCACTGGAACGATTCATACACCACTGGCCATGGTCCCCTACATCAGCCGACTCACTGAATGGCTGCCCACAGTCGGGGCGAGATTTCTGGTGCGCGATGTTCAGTGCGATGTCCGAGAAGGCTCCCCTGGCTCCGTGATGGTGATCATTGAGTTCCCTTCAATCGAGTCAGCAGTATCAGCCTATGAGTCAACGGAGTATCAATCGATGATTGAGCTGAGAGCTCCCCATGCTGATCTCACACTCTCAATCTCTGAAGAGTTGGTTCCCTGAATCTTCGGGGTGTTGACCACTACGGATGTTTTGCACAGTTTCGTGCATTATCTGTCTGTCTTCGGGTCATCACCGGAGATGCGTCGAAGCCAGGAGGGGTGGGACCCTCCTTTTTTTTGACAGAACTACGCTGCTTGACACGGCGCCTTAGACCAATCCGCAATTCCGTGAGTTGATACGCCAGGATCGCTGCGTTTCTGGAGACGTTCGATGCTTCGAATGAAAAATCCGGTTCTACAGAGAATCTGGGCAATCATCACCTGGCGATGGCGCATGCAGATTGCCCTCAATGCTCCATTTGCTCTGCTCTGGATTGCTGATAAGACAAATCCATCGGTTCATGCGTTCAACATGACAGCACTTTCAACAATTCATGCTGAATGGCTTGCACCGATGATCGGCATTGCTTGATGTTTCAACCCGAAATTCTGTTCAGCGTCGACGGAGTGTGAGTATCCAGAGCCAGGTAGCGAACAAAGCACCGACGGGAATCACAATCACAAACAGCTGTGCAATCACCAGATTGCGAACTTCAGGGTCCATGGTTCAGAGAGGGATCACCAGTGACCAGCGTTGACGTCTGTAGCGCCATCGCTTGCCTGAGTCCTCGGGCTCTGGAATGTCCCCTGCGTCAAAACCTTTGGGATCTGCAGGGTTATCGCTGACTTTCGAAGCACTCGTCATCGGTAACTCGTAGCCAACGTATTGATCACCCTCTTTTTTGCAGGATCTCACCGGAGCTTGCCCATGAGTGGTCCACAGACCTGTTCTGCGAACGGTGTACCGACCTGCGGAGTCGGCCCATCGTGTGCAGGCCTGCAAGGCTGATTCCTGCGACTCGTAGCGGCTCATGGCCTCAATGAAGCCGACGAGGCTGGGAACCTGCGTCACAACCAGAGCAGCCAGAAGGAGCTGCGTGATCCTGCTCGGTTTCATCCTTCGGCGTTGACTCCTTCACGATTGCGGGAAACCAGACCGCCAAGGTGAAGGCATGGGTCAGTCATGCCCGGGGATAGAAAATGACGAATTCCGATGTGGCAACTCTCTCTGTGTGCCTCGTGGCACTGACAGAAGTGCAGATCAAGCCTAATTTCACTCCAGCTGTTTCACAAAGGGTCGGATGTGGTTGTCGGATCCCGAGCAGGTAAAGGATGAAGCAACCGTTTCAACTCTGCAGGAGATCGGTGAACTGCTCCGTGAGGCCCGCGTCAGACAGGATCTGAGCTGCGATCAACTGGCCCAGTCTCTGAAAATGGGCAGTGAACAACTTCAGTCTCTCGAGAATGGCGATCTTGAGAAGCTTCCGGAACCGGTGTTCATCAAAGCGATGACCCGCAGGGTCGCCTCAAAACTCGGCCTCGATGGCGACTCTCTTGTCAGCAGGCTCCAGGTCGTTCTTCCTGCTCCGGAGACTGTCAAGACCACAGGGAGTTCCATTTCCGGCAAAGCGGCTGCAACCGGTTCTGAACAGACGGAACGTTCTGTGAAGCCCTGGAAGCGTCTGGCCATGGCTGCCCTGGCGGTCGGCGCGGTCACAGGTGGAGCCATTGTGGTGGCCAGTCAGCGTCGCTCCATCGAACCCACTCCCATCACGGCTGCAACGGAGTTGAAGCAGTCCACAGCGCGAGACGTTCAGCCCGTGCAGTTTGAACAGAAAACCGCTGAGTCGATTTCCATCAGCAGCAGAGAACCCAGCTGGCTCTCAATCCGAAACGGCGAAGGCAAGATCATTTACGAGGGAACCCTTTCTGACGACAAATCCCTTCCTGCTGAATCTGATCTTGAGATCTATGCCGGACGCCCAGATCTCATCTTGATCAGTCATGGAGGCGAGTCACCCAGAGCACTCGGACCTATTGATCAGGTGCGCTGGTACAAACTCAGTCCTGAACTCTGACCTTGAGATTCAGTCCGGTCACATCACTCACCAGTGCTGAGCAGCTCTCAAGACTCCACTGTTCAAGGCTCAGGTTCTGATTCAGACGCTCCGGCACCAGCTCAAGAATCAGAACACTGCCCTTGACCCTGGCTTTCAGCTTCTGAACAACCGGATCGGGCCGACGATCCAGTGCTGCGGCAAGACGCAGCAACAACGCCATCTCTGACACGGTCCTTCTGTTGTCACGGGTCTGAAGCGCCTGCCAGGACTCATGACGCTTCTTGGGAAGACTGCGACGGTGGTAACGGGCGATGGCCGCGATCATCAGATGTTCGGATTCGGAATAACCCAGCAGCTCGCCATGGCGGATGAGATACCAGGAATGCTTGTGGTAAGCGCTCAGATTGATGTGCTGCCCGCAGGCATGGAGCATGGCGGCGGCCCAGAGCAGATCCCGGCCGGATCCGTCATCACGGTGCAAGGTCTTGTGAGTGCTGTCGTAAAGATTGAGTGCGTGGTTGGCAACCCGCTCGGCACGGACCTGATTGACCGCAAAACGCTGCACCTGATGGATCACGGTTCGCTGGCGGATGCTGCTCTGGAAACTGAAGCGATCTTCCAGAAGGCCATGGCGCAGCATCCAATCGACAATCAGCCCTTCACGCAGGGCCCTTTCGCTTAAAACCAACTCATCGACGCCAAGCATCTGCATGGTGGTTTGCAGGATCAGCGAGCCAGGCACGATGATTTCCGCACGCCGATCGTTGATGGGCGCCAGGGCACGGCGCTGCTCCGGTGTCATCACAGCCAGACGGTCGACGACACGGTTGAGACGCTGCCTGGAAACCCTGTAGCCATGGAGCTTCAGTGGCGGGCGATCGTCGTCGCTAGCCGCCAGCGCACCGATGGCCATCGCCGTACCGCTTGTCGCGACAAGCACTGGTGTCTCGCCCGGCTTGATCCGTCGATGCACCTTGTCAACCGCCGGTTCCAGCGAGCCCTGGATGAAAGCCTGCAGAAATGAGCGGCGCTGGGGAGGGATCGGATCATCCTTGACGAAATCCCGCTGCAATCTCACGGCACCCACGCGTGTGCTGGTGAGGGCTCGGGCATCCCTGCCATCAGCAAGGATCAGCTCCGTTGAACCTCCGCCGATATCCAGCACCAGATGGGGACGATCCCCGAAGGACATGCCTGACAACACACCCAGATAGATCAGTCGTGCCTCCTCCGGACCACTGACCAGATCCACATCCAGGTCGAGTTCGTCTTTGACTGTTTGCAGAAAATCCCTGCCGTTTGGGGCTTCTCGCACGGCACTGGTCGCTGCGACAACGATCTGCTCAACCTGATGGCTGATTGCAAGCTCGCGGAAACGGCGAAGGCTTTCCAACCCTCTGGCCATCGCTTCAGGTGTCAGCTCACCCGTGTCAGGGTCCCTCTCCCCGAGACGGGTACTGGACTTCTCCGCCAGATCAATGCTGAAGGTCGCCAGGGCCACATCCACCGAAGCCACGAGCATGTGCGTGGAATTGGTGCCCACATCGATCGCGGCCACGGTTCTGACTTTTCTCGCCCCACGCGAATCAGTGTTCGATGGCGTCTCTGCAGCTTGATTGCTGTCATCCACCGCGTTCGCTGGGGAAAGCTCGGCACCTGACATGGCGCACCGTGATGGAAACGGGCCCACTCTGCCATCGGCGCTCCGGGCCTGGTCGCGGCTGATTATGGTTCCGAAAATCCAAGCTTCAGGTTCTGCGAACTGTGACTGGCACGACCTTCTCTCGCGTCATGTCGCCCTGGGTGGCACTGCTGCGATGGAACAAACCGACCGGTCGCCTGATCCTTCTGGTGCCGGCCGGGTGGAGTCTATGGCTCGCCCCGGATGCACCTCCTTCTGCAGCACTTGTGCTGCAGATTCTGGTCGGCGGACTGGCTGTGAGCGGAGCCGGCTGCATCGCCAACGATCTCTGGGACCGGAACATCGACAGCGAGGTGGAACGCACGCGTCAACGTCCCCTCGCCAGCGGTGAACTCAACAGAACCCAGGCGACTGCCGGGCTGGTGCTGCTTCTGGCTCTGGCCCTGGTCGTCGTTCTCAGCCTCTCGTCCCAGATGCTGCTGTGTCTGCAACTGGCAGTTCTTGCTCTTCCTCCCATCCTGATCTACCCATCCGCAAAGCGCTGGTTCCCTTTCCCTCAGGCACTTCTGGCGATCTGCTGGGGTTTTGCGGTGTTGATCCCCTGGGCGGCCTTCACGGGAAGCATCGCGCCGTCGACACCTTTGATCGGATGCTGGTTCGCCACGGTGTGCTGGACCTTCAGCTTTGACACGGTCTATGCAATGGCCGACCGTCCGGATGATGCGCGGCTCGGCTTGCGGAGCAGCGCACTGACGCTTGGACGCAATGCCATCAGGACCGTTCGCTCTGGATATGGGCTCACCTCGACATCCCTCGCCGTGGCTGCGGCTGCGGCTGATGTGGGAGTGTTTTTCTGGCCCTTCTGGGTGATTGCCACCATTGGACTGTGGCGCTCCACGCACACCCTGAGAGCTGGTGAACAGCAGCCTGCAGCCGTCTATGCCAACCATTTCGCACGTCAGGTCCAGATCGGTATGTTGCTGCTGATCGGCCTTGTGCTTTCACGTCTGGGCTGATGCAGCATTCCGACCAGCTATGGACACTGCCTCGTCCCCTGCAGTCGGGCGACAGGGTCAGCATTGCCGCACCGAGCTCTGCGATCTGCGATCAGGCCAGCCTGCTCGCTGGAATTGCCGTGCTCGAGTCTTGGGGGCTGAGCGTGAACATCCCGGCCTGCATGGAACGTCGCTGGGGTTACCTGGCAGGTCGTGACAGCGAACGCGTCAGTGATCTGTCCGCTGACGATGCGTGTTCCCTGCTGGCCTGTGCCCGGGGTGGATGGGGAGCGGCACGTCTTCTTGAACAGACCATCGCCTGGAAGGAGGGCTGGCTTCTTGGCTTCTCCGATGTCACCGCCCTGCTCTGCAGCCGAATGGCACAAGGCCTCGGAGGCGGCATCCATGGTCCTCTGGTCACAACGCTGGCTGGAGAGCCTGAATGGAGCCAGCAGCGTCTTCACGATCTGCTGTTCGGACATCCTGTTGCATCCCTTGAGGGGACCTGCTGGGCCGGCGGCACGGTGACCGGTCCACTGATCGCGGTGAATCTCACAGTGGCATCACACCTGCTCGGCAGCCATCACCTACCCGATCTGCGCGGCGCGATCCTGGTGATCGAAGACGTGGGTGAAGCTCCGTACCGACTTGATCGAATGCTCACCCACTGGCGTCTTCTGGGCGCACTTCAGAATCTTGCGGGCCTTGGATTCGGTCGCTTCAGCGGTTGCGAGGAGGCTGAGAACAACGATCAGGCTGCCGGTTTCAGCCTTGAGCAGGTCCTGCGGGAACGCACTCGGGATCTGGGTTGTCCGGTGGTTGCGGATCTACCCGTTGGCCATGGAAACGGTGGCAATGCCGCTCTGCCGATGGGCGTTCCCGCTCAGCTGAATGGCGACAGCGGCACGTTGAGTCTGGAGCTGCCTTGTCATCGCTGAGCGAGCACAGCTTCAGCCACGGTGAGATCGAACGGCGTGGTGACCCTGATGTTGGCAGGTCCTGCATCCAGCACCCTGACCGGCCAGCCCAGACGTTCAAACAGAGAAGCATCGTCGGTCACCGACCAGCCATGAGCCCTGGCCTGGGCATGGCCTTCGCGCAGAGCGGCAACAGCAAAACCCTGGGGCGTCTGCGCTGCCCAGAGCTGGGCCCTATCAGGTGTTTCAGTGATCATGCCCCCCTCGTCAACACGCTTGATCGTGTCGGTGACCGGCGTCGCAGCAATCACTGCGTCACCACCACGAACCACCTCGGTGCAGCGGTTGAACAGGCTGGGTTCAACCAGGCAACGGGCTCCGTCATGAATCAGCACATGCTCCGCATCACTGGGGAGTGCCTCCAACCCGCGCTCGACCGATTCCTGACGTGTTCTGCCGCCCTCGATCCAGGCAACGGGCTTGGGAGCCCCCTGCAGGAGGGCAGAGATCTCACTGTGATCAACACGCTGACCCACAACTCCGATCCAACCGATGGCTTCAGCCGCGAAAGCCGACTCCAGGGTCCAGGCAAGCAGCGGCCTGCCCCGCAGCTTGAGCAGCAGTTTGTTGCGATCAGCTCCCATACGCCGCCCGCTTCCCGCTGCGGCAATCAACAGATGCACAAGCGACTCCTGCTGCCAGCAGTCTGAAACGGCCTCCATACAATCAGCTCGCACCGATTGTGCCGCTGGTTCATGCGCGTTCTCGCTCTAAGCCCCGGAAGCCTTCAGCAGCAGCTCGAGCGTCTGCCCGCTCTCGCAGCTGCCGCTGATCAGCTCGAAGCCAGCCTCCAGGTGGCCTGTGATCCATCCCATCGCGGGTTGTGGTCGATGCTTCCAGCGGTGCAGAAAGTGATTCCCTTCCCGTTCGATGCCACTCCCAATCTTTCGGATTGGGCCAACCTTCTGGGTTTGGTGAGGGAACCTGACTTCCAGGCCTGCCTCAATTTCGCCACAGGAAGGCAGGTGAATTTGATGCTGTCAATGAGCCATATCCCGATGCGGGTGGCCACGGAAGGCTTTGCCAGCACGGCCTCCGCCACGGTGGGAGCGGGCTGGACGCCGCAGACACTTGAAGCCTTTCTCTCCCCGATGGGGGTTTCACTGAATGCCGATGCCTTCCGCCTCAGCCTGCCTGCGGAGGCCATGGAGAAAGCGCGCAGCGCCCAGCCCGCAGGGGATGGCCCTCTGCTGCTGCTTGCACCTGGAGCCTTTCCTGGTGACTGGCCTGAAGAACGCTGGACATCGCTTCCGCAAACCATCCGTGGCAAGTTGCCTCAGTTGCGAAGCCTGGTTCTGCCGACCGAAATGCCCGTGGTCGAGCGTGCCGCTGCCGTGGCCTGTGCCGATGTGGTGCTCAGCAGTTGCACCCTCACTCAGTTGATCGCCACCTACTGCGGCCTGCCTCTGGTCGCCATGGGCGCCGAAGCAGACCAGTTGCCCCAGAGAGACATGATTCGCAGGCTCGACAGAGAGGATCTGACTGCTCTGTCGGTCTCCGATGTGATGCAGGCTCTCGGCTTCTGATGACGCGCCCCCGGCTGAGCAGGCAACAGGTTCTGCTCAGCGGTCGTCCACGTCAGCTCCGACACCTTGCACGACCCTGGTTGCTGCCTGGACTGGCACTGACGGTGCTGGTTTTCGGCGGTGCCCTCGGTTACCGGATCACCGAAGGATGGGATTGGGGGGACTGCCTGTGGATGGTGCTGATCACGATCAGCACCATTGGTTACGGAGAGGTGGAGCCTCTGTCTCAGCCGGGGCGGTTGGTCACGGTCCTGATCATTGCCGGAGGTCTGCTGGTTGTTCAGCTGTTGATTCAGCGCGTGCTTGGCTTGTCAGAATCCGGGTACTTCCGCCAGATGCGGGAGCTGAGGTTTCGCCGGATGCTGCGGCGCATGCAAGACCATGTCATTCTCTGCGGCTACGGCAGGATCGGCCGCGAGATCGGTGAACAGCTGCTGCTCGAGAAAGCACCGGTGCTGGTGGTTGAACTTGACCCCATGCGCAAACAGGCCGCTGAAGACCGTGGACTGAAGGTGCTCCAGGCCGACGCCACTCTTGACGAAACGCTGATCGAGGCCGGGCTTGATCGCTGCCGCAGTCTGGTGACCGCACTGCCCAGCAATGCGGCCAACCTTTACGTGGTTCTGAGCGCCAGGGGGCTGGAGAAACGATGTCGCCTCATCGCCCGTGCGGACAGCGATGAGGCTGCGGCGAAGCTTGAACTGGCTGGCGCAAGTGCTGTGGTGAGCCCTTACGTGGCCGGTGGTCGCCTCATGGCGACGACGGCCCTGCGACCGCTGGCGGTCGACTTCACGGATCTGCTGGCGGGATCCGACTGCGAGATCGAGGAATTCCGGCTCAGTGAGGATCCTTTGCTGATGAGCCAGATCGCCCATCGGACCCTGCAGGACCTTGACCTGGCGCGACGCACCGGAGCCATGGTGCTTGCCATTCGGGACAACAACACCTTGTCGGCGAATCCCAACGGAGAGGTCACCCTGGCCCCCGGCCAGATGCTGGTTGTGATGGGCAGCAAGCAGCAACTGCAGGACCTTCGACAGATTCTTGGCGACGCCATTGACGCCGTGGAAACCATGCGCGGCATGCAGTCGAATGAATGAACGCTGGTCTTGCAGGTCCGTACGATCAGCCGGTCACAGGTCCTTGCATGAGCACCACTCACACCCTTGATGGCCAGATCGCTCTGGTGACCGGCGCCAGCCGCGGAATCGGCCGGGCCGTTGCACTCGGCCTAGCCGACGCCGGTGCTGAAGTGGTCGTCAACTACTCGAGCTCTCCTGATGCGGCCGATGCCGTGGTGGCTGAAATCAAGGATTCCGGAGGCAAGGCCTACGCCCTTCAGGCCAATGTGGCCGACGAGGAGGCCGTGAACGGTCTGATCAAGACAGTGATCGAGCGAAGCGGAAGAATCGATGTGCTGGTCAACAACGCCGGCATCACCCGCGATGGACTGCTGATGCGCATGAAGACCGACGATTGGCAGGCGGTGATCAATCTGAACCTGAGTGGCGTCTTCCTCTGCACAAGAGCCGTGGCCCGCCCGATGCTCAAGCAGAAAAGCGGACGCATCATCAACATCACATCGGTTGTTGGGCTGATGGGCAACGCCGGGCAGTCCAATTACGCCGCCGCCAAGGCTGGGGTCGTGGGATTCACCAGAAGCGCCGCCAAGGAGATGGCCAGCCGCGGCATCACCGTGAATGCAGTGGCCCCTGGCTTCATCGCCACTGACATGACCAAGGATCTTGATGCGGAGGGAATCCTCGCGGCCATTCCACTGGGTCGTTTCGGCACTCCGGATCAGGTCGCCGGGGCTGTGCGGTTTCTGGCAGCTGACCCTGCTGCTGCCTACATCACCGGCCAGGTTCTGCAGGTTGACGGCGGCATGGTGATGGGCTGACCCGAGTCCGCGCAGGACTTCCGTATCAGGGCTCCAGAGGTTGCCCCAGCTCATCTCTGAGTCTGCGGATGCGCTGCAGCAATCTGAACCTGCGGCTGCGTTCTGTCGCCGTCAGAAAAATGCGCAACGGCACGTAGACAAGAGCCATGATCCCGGCCAGACCGGCCAGCAACACGAAGAACAGCGCCCCTGAATTGGCCATGGATCAAAGTTAACGAGAGCGGTCGCCTCCGGCAGGCACCAACTCCGGATGATTCGGCTTTCCCCACTTCCGATAGCGAGTCAGACGTCCTGTCGTTGTGGGACATTGACCAGCGGGTAAGTGTCGATCATGGCCAAGCTTCTCAGTTTTTCGGATGAATCCCGCTCTTCGTTGGAGCGGGGCATGAATGCTCTAGCCGATGCCGTGCGCGTCACGATCGGCCCGCGCGGTCGCAATGTGGTGCTTGAAAAGGCATTCGGAGCACCCGACATCATCAACGATGGCGACACGATCGCCAAGGAGATTGAGCTCGAGGATCCCTTCGAAAACATCGGCGCCAAATTGATCCAGCAGGTGGCGTCCAAAACCAAGGACAAGGCTGGAGACGGCACCACCACAGCAACCGTTCTGGCCCAGGCCATGGTTGAGGAGGGGCTTCGCAACACGGCAGCCGGAGCAAGCCCGATCGAATTACGCCGGGGCATGGAAGCCGCGGTTGAACACGTGGTCAAAGGCCTGTCAGAGCGGAGCCAGGCCGTCAGTGGAGATGCCATCCGTCAGGTGGCCACGGTCAGCGCCGGCGGCGATGAAGAAGTGGGGCAGATGGTGAAAGAAGCCATGGACAAGGTCAGTGTCGACGGTGTGATCACCGTCGAAGAATCGAAATCGCTGGCCACTGAACTGGATGTCACCGAAGGCATGGCCTTTGACCGTGGCTACAGCTCCCCTTACTTCGTCACTGATGGCGATCGCCAGATCTGCGAATTTGACAACGCCTTGTTGCTGCTGACTGACCGCAAGGTGAGCGCCGTGGCCGATCTCGTACCGGTGCTCGAAGCCGTTCAGCAGTCGGGTTCTCCCCTGGTGGTGCTGGCCGAGGAAGTGGATGGGGAAGCCTTGGCCACGCTGGTGGTGAACAAGAACCGCGGAGTGCTGCAGGTCGCCGCGGTCCGCGCCCCGTCATTCGGTGAACGCCGCAAGGCCGCCCTGGCGGACATCGCCATCCTCACAGGCGGCACGGTGATCAGCGAGGACCGGGCCATGACTCTCGAAAAGGTCACACTTGCCGATCTCGGGCGTGCCCGCAGGATCACGATCAGCAAGGACAGCACCACGATTGTGGCCGGGGAGGAAAGCCGGGACGCAGTTGCCGAGCGTGTGGCCTCGATCCGCCGTGAGCTCGACAACACCGAGTCGGAGTACGACCGGGAAAAGCTCTCCGAACGCATTGCCAAACTCGCAGGTGGCGTTGCGGTGATCAAGGTGGGAGCACCCACCGAAACCGAGCTCAAAAACCGCAAGTTGCGCATCGAGGATGCCCTGAATGCGACTCGGGCAGCCGTTGAGGAAGGAATCGTTGCCGGCGGTGGATCCACATTGCTCCAATTGGCAGGAACACTTGACTCCGTTGCCGCTCAGCTGCAGGGAGATCAGCGCACTGGCGTGGAGATTGTCCAGCGCGCACTGAGTGCTCCCCTCAAGCAGATCGCCATCAATGCCGGAGCCAACGGGGACATTGTTGTGGAGCAGGTGCAACGCTCCGGCAAGGGATTCAATGCCGTGACCGGCAATTACGAGGACCTTCTGCAGGCAGGCATCCTTGATGCCGCCAAGGTGGTGCGCCTTGGATTGCAGGACGCGGTTTCAATTGCGTCACTGTTGATCACCACCGAAGTGGTTGTGGCCGACAAACCTGAACCGCCTGCTCCTGCAGCACCTGGCGGGGATCCCATGGGCGGCATGGGTGGTATGGGCGGCATGGGTGGCATGGGAATGCCCGGAATGATGTGAACCCAGCGGTCTGTACCTGCTCGCCTGGGCCTGCTCAGAGGGCCTGAACCAGGCGGGCGTGTATCCGACAGACCGCCAGAGCTTCGCGTGGGGGCTTGCTGCAGAGATGCCCAAGCTCCCTGTTCAGAGCCTGAAGCTCACCCATCGGCAGACCTGCAACCGGTAGAGCCAGGACCATTCCGCCGACCATCGCCGGGAGGTAAATCAGGCGCAGCATGGCATGAGTCTCGCGGGACTCAGCCAGTCTGCCTTTTTAGGTGCCTGGAATAAGCTGCCACCTGGAGATCAACTCCTGTGATCGCAGTTCCTACAACCACTGCATCCGCCCCCCCGTTGAGAGCATCAGCGGCAGACATCGCCGAAGCGATGCCGCCTTCACACACCAGCAGCGTGGAGGGCGGCAGTTGCCGCCTCAATGGATGCAGGAGATCCATGGCAGGCGGAGAGAGCTGAGCGGTCTCCTCCGTGTATCCAAACAGGGTCGTACCCACCCAATCGCAGCCAAGAGCCGCGGCCTTCAGACCGTTTTCAACGCTGTCAATGTCCGCCATCAGCACTGCGCCGAGCTCCGTTTTCGCCTGCCTGATCAGCGGCCCAAGCTCTTGCCCAGAGGGTCGATCACGCGATGTTGCATCCAGCGCAATGACATCGGCACCGGCTGCCCAGACCGACCTGATCTCCTCCCATCGAGGCGTGATGTAAACGGAGCTGTCTGGGAAGGTGCGTTTCCACAGACCAATGATGAGAGCGTCGGGACAACGCTCCCGAACGGCTCCAATGTGTTCGGGACTCTCCAGCCTGACTCCGATGGCACCGTTGCGAAGACTCGCCTCCGCCATGGCGGCGATCACATCGGGATGACGCATCGGAGACCCCTCTGGAGCCTGAACCGAAACGATGAGACCGCCCTCGATGTGATCCCGGCAGACACGCTGGCTGGAGGCGACGACCATGACGCCTCAGGACGCCTTGGGCAGATCATGCCGGCTGACGGGCGAAAGCCAGCGCCGCAGTCGCTGCGGCCCGGCAGCAGGAACCGGACGAAGATTCGGGGGCGGTGTCTCTGAACTGATCCCAGAATCGACAGCACGACTCACATCGTCAAGACAGTTTTTCAGCATGGAGCTGAAATGGGTCAACCCCTGGTCAGACTTTTCAGAATCCACAGATGAAGCTGCTGTGGGTTGGGCATCTTCGTGTTCAACCGGTTCAGAGCGATCGATCGGGGCCATCTCAGCCGATGAATCAGCGGTGGACATCAACGAAGGTTCTTCAGAATCCACCGGCAGGGAGTCAACACCGAAGCGATGCACCCACTGCAGCTGAAGTCGGGCCAGCAGCACTTGATCGTTCTGTCGCAAGGCCTGTTCGATCAGGTGCTGCAGGCTGATCTGGAGAGGGTCCTGATGCTGGTACGGGGAATGGTTCACGGAATCAGGCAAGCTTGCGGTTGAGCAGAGGGCGGATCAGCAGGAACAACGCGGCCGTCAGCAGCGACAACACCAGAAGACAGGTGGTACCGGTGACAGAGCCGTAGGGCGCTTCCAGCAGAACCGATGACAGATCAAGCGGGCCGGCATAAGCGGCACGAATGGGTTCAATCGAGAAGGTAAGGGGATTTAACGCTGCAAGCCAGCCCAGCCATGGAGGCATGAAGCTCAGAGGGGCCAGCGCCGTGCTCGCAAACAGCAGAGGAAGGTTGGCCACAAAAATCACCGCAATGAGTTCAATGTGACCTGGAAGGGCAAACGCCAGCCCGAGGCTGAGGGCCGTGACCGCAAACACCAGCAGCAGCAGCGTGACCATCACCAGCAGCAGTCCAGCTGCGCCTGGCCAGCCATAACCAAGCAGAGATGCGGTGAGCATGATCGCCAGGCTCTGCACAAGACTCAGCGTTGTGATGTAGATCACCGAGGCCAGAACAATCGAACTGCGACTGCGCAGCGGAGCCACCAGCAGACGGTTCAGGAAACCGAATTCACGGTCGAACATCACCGGCAGACCTGCATTGAGAGCAGCACTGAATGCGGTGAACACAATGACACCGGCTCCCAGAAACCGTCCGTAGCTCATGCCTCCAGGCAGCAGACCCTCCGGTGCACGTGAGAAAAGAGCACCGAACAGCACCAGCCAGATCAATGGCTGCAGCACACCGGCGACCAAAGTTGAGGGACGCCGTTGCAGCTGAAGGAAGAGACGTCGCGTGAGCGCGAATGTTTCCTGCAGAAGCTCGGCTATGGCAGAGCCGTTGTCGGAGCTGGAGGAGCTTGTGCTGAGGGCAGGGCTGGTCATTGGCAAGACGGAAACTGAATGAACATCAGGAGAGGCTTCATCGCATCGACTGTCGTCGCTCCTGCTTGGGATCGCGCTGGCCTGCCACAGCAAGCTCTGCATCCATCAGGGTGCGGCCCGTGGCCTGCAGGTACACATCATCGAGACTGGGGCGGCTTTGTGACAGGGAGAAGACATCAAGATTCTCAACCGCAAGTCGTTGCTTCAGCGTTGCAAGAACATGCTCTCCATCAACAACGAGATTGAGTGAATAGCCCTGCGCGCGGTTGATCACAATCCGCCTCACACCGTCCACCACTTCAAGAAGCTGGCGTACCCGTTCCGCTTCCGGCTGGTCGCTGAATTCGCGCACTCTCAGGGTCACACGATCGCCGCCAAGCTGCTGCTTCAGGGCTTCCGGAGCACCCTCTGCAATTACCTGTCCGGCATCGATGATCGCCATCCGATCAGCAAGAGCCTCCACTTCCTCGAGGTAATGACTGCTCAGCAGAATTGTGGTTCCCTGATCACGAAGGTCACGAAGCACCTCCCAGATCACAGCGCGACTTTCGATGTCGAGCCCGACCGTTGGCTCATCCAGAACAAGCAGCTGCGGTTGGTGCAGCAGTCCGGAAGCAAGATCCAGACGCCTTCGCATTCCACCGGAATACGTGCCGCAGCGACGATCTATCCAGTCACCCATCGACATCCGATCCACCAACTGATCGATTCGACGGTTCCGGTGCTGTCGCTGCAGATGGTAGAGATCGCCTTGAAGTGCGAGAAGCTCTCGACCCGTGAGAATTTTGTCGATCGCCACCTCCTGAGCCACATACCCCATCAGCTGACGAACCGTTCGTGGTTCCTGAAGCGCATCCACCCCTGCAACGACGACACGTCCTCGATCTGGAGCAAGCAGCGTGGCCAGAATGCGCAGTGCTGTGGTCTTGCCTGCTCCATTTGGTCCAAGCAATCCGTAGAGACAGCCTGAGGGAACAGACAGGCTGAGTCCGTTCAGAGCCGAAACGGCTCCATAGGACTTTTCCAGTTGATCCAGCTCAAGCAGTGACATCCCGCCCACGGAAACGATCGTTTGAAATCTAGGAAGCAATCTCAGAGAAGCCTGCGGCGACAGTCATCAGCCACTCCCTGAGTTGAAGGTCGAACAGGGAAGCAGCGGAGAATCGGCTGATGATCA